>Ga0209023_10001834_pt1 | contig 27681 bp, 23 predicted proteins | sample LakOneMetagenome_FD_187468 | JGI IMG/M metagenome (GOLD analysis project Ga0209023, IMG submission 187468) | Freshwater and sediment microbial communities from Lake Erie, Canada (SPAdes) (version 2) | ecosystem: Environmental > Aquatic > Freshwater > Lentic | place: Lake Erie, Canada...
ACTGGGCTTGGGCAAGCGGAAGCGTGAAGCTGTTGAGGCTGGCTGCGAAGGCTCCGGATGAAAGTGCTTTGAGCGCATTGCGTCGATTGAGATTCATGACATTCCCCTAGCGGACAATCTGCGCTTCAGGCGCGGCGATGGATAGGTAGACCGCAGCTCGTGCCCGCCCCAGAGGATCGGTAATCGGTACCGCGTCGATGGCCGGCTTGATTACAGCGCGCGTTGAGGTGGTGAGCTTGCCGCCGAACATCACTTCGTTGATGCGATCGAGCAGGGCATTGCTGTCGCTCGCCACCGCCGTATAGGGCGACCAGTCGAGCTGCGTACCCGAAGCACCATAGAGCTGGGCGCTGACACCGATCGTCCCGTAGAGTGTCGTTTGTGCGAAGTTGATTCGTGACAGCGCTGTCGCGGAATTGAGAATACCGAACTCCGGGCTCACGACGCCTACCGAGTTGATCACGTAGTCTGGCGAGTAGTAGTTGAATACGGACGGTGCGGTGAATACGGTTTGCGCCATCGCGTTGCCGCTGTTGTAAAAGTAGAAGCCATCTGTGCGGGCCGCAAGCGCGCGCGCGAGCCCGGTGATCATCAACACAGGCTCATTGAGGTGGCCGTAAGACGGATCGAACTTGCCTGCGCCGCGCGCCTCGATGTCTGTAAGGATGGCGCTGATCACGGCTTTCATATCGCCACGGACGCCGCTGCCATTGTTCTTGAATACGCTGGCGACACGCTGTACGTAGCTTGGACTTGGCTGTCCTGTTACCAGCTTCTGGATCATGAATTTGGCGACAAATGGCGGTACGTTGCTGTAGTTGAAGATGTTGTCGAGCGCGCCCGCGAGATCGGGATAAGCCGTCACTCCGGCGAGCGCCACGCTGCTGCCCAACAGGTCCTTGCTGCCGATGTCATGGAAGCCCTCACGCGACTCCATTGTTCCCGCGAGATTCTGGCCGTTGAAGCGATTCGGATTCGGCGTGATGCCCGCACGCGTCGGGTAGGTCCAGCCAGTAAAGACGTGGGCAAACCCTTCGATTTCTTCCTGCGTGTACGCCTCGATTGCCTTGCCGTCCGGACCTTTCTTTTCGCTGCCATCATCCTTGAGAAGATTGAGTCCGACCGAGAACAGTTGCAGCACTTCGCGCGCATAGTTCTCGTTGGGTGCGATGCCTTTTGCGGTATCGGGTTTCTGGTTGTTGGCCATATCGAGGAACTTGCCCATCGCCGGGTGCAACGTGACTTTTTCGAGCAGCGTCCGGAAGTTGGCAAACGCGTTGTCGCGCAGCATTTGCTGATAGTCCCCCATGCCGTAAGGCATGTTGACATCGGTGGCTGAAATGACGAAGAACTGGCTCCACGCCCATGCAACGCGCTGACGCAACTGATCGGAACCGGTAATTGCCTGCTTGTAGAACTCGAGCTGGGTAGGGAACAGTGTGTAGTTGTCGCGCTGGCAGAACGACGTCGGCGTGACCGGTGGCGTGTTGTCGTTGACACAGGTATCGGGTCGCGTCGGCGGGTAGTACTCACGGGGCGTGTATCGCGATGCTGCTGCGGCGAACTGTTCGTTAAGCCAGGCCGTGGCCCCAATAGTCGCGACCCGATCAATTTCAGCAGGCGATGGGCCAAAACTTGCCTGCCTCAGGAGCCGTGTTGCGTCGAGGCGTTTCTCCGCGGTGGATTGTGGCAGGCACATGCTCAGGCCCTCCAGCGCGTAGCCCTTGCTGGCATAGCTCTGATAGAAGCTGTAATCAGTGAAGTAACGATGATTGGCCGGACCGTTGCTGCCGTTGTTGAATGTGCGGAACAATGAGGTGGTGCCCGCCGCACATGCACTGTTCACCGGTGGAGTTGCGTACCACGCGATGCCTTCGTTGACGAACCCCGGGGTTGCGGCCAGCAAGTCACAGTCCGCCTTGTTGACGCTGAAGAAATGGGACGCGACGGTCGGAGCAAAGAAGCGGCAGACCGGCTGCGCAGTCGTGTCCTGCCCTTGCGCATAAGCAGAGAACGTCACGCCGGTGCGCTTCCAGCCAGCGCTCGCATACTGATCGAGCAACGCCCAGTCGGCGGGATTGGCGGAAATGAAGTATTTGCTGGCTGGCGCGTTGAAAAACTCAATGATCGTGGCGCCTGGCTCCACTGCGTGAACGGCAGATCCGCAGGCCAGTGCCGCAGACATGATGAGCGCAGATGCAATCCGCATGATGTATCCCTTGAAAGAGCAGTGACTGTGTGCAACGGGAAGTGTCATGCAGAAGACGACTCACTGGCACACTGCAAACGTAACAAACTATTTCGACCCGTCGTGGGCGAGCAATGCAACAAACAGCTTTTCAACGAAAGCCTTAACAAATATGGGCTCGCGCGTTAAATGCGAGAAAGTCGACTGGATTTGTATAGTTGATAACTGTTGTCATGAGAAAACACATTTAAAGTTGTGCATAACTCACTATTTTTCCGCGTTTTTTCTGCGACGACTAACTTGAAATGTGTACGTTAACTTGTTGAATTACAACGAATATCTCGGATTGTTCAGATAATTGCCAACTTGTGAGTAAAAGTGGGGATTAGTAGCAAAAGGTGGGATAATCTTTTGCATGTTTACAGGCGCATCCAATCTCAGCGTTGACGCAAAAGGGCGCATAGCGATCCCAACGCGCTATCGCGAGACGCTGGGCGCCGAGCTTGTGATCACGGCTGATCCGAGCGGATGCCTGCTGTTGTTCCCGGTACCTGCGTGGCAGCCGTTCGAAGCTCGCGTGAGCGCATTGCCCAATCTCAATCCGCGCATCAAGGCGATGCAGCGCATGTGGCTCGGCTACAAGAGCGATTGCGAAGTTGATAACGCCGGACGCATCGTGCTCACCCCCGAGATGCGCGAATATGCCAAGTTGGACCGCAAGGTGCAGATGATTGGTCAGGGTGATCGTTTCGAGTTGTGGAGCGAACGCGGCTGGCAGGATGTTATTGAGCTCGCGCAACGAACCATGCGCGAAGACCCGCCGGCGGAACTTGCCGGCCTGTCTGTATGAGCGACGTGCAATGCAAGCCGAAGCCCATATCTCTGTCCTGCTGCGAGAGGCCTGCGACGCGCTGCTGCCGGAACACGGCGGCGTTCTCGTTGACGGCACCTTCGGACGCGGCGGTCACAGCCGTGAGCTGCTTCGGCGTATGCCAGAAGGCGCCAAACTCATCGCTATTGATCGCGATGCTGCGGCTGCGGCTGCGGCGAACACGATCGACGACAAGCGCTTTGCCTTTGTCGCTGCGCACTTCGGCGACATGGCCAACGCGCTCGGTCGCGTTGGTATCACCGAAGTCAACGGCATCCTGCTCGACATCGGTGTTTCGTCGCCACAGCTTGACGATGCGTCGCGTGGATTCAGTTTCATGCGCGACGGCCCCCTTGACATGCGAATGGACCAGTCGCGCGGGCAATCCGCCGCCGACTGGATTGCAACAGCCTCGATCGACGAACTAACGGAGGTCATCCGTGACTACGGTGAAGAGCGGTTTGCTCAGAGGATTGCAACAGCGATTGTTGCGGCACGCGAGCGGCAACCAGTCGAGCGAACCCTTCAGCTTGCGCAGATTGTCGAAAAAGCCGTCCCAGCGCGGTGGACAGGGCAGCATCCGGCCACGAAAACCTTCCAGGCTGTTCGGATTCACATCAATCAAGAGCTCGAGGAGCTACGAATGGCGCTAAGCGCGGCGCTGGATTTGCTCGCGCCTGCTGGTCGCCTCGCTGTCATCACTTTTCATTCGCTTGAAGATCGCATCGTGAAACTGTGGATGCGCGAACAGGCCGGTCGTGCGCCGGAGGACCCGCGTCTTCGCCACTTGCCCACGACGCAAGGCGTCGCGGCAACAATCAGGCTGGTCGGCCGCGATATTGCGCCGTCGGATGCAGAGGTGCGCACCAATCCCCGCTCGCGCAGCGCCCGTCTACGGGTCGCGGAAAAGCTTGCGGTAGCTGCATGACACGAGTGAACATCGTCCTCGCGCTGCTGGTTTGGGCCAGCGCCTTCGCGCTGGTGAGCAGCCAGTATCGCGTGCGCTACCTCACGATCGAAATCAATCGGGCGCGTGACGCTGCATATCAGCTTGAAACCGATCGCAACCGCGCGACGCTGGTGCAATCGCGCCTTTCGACGCCAACGATCGTCGAGCGCACAGCGCGGGAGCGGCTGGGAATGGATCTGCCCGAGGGCGCACGCACGCAGATCGTTGAATTGAGCGGAGCCGCCAGCGCGGCGGGCGCGCAATGAGAGCGACGACAAACAAGACAGCGCCCCAGTTCGCCGTCTGGCGCGTGCGAGTCGTCGCTTACGCCTTGTTGCTTGGCTTTGTGGTGCTCGCTGGACGAGGTGTTTATCTGCAGGTCGTGCAGCATGAGGACCTTACCAAACGGGGCGATGCCCGCACTACGCGTGATCTGGTTTTGCCCGCTCATCGCGGACGTTTGCTCGACCGCGAGGGCGCTGTGCTCGCCTCAAGCGTACCGGCGCGCGGCGTATTTGCCTTCCCGGATCAGGTGGAACTTACGGCGGCGCAGCGTGACGGGCTGGCAAAAGCGCTGAATCTCCGCGCAAAAGACCTCGACCGAAAGCTCGACACCGAGCGCGACCTGGTATTTCTTGCGCGCGGCGTTTCGCCGGAACAGGGACAAGCCGTAGCGGCACTCAAAATTCCTGGGGTCGCCGTGCAAACCGAATTCAAGCGCGAATACCCATCGCAGGAGGTCATGGGGCAGGTTCTCGGCATTACCAATGTCGACGATCTGGGGCAGGAAGGCATCGAACTGGCGCAAAACGAGTGGCTTTCTGGCAAACCCGGTGCGCGCCGGGTCACGATAGACCGCCGTGGTGGTGTCGTCGAGGAACTGGGCAGCGTGCGCACTCCACAACAGGGGCGTGACTTGCAATTAGCTCTGGACAGCCGTGTGCAACATCTGGCTTTCCGCGAGCTCAAACGCGGTGTGGATAGCTATCGTGCAAAAGGTGGGGCTGCGGTGGTGCTCGACGCGAAGTCTGGCGAAATCGTCGCGCTCGTCAATTATCCGACTGCGAAGCCTGGCGACCGGTCGGCCGCAGCTACCGGTGGTTTACGCAATCGCGCCGTGGCTGATTTGTTCGAACCCGGCTCTACCATGAAGCCGTTCACGATCGCGACCGCCATCGACAACAACCTGCTGCGACCAGATGCCCTGATACCCATGCAGGGAAGCACTTACACGCTCAATGGCGCCACTATTCGCGACACTCACACGATCGGCAGCAATGGAGTGGCATCGGTAACGGAAATCGTTCAGAAATCAAGCAACGTAGGCACCGCAAAAATTGCCGAACGCTTACCTAACGAAATGATGTGGCGCCACTTGCAGCGCGCCGGATTTGGTCGTGCGCCGCAGACTGGTGTGCCCGGAGAAGCTCACGGACGTCTGCGTGCACCGCAATCATGGCGACCGATTGAGAAGGCAACCATGAGCTATGGTTATGGGCTTTCGGTGAACCTGGTGCAGCTTGCGAGGGCTTACACGGTGTTTGCCAACCAGGGCGCCCTGGTAGACGTGACTCTTTTCAAGAACGGTGGCGCAGCGCGGCAGACCCCGGTGTATTCCGCCAGCACTATCCAGTCTGTGTTGCCCATGCTCGAAAAAGCAACATCGAAGGAAGGTACGGCGCCGCTCGCCCAGATCGCAGGTTATCGCGTCGCAGGCAAAACGGGCACTGCAAAGAAACTCGTAGGCGCAGCATATTCGGACGGACGCTATGTCGCCTCTTACGTTGGGCTCGCCCCTGTCAGCAACCCGCGTTATGTGGTCGCTGTCATGGTTGACGAGCCCGTTGGCAGCATGTTTTACGGCGGTCAGGTTGCTGCCCCGATCTTTGCCAACATCATGAGCCAGACGCTTCGTTTGCTGGAGGTCCCATACGACGCTCCGTTGCCGTTACAGCCGCTGCCCGGTGATTTGACTGTTGCTATCGTGCGGGAGGGCAATTAGCCGTGAACCCGATAGCGCGGGAAGTCATCTCGAAGCTTGACGCGCTCGCCGTCAAGCATCAACGGCTAACGGTCGACTCTCGCGACGTCATGCCGGGCGATGTATTCGTCGCGTTGCCTGGGGGCAGGATTGATGGTAGCGAGTTCATCGCCATGGCTCATGCACGTGGCGCGGTGGCTGTGTTGCGTGAGGCTTCGCCTGCTCCTGTTGCCGCAATGAACATTCCTGTGATTGATGTGGATGTTCTGTCGAACAATCTCGGAGAGATCGCCGATGCTTTTTACGGCGAGCCGTCGACCCGCCTGCGCGTACTCGGCATCACCGGCACCAACGGCAAGACCTCGATTGCGAACTGGCTGGCGCAGGCACTTACAGCATTGGGCGAACCCTGCGGTTCGATCGGAACGTTGGGCGTGAACTTTGGCGATCGATGGCGGGAAACGCACAACACCACACCCGATGCAGCGTCTGTGCATACCATCCTGCGTGACCTGGCGGAGACCGGGGCGAGCGCTGTCGCGATGGAAGTAAGCTCGCACGCACTGGAGCTGCACCGTGTAAAGGGCGTCAGGTTTGATGCTGTGATCTTTACCAACCTCACGCAGGATCATCTGGATTTCCACGGCACTATGGACGCATATGGCGCTGCCAAAGCACGCCTGTTTAGCGAATATCCCGCGCGCCATCGCATCATCAACGCTGATGATCCGTTTGGCGCCGAGCTGATCGCGCGTCGCTTGCCCAATACCGTTAGCTATGGCCTTACAGCTGGCGATGTACGTGGTCACATGCTGGCAATGGATGTGTCCGGCATGGAGCTCTCGATTAGTTATCGGGGCGAAAATCAGACCGTAAGAACACGATTGATTGGGCGATTCAACGCTTGCAATCTTCTCGCTGTCGCCGCGACGTTGCTGGCAACGGGCACTTCGCTGACCCACGTCATCCAGACGCTGTCGTTGTTGTCAGCAGCACCGGGTCGCATGCAGCGCGTGAGTGCCGCATCTGCCTTGCCCGAGCCCGGCGTTTACGTGGACTATGCGCACACACCCGATGCGCTCGCCAAAGCGCTTGATACTGTGCGGGAAACCAAGCCAGCCAAGCTTACTGTTGTATTTGGGTGCGGCGGTGATCGCGATCGCCGCAAGCGCCCCATCATGGGGAGTATCGCGGCCGAAAAGGCAGATCGCATATATGTGACGAGCGACAATCCACGCAGCGAGCTGCCAGAGGCGATCATCGCGGAAGTAGTGGCGGGCATTGAGCCTTTCCGGCGATCTGCTGTGACCGAGATCACGCTGCGCCGTCAGGCGATACGCGCTGCCATTGCGAATGCGGCTAGCGATGACGCCGTCCTCATCGCCGGGAAGGGCCATGAGACGTACCAGGAAGTCCTCGGTGTGAGGCATGCGTTTTCGGACGTTGAAGAAGCCCTACTGGCTCTCGAAGCACGCCGCCCGCCCGCACAGAGCCTCGCCCTGGGAGAACAGCATGTGGTCCGCTGAGTTTCTCGCCAAGTCATGCCAAGCCCAAATGGGCGGGCAGCCGCGCGATTTCAGCTCGATCTCAATAGACTCGCGCACGCTCAAGGCGGGTGCGCTCTACGTTGCTCTGCGTGGAGAAAATTTCAACGGTCATCGATTCATATCGCAAGCCATTACAGCGGGTGCAGCTGGCGTACTGGTGTCGGAGAATACGGTTGTTCCCGACTCGGTTACTACGCTTAAAGTACCCGATACTTTGCTCGCCCTGCAGCTCATGGGGCGAGCCGCGCGTCATCAGTTCGCAGGACCGTTGATCGCGGTAACTGGCAGTAACGGGAAGACGACGACGCGGCAGTTGATCGCTTCGATAATGCGCGCCCACTACGGCGATTCAGTGGTCCTCGCCACTGATGGCAATTTCAACAATCATATTGGTGTGCCGCTGACCCTGTTGCGTCTGTTGCCGCAGCATCGCGTCGCAGTGATCGAGATGGGCATGAACCACTTCAGTGAGCTGTCGTTGCTGACGAGCCTCGCACGTCCATCGATTGGAGTGATAACCAACGCTGGTCCGGCGCATCTCGAAGGCGTCGGCTCGCTTGCAGGTGTCGCCCACGCGAAAGCCGAAATCTTTCAAGCCATGGCAGCGACCGACACGGCCATCCTCAACGCGGATGACTACTTCCTGCCGCATTGGGAAGTCATCAATAGGGGCCGTCGCTGTCTTCGTTTCGGTCTTGGTGATCGGGCGGATGTGCGCGGTGCCTTTGATGCCATTTCATCGACGTTGACCGTTATCGATGGCTTGTCGGCTGCACTGGTCGCCCAGCTGCCATTCGCTGGTGAACACAACGCGCGTAATGCGCTGGCTGCGGTTGCCGTGGCTCATGCGCTTGACGTGCCGGCGACGAGCATGAAGCGTGGACTGGAAGCGGCGGTCAATATTGGCGGACGCCTGACCCGACGTGAAATCAACGAGCAATTGCTGGTCATCGACGACAGCTACAACGCCAATCCTTCTTCGGTGAGTGCAGGTTTGCAAGTTCTGTTACGCGAACCACACCGAAAGATTCTCGTACTGGGTGATATGGCAGAACTCGGAGCGGAGAGCGACGCGCTGCACGTCAAACTACTACGCGACATTGAACAGTCCGCAGTTGACAGCATCCTCACATTAGGTCCGCGCACACAACGAGCAGCCGCCATTCTCGGTGGACGTACACATGCGTTCGGCGACATCGACGCGCTGGTGACGTTCCTGACGGCCCAAGCCCAGGGGGCTACTACCGTGCTGGTGAAGGGCGCGCACTCGATGGCAATGCATCGCGTCATCGACAAGCTAGATGCAACGACAAAGGGTAGGAACTAATGCTCCTCTGGCTCGCCAACTTGTTTGCCAGTGATGTACGCGCTTTAAGCGCGGTCAACTACATCACGTTGCGCACCGTGCTTGCGACGGCAACAGCCATGGCCATCGCACTTGCGATCGGACCTCGCATGATTCGTTGGCTACTTGAAATGAAGATTGGCCAGGCGGTCCGTAGCGACGGACCACAGTCACACCTGGCAAAACAGGGCACCCCCACCATGGGCGGTGCGCTGGTGCTGACATCGATCGCCATCTCGACCCTTTTGTGGGCGGACCTGAGTAATCGCTTTGTCTGGGTCGTGCTATTTGTAATGGTGGGCTTCGGCGCCATCGGCTGGGTCGACGACTATCGCAAGGTGGTACACAAAAATCCAAAAGGAATGTCGGCGAAAGAAAAACTCTTTTGGCAAGCGCTTATCGGATTGATCGCGTCAACATATCTCGCATTCGCGATCTCAGCGCCGAGCACCAACAAGATATTCACCCTCATCTTTACATGGGTGCAAAGCGGGTTTACCAACGAGCTACCGTCAAAGGCCGACCTGATAGTTCCGTTCTTCAAAAACATCGCTTACCCCCTCGGCGTCTTCGGTTTCATCACCCTGACCTGGTTTGTCATCGTCGGTACCAGCAACGCGGTGAATCTCACCGACGGTCTGGATGGGTTGGCCATCATGCCGGTTGTCATGGTCGGCAGCGCGCTGGCAGTTTTCGCATACGTTGTAGGTCGCGTTGACTATTCGCGTTATCTGCTGTTTCCGTACATCCCCGGCGCTGCCGAACTGATGGTTTTCTGCGGAGCAATGGGCGGCGCTGGTCTTGGTTTCCTGTGGTTCAACGCGCATCCCGCTCGCGTCTTCATGGGCGACGTGGGAGCGCTTTCGCTCGGCGCCTCACTGGGCACCATAGCGGTCATCGTGCGGCAGGAAATTGTGCTCGTGGTGATGGGGGGCGTATTTGTCGCCGAAACAATTTCGGTCATGTTGCAGGTGGGCTATTTCAAATACACCAAGGGCAAGCGCATTCTGCGCATGGCGCCATTGCATCACCACTTTGAACTGGGCGGCTGGCATGAAAACCACGTCGTGATCCGATTCTGGATCATCACGATGTTTCTGGTACTCGCCGGACTTTCCACATTGAAATTGCGTTGAAGGCAAGTAGCACGTGTTTGTCTGCTCACAATCGAAAGCAACTGTCGTAGGGCTCGGTGTAACCGGTCTCTCGCTTGTTCGCTTCTTGAAGAGGCGGGGAGCCAACGTGCGCGTTGTCGATAGCAATCCGTCTGCAGCTGGTCGTGAGCAACTGCACAATGAATTTCCCGACGTCGACTTCAGCGCAGTAGACATGACGAGAGACGCACTGCCAGAACCTGATTTCATTGCTCTGTCACCGGGAGTGCCGCGGTCATTGCGCGCCATTCAGGCATCCGTTGACGCAGGTGTCGCGGTTCTGGGCGACATCGAATTGTTTGCTCGGGAAATCTCGCCGGAGGCGGCGGTCTTTGCGGTTACAGGTTCCAACGGCAAGACGACGACGACAGCGCTGGCGGGCGAACTGGCGAGGAGCGTCCGGGCAGATGCGCGCACCGCAGGCAACATCGGCATTCCCATACTCGACGCACTCGAGGAGAACCCCGCCTGTTCAACATGGGTACTGGAGCTGTCGAGCTTTCAGCTTGAATCCACCGAGTCCTTGCAACTTCAATCGGCCGCGGTAATCAACGTCACGGACAATCATCTGGATCGCTATCGCAGTTTTTTTGGGTATGCGGCAGCCAAGGAACGAATCTTTGCGCGCTCACGACGCCAGGTCCTCAATCGCGCGGACGTATGGTCAATGAGCATGCGTCGCCCTGCACTTGATGTTGTGACTTTCGGCAGTGATCATCCGGGAAGCGCAAAGGACTATGGCGTTGGACTGCAGGAAGGCCGCCTCGCGTTGATGTGTGGTGACGCCGTTGTCTCGCGGGTGTCAGACCTTGGTATTGGCGGATCGCACAACGTGCAGAACGCATTGGCTGCACTTGCGCTGACGGCGTCAATGGACATTCCGGTCGAACAGCAGCGTTCCACGCTTCAGCGATTCACCGGTATGCCTCACCGGTTCCAGTGCATCGGTTCAATCGATGGCGTTCGTCTCATCGACGACTCCAAAGCAACTACCGTTGTCGCCACGAACGCGGCGCTTGACGGACTTGCTGCGCCGACGTGGCTAATCGCTGGCGGGGACGGCAAGGGCCAGCAGTTCGCAGCGCTGGGAAAGATGGCAAGGAAACACTGCAAAGCTGTACACCTTATCGGTCGCGATGCAGCCGCAATTGCCGCGTCACTCGATATCGAAGGTGTTCCCAACAGAATGTTTTCCACGCTGGAGGATGCGACACAGGTTGCGCTTGATCAGGCGGTTGCCGGTGAACAGGTGCTCTTGTCCCCCGCGTGCGCAAGTTGGGACATGTTCAGGAATTATGGTCATCGTGCTGAAGTATTCGCGGCCGCCGCCAGCGAATGGGCGCGTGTGCATGGCAAGGCGTATGTGCCAAACGGGCGGTCGAATGAGTAACTTCGGCTTTGCGAAATTTGCCGACAAGACGCAGGATCTGCTCGCTCAGATCAGTGGTCAGTTCAGCGGTCAGAAACCGGGTGTCCGATCGGTGCGCGCGAACACTGCGGAGTTCGACGTCACGCTGCTGTGGGTGGTCGCATTGCTGGTGGCAGTGGGTTTGCTGATGGTCTATTCGTCGTCCATCGCGAGCGCGAGTGAGAGTCGTTTTACCCGCAGTTCACCTGTTTACTTTCTCGTTCGCCAGAGCCTGTTTGTCGTAATTGGTTCGGTGCTCGCGCTCTTCGTGTTTGATACCTCGATGCGCACCTGGGAGCGCATAGCACCGTTTGTCTTCATCGCGGCATCGGTGCTGGTCCTGCTGGTGCTTATTCCCGGTATTGGCCGCAAAGTCAACGGCGCGTCACGCTGGATTCCACTCGGTCCGTTCAGCCTCCAGCCGTCTGAGCTCATGAAGTTTGCGATGGTGCTGTTTGCCGCACGCTATGCCGTTACTAAAGCGAATGTGATTCACGCTGCCCAGCCGCTCAAGCAGAGTCTGCTCAGTGGCCTTGGACCATTTCTGATGATTGCGCTTGCGGTAAGTGTCCTCTTGCTGCGCGAACCTGACTTCGGTGCCACACTCGTCGTACTGAGCACTGGGTTGCTCATTCTCTTCATGGCTGGGCTGGATCACCGGCTGGTGTTACCAGTGGTTGTCGTGGGGCTGACCGCCGCTGTCGCGCTCGTCTGGATTGAACCCTATCGTCTTGAGCGCATCTTCGGTTTCATGGATCCATGGAAAGAGGAATTTGGCAAGGGCTATCAGCTGACGCAGTCGCTGATGGCGATTGGTCGCGGAGGACTTTTTGGTCTGGGCTTGGGGGCCGGTGTGTCGAAACACTATTACTTGCCTGAAGCGCATACCGATTTCATTCTTGCCGTGACGGCGGAAGAGTTGGGACTTGTGGGCGTCTTTGTAGTTATTGGTGCCTTCGGCTGGCTGACTTGGCGTGCATTCGCAATCGGGCGTGAAGCGCGTCAGCTTGAGCAACCGTTTGCCGCGCTTGTAGCGCAAGGCATCGGCACGCTGTTCGGCATTCAATCCCTGATCAACATCGCGGTAAACATGGGATTTGCACCGACCAAGGGCCTCACGCTGCCACTAATGTCATACGGCGGCAGCGGAATGATCGCGAGCCTGGTAACTCTATCGGTTCTGCTGCGAATCGATTGGGAAAACCGTCGTATCGCGCGGGGGTTCAAGGTATGAGCCAGCATCTTCTGGTCATGGCCGGAGGCACCGGGGGGCACATTTTCCCCGGTCTTGCCATCGCTCACGCCATGCGCGCGCGGGGCTGGCGGGTGAGTTGGCTTGGCACGACGACGGGCATGGAGCAAACGCTTGTGCCGCGAGTCGAAATCCCCTTGCATGCAATTGCGTTTGAGGGTGTTGTTGGCCGTGGCATTTGGCCCAAACTGGCTTTGCCACTTCGATTGTTGCGCGCCGTGACTCAGGCCCACAAACTCCTCTCCGAACTACGCCCCGATGTTGTTATAGGGATGGGCGGCTACCCGACCGTGCCCGGAGGTCTCGCGGCATCACGTAAAGGCATTCCGCTGGCGATCCATCAGAGTGATGCAGTGGCGGGACTCGCGAACAGGCTGCTCGCACGATTCGCCGATCGGATACTGGTGGGCTTTGAATCAGTATTCAAGTCTTGCGGTAGCAAGCGTTTAGTCACGGGCAATCCGATCCGCAGCGAGTTCGCCTCATTTCCTGATCCGGAAACCCGGATTGGCGCGCATTCCGGTGCGCTGCGGCTGCTTGCAATGGGCGGCAGCAGGGGCGCAGAAGCCATCAACAAGCTTCTGCCCGAAGCGCTCGCACTGTTGCCAGCGCAGAGTCGACCTACAGTGCTCCACCAGGCCGGACGCGGTTCGGCTGACTCGACGCGAGCGAACTATGAGCGCACGGGTGTGGCCGCGAATGTCGTTGAATTCATCGACGACTCGGCGAATGCGCTGGCGGAGTGCGATCTGTTCATTGGACGCAGCGGAGCAAGCACCGTGTCAGAGCTCGCTGCGCTTGGGGTGGCATCCATTCTGATTCCCTACCCGCATCACAAGGATCAGCAGCAACTGCACAACGCGCGTGTGCTGTCCGACGTCGGAGCTGCGCTCGTCCAGGAACAGCCGACGCTCACTCGTGAGGCTCTGGCAAAGACGATTGCCTCAATGACTCGACAAAAGTGTTTGGACATGGCGAACGCCGCGCGCACTGTCGCCAGACCCAACGCAACCAGCGATATCTGTAATGTTCTCGAGTCGCTCGCGACGACGTCGGGGTCAGCACGATGAAATTCCGGTTGCAGAACCTCCACTTCGTTGGTATCGGCGGCATCGGCATGAGCGGGATCGCCGAGGTGTTGCACAATCAGGGCTATGTCGTCAGCGGCAGTGACGCTGCACGGTCAACAACACTTGACCGATTGGAGACGCTAGGAATTCGCGTTGCGATCGGCCACAGTGCGGACAACTTGAAAGATGCGCAAGCCGTTGTCATTTCGTCTGCGATAAAGGAAAACAATCCGGAAGTCATTGCGGCGCGCGCTGCAAAGCTTCCCGTAGTGCCGCGAGCGCTCATGCTCGCTGAGTTGATGCGCATGAAGCGCGGCATCGCCATTGCAGGCACTCATGGCAAGACAACTACGACTTCGCTCGTGGCGAGCGTCCTCGGAGAGGGCGGCCTTGACCCGACGTTTGTGATCGGTGGGCGCTTGCTGGCTGCGGGCGCCAATGCACGGCTCGGTTCAGGAGAGTTTTTGGTGGCGGAGGCGGACGAATCAGACGCATCCTTCCTGCACCTCTCGCCCACGTTGGCCGTCATCACCAATATTGATGCCGACCACATGGAGACGTACGAGCACAACATTGATCGCCTGCAACAGGCGTTCGTTGACTTTGCTCACCGCCTGCCTTTCTACGGTTCGCTCTATGCGTGCATTGACGATGCAGGCGTCACCAATGTGCTGCCGCGCGTAGTCAAGCCCGTCGTGACTTACGGTCTGGATGAGGAAGCGGATATTCGTGCTGTTGACATTGAAGCCGACGGTGCGTCGATGAAATTCACAGCGCTGCGTACGGGCCATCCGCCACTGCGTGTGCAGGTGCAGCTTGCAGGCCTTCACAACGTCAGGAACGCACTGGCCGCGATTGCCATCGCCCAGGACCTCGGAGTCTCCGACGAGGCCATCGGGCGCGCACTTGCCAACTTCGGCGGTGTTGGTCGTCGCTTTCAGCGCTATGGCAGAGTTACTCATCGCGACGCGAGCTTTGAGTTCATTGATGATTATGGTCATCATCCCGTTGAGCTGAAGACGACACTTGCGGCCGCTCGCGCCGCGTTCCCGGGACGTCGACTGGTTCTTGCGTTCCAGCCGCATCGCTACACAAGGACCCGCGATCTCTTCGAAGATTTTGCAGCGGTGTTGTCCGAGGTTGACGTGTTGTTGCTGACCGAGATTTATGCAGCGGGCGAGGCGCCAATTGTGGCGGCCGACGGCCGCGCGCTGGCGCGAGCCATCCGCTTGCGTGGCCGCGTGGAACCGCTGTTCGTTGATGACGTGACTCACCTGCCGGACGAAATACTCCAGATCGTTCGAGACGGTGATGTAGTGATGACCATGGGCGCAGGATCGATTGGCGCTACCGCGCAAGCGGTTGTGCTGGCCAGCAGCGGAGGTACGCATGTGGGCTGACACACAGTCGGTCAACCGCCTGGCTGCTGTTATCGGAGCGATCGCTTCGATTGCGTTGCTGTGGTGTTTGCTGTCGTGGGCCAGTTCAAAGAGCTACTTCGCGGTGCGTCAAGTGAAGGTCGTTGCACCGGTGGTAGAGGTAGATCCCGGCCTGCTCGAATCGGCAATTCGCACAGAACTGCGTGGCACCTTCTTTTCGATTTCGCCCGCACGTGCCCGCACCACACTCAAGAAACTGCCGTGGGTGCGGGATGTGTCAGTGAAACGTCGCTGGCCACTTGAGCTGGATGTCACCGTTGACGAGCATCGTGCCGTTGGCTATTGGGGCGACAGTGATTTGTTGTCGGATCGCGGAGAGGTATTTCGTGCTGGCTCGCGGGCACCGATGCCAAAGTTTGATGGCCCCCTCGCAGCTGCACCGGAAGTACTGGCACGTTTTCAGGAAGCAAAGCTTGCACTTGCGCCACATGGTCTGGACGTCAAGTCGCTCGTGATGTCACCGCGCGGCGCGATAACGCTTACCACCGGCACTGACGTGCAGATCGAATTTGGTCGTGAGCATTTTGGCGAGCGCCTTGCACGTTTTACGGCGCTTTATCAGTCATGGCCCACGGGCTATCGCAGCGGCCTCGCCCGTGTCGACATGCGCTACAAGGCCGCAGTCGCGGTGGCTAGAGGCAATGGAGCGTCCGCCGGCGACGCACAGAAAGGTCAGTCGTGAGCGAGTTGATTGCAGCCCTCGATATCGGCACATCGAAAGTGGTGGTGCTGGTTGCGGAGCTGGATGCGGAGCAGAAGCTCAACGTTATTGGTTTTGGCGAGCAGCCGTCTCTGGGGCTTCGCAAGGGCATGGTAGTGGATATCGACGCCACGACCAATACCGTTGCGGCCGCCGTGCGCGAGGCTGCCGCGATGGCGAATTGCAAGATCAGCAATGTCTACGTGGGCATCGCGGGTGCTCATATCCGCAGTCTCAATTCCAGCGGCATGGTAGCAATGAAGGATAGTGAAGTCACCGAAGCCGACATGGAGCGTGTGATCGAGACGGCCAGGGCCATTGCGATTCCGAACGATCAGGTAGTCCTGCACACCTTGCCGCAGGAATACATCATCGACGGACAGGAGGGCGTGCGTCGCCCGCTCGGTATGAGTGGTCGGCGCCTTGAGGTCAAGGTACACATCGTGACCGGCGCCGTGTCGGCCGCCGAAAACATCGAGAAATGTGTTCGTCGCTGTGGCCTCAACGTCGTTGAATTGGTGCTGCAACCGCTCGCTTCTGCTGCGGCCTGTCTTACCAAGGACGAGATGGAAATTGGCGTCGGTCTCGTCGACATCGGTGGTGGCACGACTGACTTTGCTTTGTTTACGGGTGGTGCGATCCGCCACACGGGCGTCATCCCGGTCGCGGGTGACCAGATTACCAATGACATCGCGATGGCGCTGCGCACACCGAGCAAAGAGGCAGCAGACATCAAACATCGCTACGCCTGTGCATTGACCAAGCTGGTTGAGCCGGACGAGCTGATCGAAGTGCCGAGCGTCGCCGATCGTCCTGCCAAGTCAATGGCGCGGCACATGCTTGCCGAGGTCGTCGAACCGCGCGTCGAAGAACTGTTTCAGCTGGTGCACGAACAGATCAAGCGTTCGGGGTTTGAACCGCTGCTGCGCTCAGGCATAGCGCTGACTGGCGGCAGCAGCACTTTGCCCGGAATGGTGGAACTCGGCGAGGAAGTCTTTCACATGCCGGTGCGTGTGGCGGTACCCGACTATCGCGGCCCGCTCAAGGATGTGCTGGCGGCACCGAAGTACGCGACAGCCATTGGCCTGTTGATGCACGGTCGTGATCAACAGGCCAAGCAGGCGGTGTTGCGCCGTCGTGAATCTGCGGCGGCGGGAATGTTTGCGAAGTTACGGGATGCGTTTGGTTTGTAGCGAGCGAGAGTGATTCTTTTGGTTCGGAAGTTTTGAGTGTTTGTCTTTGTTTTGTTTGCCTTGAAGGAGCGGAAGCATGTTTGAGATCGTTGACGAGAAAAGGGACGGCGCCGTCATCAAAGTGATTGGCGTCGGTGGTTGCGGCGGTAACGCCGTCGAGCACATGATTCACAAGGGTGTTGCAGGCGTCGAGTTCATCGCTGCCAATACTGATGCTCAGGTGCTGGATCGCAATCCGGCGCCGAAGCGGATTCCGCTCGGCGCGGAACTGACACAGGGCTTAGGCGCTGGCGCCAAACCCGAAGTCGGTCGTGATGCTGCGATGGAATCGAAGATGGCGGTTCAGGAAGCCATTCGTGGCGCCGATATGGTGTTCATCACAGCGGGTATGGGCGGTGGTACCGGCACCGGCGCAGCGCCCGTGGTCGCGCAGCTCGCCAAAGAAATGGGCATCCTCGTGGTGGCTGTAGTCACCAAGCCGTTCCGTTTCGAGATGCAGAAGCGTGAGCGGGCAGCGCAAGCAGGCATCGATGAGTTGCAAAAACACGTCGATTCGCTGATCGTGGTGCCGAACGAAAAACTAATTCAGGTGCTCGGGCGCAACATTTCGCTGCCCGCGGCGTTTGCAGCGTCGAACGACGTATTGCACGGCGCCGTCGCCGGCATTTCCGAGATCATCAACAAGCGCGGTCTTGTTAACCGTGACTTCGCCGACGTGCGCACGATCATGTCTGAACTCGGCATGGCGATGATGGGTACGGCTACCGCCAGCGGCGAAGATCGCGGCAAGGCTGCAGCGATGGCGGCCATCAAGAGCCCACTGCTGGAGGACGTGGACCTTCAGGGCGCGCGCGGCGTGTTGCTCAACATCACCACCTCAAGCAGCGTAGAACTCGGCGAACTGTATGACGTGACCGACACTGTCGCTGAATTCGTTTCTGCTGATGCGACCGTACTTTGGGGCCACGTCATCGACGACGAAATGGGCGACGAGATGCGCGTCACGATGGTCGCGACCGGACTCGGTGCGAAGCGCAAGATGACCGCAGTTCAGGGCGGCGTGGCCGCCGCGCCGCGCCTGGAAATCCCGGCGCTGCGTACCGGTACCGACAACATGAGTGTCCCTGGGGATGCTGTGCCTGCGACCGCTGGCATCGAAGTGTCTTACGACGAACCGACCTTCGTGCGCAATCCGGGCCGCAGCTCGGCGCGTTCGCTGGAAATCCCGACATTCCTGCGCAAACAGGCCGACTAGCTGACCGTAAGCCGGGCTGACTAAACGCACGTCTCCGCAACCCACACCCGACGCAGCCGCTCCCTGCGTCGGGTGTGAGTCAGGTTTCGGCCCCTATACTTTCACCATGCCGAAACAACATACGGTCGCGAGCGAGATTTCCGCCACAGGCGTGGCGCTGCATTCCGGCGTACGCGTCCAGATTACTCTCAAAAGCGCGCCGCCTGACACCGGCATCATCTTCCGCCGCACCGATCTGACGCCGCCGCAGGACATTCCCGCGCGCGCCGAACTGGTCAAGGAAACCCGTCTCGCCACCACGCTGGTGAATGGCGCCGCGAAGGTCGCCACCGTTGAACATCTACTCGCCGCCTGTGTTGGCTGCGGCATCGACAACGCGATCATCGAACTCGACAACCTAGAAGTGCCCATCATGGATGGCTCGTCGGCGCCGTTCGTGTTCCTGATCGAGCAGGCGGGTGTGGCCGAACAGGATGCGCCGCGTCGCTACATCGAAATCCTGGAGCCCGTACGCGTCGAGATGGGCGACAAGTTTGCCGAGCTGCTGCCCAATTCTGCAGGTGCGCAGTTCGAGGTCGACTTCACGATCGACTTCTCGCATCCCGCGATTCCCGACGACCAGTGCCGCGTACGCATGAAGCTGGACGACGAGGATTTTCTGTCGCACATCAGCCGCGCGCGGACGTTCGGCTTTGCCTACGAAGTGGAGACCTTGCGTTCAATGGGGCTGGCGCAGGGCGGCAGCATGGAAAACGCCGTGGTGCTCGACGAATACAAAGTGCTCAATCGCGAAGGGCTGCGCTTCGCCGATGAACTGGCACGGCACAAGGTGCTCGACGCCGTGGGCGATCTCTTTCTGCTCGGTCATAGAGTGCGTGGCAAATATCACGCCTTCAAGTCGGGCCACGAACTCAACAACAAGCTCTGTTTGGCGTTGCAGGCAAAACCATCCGCCTGGCGTTATTCGACCTAGTTTTACGTCCGGCAATCCGCGCGGATTTGCGCTCGTACAATGGCTTTTTTTTGCAAACCCCATTCAATGTGGGTTTGGTGCGAAAATTACAGAAAGTCAACTTTCATCATTTACAGGCTGTAGCCCCGATAAAATAAGGGATACACGATAAAGCTGATCCTTCATCCAAATCTTCAAACGGAGGCGAAACTCTCAGCGTTCGGCTATGGACTTCGCTAATTTTCGGAGACTTGTTTGTAGGCGCTCACTCTGCATATGGTCTGCGGTAACACTAAGCTGACGCCGCGCTGCTGCATCCGGAAGCACGCGGGGACGGCGAACCGGCGCACTGTTTGATTGCGTCCTCACCGAAATTTCGTTAAATTTCAATCCCTTACGGTTCAGGTTCGCGAGCGTTTCGGCGCTCATCAGGCGCGCAAAGTGTGCGGCCTCAGGCGAATCCACCGTGAGACTCAGTGTTGAACCCGAGGCCGACATCGCCACCACAAAGCGCTTCAGACGCTCCGGCACTGCCCCGATCAGCACATCGAATTGACGTGAGCCCTCGCGGGCATGCAGTAACGCAGCGCCCAAAGCGGGCATGCGGTCCAGAAACTGGGCCAGACCCAGCGGTCGCGGATAGAGCGCCTTTTTGGTGCTCATGAGTTGAGGAATTTCACGTGCAAATTATCGTTGTTTCGGGCGACTTTCGAACGAAAAAGACCCTATCGGTTGGTATTCCGCAGATCATTGGTCTCGTGTTTGTTGCGTTGGTCGCCCTGGGTTTGACGGCAACGCTCGCCAACTACCTGTCGCTCAAGTACGCGGCGACCAGTAACCACCCGCTCATTCGAAGCGTTCTGCTTGCCGACCAGCACGAGGAAGCCAAGCAACGTCAGCAGCAGATTCAGGACAACATCAACAGTCTTGCGGTCAAACTGGGCGAAGTGCAGGCACACATGCTGCGGCTGGACGGTCTGGGCGAAAAGCTGGCCAAGGTGGCTGGTCTCAAACCGCAGGAATTGCCAAGTGCTACCGCCAACAGCGGTCGCGGCGGTGGCGCTTTCATTGGCGCGCCCCTGTCCATCGATGAATTCGCGAAGCAATTGGGTGAATTGACCCGGAATATCGACGTCAAGGCCGACCAGATGTCAGTGCTGGAAGCGCTTCTGGTCGAGGGCAGCGCACAGCGCAAATTCCTGCCGACGCTGCCGCCGATTGAAAACATCAATTACACCTCGAACTTCGGTTACAGGATCGATCCTTTCACCGGCCACCAGACATTCCACGAGGGCGTGGATTTTGCGGCCGAGAGCGGGACGGTCATCAACGCGGCCGCGAGCGGCAAAGTAATTTATGCAGACTTCCATCCCGCCTACGGCAAGAGCGTCGAAATTGATCACGGCAACGGGCTCGTCACGCGCTACGCGCATGGCTCCGAGTTGCTGGTCAAGGAAGGCGATCTCGTCGTCCGCGGCCAGCGTATCGCCCGGGTCGGCACCACCGGCCGTTCCACCGGCCCCCATCTGCACTTCGAGGTACGCCTCAACGGCGTTCCGCAAAATCCCGGCCGCTTCCTCGCGGTTCAATAGCCACCTCGGCTTAAAATCTAAGGTTCCGCCCGCTTCGCCCTGTCTTACAAAGACGGGGCTGGCGGGCATTGCCACATTTGCCGTGCGATAACCCGCGCGACCACAGACCATGATCGACAAATTCCTCAAGACCATTTTCGGCAGCCGCAACGATCGGCTCCTCAAGCAGTTCCGCGCCAATGTCATCAAGATCAACGCGCTTGAAGATGGGCTGAAACCGCTCTCGGATGACGCATTGCGCGCCAAGACAGCCGAGTTCAAGCAGCGTGTTGCCAACGGGGAATCGCTCGACGCACTGTTGCCTGAGGCTTTCGCCGTAGTGCGCGAGGCCAGCGTGCGTGTGCTCGAAATGCGTCATTTCGATGTGCAGTTGATTGGCGGCATGGCGCTGCATCAGGGCAAGATTGCCGAAATGCGTACGGGCGAGGGCAAGACGCTCATGGCCACACTTCCCGTGTACCTCAATGCGCTGGCGGGCAAAGGCGTCCACATTGTTACGGTGAATGATTACCTCGCCAGCCGTGATGCCGACTGGATGGGGCGCATTTATCGCTTCCTTGGCATGAGCGTCGGTACCATCCTGTCGCAACAGGACAATGCCTCGAAGATCGCCGCCTACGCTGCCGACATCACTTACGGCACCAACAACGAATACGGCTTCGACTATCTGCGCGACAACATGGAGTACGCAGTAGCGGACCGTCGCCAACGCGGTTTGAATTACGCCATCGTCGACGAAGTCGACTCAATCCTGATCGACGAAGCGCGTACGCCGCTCATCATTTCCGGTCAGGCCGATGACAACATCGACATCTACTACAAGATCAATGAGCTGGCGCCGAAGCTGACCAAGCAGGCGGACGAAAAGTCAACCGGCGATTACTGGGTCGATGAGAAGGGCCGTCAGGTTCACCTTTCGGAACAGGGGCACGAGCACGCGGAGCAACTGCTTGAGCAGATGGGCCTGTTGCCGGTCGGTGCCAGCCTTTACGATGCCGCAAATATTTCGCTGATGCACCACGTGTATGCGACGCTGCGTGCGCATGCCCTGTACAACCGCGATGAACACTACGTCGTCCAGGATGGTGAGGTCATCATCGTCGACGAATTTACGGGGCGACTGATGTCCGGTCGCCGCTGGAGCGAGGGCCTGCATCAGGCGGTGGAAGCGAAGGAAGGCGTGCCGATCCAGCGCGAGAACCAGACGCTCGCGTCGATCACGTTCCAGAACTACTTCCGCATGTACGGCAAGCTTGCCGGCATGACCGGAACAGCGGATACCGAAGCCTACGAATTCCAGCAGATCTACAACCTTGAAACGGTGATTATTCCGACCCACCGCGACATGGTTCGTCGTGATGAAAACGACTTGTTCTTCAAGACCACGGCAGAGAAGTACGCCGCCGCTGTGCACGACATTCGCGACTGTTACAACCGCGGGCAACCAGTACTCGTTGGCACAACGTCCATCGAAAACTCTGAGCTGATTGCGGCGATGTTGACCAAGGAGAAGCTGCCGCACCAGGTATTGAACGCCAAGCAGCATGAACGTGAGGCGCACATCGTGGCGCAGGCCGGTCTGCCCAAGATCATCACGATCGCCACCAACATGGCTGGTCGTGGCACCGACATCGTGCTTGGCGGCGCGCTGGAGCCCGAACTGCGTGCAATTCGCGAAGACGAATCGCTGCTACCCGAGCAGCGCAAGGAAAAAATGGCGTCGGTTCAGGCTGAATGGCAGAAACGCCACGACGCCGTGCTCGCTGCCGGTGGCTTGCGTATCGTCGGCACTGAGCGCCACGAGTCGCGCCGAATTGACAATCAGCTGCGCGGTCGCGCTGGACGTCAGGGAGATCCAGGGTCCAGCCGCTTCTACCTGTCTGCCGAGGATCCGCTGATCCGCATTTTCGGCGGCGACCGCATGAAGAACATCATGACCCGTCTGCGCATCCCCGACGGCGAGCCGATCGAGGCAGGCATCATGACGCGCCAGATCGAAAAGGCGCAGCTCAAGGTCGAGTCGCGCAACTTCGACATTCGCAAGCAATTGCTCGAGTACGACGACGTTGCCAATGACCAGCGCAAAGCGATCTACGAGCAGCGCAATCATCTGCTCGAACACGCCAACGTCAGCGACACAGTGCGTGACATGATCGGCGGCTGGGTTGAAGACACAGTCAATCTCCATGTGCCACCGGAGAGTCAGGAAGAGCAGTGGGACCTGCCGGGGCTTGAGGCCGCACTGCACGAAGTCCACGTGCATGCACATGTTGCAGATTGGCTCAAAACGGACGCGGATCTGGACGATGCCGACGTTCGCGAGCGCTGCAAGCAGGATGCGCTCGACGCCTACAACGCCAAGCGCGAAGTCGCTGGCGATGAAGTGTTCAGCCAGTTTGAGCGCAATATCCTGCTGCAGATCATGGACACGCAGTGGCGCGAGCACCTGTCAAACCTTGATCTGCTGCGTCAGGGCATTCACCTTCGCGGCTACGCGCAGAAGAATCCAAAGCAGGAATACAAACGCGAGTCGTTCGAAATGTTCGGCGGTATGCTGGACCGCTTCCGTGCCGATGTCGTTCGCATTTTGCTGACGGTCCAGGTTCGCTCCGAGGCCGATGCACAGGCCGTTGAACCGACGCCGGCTGTACAGAACGTTGCCTACAAGCATGCTGATGTTGACGGACTGACGGGTGAAGAAGAATCGGCCACTGCCGCGCAGGGTGGCAACCAGCCCGTCGTCAATCAGGGGCCGAAGCTCGGTCGCAACGATCCATGCTGGTGTGGCTCGGGCAAGAAGTACAAACATTGCCACGGACGCCTTGAGTAGACTCAAAGACGCATAATCTGAGGCCCGTGCAGCGATCAAACGGTCGTTGCGACGGGCCTTTTTTTCTGTCACTAATTTCGTTTTATCGCCATGCCAGTTTCCTACACCGCACTTGATCCTGCACTCGCCCATCCAATCGCTGGCGTTCGCTTCGCTGCGGTGCAGGCCGGCGTGCGCAAGCCGAATCGCTATGACATGCTGGTCGCCGAATTCGCCGAGGGCACGGCGGTGGGCGGCGTGTTCACACAGAGCCGGTTTGCTGCCGCGCCCGTGCAGGTGTGCCGCGCACATCTCGCGATTTCTGCAGACATTCGCGCGCTGGTGGTCAATACCGGCATCGCCAACGCGGCAACGGGCGAACTGGGGTTCGTCAATGCGCGCGCGAGCTGCGTGACCGTGGCCGGAGCGCTCGGCGTAAAGGCCGATCAGGTACTGCCATTCTCAACCGGCGTGATCCTCGAACACCTGCCGATGGATCGTGTCAATGCAGGCATCGAGGCTGCAGCCAATGAGATCAAGGCGAACGAACTGGCAACCTGGGATCGCGTGGCGCAGACCATCATGACTACCGATACGGTTTACAAGCTCGCGAGTGCGCAGGCGGTGATCGGCGGCAAGACAGTAAATGTGACCGGTATCGCCAAGGGCGCTGGCATGATCCAGCCGAACATGGCGACGATGCTGTCGTTTGTGTTTACCGACGCGGCGATTGCACCGGGAATTTTGCAGCCGTTGGCGAAACGTGTGGCTGATGCGAGCTTCAATCGCGTGACGGTCGACGGTGACACTTCTACCAATGATAGTTACATCATCGCCGCCACGGGCAGAGCAGGTAATGTGGCTGTCGCGTCGATGGAGTCCGCCGATGGGGTGGCACTGGTTGCCGTGCTCGAAAAGGTCAGCCTGATGCTCGCGCAGGCAATCGTGCGCGACGGTGAAGGCGCGACCAAGTTCATGACCATCGCAGTTTCGGGTGGCAGAAACGTGGCCGAATGCGACCGCATCGCGCGCGCGGTGGCCCACTCGCCGTTGGTGAAAACGGCGTTCTTCGCGAGCGATCCTAATCTCGGACGCATCCTGGCTGCGGTCGGCTACGGTGCACCGGCTGACCTTGATCCCGCCAAAGTCACGGTGCATCTCAACGAGGTACTGGTCGCCGAGAAGGGCGGTCGCGCAGCGAGTTATCGTGAAGAGGATGGTGCGCGCACGATGAAGAACGAAGACATCACCGTGGCCATCAACCTGGGTCGCGGCGATGCCGCGCAGACGATTTACACCTGCGACTTCTCATACGACTACGTGAAGATCAATGCGGAATACCGTAGCTGATCGCGCGCGACATGAGTCAATCCAGTAAACAGTTTCTCGATACGCTTGAACGCATCGCCGGCGCACTCGAACGTATGGCGCCGCCCGAGCGGACAAAGCCCGATTTCAAACAATGCATCGCAGCGCGCTGGCGCGTCTCCGGTTCGCTCAAGTATCTCGAGCCCGTACAGCATGTGCATCACATGGATGCCGACTGGCTGGTTGGTGTTGAAGCACAGCACGCACTGATCGACCGCAATACCAGACAGTTCGTTGCCAGCAAGCCTGCGAACAATGTGCTGTTGACCGGCTCTCGCGGCACCGGCAAAAGCTCCCTCGTGAAAGCGATGTTGTCGCGCTACGCGAAGCGCGGGCTGCGCCTTATCGAAGTGGAGAAAGAGCATCTCAATGACATGCCGGACATCGTCGATCAGATCGCGACCGAGCCGTATCGTTTCCTGTTGTTCTGCGACGATCTGTCATTCGATGCAGGCGACGGCAGCTACAAGGCACTGAAAGCGATTCTGGACGGCTCCATCGCCGCCGCAACGCCCAATGTGCTGCTCTATGCGACATCCAATCGCCGCCACCTGCTGCCCGAGTATTTTCACGAAAACGAGGAGACGAAGTACGTCGGTGACGAGGTCCATTTCGGTGAAAGCATCGAAGAGAAGGTTTCGCTTTCGGAGCGCTTCGGCCTGTGGATTTCGTTCTATCCGTTTTCTCAGGAAGACTATCTGGCTGCAGTCGTGTCGTGGGTCGGGCAGCTAGGGGCACCAGCTCCGGTCGATGTCAAAAAACGCGATGCGTTCGAGCGTGACGCGCTGAACTGGGCGTTGCAGCGAGGTTCGCGTTCCGGTCGCGTGGCGTACCAGTTCGCGCGTGATTTCGCGGGACGCGCGGCCAGTGGCAGCAAGCACAAATGATCCGACAGGAATGAGCGAAACGATCCCCCGATTCGACGTGAACGATGTACGACCATTGACGCATGTTGCAGTCGCAATCATTGAACGAACCGTTGACGGTCGGCATCAGGTTCTGTTTGCGCAGCGCCCGCCCGGCAAGGCCTACGCGGGCTACTGGGAGTTCCCGGGCGGCAAGATTGAAGCAGGTGAAACCGTCATTGAGGCGTTGATTCGCGAAATCGACGAAGAGTTGGGCGTTCACATCAACAGTGCGACGTTGTGGCGGTCTGAGCGTTTCAGCTACGAACACGCACATGTTCAGCTCAATTTTTGCCGGACGATCGATTGGTCTGGCGAGCCGCACGGACGTGAGGGTCAGGCGTTCTCGTGGCAATCGCCTGACGCGATTCATGTTTCGCCGCTGCTGCCTGCGTTGCATGCGCCTGAAAGCGGAATATTGGCGGGTTTGCGCAGCTTGAAAAGCTGATCATCTTTTCGCTGAAAGCCTCAACCGGTGTGGGCTAACGGACAGATTATTCAGAAGTCGACTTTTGTCGATTGCGGCACGTGGCCCTTGTCGGATGTGGGCTTTCTCAAAAAGCTGCTACTGCCTACTCGACGCCGGGCATGCCATCCTGGCTGGTTTCGTCCGGCGGCGTAGCGTTGGCAATCCGGTATTCCTCGTTGGCCCAGGCACCGAAGTCACGGTTCTTGCAGCGCTCTGAGCAAAACGGCCGGAACCTGCTATCCGGCGTCCACGGGACCGCAGTTTGACAACGCGGACAGGCGACAGTTTTCATAGGCAATTAAAGCGTACAGAGCGCAAGGCGAAACGGAATGCTGCGGTGTGCAACGGCTGCGCGCCCGCCGTTATGTGAAAATCCGCCATGCTCGAGAAAGCGAACGTTGACGGTGTACTTGTTGGCGCTGACTTCCGGCACAACCGCATAACCCGCGTCCACTTCCATACGCGCCAGCAAGGGCGTACGTGAGCTCGCAAGCGCCCGATGGAAATTGCCATGATGCGCCGTTTCTGCGGTCATCTGGCTGGATTCGCGCAGCAGACGTAACACCAGCAATACAGCCTCCTCCAGCGGTGCCAGCGGATCCAGCCAGGACTTGAGTTCCTGGCGGCGTTCAAACTCACTGCGTTGCAGCCAGCTATGCAGCATCGGAAGTTCAAACGCACAGGCGCCCCCGGGACTCGCCGCGCGCGTGCGTACGGCCTGCAACCACTCGCTGTCGCGCAGATGGGCACCAATCTTGCCGATCTGACCGTGCAGGTCGTGAATTACTGCGTCCATGTCGGCCAGAAACTCGGAAAGAGCCTCGCGGGCAACGTCCGGATTGTCGAGCTGCGTGCTCCAGACGCTTCGCTGGCGATCAAGCTCCTGCAACAAATCCGTTTTCAGATCGCTGCGACCGGCGGTGTCGACGATATGGAAGAGTCCGAGCAACGCACTGCGGTGGTCAATACTCTCCTTGCGCGCCGCGAACGTGCGCGTGCGCCCGAAAAGTTCTTCAAGCCGGAGCCAAGTGCGCGCGCGCTCAGTGAGCGGACATTCAAACGTCAGCGTGGAGTTGGCGGCCGGCGCATTCATTGCTCAGCTCCCGCACCGATCATCTGACGGCGGGAAAACGCACGCTGCGCATTCGCAACCAGCACCGGGTGCAGGGTGTCGACCTGGCGCTCCATTGACTGGCGCGAGCCCGAGTTGTCGATCACAAATTGTGTGCGCAAT
>Ga0209023_10001835_pt1 | contig 27670 bp, 27 predicted proteins | sample LakOneMetagenome_FD_187468 | JGI IMG/M metagenome (GOLD analysis project Ga0209023, IMG submission 187468) | Freshwater and sediment microbial communities from Lake Erie, Canada (SPAdes) (version 2) | ecosystem: Environmental > Aquatic > Freshwater > Lentic | place: Lake Erie, Canada...
ACGCCACGGCATGATCAAGCGTACGAAGAAGCAGATTCGTCAGCTCCGCGGCACCCGCGTGCTGTTCAAGACCGATGGCGACAACATCAAGAAGTATTTCTTGCCGAACGCCTGATCGCGCACGCGCGTCATTTAGCCCGGCCGCGTCCGCGCGGCGATCCGTCACCTGATTTCAAATTCGAGGAATTCCCTCATGTCTCGCGTCAAACGCGGCGTAACCGCTCACGCCAAGCACAAGAAAGTCTACAAGGCCGCCAAGGGTTTCCGTGGCCGCCGCAAGAACACCATCCGCGCCGCCAAGGCCGCCGTCGACAAGGCCGGCCAATACGCGTTCCGCGACCGCAAGCGCAAGAAGCGCACGTTCCGTGCGCTCTGGATCCAGCGCATCAACGCTGCCATCCGCCCGTTCGGCATGACCTACAGCGTGTTCATCAACGGCCTGTCGAAGTCGGGCATCCTGGTCGACCGCAAGGTGCTGTCGGATCTCGCCATCGCTGAACCGGCGGCGTTCCAGGCGATCGCCGAGAAGGCCAAGGCCGCGCTCGCGGCCTGAGGCGTACCGGCTTGAGCTGAAGATCAGCGGGCCCGCAACGGGCTCGCTGCCTTCAACGCCTCACGCGAATATTTCTGTGAGACCTCGGCGCGACAGAACGCCGTGAACGAGCGGTACATGGTGCCGGACTCGTTGCGGTACTTGCGGTCGCAGACCAAAAGCTTGCTCTGATAGGCCTGCTTCTGCGACGGTTTCAGCCTACCGAGAAAGTCGCCTTCACACTTGTTCTCGACGGCTTCTCCCATTCGGATGTCGCCGCTGGTGCCGAGCGAGCATTCGGTGAAGACCTTCATCGCACCCGCGCACCCCTGCGCAGCGCTGATCACATCAACGACCTCGTCGAGCGACATCGACGTGTCCTGACAGACCACCGCCAACGCGGGGCTGGCGCCGATCGAGAGAATGACGGCCAGAACGGCCGGGCCGGGTCCGAAACGCATCGCGTGCTCCTGTAACGCTCCACTCCAAGTCCCCTTGGGTCAGAGCGCGCCCTGAACCGGTTCAAAAGCCCCTCATTTTGACGGGCTTTTCGCTTGACGATTTGGCCCGGGAGCGGCGACAACCGGCCGCCTTTTGCGAAAGAGATTTGACCGTGTCCGACCTTGCAACACTCGAACAGACCATTCTCGCTGATATCGCCGCCGCCGGTGACGAAGCCGCCCTCGAAGCGGTCCGCGTAGGCGCCCTGGGCAAGAAAGGCTCGATCTCCGCGCTGCTCTCAACGCTCGGCAAGATGTCGCCGGACGAGCGCAAGACGCAGGGCGCAGCCATCAACGTCGCCAAGGACAAGGTGACGGCAGCGCTGACCGCACGCCGCGACATCCTGAAATCGGCGGCGCTCGACGCGCGGCTTGCCTCCGAAACCATCGACGTCACGCTGCCGCTGCGCGAGACGCCAGCGGAGGCCGGCCGCATTCACCCGCTCAGCCAGGTGTTCGAAGAGGTCAACACCATCTTCGCCGACATGGGTTTTGCGATCGCCGAAGGTCCTGACATCGAGACCGACGACTACAATTTCACCAAGCTGAATTTCCCCGAAGGCCATCCGGCGCGGGAAATGCACGACACCTTCTTCTTCAATCCGAAGCAAGACGGTTCGCGGATGCTGTTGCGCACCCACACCTCGCCGGTGCAGGTCCGCACCATGCTGAGCCAGCAGCCGCCGATCCGCGTGATCTGCCCGGGCCGCACCTATCGTATCGATTCCGACGCCACGCATACGCCGCAGTTCCACCAGGTCGAAGGCCTCGTCATCGACAAGGGTTCGCATCTCGGCCACCTCAAATGGATCCTGCACGAGTTCTGCAAGGCGTTCTTCGAGGTCGACCACATCAACATGAAGTTCCGGCCGTCGTTCTTCCCGTTCACCGAGCCCTCGCTCGAGGTCGACATCCAGTGCCGCCGCGGCAACGGTGAAATCCGTTTCGGCGAAGGCGAGGACTGGCTGGAGATTCTCGGCTGCGGCATGGTGCATCCGAACGTGCTGCGCGCCTGCGGCATCGACCCTGATGTCTATCAAGGCTTTGCCTGGGGCATGGGCCTCGACCGCATCGCTATGCTGAAATACGGCATCTCCGATCTGCGGCAGTTGTTCGAAAGCGACGTGCGCTGGCTCCAGCACTACGGCTTCAAGCCGCTCGACGTCCCGACGCTGGCGGGCGGCCTCAGCACGTGAGCACGGTCCCCGCGAAATACAGGGGATTGCGGTCGTTCGCGTTCGGCGACGGGCCTGCGCTCGCCGACGAGTTGCTCGACCTCGTCATCCGGGAAGTCAAGACCGCGACCTGCTCGACCGAGGACGAACCCAACACGTCGAAGCCCGGCGAACAATGGATTGTGCTCGATGGACGCGGCGTGCCGGCTTGCGTGATCGAGACGCTCGACGTGAGCTATCGCCGTTACAATGAAATGGACGCCGCCTTTGCCTACGAAGAAGGCGAAGGCGACCGCAGCCTCGCCTACTGGCGCCAGGCACACCGCAATTATTTCGGACGGCTGGGCCGCTTCAGCGAAGACATGATGCTGATGTGCGAGCGCTTTCGTCTGGTCGAAGTATTCGAAGCCCGCAAGGTGGCATCATGAAATTCACGCTCTCCTGGCTCAAGGAACATCTCGACACCGATCAGCCGCTGGAAAAGCTGGCTGACAAGCTCACCATGATCGGGCTCGAGGTCGAGCACATCGAGGACAAGGCCAAGGCGCTGGCGCCGTTTTCGATTGCGCGGGTGATTTCGGCCGAGCAGCATCCGAACGCCGACCGGCTGCGCGTCTGCATGGTCGATACCGGCAATGGTAATGCGCCGGTGCAGGTGGTGTGCGGCGCGCCGAATGCGCGCGCCGGTCTCGTCAGCGTATTCTCGCCGCCCGGCACCTACATCCCCGGCAAGAACATCACGCTCGGCGTCGGTACGATCAGAGGCGTCGAAAGCCGCGGCATGCTGTGCTCGGCGGCCGAACTGCAGATTTCCGAAGACCATGACGGCATCATGGAGCTGCCGGCCGACGCCCCCATCGGCGCGGCCTATGCGGCGTGGGCCGGGCTCGGCGATCCCATGCTCGAAATCAACCTGACGCCCAACCGTCAGGACTGCACCGGCGTGCACGGCATTGCGCGCGATCTCTCAGCCGCCGACATGGGCAAATTCAAGGATCAGGCCATCAAGCCGATCAAGGGTGAATTCCCCTGCCCGGTGCAGGTCAAGGTCGAGGACGCCACGCTGTGTCCGGGCTTCGCACTGCGGCTGGTGCGCGGCGTCAAGAACGGGCCGTCGCCGGAGTGGCTGCAGAAGCGCCTGACCTCGATCGGGCTGCGTCCGATCAACGCACTGGTCGACATCACCAACTTCATGACCTACGACCGCGCCCGGCCGCTGCATGTGTTCGACGCCAAGAAGGTGAAGGGCAATCTCACCGTTCGCCGCGCCAGGGACGGCGAGACGCTGCTGGCGCTCGACGGCCGCACCTACACGCTCGACAACGGCGTCTGCGTCATCGCCGACGACCACGGCGTGGAGTCGCTGGCCGGCATCATGGGCGGCGAGGCCTCGGGCTGCGACGAGAACACCACCGACGTGCTGATCGAATCCGCGCTGTGGAACGAGATCAACATCGCGCAATCCGGTCGCAAGCTCGGCATCAATTCGGACGCACGCTATCGCTTCGAGCGCGGCATCGACCCGGCCTTCATGGTGCCGGGGCTCGAGCTCGCGACCAAGCTCGTGATGGAGATGTGCGGCGGCACGCCGTCCGAGAACGTCGTCGTCGGCAAGGCCTTCGGTGAAGATCGCCTGATCGAGTTTCCGCTGACCGAGGTGAAGCGGCTGGCCGGCATCGAGGTGCCATTCCCCGAAGTGAAACTGATTCTCAGCCGTCTCGGCTTCATGGTCGCCGGCACCGGCCCGGTGGTGAAGATCGCAGTGCCGTCATGGCGTACGGATGTCGGCGGCAAGGCCGACATCGTCGAGGAAATCGTGCGCATCGTCGGCGTCGACAAGGTGCCGATGACGCCGTTCGAGCGTGGCGACGCGCCGCGCAAGCCGGTATTGACCCAGATCCAGCTCCGCACCCGCCGCGCCAAGCGCGCGCTGGCGGCGCGCGGCATGGTCGAAGCGGTGACGTGGTCGTTCATCAGCAAGCCCGCGGCCGAATTGTTCGGCGGCGGTCAGGCCGAGCTCGCGGTCGCCAATCCGATCGCCGCTGACCTCTCCGACATGCGGCCGAGCCTGCTGCCCGGCCTCGTTGCCGCGGCCCAAGGCAACGCCAATCGCGGTTTCCCGGACGTGGCGCTGTTCGAAGTCGGGCAGGTGTTCAAGGGCGACAAGCCCGAGAACCAGATGGTCGCGGCCTCAGGCGTGCGCCGCGGCTTTGCTTCGTCGAAGGGCATGGGGCGGCACTGGTCCGGCGCTGTGATGGCCGATGCGCTCGACGCCAAGGCCGATGCGTTCGCCGTACTGGCCGCGGCCGGCGCGCCGATGCAGGCGCTGCAGATCGTCTCGGGCGGACCGGCATGGCTGCATCCCGGCCGCTCCGGCACCATCCAGATCGGCCCGCAAAACGTGCTCGGCTATTTCGGCGAGCTGCATCCCCGCGCGCTGGAAGCGCTCGGCGCCGACGGTCCGCTGATTGCCTTTGAAGTGACGCTGAATCGCATCCCCGACGCCAAGCAGCGCCCGACCCGCGCCAAGCCGGTGCTGGATATCTCCGCGTTCCAGCCGGTGTCGCGCGACTTCGCCTTCATCGTCGATCGCAAGGTCAAAGCCGGCGACATCGTCAAGGCGGCGCAGGGCGTCGACAAGAAGCTGATCACGGACGTGACCGTGTTCGACGTCTACGAGGGCAAGGGCATCGACGACGACAAGAAGTCGGTCGCGATTGCCGTTACGATCCAGCCGCGCGAGAAGACGCTGACCGATCAGGAAATCGACGCGGCGGCGGCGAAGATCGTGGCCGAGGTGACGAAGAAGACCGGCGGCACGCTGCGCGCATGAGCCCGAAAAGTGTAGGCGGTTTTCGGACAGCATCATGCGCAAGAAATAACGCATGAACCTCAGCGGGCTGATTCCGGGTGAGATCAGCCTCAACACCGCGATCGCGATCTGCGCGATCGCCTTCGTCTGCGGCACGGCGCGCGGGTTTTCCGGCTTCGGCTCCGCACTCATTTTCATGCCGCTGGCGAGTTCGATCGCAGCACCCAGGCTGGTTGCCGCGTTGCTGCTGATCATCGATTTCATCGGCTCGTCGCCATTGATCCCCAATGCGTGGAAGCAGGCCGACCGCAAGGCGACCGCGATCATGGCGCTCGGCGCGCTGGTCGGCGTGCCCGTCGGGACCTGGTTGCTGACACGGCTGGAGCCGGTGACGACGCGCTGGATCATCTCGGGTTTCGTGTTCGCACTGCTGCTGTTGCTGCTGTCCGGCTGGCGCTATCGCGGCAGGGACCACACCGCGATTTCGATCGGCATCGGCGGCCTGTCCGGCTTTTGCAGCGGCCTCGCCCAGACCGGTGGACCGCCGATCGTCGGCTACTGGCTCGGCCGCCCGATCGCCTCGGAGATCCAGCGCGCCAACATCGTGCTGTTCTTTGCCGCCTCGGATTTCTTTTCGCTGGTCAGCTACGCGCTCAGCGGTTTGATGACGGGGGATGCGATCAGGTTCTCGATCATCGTCGGGCCGATCTATGCCCTCGGCGTTGGAGCCGGCGCCGCCTTGTTCGGCCGCGCCAGCGAAAACATATTCCGCACGATCTGTTACGCCCTGATCGCAGCCGCGGTGCTGATCGGCCTGCCGGCTCTGGACGGGGTGTTGCGCTGAGCTCTCATATCAATTGATCGGCGAGAACGGCGCCGCCTGCCGCGGCGCCGGCGCGCGACGGCGTTGCGGTTTCGGCGCCCGCGCCGGGGTTTCCGGCTCGGCGTCCTTCAACGCGCCGATCCGGCGCAAGGCGGCTTCAGCCGCGCGTTCGCCGCTTTCCCAGGCGCCATCGATGGTGCCCCACAGCGTCTCATGGGTGGCTTCGCCGGCGAGGTACATGCAGCCGATCGGCTCGGTCAGGACTTTTCGCGACGCCTGACCGCCGGGACCCGCCACCGACATCGCACCGAGCACATAGGGCGCGGCATTCCAGCGCGTCGCACTGGATTTCTTCACGGCCGATGCAGCGTCGCTGCCGAACAATTTGCCGAGCCACTCGGTGGCGAATGCGACCATCGCCGCTTCGCCTTTGGCAGAGAGCTCGCTGCCGAACGAGCCGGCGACATCGATCGCACACAGCGACGAGCCGCCGATATTGGCGTACATCAGCGCCGTCCTGGTCGAATTGCTCTGCTCGATGATGACGTCGTCGCGCGACAGCCCGAGCGGATTGCCGGGCATCTGCAGCGCGATCCGGTCGTAGCTGCCGAGGTTCAGCCTCGCTGCGGCATCGAGCGTGCGCTTCGGGATATCCGGCGTGAACTTGATATTGCCCGCCGCCAGCACGTTGCTCGACACCGTGATGATGGCGGCACGCGCGGCGATCTTGCCGGACGGCGTCTCCACCGTGACATCACGGCTGCCCCAGGCAATGCGATTGGCCGGCGTCGACAGCGACAACGGCACCTGTTCGCCGAGCTTGGCGACCAGCGTGCCGAGCCCCTGACGGCAGGCGATCGCGGCATTGCGATCCTGGGCACGGACCTTGTCGCCGACGGAGACGTCCTTGAGGTCCTTGCCGGAAAAATTGGCGCCGAGCACGAATTCCGCAGTACCGGCCCAGTCGCCGAGATCCTTCGGCAGCACCGAGGCGCAGGACGCGTCGCCCTTGCGCGAGGCCTCGTCGATGGCACGGTTGGTACGGACCAGGGCTGCGAGAAATTCCTCGGTCTCACCGGGACGGGCATAGCGGCGGCCGATGCGGATCTTCTGGCCCGACGGTGCGGTCGTGATCTCGAGGCCGACTGAACGCGCCAGCTTGATCATCGGATTGGTGTCGGGGTTGTGCATCCAGCGCGCGCCGCGGTCGAACGGCACGTCGAAGGTGGTGTTGTCGGTCTGGCAGCGCCCGCCGATCTGGCTGGTCGCCTCGACCACGATCACCTTGCGGTTCGCGGCCATGACCCGCCGCGCCGCAGCAATGCCGGCCGCGCCGGCGCCGATCACGACGATGTCGGCCTCGCGCGGCAACGGCGCCGCCGCGTTCACACGCCCCGTAAAAACCGGGGTCACCGCGAGAGCCGCGGTCGCCGACAGGAAATTGCGGCGGGTCATTGTCATGTCATGGTTTCCGGGGACTTGCAGGAAATTACGAGAAAAGAGAACAGTCAGCGAACTGTGCCGTATCTCACGGTGTGCGGCAACACTCATGGTAAATCAATCATGATTGATCCGCTTCACGCATGAACTAAATTGAAACGGCTTCGGACCATGCTAAGGGAACAAAAAAAGGCGGACGGACAAGCCGCTCCCGGGAGAATCTAATGGGCGTAATGCTCGATACCATCGGCCAGTTGATCGCGGGGTACCTCCAGAAGGAAGTCCCGGGCTATGAGCCGTTCACGCCCTCTGATCCCGAACATCTGCGCGGGGTGATCGAGCCCGGCGACGTGCTGCTGGTCGAAGGCAACAACCGGATTTCCGGCATCATCAAATACCTGACGCAATCGACCTGGTCGCATGCCGCGCTCTATGTCGGCCCGGTGGACGGCGCGGTCGAACCCGACGGCGAACCGCATGTCCTGATCGAGGCCAATGTCGGCGAAGGCGTCACCTCCGCGCCGCTGTCGAAATACTATCCCTATCACACCCGCGTCTGCCGCCCGGTCGGCCTGTCCTACGAGGACCGCACCACGGTGTGCCGCTACGCCATCAACCGGATCGGCTTCGGCTACGACACCAAGAACATCGTCGACCTGATGCGCTACCTGATCCCGCTGCCGGTGCCGCAGCGCTGGCGGCGCCGCATGATCGCGTTCGGCTCCGGCGATCCGACCAAGATCATCTGCTCGGCGCTGATCGCGCAGGCGTTCGATGCCGTGCGCTATCCGATCTTGCCGAAGATCACCCGCGCCGCCTCCCGCAAGGCCCGGCGCGAGATCCTGCATATCCGCGATTCCTCGCTCTACATGCCACGCGACTTCGATATCTCGCCCTATTTCGAAATCGTCAAACCCACCATCGTGCACGGCTTCGACTACACGTCCCTGCACTGGGCCGACAAGCAGAAGCCGCTCCCGGAGGTAGCCGGCGAATTCGGTGTGTTTCCATCGGTCGAGTCGCCGACGCTTGTTCCTGAAGCGATTGACCAAGCGACGCCGGTTCCGGCTGCAGAAGTAAAAACTGTCCCGGCCGATGCGCCGGAGTCCGTCGATCGCCCGGACAAGAAGGTGTCCGAAGCGGCATAAGCGGCAAGCGCCGGCAGTCATCCCCATCCGCTCAATCTCCGTGCGCAGGCTCAATACCTGCTACAGTCGGCTCGCGTCGAGAACGCGCGTCAGGTCGAGAGAACGAGGACGGAAACTTCATGCAACGGATCACCATCACCATCGAAGACGACCTGCTCGCCGAGATCGATGCCGCGGCGGAAGCACGCGGTTACCAGAACCGCTCCGAAATCATCCGCGACCTCGCCCGCGCCGGCTTGCAGCAGAGCGCGGAGGACACCGCCCCCTCAGGACAATGCGTCGCCGCCTTGGTCTATGTCTACGACCACGCCGCACGCGACCTGTCGAAGCGGCTGGTGCAGAATTTCCACGGCCACCACGATCTTTCGCTGGCGACGCTGCACGTCCACCTCGACGACGACAAGTGCATGGAGGTGACGGCGCTGAAGGGTTCGGCCGGCGAGGTCAGGCATTTCGCCGACCACATCATCGCCGAGCGCGGCGTGCGCTACGGCCGGGTGGTGATGATCCCGACCGCGGCGGACAAATCAGGCAAGAAGCGCGCGCACAAGCACGGCCATTCCCACGACTGATAGGGTGGGCAGGACGGGAATGGGTTTAGCGTCATTGCGAGGAGCGAAGCGACGAAGCAATCCAGTCTTTGCTGAAGCGAGCTGGATTGCTTCGCTCCGCTCGCAATGACGGCGAGACGGCCGACCGGGCCGCAAATCATCCCCTCGAGCTACCGATCCGACCGGCCGATCACGGCCATCAGCTCCGCGATCTTCTCGCGCTGATCAGCCTTGTTGCCGCTGGTGATCGCATGTTCGACGCAATGCGCGACGTGATCCCGCAGCACTTCCTCCTCGACCCGCCGCAGCGCCGCCCGGACCGCCGAAATCTGGGTAACGATGTCGATGCAGTAGCGGTCCTCGTCGACCATCTTGGAGAGGCCGCGGACCTGGCCCTCGATCCGGTTTAGGCGTTTCTGACAGGAAGCCTTGATGTCTTTTCGCATGCGGCCTATATACCCCCATAGGGTATATATTTCAAGCGCGGAGAACCGGGATGACCGAAGGCAAACACGCCCACCATGGCGGCAGCGCTGGAAAATCCGCCTGCTGCGGCGGTCATGATCATTCCGGCCATCACCCTCATGCCGCGAGCGCCCCGCCGGCCGACGATACCGTGCGGGTGCTCGATCCCGTCTGCGGCATGAAGGTCAATCCCGAGACCAGCCAGCACCGGTTCGAATATCGCGGTGAGACTTTTCATTTCTGCTCGGCCGGCTGCCGCACCAAGTTTGCCGCCGATCCCAACAAGTATCTCGAAAAGGACAAGGCCCCGCCGGCGCCCGTGGTCGAAGGCGCGATCTACACGTGCCCGATGCACCCGGAAATCCGCCAGGTCGGGCCCGGAAGCTGCCCGATCTGCGGCATGGCGCTGGAGCCCGAGGTCGCGAGCCTCGACGACGGCCCCAATCACGAACTCGCCGACATGACGCGCCGGTTCTGGATCGGTCTGGTGCTGGCGCTGCCGCCGTTCGTGCTCGAGATGGGTGGCCATCTCATGGGCGGCCACGGCCTGATCGATCCGACCCTGTCGAACTGGATCCAGTTTGCCTTCGCGACACCCGTGGTGCTGTGGGCGGGCTGGCCGTTCTTCGTGCGCGGCTGGCAATCGCTGCTGACGCGCAATCTCAACATGTTCACGCTGATCGCCATCGGTACCGGCGTCGCCTATCTCTACAGCGTCGCCGCAACGGTCGCTCCCGGCGTTTTCCCCGACGCGTTTCGCGGTCATGGCGGCGCGGTCGCAGCCTATTTCGAATCGGCCGCCGTCATCACGGTGCTGGTGCTGCTCGGACAAGTGCTCGAACTGCGCGCCCGCGACGCCACCTCAGGCGCGATCAAGGCGCTGCTGCAACTGGCGCCGAAGACGGCGCGCCGCGTTGGTGAAGACGGCAACGATCATGAGGTCGAAATCGAAAGCCTCGCCGTCGGCGACCGTTTGCGGGTGCGGCCGGGCGAAAAAGTGCCGGTCGACGGCGTCATCCTCGAAGGCCGCTCGTCGCTCGACGAATCGCTGGTGACGGGCGAATCGATGCCGGTCAGCAAGGAAACCGGCGACAAGGTCATATCCGGCACGCTGAACCAGTCCGGCGGCTTCGTGATGCGCGCCGACAAGGTCGGCCGCGATACGCTGCTGTCGCAGATCGTGCAGATGGTCGCCGACGCGCAGCGTTCGCGCGCGCCGATTCAAAGGCTCGCCGACCAGGTCGCCGGCTGGTTCGTGCCGATGGTGATCGTCGCCGCGCTGATCGCCTTTGCCGCATGGGCGTATTTCGGACCGGAGCCGCGGATGGCGTACGGCCTGGTTGCGGCCGTCAGCGTGCTAATCATCGCCTGCCCCTGCGCGCTCGGGCTCGCCACGCCGATGTCGATTATGGTCGGCGTCGGGCGCGGGGCGCAGGCCGGTGTGCTGATCAAGAATGCCGAGGCGCTGGAGCGGATGGAGCGGATCGACACGCTGGTGGTCGACAAGACGGGCACCTTGACCGAGGGCAAGCCGAAAGTCGTCGGCGTGGTGACGACCGATGACTTCGAGATTGCGGAGATCGTCCGGCTCGCGGCCAGCGTGGAGCGCGCCAGCGAACATCCGCTGGCCGACGCGATCGTGCAGGCGGCGAAGGAGCGCCATCTCGAACTCGGCAAGGTCGAGGATTTCTCCTCGCCGACCGGCAAGGGCGCCACCGGCAAGGTCGACGGCAAGACCGTCGTGCTCGGCAATGCGAACTACCTCGCCTCGCTCGGCATCGACACCTCTTCGCTGCAGGCGCAAAGCGAGCTGATGCGCCGCGACGGCGCCACCGTGATCAACGCCGCCGTCAACGGCGAGCTGGCGGCGCTGTTTGCGATCGCCGATCCGATCAAGGTCTCGACGCGGGATGCGCTGAAGGCGCTGGCGGCCGAAGGCATCAAGGTCATCATGCTGACCGGCGACAACAAGACCACGGCGGAGGCGGTGGCGCGCACGCTCGGGATCGACGACGTCGAAGCCGAAGTGCTGCCCGACCAGAAGAGCGCGGTGGTCGCGAAGCTGCAAAAGAGCGGCAAGATCGTCGCGATGGCCGGCGACGGCGTCAACGACGCCCCGGCGCTGGCCGCGGCCGAAGTCGGCATCGCGATGGGCACCGGCACCGATGTGGCGATGGAAAGCGCCGGCGTCACGCTGCTCGGCGGCGATCTCGGCGGCATCGTCCGCGCGCGAAAGCTGTCGCAGGCGACGATGCGCAATATCCGCCAGAACCTGTTCTTTGCGTTCGTGTACAACGCGGCCGGAATTCCGATTGCGGCCGGAATTCTCTATCCGGCGTTCGGCCTGCTGCTGTCGCCGATGATCGCAGCGGCCGCGATGGCGCTGTCCTCGGTCAGCGTGGTCGGCAATGCGCTGCGGTTGCGGGTGACGGAGCTGTAGCTCCAACTTGATGTGCGTCAACGCCGCGGGCGTCGCCTTGGGCCATGGTTCCAGGTAACCGCCGGTCCATCATAATGGGAGACGCGTGATGAAGCGCCTGACGTTGGCGACTGCTCTTGCGGTCGCTGTTCTCTCAACTCCGGCATGGGCGCAAGCCCCGGCCGGGCACGATCACTCCCACGCCGCGGACAGCGAAAAATCGGCGCCCGCGACCGGCGATCCGGCGCCGAACCCGCCAGCCGCCGCAGCGCCGCAGGGCGGCATGGGCAACATGCCCATGATGGGCATGATGAACGACATGAAGAACATGATGAACGGCATGTCCATGATGCACAACATGGAGATGATGCAGCAGATGGGCATGATGGGCGGCGGTGGCGGCATGGCCACCATCGATCGTGTCGAGGGCCGCATCGCCTTCCTGCGCGCCGAGCTCAAGATCAGCGATGCCCAGGCCGAAGCCTGGAACGGCTTCGCCGACGCGTTGCGCGCGAATGCGAAGAAACTCGCCGAGGTTCGCGCATCGATGACGCCGAAGCCGGGCGAGGCACAGCCGCCGACGACCCTGACCGCCCGTCTCGACCTGCAGGAACAATGGCTGGGCGCGCGGCTCGACGGCGTCCGGGCGATCAAATCCGCCTTCGCCAAGCTCAACGAGGTTCTCACCAGCGATCAGAAGGAGACCGCCGGCGAACTCCTCGCCCCGCATATCGGCATGGAGATGATGGCGATGATGCCGGCACAGGCGCGGCCCGGCCAGAAAGAACAGGGCCGGATGCCTGGGATGGGCATGGGAATGGGGAAAAAATAAACGTCGGACGATCGGCCGGCGTGTCTTGAGTTCAGGCGGCCTTGGCCGCCGTCCCGCGCGGCAATCCTGCGCGGGCCATGCCGCCATACAGCGCCTCGCCGGGCATTTCCGATTTCAGGATCGCGCGCACCGCGACCAGTTTGTCGATGTCGATGCCGGTCTTGAAGCCCTTGCTCTCGCACAGGAACACCAGATCCTCGAACACGACATTGCCGGTGGCGCCGGGCGCGAATGGGCAGCCGCCGAGGCCGCCGAGCGAACCGTCGAGCACGCGGGCGCCGGCATCGAGTGCGGCGGATGCGTTGGCGATGCCCATGCCGCGGGTGTCGTGCAGGTGGATGCAGATCGGCTTGTTGCCTGCGATCTTCACCGCGCCGGCGGTCAGTTCGCCGACTTGCTTCGGCCCGGCATAACCCACAGTATCCGCGATCGCGACCATGTCGACACCGGCCTCGAACAGCTTTTCGGTGATGCGCAGCACTTCCCTGGGATCGACGGGGCCTACGATCGAGCAGCCCAGCGCCATTGAGATCGCGGCATTGACTACCGGTCTGTGTTCGCTGGCGTCGCGCAGATCACACAGACGCTTGACGTTGGCGATGGCGGATTCGCGGGTGCGGTTGGCATTGGCCTGGCTGTGCTCTTCGGTCGCCGACACCACGGTCGCGACTTCGGCAACGCCGGAGGCCAGCGCCTCGTTGACGCCGCGCTCGTTCAGCGCCAGCGCGATGCCGTAGGCGCCGGGCAATGCGCCGACGGTCTGGATGATCTCGCGCACGTCGACGAATTGCGGAAAGGTCTTGGCGGGCAGGAACGAGCCGACCTCGAAATGCCGAACGCCGGCGGCGTATTCCTCGCGAATCCAGCGCTGCTTGGCCGCGGTGGACGGAAACGTCTTCACCAGTTGCAGGCCGTCGCGCAGGCCCACTTCACGCAGAATGATCTTGTCGTCGGGATAGATGTCCGAAAGACGGGTCATGATGGCCTCACGCAGCGTTGTCGGTTGAGGAACGATCTTGGTTGAGTTCGGCTCTGACGGCATCGGTGTCGGCGCCCAGCACCGGCACTTTCAGCCCTTCGCCGATATTGCCGCCGTTCCACTCGATCGGCAATGCCGGGACGCGGAACGGCGCACCGTTGGCGTTGAAATTCTGCACCAGTCCGCCCGGCCGCAGCACATGCGGATCGGTCAGCAGGTCTTCCGGGCGGTTGATCGGCGAGAAGCAGATGTTCAGCTTGTCGAGCTTGGCCGAGAGATCCGCGATCTTCCATTGCTTCACCACCTCGGCGACACGCGGAATGATCCGCCCGCGCGCCAGGATCCGGTCCGTGGTGTTGCGCAGGGTCGGATCGTCGGCAAATTCCTGCAGCCCGAATTCCTTGCAGAAGGTCCACCAGTGACCCTCGGTGACCACGCCGATGAAGATGCGCTCGCCGTCGGCGGTGTCGAAAATATCGTAGATCGGCCAGGCGTGTTCGCGCTCCGGCATCGAGCGCGGCTTGTTGCCGGTCATCTCATATTCGACCATGTGCTGGGCGACCAGAAACAGGCAGTTCTCGAACAGGCCGATGCGGATGTCGGCGCCGTCCTTCTTGCCGCCGCGCTTCTGATAGAGCGCCGCCAGGATTGAGATCGCACCGAACATGCCGCCCATGATGTCGTTGGCGGAAGATCCCACGCGCTGCGGCTTGTCGCGGGTACCGGTCATGGCAGCGAGGCCCGACATCATCTGCACCACTTCGTCGAGCGCCGGGCGATGCTCGTAGGGGCCGGACAGAAAACCCTTGTGACCGGCGACGATCAGATGCGGATATGTGCGGCGCAGTTCCTCGGGCCCGAGCCCCTGCTTGTCGAGCTGGCCATCGCGAAAGTTTTCCAGGAACACGTCGGCGCTTTGCAGCAGCCGGTGCATGGTCTCGCGGTCTTCGGGCTTGTCGAAATCCAGCACGACACTTTTCTTGCCGCGGTTGAACAGCGGAAAGAATGCCGTTCCCATGCCGCCGAGCGAGCGGGTCTTGTCGCCGGCCGGTGGCTCGACCTTGATGATCTCGGCGCCGAGCTGCGCCAGCACCATGCCGCAGGTCGGGCCCATCACCATATGGGTCATTTCGACGACCCGCACCCCCTCCAGCGGCAGTCCCGTCCCGGTCATCGTCTTCTCCCCGCACGTGGCTCGTTGGCCCCCACGCTTAGGGCTTCCCACGCCTTCTGAAAAATATAATCTGTCGAATAGTGCATTCGTCCTTCTAGAACGCAACTGTCATGGATTCACGGCAGCTCCGCTATTTCATCGCGGTTTACGAACAGCGCAACCTGTCGCGGGCGGCGGATCAGGCCAATGTGGCCCAATCCGCCCTCAGCCATCATATATCCAATCTCGAGGCCGAGTTCGCAACGCCGCTGTTTGCGCGCAAGCCGCGCGGCATGGAACCGACCGCCGTCGGCGAACGGCTCTATGAGCACGCCCGCATCATCCTGCGTGCGATGGCCGCGGCCGAGCGCGAGATCAAGGAGGGCGGCAGCGTCATTGCCGGCGACCTCTCGATCGGTATGGCCAATTCCGCGGTCAAGGCAATCGGCGTGCCCTTGATGCGCACGGTGCTGACCAAATACCCCGACCTCAAGATGTCGCTGACCGAGAGCCTGTCGGGCGCGACGCTGCTGCACCTGATGGCGTCCGAAGTCGATCTCGCGCTGGTCTACAATCCGCCGTCGGAAAAGGACCTGATCGCCGAAGCCGTGCTGGAAGAGCAGATGTTCCTGGTCGGCACCGCCAAGCTGATCGGCAAGAGCAAGGCGCCGATCGCCTTCGAGGAATTGTCGCGGCTGCCGCTGATCCTGCTGCTGCACGGACTGTCCTCCCGCGCGCTGCTCGACGATCCCGTGCTGCTGAAGCGGCTGGAATCGAGTGCGATCCTGCACCTGAATTCGATTACCGGCATGACCGGCGCGCTGCTGGCGGGGCTCGGCTGCGCGGTCGCGACCAAACTGTTCGCGCAGGAACAGCTCGCCAGCGGGCAATTGCTGGCCCGCGAGGTGATCGAACCGAAGCTGACACGCACGCTCTATCTGTGTCGCCTGCGCAACCGGCCGATGACCTATGCGATGGAGGAAATGCGCCGCCTGATGCTGGCGCTGATCGCCGAACAGGTCGGCCGCGGCGCCTGGGAAGCGACGCTTTTGAGCGCATGATCCGCCAAAATGTGCAGCGGGTTGGCGAAAGGGTCATGCGCCGCTACAAACCGAGTTCGAAATTATCGAACAATCCTATCGATATGTTCGTCTGGATTTCTGGCTCGCGAGCGCCAAAAGTCGCCCGGCGCACGTCTCCGCGAGAGGGACGGCCGGGACGGACCATCAGGGGAGGACAGCATGACCGCAGTCGAAATCGACGCCGGAGCCGATGTTGCGGCCAATCGGGGCGGCACGGATGCGATATCGCAGCGGCTCGAGGCCCTGCCCGCCTCATCCCTGACCTGGAAACTCGTGATCCTGCTGTCGCTCGGCGGCTGCTTCGAGATCTACGACCTGTTCTTCACCGGCTATATCGCGCCGGGCCTGATCCGCAGCAAACTGCTGACCACCACGACCCAGGCGTTTTTCGGCTTCTCCGGTATCGGCGCCTTTGTCGCCGCGACCTTTGCCGGATTGTTCGTCGGCACCTTCTTCCTCGGCTTCCTCGCCGACCGGTTCGGACGCCGCGCGGTGTTCACCTACGCGCTGCTGTTCTATTCCGCCGCGTCCGTCATCATGGCGTTCCAGACCACGCCCGAGGGGCTGCTGCTGTGGCGCTTCATCGCCGGGATCGGCATCGGCATCGAGATCATCACCATCGACGCCTACATTACCGAGCTGGTTCCGAGCTGGATGCGTGGCCGCGCGTTCGCGGTCAACCAGTCCGTGATGTTCATCGCGGTGCCGATCGTGGCGTTTCTGTCGTGGTGGCTGGTGCCGCTCACGCCTTACGGCCTCGACGGCTGGCGCTGGGTGGTGTTGATCGGCGCCGCCGGCAGCATGGTAATCTGGGTTCTGCGGCTGATGGTGCCGGAAAGCCCGCTCTGGCTGGCGCGCCACGGCCGCACCGACGAGGCGCTGAAGATTCTGGCAAAACTCGAAGCTGCCGCGGGCCCCGCTACGGCGCAGCCGAAGCCCGCTCCGCGCCCGGCATCCACAAGCGCCACGGCGACAGTCGGTTTCGGTGACCTGTTCCGGGCGCCCTATCTGCCGCTGGTCGCGATGTTCATGGTGTTCAATTTCTGCCAGGCGTTCGGCTTCTACGGCTTTGCCAACTGGGTGCCGACGCTGCTGGTCGAAAAAGGCATCACCGTCACCAAGAGCCTTGAATATTCCTTCATCGTCGCCTTTGCCTATCCGATCGCGCCGCTGCTGGCCTCGAGCTTCGCCGACAAACTCGAGCGCAAATGGATCATCTGCGGCGCCTGTGTGGCGATCATCCTGTTCGGGGCGATGTTCTCGCAACTGACGGCGCCGGCGCTCCTGATCCTGAGCGGCGTGCTGCTGACGGCCGCCAACATGACGATGTCCTACGCCTATCACGCCTACCAGACCGAAGTGTTTCCGACCGCGGTCCGGGCGCGCGCCTCCGGCATGGTCTATTCGATGAGCCGGGTCAGCGCGATGTTCTCGGGCTTCATCGTCGCCTGGATGCTCAAGGTGGGCGGCGTCGGCGGCGTGTTCGGGCTGATCACCTCGGCGATGATCCTGGTCATATTCGTGATCGCGACATTCGGCCCCACCGTGCGCGGCAAGCCGCTGGACGCCTGATTTCAAGTCTTGTCTAAGGCCTTGTCTAAGTCTCTCGGCATCTCTACCTCTCGCGAGGGTTTTCACGAGAGGTTGAACCGCCATGTTGGACGCCGCCGTCAAGGCGCTATCGCAGATCCTGTCGCCGCCGATGCGTTCCATCCTGTGGCGCTCGATCGGGCTGGCGCTGGTGCTGGTCACGGTGCTGGCGATCGGGCTGCAGCGGCTGCTGAGCTGGTTTGCCGATTATGGCGAAGGCTGGGCGGAAGCGTTGCTCGGCCCGGGCTTCCATACCTCACTGAACGTGCTGGCCTGGATCGTTTCGATCGCGGCCGGCCTTGGCGTCGTGCTCGGCGGTATCTTCCTGATGCCCGCGATCACCTCGCTGATCGCCAGCATCTTCGTCGACGACGTTGCCGAGCTGGTCGAGCGCGAGCACTACCCGGCGGACCGGCCGGGTGACGCGCTGCCGCTCGGCGTCGCCCTCCCCGAGGGCGTCAAGACCGCGCTGCTGACGATCCTGGTCTATCTGATCGCGTTGCCGTTCGTGCTGTTCGCGGGTGCCGGCTTCCTGATCTTCTTCATCGCCACCGCCTGGCTCTTGGGCCGTGAGTATTTCGAACTCGCGGCGATGCGGTTCCGCTCGCCAGCGGAGGCGAAGGCGATGCGCAAGGACAATGCGGCGACCGTGTTCACCGCAGGCCTGATCATCGCGGCCTTCGTGTCGATCCCGATCGTCAACCTGGCGACGCCGCTGTTCGGCATGGCGCTGATGGTGCACATGCACAAGCGACTGTCGGGCCCGCGGCCGGAGCTGACCGAGACGCGGCCGCGCAGCGGCCTGCCGACGATCTAGAATCGTATACCGGTTAGATCGGCTGAAACCGGCTTGCCGCTAAGCCGCCAGGAGAGCCGGCTGGTCTGTAAGCTGCTGAAGGAGCTCGGCATGCTGAAGGTCAGGCACCGCAATTGCCGTGTGCGTGTACAGGGCACTGGCTTTGTTCTTTGCGATGGCATCCAGGATATCCCGACCCTTGACGGGATAGATGCCGATACCGTCTGCTGAAGGGAAAATCCCAAGGACAACATCGTAAGCTGCGATCACATCCCTGAGGGCGGCGGCCTTGTCTTCGGCAGCATCAACGAAGATACGAACGTCTGCTGCGATTTCTCGCAGCTCGTGAAAATCAAGCATGGGTACTCCAACGCAACTGTACTCCGAGAACCATGAGCATGTTGGGTTACTGAACCGTCAACGAGGCTTCTTTCCGAGCAGCCGCAGCCGTACCGGCGATCCAGTCTGCTCCGAATTCAAGGGCGCGGATGTTGTGCCGCCTGGCTGTCCGCGCCCTTTTCTTGACTTACTGAATCCCGATGCACTGCCGCTTGCCGTCGTTCGGACAATAGAAACAGGCATGCTTGGAGCAACCGGAGATGTCGCCGGCCTTGTTCAGGGAATAGTTGCAACCGTCGGTCCGATCGCACGCCTTGACGACGGCGCCAATGGGAGCGGCGGAAGCCGGATTGCCGAATGCGAACAGAACCAGTGCGGTGGCAACTGCGAAGCCAAAAGTGGTTGAACGCGTGATCATTCCAGCCTCCTCGGGATTTAGGTCGACGCACCATGCATCGCCTGCGGAGAGGCTTGCAGAACGACGACGCTTACGATGTGAGGCGGATCACGCAGGTCCCGCATCCCGATCGTGCGCGAACGGCACCAGCAGTACGGCGACAAGCGCCACGCCGGCGAGCAGCGCCCAGGCTTCGTTGACGGAGAGCGCCAGCGACGCCTTCTCGACCAGCGGCCGGACGAACGCGATGGCGGCCTCGTCAGGCGGCCCCGGCGGGCGGTTGGCGAGCAGCGCGGGATCGAGGCCGATGGCAGTGGCCGCGGTGAGATCGCCCGCCAGCAGGCGGGTGCGAAAATCCTCGGCATAAACAGGGCTGCGGCCATACAGAATGGTATCGATCAGCGCGATGCCGATGGCGCCGCCGAGATTGCGCATCAGGTTGAACAGCCCGCTGGCGTCAGCGACTTCCATCGCCGGCAGCGCGCCGAGCGCGATCCGTGTCGGCGGCAGCAGGCAGAACATGATGGCGATGCCGCGCAGGATTTGCGGCCAGAACATTTCGTCGAAATCGGCGGTGCGCGGCTGCGTGGCGCTAAGGCCGAGGCCTATGGCAAATAGCGCGAAGCCCGCGCCGGTCAGCCAGCGGGCGCCGAGCCGGCTTTCCAGCAATGCCGCGACCGGCGCTGCGGCGAGCTGCGCTGTTCCGGTAACCAGCATGATCATGCCGATCTCGAACGCATCATGGCGGCGTACGAAGGCGAGAAACACCGGCATCAGGTAGACCGAGCCGAACAGCCCGACGCCGAGGCAGAAGCTCAGCGCACAGCCGACCGCAAACGAACGTCGCCGCAGCGTCGCAAGCTGCACCACCGGGTGCGCCAGATGCAGCGAGCGACGCACGAACCAGGCGACGCCGACCACACTCCCCGACAACAACGCGAGACAAGTCGGCGACAGCCAGCCGCGTTGCGGCGCTTCCTTCAACCCGACCATGAGCGCGCCCAAGGCTGCTGTCAGCAGCAGCAGCGAGAGACCATCGAGCGTGGCGAGTTCGCCGAAATCCGTTTTCTGCCGTGGCAGCAGCAACGGCGTCACCGCGGCGGCGATCACGCCGGGAATGACGTTGATCAGGAACAGAAATGGCCACGACCAGTTATCCGTGATCCAACCGCCGACGACTGGACCGATGGTCGGCGCCAGCACCGCGACGACCCCGCCGATGGTGGTGGCAACCGCATGAAGCCGCGCCGGAAACAGCAGGAATACTGCGGAGAATACCGCGGGGATCAGCACGCCGCCGGCAAAGCCTTGCAGCACCCGGCAAGCCAGCAGCGCGGTCAACGTGCCTGAGAAAGCGCAACCGACCGAGGCCAGCGTGAACAGCCCAACCGCCGAAGCAAACAGCCCGCGCAACGTCAGCATGCGCGTGAACAGGCCGGTCAGGGGTATCGCGACCACCTCCGCGATCAGATAGTCGGTCTGGATCCAGCTCATCGCATCCGGCGAGATCGCCAGCTCATGCTGAATCGTCGGCAACGACGTCGCCACCACCTGGACGTCGAGGATAGCCATGAACATGCCAAGGCACATCAGCAGAAAGCCGGCCCAGGTTCGAAGCCCCGGCGCAGCTTGCGTAATAGGAGGCGGCCCGCTCATGCAGCCAGCGCGCGGGCTTCAGCGCGGATCCTGATCCAGAGTACGGCGGCGTTTAGCACCGTGAATACGAGCGCCACGACAGGCAGATGCAGCGCGAGCGGAAGCAGCGCGATTTCGCCGGCGACAACGGCATAGTTCGGATGGGAGACGTATCGATAGGGTCCGGACTCGATCAACGGCTCACCCGGCAGCACCATGATACGCGTGGTCCAGCGCACGCCCAGCGTCGCGAGCACCCATAGTCGCAAGCCTTGCAGGATGACGAAACCTGCAAGCGCGATGAGATTAACCGCCTGGTCGCGCCCCCATATCCACAGGGCGATCAGCCACGCTGCGTGAAGGAACACCAACAGAGGATAGTGGCTTGCACCGGCCTCGACCGCGCCGCGCTCGCGGAGCTTCGCAGTATTATGTCGCGCCAGAACGAGTTCACCCAGACGCTGCAGCGTGACCAGCGCGAGGACGACGGCCGCGAAACTCACGACGCGTGCCGCAGCGCGACGCAGCTTGCGGTAAATCCGGGGCCTAGCGCCGTCAGCAGCGAGCGCGGCGGCAACCCTTGCGCACGCGCGCGTTCCAGCACGAACAGAACGGTCGGCGACGACATGTTGCCATAGTCGGCGATGACGTCGCGCTCGTGATCGAGCGCGCCCTGATGCAGCGCGAACGCCTGCTCCAGCGCGCGGATCACCTTGGTGCCGCCGGGATGGCAAATGAAGCGGTCGATGTCGTCGATCGACAACGCCATGCGCGACAAGATCTCGGCGACGGCGGGCTGCATGTGCTCGGCAACGAAGCCCGGGATCGTGCGTTGGAAGATGACACCAAACCCCTCGGGATCGACGCTCCAGCCCATGATGTCGAGCGTATCCGGCCACAGCTTTTCGCCTGATGCCTCGACCCGGGTCGTGCCGCCGTCGCCGGCGCGCAGCACGACGGCTGCCGCACCGTCGCCGAACAGGCTGGCGGCGACGACATTGGCCTTGGTCAATTCGTCATGGCGTACGGCGAGCGTGCAAAGCTCGAGCGCGACCAGCAGCACATTGGTGCCGGGCCGCGCCTGCGCCAGCCGCGCTGCGATCGACAGGCCGGACACGCCGCCGGCGCAGCCGAGGCCGAACACCGGCACACGCGAAACATCTGCCCGAAATCCAAGTTTGCCCGCAACGCGCGCTTCCAGCGTCGGCGTTGCAATTCCCGTCGAACTGACGGTGACGACGGTATCGATATCATCGGCCGCGAGGCCGGCAGCGGCGATCGCCTTGCCGGCGACATCGATGAACAGCTTTTCCGCGCCTTCCAGGAACGCCTGTGTCCGCTCCGGCCAGCCGCGTGGTTCGAGATACCATTCGATCGGCTTGACGCCGTAACGGTGGCTGATGCCGGTATTGGCAAACAGGCTCGAAAGCTGTTCGAACTCCGGATATCGCTCGGTCAGGACGTCACGGGCGGCGGCGAGGATCTGCTTCTGATGAAATTGATGGGGTGGTACCGAAGTCGCCAGAGAAATCAACGCGGCTGTGTCGCCCATCATTATTGTCCTGCCTTTGTCCCCGGTACATGAACCGTTCGGCGGGACGAATATTTCGGCGGCGGCCATGATCGCGCGCTTCGGACATTCAAGATAAGTTGATGCCGTCCGCCGGGGTTCTCGCCCCATCGTGCAGGAAATGGCGGCGCGTTGATGACCGCCCGGCCGCGGTTACGACACCGGCACGCCGCACTTTCGCAGCACGCCCTTGGCAAAGCCGAAAGGTTCGGGCGTGAACGGACCCGCCGGCGCGCGGGTGATCAAGGCGGTGAAGCCGAGGGCGGCCATCGCCAGCCAGAAACACAGCCAGAAGCCGTCGATATAGGCGAGCGTATAGGCCTCGCGCGCCACCATTGCGGACAACGTACCCACTGCTCGCGCCGGCGCGGTCCCGATGCCATGGCTGGCAAAGAAATTCGAAAGCGTCTTCAGCATCAGCACCACGTTGCCGCTGCCGTTCTCGATGTGCTGGCCGAGATAGTTGGAATGGATCTGCTCGCGCACGCGCAGCCACGTTCCCATCAGGGCGACGCCGATCTCGGCGCCGCCGAGCCGCATGATCTGGATATAGGCGGCGAACGCGGTGGCGCGGGAGGTGTCGGCGTTGGACAGCGCCAGAATGATGATCGGCAGCAGCGTGAAGGCCTGACCGACCGACGTCAGCAGCACGATGCCTGTGAAATCTTCCCGCGCCCAGTCGTGGCTGAGCTGCGTGCCCCAGAGATTGGCGGCGGCGAACGCCGAAAATCCCAGCACAACCACGGTGCGGGCATCGAAGTGCCTCAGCAAATAGACCGCAAACGGCGCCAGCACGAACATCGGCAGCGCGCCCCAGGTAAACAACAGCACGCCGGTCTGCTCGGGCCTCAGGCCTCCAACCACCGAGAGGAAATTGGGCACCAGCGACGAATTGCACAGGCTGGTCAGGGTGTAGAGCAGGATGATGACCAGCGAGAGGCCGACGTTGCGCGAGAACAGAATGTTGAAGTGCGCCCAGGGTTGCGGCACCAGCATCTCGTTGATCAGGAACAGGATGAACAATACTCCGCCGCCGAGCAGCAGCGCCATCACCGCACCCGACTCCAGCCAATCGAGCCGGTTGCCCTGATCGAGCCCGGCATAGATCATCGACACCGCGGTACCGAGCAGCAGCATGCCGCCCCAATCCGCATCGCGCAGCAATGCGCGATTGACCGGCTCGTGCGGCGTGCCGAGATAGACCATCAGGCCCATCAGCGGCGCGATCACGACGCCCTGCCAGTACAGCCATTGCCAGCCCCAGTGATCGACATAGAAGCCGACCAGCGAGGTCGAGGTGTCCAGCGCGAAGCCGACGCGGATCGAATAGATCGCAATCGCCGGCAGCCACCAGCGCATCGGCAGGTTGCGGAAGATGATCATCAGCGTTGCCGGCACGAAGGTGCCGAGCAGCATGCCATGCGCGATGCTGAGCGCGATCAGCGTCGGGTAATCATGCACGAACGGGATCACCAGCGAGACCAGCGCATACACCAAACTGGGAATGCCGAGCACGCGGCGCAGGCCGAACACCGTCGCCAGCCACGCCACCGCCGGCGCGATCAGTATCTGCGAGCCGATACCGGCGGTCGAAAGCCAGGCGCCTTCGTCGAAGCCGAGCGAGAACGCGCCGCGCAGATCGGCGAGACCGACCGAGGTCAGCCGGCTGTCGAAATTCGCCAGAAACGAGCCGAGCAGCACCGCGCCGACGGCAAACAGCGGCTGCGGGGCGATGCCGCCGCGCGACAGCGGCCCGCGATCGACACTGTCATTTGCCGCCATCCGTCCCCGCATCGCCGGTGTGGATATGGGTCACGACGGACATGCCGGGCAGCAGGCGCTCCAGCAGCGGCTGGTTCTTGTCGATGATAATCCGGACCGGGACGCGCTGCACCACCTTGGTGAAATTGCCGGTGGCGTTGTCCGGCGGCAGCAGCGCGAACTGCGAGCCTGATGCCGGCGAGATCCGCTCGACACGGCCCTTCAGTTTTTCGTCCGGGAAGGAATCGACCGTAATGTCGACGCCCTGGCCCGGCCTCACCCGCGTGAGCTGGGTCTCCTTGTAGTTGGCGATCACATAGACGTTCGGCAGCGGCACGACGTTGATCAGGTTGCTGCCGACATTGACGTAGTCGCCCGGCTGCACCTGCCGCTCGCCGACCACGCCGTCGAAGGGCGCCACGATTTTGGTGTAGCCGAGCTTGAGCTTGGCTGCCGCCAGCGCCGCCTGCGCGCCGAGCACATCGGCGGCGCGCTGTTTCTTGGTGCCGGCCAGCACTTCCATCTGGTGCTTTTGCGCGGCGATGACCGCGCGGCTGGCGCGGACGTCGGCCTGCGCCTTGGCATAGGCCGCGGTCGCCTGTTCGAACTTCTGCCGTGTGCCGGCTTCGGTCTGCGACAGCGACTGCTGCCGTTCCTGTTCCTGGCGCGCCTGGACTTCCTCGGCGGTGGCCGAAACCAGCGTCGCTTCGGCCTGCGCGATGGTGGCATATTGCAGCTCGACCTGGTTGCTCAGGTTGTCAAGCGCAGCTTGCGCCGCAGCCACCGCGGCATCGGCCTGCGCGACTTGAGCCTGATAGTCGGCGGGATCGATCTGGATCAGCAGATCGCCGGCCTTGACGCGCTGGAAATCATTGGCGTTGACCGCGAGTACCTCTCCGGCAACGCGGCTACTCAGCCGCGTCATCTCGGCGCGAATATAGGCGTCGTTGGTGGTCTGGGTGGTAGCGTTGCCGACCCAGGCATCCCAGCGCAGCGTCGCCAATGCAATGAAGATGAACGCCACCAGCACAGCAAACAGCGGGATCGCAAACCGGCTCCACGCGCCACGCTGGAGCGCCGCGGCGCGGGCGGCGGCGACCGCGGCTGAGGTTTGCGAGGGCGCGGGTGCGGCGGATGCAGGGCTGGTCTGATCCTGTTGGCTCAAGCTGTCCCCCTCACATCAGTCTTCTCGCATCGCTTTGCGAGAATGGCGACAAGCATGCCTCAGACCGTCTTCTCCGGCCAGCGGCAAAGATCGTTGATCAGGCATACGTCGCAGCGGGGCTTTCGCGCGAGGCAGATGTAGCGGCCATGCAGGATCAGCCAGTGATGGGCATGCAGCATGAACTCGGAGGGAATGATCTTTTCCAGCCCGAGCTCGACCTCGAGCGGGTTTTTGCCCGGCGCCATGCCGGTGCGGTTACCGAGGCGGAACACGTGGGTATCGACCGCCATGGTGTGCTCGCCGAAGGCCATGTTGAGCACCACATTGGCGGTCTTGCGCCCGGCGCCCGGCAGGCTCTCGATCTCAGGCCGCGTACGCGGCACCTCGCCGCCGAACTCGGCGATCAGCTTTTCCGACAGCGCGATGACGTTCTTGGCCTTGTTGCGATAAAGCCCGATGGTCTTGATGTAATCGCGCACGGTGTCTTCGCCGAGCGCCAGCATCTTTTGCGGCGTGTCGGCGACCGCAAACAGTGCCCGCGTCGCCCGGTTGACACCGGCATCGGTCGCCTGCGCCGACAGCACCACGGCCACCAACAGCGTGTAGGGATTGAGGTGTTCGAGCTCGCCCTTCGGCTCCGGATTGGCGTTGCGAAAACGGCTGAAGGCTTCGTAGACCTCGGCCGCGGTCCAGGGCTTTGACTTAACAGGCTTCGGTTTGGCGGCTTTCTTTGCCTTCGCTTTGGGCAGCGTTTTGACGACTTTCTTCGTCGCCTTTTTCGGTGCGGAACGAATCGCCGTTTTTTTGGCGCGTTGGGAACGGATGCTTTTAGCCATGATCCGGGTATACTGACACGCGATGACTGCAAGCAACGACTTTGATCCGGCGCGCGACCCACCAACGCTGTTTTCGGCGCTGCTGACGCCGCATCGCTCGCTGAACCGCACTGGATTCCTGGTGCTGATGGGCTTCCTCAGCGCCGTCAGCTTCGCCACCGGCGTTGCGTTTCTGTTGATGGGCGCGTGGCCGGTGTTCGGCTTTCTCGGCCTCGACGTGCTGGTGATCTACTGGGCGTTCCGGGTCAATTTCCGCCGTGCGAACGCGACCGAGGAAATCACCGTGACGCCGCTGGAATTGCGGGTGCGCCGGGTCAGCCATCGCGGCCATGTCGTCGAATGGGTGCTCAACCCGCTGTGGGTCCAGCTCGACCAGGTTGCCCACGAGGAATTCGGCATCGAGCGGCTTTACCTGGTCTCCCGGGGCCGCCGCGTCTCGATCGGGAATTTTCTTGGCGCCGACGAAAAGGCCAGCTTTGCCAAAGCCTTAATGGCTGCGCTGCAGACCGCCAAACGCGGCATCACCTATAACCCGCTATAAACTCATTTTTTGACGCGTTTTCTTCACGCGAACCGGATTCCACTTCGCTTGAAAACGCTATGTTGTCGGAAATCGGGTGGTTCGGACGCCTTGTCCGCCCTACATCGATCAGCATGATGAACCTTGCCATGAATGAGCACCGCCTCACCAAACCGGGACCCCAGAACGCCGCGCTGCGCGACTATGATTCCGTGCGCCGGGCGATTGCCTTCATTTCGGAACACTGGCGCTCGCAGCCGACCATCGAGGCGATGGCCGATGCCGCAGCGGTGACGCCGGACGAATTGCACCATCTGTTCCGCCGCTGGGCCGGGCTGACGCCAAAGGCATTCATGCAGGCGTTGACGCTGGACCACGCCAAGGGCTTGTTGCGCGATTCCGCCAGCGTGCTCGACGCCGCACTCGACTCCGGACTTTCGGGCCCGGGCCGGCTGCACGACCTGTTCGTCACGCACGAAGCGATGTCGCCGGGCGAATGGAAGAACGGCGGCGCCGGCATGACGCTGCGCTACGGCTTCCATCCTTCTCCCTTTGGCACCGCGATCGTGATCGCGAGCGGCCGCGGCCTGGCGGGTCTCGCGTTCGCCGATCCCGGCGAGGAGCAGGCGTCGTTCGCCGACATGAAGCGGCGCTGGCCCAGCGCTGTTTATGTCGAAGATCGCGACGGCACCGCCGGCCTCGCACAGCGCATCTTCGACACCAGGCTTTGGCGTGCGGACCAGCCGCTGCGCGTGGTCTTGATCGGCACCGATTTCGAGGTGCGGGTGTGGGAAACGCTGCTCAAGATTCCGATGGGGCGGGCAGTCTGCTATTCCGACATCGCCAACAAGATCAGGAACCCGAAGGCCTCACGCGCCGTGGGAGCTGCGGTCGGACGCAACCCGGTGTCGTTCGTGGTGCCGTGCCATCGCGCGCTCGGCAAAGGCGGCGCGCTGACCGGTTATCACTGGGGCGTGACGCGCAAGCAGGCGATGCTCGGCTGGGAAGCCGGGCAGGTCGGGATGAATTGAGGGAGCGCGATTGCTAAACCCTCATGGTGAAGAGGCGCATGGCGCCGTCTCGAACCATGAGGCCCCGCTCGTGCCATTCATCCTTCGAGACGCAGGCTTCGCCTGCTCCTCAGGATGAG
>Ga0209023_10001836_pt1 | contig 27669 bp, 17 predicted proteins | sample LakOneMetagenome_FD_187468 | JGI IMG/M metagenome (GOLD analysis project Ga0209023, IMG submission 187468) | Freshwater and sediment microbial communities from Lake Erie, Canada (SPAdes) (version 2) | ecosystem: Environmental > Aquatic > Freshwater > Lentic | place: Lake Erie, Canada...
CGATCTCGGACGTGGCGTAGCGGGCGAGCAGCGCCTCGTCGGGGATCGGGGTGCGGGCCAGTGCGTCGAGGCCCTGCATCGCCAAGTGCAACGCGAGCTCGTCGTCGGATCGCGATGGGCTGAGTGTCTCGCCGTCGCGCTCCGGTACCGGATCGTGCCACGACATCAGCAGCTCAGGGCTGTGCACCACGACGTCGCCCTCGAGCACCGCGAGGTCGAGGGTGACCCGTCCGAAGTGCCCTGCCGGGTCAGGTTCCGCGCCGTGTGCTCGGTTGGTGTCGAGCTCGTCGCCGATGAGCTCGGCCGCGGCTCGCAACCGGTCGGTCGAGGTGGCGAACGCTCCGGCACGCAGGCAGGCGACCGGCCCATCCCCGGAGACGACGGGACGGAACTCGCTCACGCCGCCGCGGACATCGATCTGGCGGCCGCCGCAGCTGACGAAGCCGGCTCCGGAGCTGTCGACCAGTCGGCCGATCCGCGCCAGCCAGGACGCGTCCGGCTCCACGTCCGAGCTGATCACCGTCGCCCAGCGGCCCCGCGCCTCGGTGAGCGCACGAAGGTAGCTGGACTCGTCGGTGTCGGTGGTGGCCTCGACCACGCTGACTCGGCGGTCGGCAACCGCTCGCACGGCGTCGAGGGTTCGGTCGGTGGAACCGAGGTCGACGACGATCAACTCGAGGTCCGCGAACGTCTGCGCGAGGACGCCCGCCACGGCACGGCCGACGACCTCGGCACGGTCACGAACCGGGAGCACCACGCTGAACCGAGGATGACGCACGTCACCATGATGGGTCGGCGGGCGGCGCCGAACGCGGATCGTCAGCTTGCGGCCGCGGGGAGCACCCGATACACGGCGACGTGGCCGTCTGCTGCGAGCGGTTCCAGGGTGACTCGGTCACGCAGTTGAGCGAGCGTCCAGAGGTGCCCGTACCTCGGCTGTTCGTCGATCCACACCAGGCACGTGGGGGTTTCCGTGAGCGTGGGCACGAGCTCGTCGAGGTCGTCCACGGCCTCGTTCGACTCCAGGCCGGTCCGGCGCGGGCTCCACTCGGACTGCTCCACCGGGTACAGCGCATTCGGCAGGTTCGACAGGACGTGACAGCCGTCGGGGATGGCGGCGAGCGCGGGGTTGTGGCGCACCTGCTCGAAGGTGTCGGAGTCGTAGTTGCCGTCGAAGTACGGGTTGCCCGCCGCGAACGCAACCAAGGCGACGAGCCCCGCAGCGATGTTGGCGCCGGCCCAGATGCGCGCGACGACCACGCCCCGGGCCGGCCATGACGCGCCGAGCGCACCGACTCGGTCCATCAGACGAAGGCCGCACACCATCAGGGGTAGGTAGGCCGGTTCGAGCAGGCGAAGGTCCAGCCGGTTGAGCGCCGTGGTCGAGCGCACGTAGAGCATGTAGGTCAGGTAGCCGATGCCGAGGAGGATCATCAGTCCGGTGGGTCCGCCGATCAGGCGAAGCGTCCGGGTGACCGTGGATTCGCCGGGACGTCTCGTCGCCAGGAGGATCCGCACGCCGAGGACCAGCGCAATGAGCACGACGGCCAGTCCGACGACGGCCCAGATCTTGTCGCGCCCGTTGGCGACGCCGGGCAGCAGGAACTTGCCGAGCGTGGCCAGGATGTCCGACGCGTTGCCGACGATGCCGCGCTCCGACGGGTAGCGAGGGCCGGTGTACGTGCCATCGAGTGATCGGTTGCGCAGCATCCACCCGATGGGAGCGAGGATCGCGACGACGCCGAAGGTCGCTGCCGTGACGAGACGGGCGGCTGCGCTCGAGCGACCGAAGAGTCCGGTGGCCGGGACGGCCCGCTCGTCGCGCGGGCCGTCGTCGCCGGCGGGGTTCAACAGCAGCAGCCACAGGCCGCCGAGTGGGATCAGATACAGCGCCGCGTACCGCAGGAAGAAGCCGAGCCAGACCAGCGCGGCGGCCGCGACGAGCAGTCCGATCTGGCGGCGGTCGCGGAACTGCAGCAGCACCAGGGCGAGCGCGACCACGACCACCGAGAACGCGAAGTCGGTCATCAGCAGGTGGCCGAAACCGATGGTGGAGCCGCCGAGCGCGACCACCGCCGTACCGGCGACGACCAGGCGATCGTCGTCGAGGCAGCGGTGCAGGAGTCGATGCGCGAGTAGGACCGCGGCCACGGTGACGACGATGTTGAGCAGCACCGCGGCTCCGACGGTGTCGAGCGGCGTGACCTTCGCGACGAGCGCCATCAGCGACGGCCACAACGGCGGCCACACCGTGAGCGGGTGCTCCAGGAAGTACTGCAGGCCGCGGCCGTCAAGCAGGGAGTCAGCAGTGGCCCGGTAGCCGACGCCGTCGTCGCCGATGGCGATCCCCGAGACGTTCGAGATCAGCACAGCCAGCGCGCTCAGTGCGGCGAGCGGCCAGACCACGCGGTTCGACAGTGGCCGCGGGCCGACGTCGCTGCGCTGGTCGTCGATGGTCGTCACGTCCGCCCCGTCCCTCACCTGTGGTTCACACGATGGGTCCACAGTGTCCGACGGCGGGCGGCGCGGCACAAGTCCTGACCGGCTGATCGGGCCGTATGCTGAGTCCGATGGATTGCCCGAACTGCGGCGCGACAACTGCAGCGGGTGCCCGGTTCTGCTGGTCGTGTGGGTATGCGCTGCGGGCCCCGACCGAGGAGCGACGGGTGGTCACCGTGCTGTTCGCCGACCTCGTCGGGTTCACCGCGCTGTCGGAGCACCTCGACCCTGAGCAGGTGAAGCGACTCGTCGATCACGCCTTCGAGCGGCTCGTTCGCGATGTGACCGCGTTCGGCGGTCGGGTCGACAAGATCGTCGGCGACGCGATCGTTGCGCTCTTCGGGGCGCCGGTCGCGCACGAGGATGATGCGGAACGGGCGGTACGTGCGGCGCTGCGGATGCAGGAGACGCTCGCGACCTACGCGACCGAGAGCGATGCGGGCATCCGGATGCGCATCGGCGTGAACACCGGCGAGGTGCTCGTGGGCGCGCTGCGTGCAGGCGGCGACTACACCGCGATGGGTGACGTGGTGAACACGGCGTCCCGGCTGCAGACGCTTGCGGAACCGGGCGAGGTCCTGGTCGGCGAGAGCACCCAAGTGGCGACCGCTGCGGTGATCAACTACGACTCGCGGGGAGCCCTGATCCCCCGCGGGCGTGAGCAGCCGATCAACGTGTGGACCGCGGTCGGTGCCACCCAGCCGCCGGGGTACCGGCCCCGCCAACGCGCGACGGCGCCGTTGATCGGACGTGACCGGGAGATGGACACGATTGCGGACGCGCTTCGCTTGTCGATCGGCCGTGGTCGCGGCCAGATGGTCCTGATCCTCGGCGAGGCCGGCGTGGGCAAGACTCGTCTGGCGAACGAGGTGTCCGACGTCGCCGCGGTCGAGCACGGTGCGGCCCGGTTCGGCGGGCGGTGCGTTCCCTATGGGGAGGCCAACCCGTGGTGGCCGGTTGCCGAAGCGCTGCGGTCTGGTTGTGGAGTGCGCCGAGACGACCCGGTCGATGTCGCTCGCGAGGCCACGTCAGTTGCCGTGTCGAAGGCGTGCGAGGGCTCGGCGCGACTCGCTTCGGCGATCGATGAGCTCGCCGGTTCCGATGTCGATGACTGGATCGAGATCGACGGCTCGATCGATGTCGACGGTGTGGCTGACGACCCGATGGGAGGCGACGGCTCGTTCGGTGGCGACGGCTCGATCGCGGGGAGTGCTCCGGCGGACACGGTGAGCTCGATCGTCGACGGGCTCTTGCACCTGATGGGTTACGACGGTCCGTTGCGCGGGATCGACGGGCCGACCGCTCGGGCGGAGGCAACCCATGCGCTGGTGACGTTCCTCGAGGCGTCGCTGCGACACCGGCCGATCATGATCCGCGTCGCGGACCTGCACTGGGCGGATCAGGCGGTCCTCGACCTCATCGACGACGTGTCCGAGCGGCTCGCCCGTCTGCCGTTCGCGTTCGTCGCAACCGCTCGGCGGCCGTTGCAGGAGCGGTGGACCCCTCGGACGGGCAGGTTCAACACGCTGGTGCTCAACCTCGATCCGCTCGACCGGGGTGCGTCCGCGCTGCTTCTCGACACCTTGGCCGGCTCGGAGCTGGACCAACCGACGCGGTCGATGCTGCTCGACCGCTCGGGGGGCAACCCGTTCTACCTCGAAGAGCTCGTGACGTTGCTCGGCCAGCAGCGCGACGCGGGCCGCCCCGGAGTTGACCCGGATCGAGCAGATGCAGCTCACGACGACGCACGCGGTCCGGACTCACTTCCCGACACGCTCCGCGGCTTGGTCGCGGCTCGCATCGACGGGTTGGACGTCGAGGAGCAGCAGGTGCTCGAGGACGCTGCGGTGTGGGGGCCGTCGGGCACCATCGACGTGTTGGATCGCATCGCCGTAGCGGTTCGTTCGGTCGATCACGTGGCACCGGTGGTGCAGACCATGGCGGACAAGGACATCTTGGTCTTCGACGGCGTCGACTGGTCGTTTCGTTCTGACCTGATCCGTGAGGTCGCGTACGCCAGGCTCACCAAGCAGGAGCGGTTCCTGCGCCACCTAGGCATCGCCGAGTACCTGGATCGTCAGCTCGTCGGTCGCGAGGCCGACGACGCCACCGTGGACACCATCGCACGCCACTACGTGGTTGCTGCCCGGCTGGACCGCGATCTGGGCCGATCCGCCGAGCACGACCGGGTGGTCGCGCTCGCGGTGCGGTGGGCCCTCGAAGCAGCTCGCCGAGCGGAAGCTGACGCAGCGTGGCCCCTCGCTCGCCGCCTGTACACCCAGGCGATCGACCTGCTGGGCGAGTCGGAGAGCGGTGACCGGGGAGCCCAGCGCTATCAATCGCTGATCGGACGGTCCCGGGCTCGAGCCGAAGCGTGGGACGAACCGGGCGCTCGTCGTGATGCACGGCGGGCGCTCGAGCTCGCGGAAGTGCTCGGATCGCCGGTCATGCGGGCACATGCTTTGGTGCGATTGGGCACGGCTACGGCGCGCTCCGGGGACTTCGCTGCCTCGGACGCCGAACTCGCTGCAGCGATCGAGATCTTCGACGGGCTGGGCGACTCCCGTGGCCGCGCTGAGGCGTTGCGTCAGCGCGGACTGGCCGAGCTGCTGCGCGGCGACCAGCGAGCTGCCGAGCCGTCGATCGCCGCAGCGCTCGAGGCGTTCCGTGCGATCGGCGACCGACGCGGTGAGGCGTGGTCGTTGCAGAACCTGGCGTGGATCGCGCTGTCCGATGGTCGGCTGTCAGATGCGGATCACTTCGTGGCGGAGTCCGAAGCGGCGTTCCGAGAGGTCGGCGATCTGGGAGGACTGTCGTGGGCGCAGGGCCTGGCGGCCCATTCGCGGCTCCAGCAGGGCGACCTGGACGCTGCTGCGGCGATCTCCGGACGGATCCTTGTGGAAAGCGAACGTCGCGGCGATCGCTTCGGTGAGGGGATGATGCTCACCGTTCGGGCCACCGTCGAGCTCTGGCGTGGTCAGACCTCCGCCGCGGCGGCATCAGCCGCCATGGCCGTGACCGCCTTCCGGTCATCGACGGAGCTCGCTGGCACCGTGGGTCTCGAGCAGGCACTGGTGATCGCTGCTCGCGCCCAGACCATGTTGGGCAACATGGGCGATGGGCGAGCGCTGTTCGCCGAAGCGTCTCACTCCGTCAACAGCCAGGGCGGCATGTCGGGCTTCGCGCTGGGTGCCGAGTTGGTCACCGACGTGCAGCTCGGCCAACCGGAGCGGCTGCTCGTCGCCGACAGCGAGCGATGGATGGCCGCCGCCGGCGAGGGCCGGGTCGGTCAGCAGCAGGCGGATCTGGCCACGGCACTGGCTCAGATCGGTCGGACCGACGAGGCGCTCACGTTGGCTCGCTCGGCGGTGCACGCTGATCCCGACAACGGCCACGTGGTCGCGACGTGCGCGCTCGTCGCCGCGGCCGCCGGTCAGGTCCAGGAGGCCGACGCCGCCGCCGAGCGTGTGTTGCTCCTGCCCACGGCGACGTATCTCGATCGCCTGTCGGCGCTCGTGGCCATCGGTCTGATCCGGTCGGGCGAGTCGGGGCGGGCAGCGCTCGACACCGCCGCCAGCGAGCTGTCGCTGACTGAAGACATGGTGTCGTCAGCGATCCTGGGGTTGGCGTTCCTGGTCCGCCGCCTCGCCGACGACGGCCGGCTGCCCCGGGCCGCACCTCGATCGGTGTCGGAGCTCCCTGGTGCCGACGGCGCCGACGAGGTGCGTGCGTTGGAGGGTCTGGGCCTGACGCGCACCCGCTGGTTGCACCTGTTCGTGGCCGCCGCGACCGCTCGCTCCTGAACGCGACGACGGCGGGTCCTGAGACCCGCCGTCGTGGCAACTGATGGCGGAGGGCACCTGAAGGCACCCAGATCGTGCCAGTCGGCTCAGCCAGGCTGCTTGACGTAGCGAAGGTAGGGCTTCTCTTCGCGCCAGCCGTCGGGGTACACGGCCTTGGCGTCCTCGTTGGAGACCGCCGGCACGATGATGACCTCTTCGCCGTTCACCCAGTTGGCCGGCGTGGCGACCTTGTGCCCAGCGGTGAGCTGCAGCGAGTCGATGACCCGGAGGATCTCGTCGAAGTTGCGCCCGGTGGAAGCCGGATAGGTCAGGATCAGCTTGACCTTGTCGTCGGCGCCGATGATGAACACGGAACGCACGGTGAGCGTGTCGTTCGCGTTCGGGTGGATCATGTCGTAGAGGTCGGCGACCTTGTGGTCGGGGTCCGCGATGAGCGGGAAGTTCAGGGCGACACCCTGGGTCTCTTCGATGTCAGCGGACCAGCCGGCATGGTCCGACAGGCCGTCGACGGACAGCCCGATGACCTTGACGTTGCGCTTGTCCCACTCGTCCTTGAGCTTCGCGACCGTGCCGAGCTCTGTGGTGCAGACCGGTGTGAAGTCCTTGGGGTGGCTGAACAGGACAGCCCAGCTGCCCTTCTTCCAGTCGAGGAAGTCGAGCGTGCCCTCGGTGGTGTCGATCGTGAAGTCGGGGGCGTCGTCCCCAAGTCGGATGGCCATCTGGATCTCCTCTGATCACTGTGATGCGGCGGCTCGGCGGCCGCCCCTGCAATACCCGACCAACCTAGTCGGGTATTGCACCACCTTCAACGTCGCGGCTTCGCGGTCTGTTCCCGCGGTGGCGGTCGCCCCGGCTCGAGATCCATCGCTGGATCGTGCACTGCGGCGACGCCGTCGCTGCGATCCTGCGGCGTGAGCGTGTACACGAGAGTGCCCCGCGCCTCGGGTGATGTTGCCGACGGTCGCGGGCGTCAGTCTGCAAACTTCTGCAAGCAGACTCTTGACGGAGTTTGCAGTGCTTGCTACAGTAAGCACTGCCGAACCGGTAGCGAGCGACTTCGTCGCAAGCGGGTCCGGCACATCATTTCGACAACCCCCTGGAGATCCTCATGGACACCTTGCTCGACCCCGTCACCGAACTGCAGGACAAGGTCGTCTCTGGCGTCAAGAGCACCAAGCAGCCGGTTGCTGACGCCGTGGCCACCGCCGTCGCCCTGCTCCTGGAGCGCCTGCCCGAGGTGCCCGCGCTGCCCTACGCCGAGAAGCTCCCGACCCCGGTCGAGCTCATCGAGAACCAGGCCAAGTTCGCCACCAAGGTGGTCAACGCAACCAAGTCCGTCGCTGTCGCCGCTGCCAAGTCTGCAGCGCCGTTGACCGATCAGCTGCTCGACCGCACGGCGCCGGTCGCCTCGGTCGCCGCGGCCTGATCCAACCCTCGTGACGCTGCCGGGAACGGCAGCGTCCACACCTGGTCCGCAGCGGATCCCCCTCCGCAGCGGAGACCAGCACCGCCTCGCCATCCCCCCTGGCGTGAGCGGTCTGAACGGCGGGCCCGTCTGGGCCCGCCGTTCCGCGTTCGCGACCTGCTTTGTCCCGCGCTGATGCGGCGTTCGCCACCACAGCGCGGGACAAAGCAGGTCAGATCTTCGACGCTCGGCGCAGGAAGGGTCGTTCGAGGAACCGATACGACAGGATGCCGGCCCCGATCGCGAGCACGGACGCGAACGTGCCGATGATCTTCGCCTGCAGCCCCGGCTGTGCGAGGATCGCCGGAGCGCACACCAGCAGCACGATGCCGTGCCACACGTAGATCCCGTAGATGCGCACGCCGAGCCAGCGCGCTGGACGGATCGACGCCAGACGGGAGTACCAGGTGTCCTTGCGGAGGTAGCCGTCGACGATCATCACCGGTAGCAGCAGCAGGCCGATCTGGTACACGGGCCCGCCGAACATGGCGAGCATTCCGGGGGGTCCGGGCTTGCAGAAGATGATGACACCTGCGAACCACAGCCAGGCGAAGATCGCAGCCCGACCCAGCCACTTGGAGATGTGCGCCGGAACCGGCCGAGGGACCTTCTTGACCACGAACGCGGCCAGGCATCCGAGCACGATCACGTCGGGGCGCGTGCACGCGATCCGGTACGTCACGCCCTGCCAGGTGATCGCGTCCTTATCGGCGAACGTCGGCTCGCCTGTCGACGTCGATGACTGCACGACGGACTGGAGTCCGTAGCGCAGGCTGAAGAACACTGCGATGAACGCCACGCATCCACCGATCATCCACAGATCGCGCCGACGGGATCCGTCGCGCAGGACTCTGCGCAGCATCGGGGGCCACAGGAAGTAGAACTGCTCCTCGACCGCGAGGCTCCAGAGATAGCCGAGCACGCCCATCGTGGCGGGGAAGAACGCTGCAACGATGTTGTAGCAGTAGAGCGCGGCGCTGATCGGTTCGAGATACCAGTGCGGTGTTTCCTCGGTGACTTCCGGCGACAACGTCCGGGCGAGGAAGAACAGCACGGTGAACACCGCGATCATGGCGTACATGGCGGGGAACAGTCGGAGCGCTCGTCGCTTGTAGAAGCGGCGGAGGCCGATCGATCCGGAGCGGTGCACCTCGTCGAGCAGCAGGCTGGTGATCAGGAACCCGCTGGCCACGAAGAACCAGTCGATGAGGATCGGACTGCCGGTGAGGAGGCTGGTCGTGACCTCGGCGTGGTACAGCACGACCTGGATGATGAAGATGCCGCGGAGGCCGTCGAAGCTGGGGATGTGGCCGAGCTTCGGGCCGTCGACGTCGATGAGTCGCCGCTGAACCGCGCTCGAGGGCATGGCGCTCGAGGGCGACGCGCTGGTCATGACCGCGGGTCCATCCGGTACACGGTGACACCGTTCGAGTGGCCGAGCTCGACGAGCCGGACGACCGTCGACAGCTCCTCGCGGGAGTAGACCTCGTCGTCGTCGGTGTACCCAACCCAGGCGAGGCACGCCTGCTTGCCGCCATCGACGAGCTCCCCGAGCTCATCAAGGTCGTTGGTTCGCTGATCGCTCTTGTACTCGACCTTGCGCGGGCTGATCGCAGCGTGGGTGCCACCCCGATAGAGGTCGCCCGCGTTGTTGGAGTACAGGACGCAGCCGTCTGGGAGGAGCGAGAGTGCCGAGCTGGTGGAGGCCGCGACGGCGCGCGGTGCGTTGTATCCGGTGTCGCCGAGTCGGGAGTTCGCTGGGCCGAGGAGCAGGAGGGCGACCACCAGCTGCAAGATGAGCCACACCCCGATCGCCACTCGCCCGAGCAGGTTCCAGCGGGGTGAGTCGATCAGGACGACCTCTGCCCAGCGCAGGAACAAGATCGATGTCGGGATCATGCACGGAGCGAGCAGTCGGATGTCGAGATCGTCGAATCCGACGATCGAGCGTGACACGGCCATGAGACAGGTGAACACGACCACGAACGTGACCAACAGGCCGACCGGTTGGGGGAACGCCGTCGAGACGCTGCGCCACCACCCCCGGGGGCCGGGGTGGTCGCCGCACAGCGCCAACGTGGCGATGACGACGATGGTGATCATCACCCCGAGCAGCGTGAGCAGCTTCGCTGGACCCGCGGGGAGCGACGTGACGAACTTGGCGAGCGTTGCGAAACCGTCAGCAACGTTGTTCGGCAGGCCTCTGTCCGATGGGAATCGGGGGCCCATGATCGTGTCGGACGTGGACAGGTTGCGGGCCATCCAGATCGCGCTCGGTACGGCGGCGGTGGCGACGAACGCGGCGGTGTCGACGATGGTGCGCCTGAGCGTGCGCGACGTCATCCAGGTTCGCAACATCAACCATCCGCCCAGGATCGGCACCGCGTAGAACGCCTGGTAGCGGATGTAGAAGCACACGGCGAGCACCGCGCCGGCGCCGGCGAAGCACCAGGTGCTGTTCCACATGGACCCGCTTCTGGAGCTCTCATGGCTCGTTCCGGGGGCGATCAGGCCTTCTGGGGGGCCGTCGATCGTGGACTCGACGTCGATGCCGTGCAGGATCAGGAGCAGCGACAGCGTGGCACCGAGCACGAACGCGATCTCTGTCTGGACGAGGATCCCGAGTCCGATGAGCATCGGCGAGACCGACAGGCCGGCCAACAAGACGTAGCGCACCGACCGGCGCTCGAGGATGTGGCCGCCGAGGAGCGAACCCGCCACCACGACGCCGACGAGCAGTACGACGTTCAAGGCGAGCGCCACCAGGTCCCCTCGCCACCCGGTGACTCCCTCGCCGACGGCGATCAGCGCCGGCCACAACGGCGGCCACGTGGTGAGCGGCCGCTCCAGGAAGAAGCCGAGCCCGCCGCCCGTGCGCAACGAGTCAGCGACCGCGATGTAGGACACGGCGTCGGGACCGACCGTCGGGCGGTCGACGCGAGCTGCCGCAACCGCCATCGCTGCTGGAACCAGTGCCGCGGTCGCGACGATCCAGCGGGTCAACGGCTGGCGATCCCCCGTCATGTGGCGCGACGGGTGAAACGTCGTCGGAATCGCTTCATCACAGGCTTCTCGACCCAGTGGTGCAGCGCGATGCCGAGGGCGAACGCCAGCACCATCTTGGGGATGACCCACTTGAGGCCATGCTGGAAACCTGGATCTATCAGCTTGAACAGCTGGTAGTGCGAGATGTAGATCGCGTACGACAACACCCCGAAGTAGCAGACGACCCGTCCGCTCAACCACTTGGTGAGCCGGAAGTCGTCGCGCAAGCGGACCAGAGCGAACACGACGATGGCGGAGCAGAGCGTGGCGAGCGTGAACCCCCAACGGACCCAGTAGTTGCCGTTCGGGATCTCCCTCAGCACCACCTGGATCGCCTGATCTGCATAGGCCCGCAGCTCATCGGGGCTCAGGTTCTGCGGCGGAGCCTCGATGTTGACGTCGGTCGGGTAGAGGGGCACGTACGGCCCGCCGAGACGCTCGATCAGCTTCGATGACGACAGCAGGGCGAAAATCAGCCCGGCGAACGCGATCCAGCCCATCCGACGGAGCCACACCTTGGCCCGGTCGGACAGGTCTGTTGGAGCGGTCGCGTGGATGATCGCGAGGAGGACGCCGAGCGCGATCGCGTCGGGGCGCTGGAACCAGAACTGGCCGGGTCCACCGTGTCCAAGGCCTCGAGCGACCCAGACGAAGGCGATGAACGCCGCGAGGACCACGCCGAACTGCTTCATCCACCCCTTGCGGATGCTGACCCACGTGGCCAGCGCCCCCAGGAGGTAGAACTGCTCCTCCAGCGACAACGACCACATCTGGCCCATGTACTGGAAGCTGCCGAGCAGCGGTGAGAAGAAGATGTTGTGGACGTAGAACAGCGTCGCCAACGACTCCAGACTCACCTGTTGCAGGAGGAACTGGTTGTCGGCGTTCCAGTTGGTGACCGTCACGAACAGGATCGGCAGGTAGAACAGCACCAGCACGACGAGCAACGCCGGCAGGAGGCGAACGGCGCGACGCCCGTAGAAGTTCCGCATCGACACATCGCCGACGTTGCGCTGCTCTTCGAACAGCAGGGTCGTGATCAGGAAGCCGCTGATCACGAAGAAGAGGTCGATGTAGCCGGAGATCGAGTCGGCGACCGCCCATGCGTGCTGGAGGACCACCAGCGTGACACCGATTCCGCGGATCCCGTCGAAGGCCTTCACCTGACGCATCGGCGGCGCGTTGGTGACGAACTGCCGGTTCGTCACTGCTGTCATCGCCCACCACCTGTGCCGGTCCGTTGACGATCAGTCGACGTGGTTTCGACGTCCGACTGACCGATCATGCCCCAGGCCCGGAAGGCCTTGGGCGAAGGTACCACGGGCCTTGTGACGGTCGTCAACGTGGTCGGGTAGCTCTGCCCGGTGCACGCGTGCTGTCGCAGCGGCTGGGGAGCGGGACTGCCGTGGGTTCAGACATCGAGGGCTTCACGGTCCACGAGATCTGAGTGGTCGAGCAGGTACTGACGCCGCTTCGCGACGTCGTTGCCGAAGAGCGTGTCGAACAGCTCGGCGGCTTCGGTGGCGGCCTGGGCGTCGTCCATCGTCAACCGTCGCAAGATGCGTGTCCCGGGATCCAGGCAGCTGACCGCGAGCTCCTCCACGTCCATCTCGCCGAGGCCCTTGAAGCGAACCCACTGCAGGTTCTCTGCCTTGCGGTTGCCCCGGGTGAGCTCCTCGGTCAGGGAGAGCTTCTCCTCCTCGGAGAAGGCGTGGATGTTCTGGTCGCCGACCTTGACGGTGTACAGCGGCGGTTGCGCTGCGAAGACCCTGCCGTCTTCGAGGAGCGGGCGCATGTAGGCGTGGATCAGGGTGAGGAGCAGGCAGCGGATGTGGCTGCCGTCGACGTCCGCGTCGCACAGGATGATGATGCGACCGTAACGGGCGTCGTCGAGGTTGAAGTCCTTGCCCCACCCCGCACCGATGGCGGTGAACAGCGCCTGTGCCTCGGCGTTCTCCACGACCTGCTTGAGCGTGGACTTGCCGGCGTTGACGACCTTGCCGCGCAGTGGGAGCACCGCCATGTACTCGGCGTTGCGACCTGCCTTGGCCGGACCGGCTGCCGAGTCGCCCTCCACGATGAGCAGCTCGGAGTCGATGCCGTGGGAGCGGCAGTCGGCGAGCTTGTCGGGCATGCCGGCGGAGTTGAGCGCCGATGCCTTGCGGCGGGCATCGAGGTTGGCCTTGGCCTGCACCCGGTTGAGCACCGCCTGGGTGAGCTTGTCGCGGAGTGCGCTGATGTGGGTCTTCTTGCCGCCGCCGTCGAGCCAGTTGCCCAAGTTGTCTCGGACGACCTCGTAGACGATCGAGCCGATCGCGGGTGTGCCGAGCTCCTGTTTGGTCTGACCCTTGAACTGGGGCTCAGGAAACGTGACCTTCACCGCGGCGACGAGGCCTTCTTGGACGTCGGACTTCTCTGCGCGGTCCTTGCCGGACTTGGCGAGGCGGGCGAGCTTCTTGGAGCCGGCGAGCAGCGTGTCGTTGACGACCTTGGTGAGCGCCCGGTCGAAGCCCGAGACGTGTGTGCCGCCTTCGGTGGTGGGGATCGTGTTGACGAAGCTCGACAACACCGTGTCGTAGCCCTTGACCCACCGGAGCGCGACGTCGACGGTGCAGGTTCGTTCGACGAGGCTCATCTTGCCGTCGACGGGGATCTTCTCGTCGAAGGTGCCCACGCCGTGCAGGGTGATCACATCCGTGACGGGTTCGCCGATGCTCAACGTCTCCACCAGATCCGCAAGCCCGCCGCGGGCGAGGAACTCCTCGGGTTCGGTCCCGGCGCTGCGCTTGTCGAGGAGCCGGACCTTGAGGCCGGGAACCAGGAAGCAGACCTGTGCGCAGTGGTCGCGGACGAGTTCGGGGTCGATCGACAGCCCCGGATCGAAGATGTCGAGGTCCGGCCAGAACCGCACGCGGGTGCCGGTTCGCTTGGGTGGCACCTTGCGGACGACCTCGAGCGCGGATCCTGGCTTGAAGTGGCCCGAGGCGTCGACCTTGCCGGGGACCCGGTGCACGAACGTGAGCCGGTGGGTGGACCCGTCGCGGTCGACCTCTGCGACGACCTTGGACGCGAGGGCGTTGACGACCGACGCGCCGACGCCGTGCAGCCCGCCCGACGCCGAATAGGCCCCGCCGCCGAACTTCCCTCCGGCGTGCAGTTCTGTGAAGACGATCTCCAGGGCGGTGCGCTTGCCGTCCTTCTTGCCGATCGGGATGCCGCGGCCGTTGTCGGACACCTCGACCGACCCGTCGCGGTGCAGCATCACCTCGACGAGGTTGGCGTGGCCGGCCGCCGCTTCGTCGACGGCGTTGTCGATCAGCTCCCACACCAGGTGGTGCAGTCCTTCGGGGCCGGTGCCGCCGATGTACATGCCGGGCCGCTTGCGAACGGCGTCGAGACCTTCGAGGAGCTGGATGCTCTTCTCGTCGTAGGTATCGGATCGGTTGGTCGGGGTGCTGCTTGCTGCCATGGCGCCCGGAAGTCTCCCACGAGCATGTGACAGCACCGTGGCACACCCCGAGGCCGGTCATCGCAGCGGTCCGTCCCGGTTGGGGGGCGCCCGCATGTTGGGGCTACACGGTCGCTGGGTGATGCGAGGCCCCCAACATCGCCGGAGCGGCCTGCCATGGAGTCGAGGGAGCGCCTACCAGCGGCCGGTGCCGGTGCCGAGCCAGCGGCGGGTCGTGGCCTTGGAGACCAGGTCGCGTCCAGTGTGGGGCAGTGTGAGCGTCTCTGGCGTGACGTCGGGCCTGGATGGGGCGTCCTCGGTGCCCACCACGACGAGAACGCCGGTGTCGGGGCCGACGTAGGCCCATTCGAGCTTCTTCTCGTTGCGGAACTTGGTGATCCGCAGGCCGCCGGTGTTGCGGCCCTTGGTGGGGATCTCGTCCGCGTCGGTGACCTTGGCGGTCTGGGCGTCGGTCACGGTGAGCACGACGGCACCCGGGCCGGCGATGCCGGCACCGACGACGGTCGCGCCGTCACCGAGCTTCATCCCACCGACGCCGCCGGCACCAGCGCCTTGCACCGGCACGACCGAGGCTTCGCAGCGCAGCGCCTGAGCGTTGGATGCCACGGCGATCAGCTCGGCGCCGTCGGGGGCGGTGGTCGCCGCGACCACGACGTCGTTGGGCTTGAGCTTGATCGCCACCTTGCCGGCCGCCTGTGCGAGCAGGTCCGTCACCGCGACCCGCTTCATGATCCCCTGAGCGGTGACGAGCAGCACCGGTGGCGCATCGCCAGGCGTCGCTCCACCGGCGACGAGCGCCAGCACCGACTCGCCTCGGTCGAGTGGCATGAGCTCGCTGATGGCGGTGCCCCTGGATCGCCCGGTCATCTCTGGCACCGCGGCGACCGACACCGGGAACACTCGCCCCCGGCTGGTGATGGCAGCGAGTCGCGAGTGGGTGGTGGTCGCCACCCGCTGTGCGATCACATCGTGTCGTCCTGCCGTGGCGGCCTTGGGCCCGGTGACCGGTTCCTGGCCGATCATCCCGGTGGTGGACAGCGCGACCACACACGGCTCTTCGACGCGGTTCGCCGCCTCTTCGGCTTCGGCCTGCTCCAGCGTGACGTCGTCGAGATGCTCAGGGGTGACGAGCACGCTGCGGCGTTCGAAGCCGTAGTTGCCCACCATCTCTTCGAGCTCGCTCAACACGATGGTCCGCTGCCGACGGTCCGACGCGAGGATCTTGTCGAAGTCGTCGATGCGTCCACGCAATTCGCCCGCTTCTGCTTCGAGCTCCAGCTTGGCGAGGGCGGTGAGCCGGCGCAGCTGCATGTCGAGGATGTGGACCGCCTGGACCTCGGTCAGGTTGAGCTCCGCCATCAGCCGGTCTCGGGCCTCTGCGGCATCAGCGGAGCTGCGGATGATCGACACGACCAGGTCGATGGCGTCGAGCGCGATGAGCAGGCCTTCGACCAGGTGCAGCCGACGTCGGGCCTTCTCCAGGCGGAACTCCGTGCGGCGGCGCACGACCTCGAGCCGGTGGTCGATGTAGTGCTGGCACAGCTCGTAGAGCCCGACGGTGCGCGGGTTGCCGTCGACGAGGACCACGTTGTTGATGCCGAACGTGTCCTCCATGGGGGTGACCCGGTACAGCTCGGTGAGGACGGCCTTGCCGTTGGCCCCCGGCCGGAGCTCGATCTCGATGCGCAGTCCGGTGTGGCGGTCCGACGTGTTCTTGACGTCGGTGACGAGCGGGAGCTTGCCGTTGCGGATGAGCTCCTGGATGCGCGCCACCACCCGTTCGGGGCCGACCTGGTACGGCAGCTCGGTGACGACGATACCCTGACGGGCGCGGGTGAGGTCGATGACCTCGGCCTTGGCTCGGACTCTGATGCTGCCCCGCCCGGTCTCGTACGCGGCGGCCAGGCCGTCGTCGACGATGATGCCGCCGGTCGGGAAGTCCGGACCGGGCAGCACCGCCATGAGCTCCGCCGTGGTCGGCTTGGGACGGCGCTGGGTCATGACGAGCTTGATCGCCTCGTAGACCTCGCCGAGGTTGTGCGGCGCCATGTTCGTCGCCATGCCGACGGCGATGCCCGAGGTGCCGTTCACCAGAAGGTTGGGGAGCCGGGCCGGAAGGTACAGCGGTTCGGATCGTTCGCCGTCGAAGGTGGAGCGGAACTCGACGGTCTCTTCGTCGATCTCCGCGAGCATCTCCATGGCGGCCTCGGTGAGGCGGCACTCCGTGTAGCGGTACGCGGCGGGGGGATCGTCGAGGGACCCGAAGTTGCCGTGCGGATCGACCAGGGTGATGTTGCGCCCGAAGCTCTGACCCATGCGCACGAGCGCGTCATAGATCGCTCCGTCGCCGTGCGGGTGGTACTTGCCCATGGTCTCGCCCACGACGTTCGCGCACTTGCGGTGCGGTCGATCGGGGCGCATGCCCATGTCGGCCATGGCGTGCAGGATGCGTCGTTGCACCGGCTTGAGTCCGTCTCTCACGTCGGGGATGGCCCGGGACGTGATGACCGAGAGCGAGTACGCCATGAACGACTCGCCCAGCTCCTGGGTCACGGGGGTCTCGATGACCTCGCGTGCATACCCACCTTCGAACAGCTCCGTCTGACGTGGCATGGCGACCATTCAAGTCGCGGGGCCCGACAGTGCCGTGCCACTGCGAAGTGCCATCTGGCGGGGCGCCGATCCGGTGCCAGCGACAGGACGCTGAACGGCCCGAAGTGAACGGAGTTCGGGCCGTGTGCGACGATGGCGGGTCTGGCGACCGATTGGACGGTCTGCTCAGGAAGGGGACGGACATGGGGAAGACGGATGCAGCCGCGGGTGGAGACGGGCCCTGGTTGGGCGACGCGTGCTCCCTGGTCGACGCCTTCCGGGCCGGTGAGCGTTCGCCGGTCGAAGAGCTGCAGGCGACGTACGACGCCATTGCGTCGAGCGACCTGAACTGCTTCTCGTTCCTCGACCCGGAGCGGGCGTTCGCAGCCGCGGAGCGAGCGGATCTGTCGTTGCCGTTCGGCGGCGTCCCGGTGGGTATCAAGGAGCTCGAGCAGGTCGAGGGCTGGCCCGACACCGGCGCATCGCTCGCGTTCAAGGACCGGATCTCCGATCACACCTCGGAGACCACCCGTCGCTTCATCGAAGACGGCGGAGCGGTGGCAGTGGGTCTGACCACGGCGTCGGAGTTCGGCGGGCTCAACGTCAGCGTGACCAAGCTCAACGGCGTGGCGCACAACCCGTGGCGTTACGGCCGCACCGTAGGCGGCTCCTCCGGCGGGTCGGGTTCAGCGGTCGCTGGTGGGCTCGTGTCGATCGCGAGCGGCGGCGACGGCGGCGGGTCCATCCGCATCCCCGCCGGCTACTGCGGCCTGTTCGGCATGAAAGGCACCTTCGGTCGGATGTCGCGCGGTCCGCACGCCTTCTCCCGCCCCGGGACGGTCGTCAACGGCACCCTCGCCCGCTCGGTCCGCGACGCCGCTCGCCACTACGACGTGTGTGCGGGGGTCGACCCTCGAGATCCCACCAGCCTGCCGAACCCCGGCGGGTGGGAGCGCAACCTGGGCACCACGGAGCTCAAGGGGCGCAAGGTCGCCATCCTGCCGTCGATCGCCGGCGTCACCCTGGAGAGCGGTGTGGAACCGCTCATCCGGGAGCAAGCCGCTGCGCTCGTCGAGCTAACCGGCATGGAGGTCGTGGAGCTCGACCTGAAGCTGCCGAACCTGGCGGCGCAGTGGGCGATGGGCAACCTGTCCACGCTGCTCGCCGAGCTCGACGGCGCATGGCCGGGCTGCGCCGCGGACCTCACCGATGAGATCGCGCTCGGGCTCATCCTGGCGCAGGCCACGTACAACCTGAACCTGGCCGCGGTGGCCGAGGCACACCGACTGGAAGCCAACGAGGTGATGGCCAGCGCGTTCGACGAGGTGGACTACATCATCTCGGCCACGAACCCGGGTCCCGCGTTCGCTGCGGAGTCAGCGACCTCGAGCCCGACGTCGAACTTCCTCGACGAGGCCAAGGGTTCGACCGCTGCCCGCAACGTGTTCCGCGGCGTGATGGGTGGGTTGCGCGTCGCCAACGGCGCGTTCCCACGACTGTCGAACCGTCTGATCGAGATGGTCGTTGAACGGGTGCCGGACCTGGTCACCATGGGCGGGTTGACGATCATCTCGAACATCTACGGCAACCCCGCGGTGTCCATCCCCGCAGGAACCGTCGACGGGCTGCCGGTCGGCATGCAGGTCCTGGCGCGGCATCACCGTGACGCCGAGCTGTTCGACCTGGGCCACGTGTACGAACGCGAGGTCGGTTGGCCGTTGGTCGCTCCAGCGGTGGCTGCTCGCCAACTCGCGCCGGCCTGACCTCGGCGACCCTCTTACTCGTTCTGGTCCCGGATCCTGGTGCCAACGGCCCCAAGATCCGGGACGAGCGAACTCAGACGGGGAGGATGATCTCCGCTGCCTGGCGGACCTGGTCCACCGAACCGCACGCGACCAGGATCTCGGTCACGGCGGAGTCCTTCCATGCCGCCACTCGGTCCGCGATGCGCTCCGGGGTGCCCACCAGGCTGATCTCATCCGCGAACTCGACGGGCACCTCGTAGACGGCCTCGTCGCCGCGACCCTCGAGGAACAGGTCCTGGATCCGCTCCGCCTGCTGACCGAGGCCCATCCGAGCGGCGAGCTTGGTGTGGTAGTTCTGGCCCTTCGCTCCCATGCCGCCGATGTAGAACGCCAGCATCGCCCGGGTGCCTGCCAACGCGTTCTCGATCGTCTCGGGATCGTCGTCGTCGGTGACGCCGAACATGGCGAGCGCTGCGACCTGGAAGTCGTCCTTGGCGCCGGCGAGCTGATCTGCGTACACGTCCTGGCGGAACGGCGAGTAGTAGAGCGGCAGCCAGCCGTCAGCGATCTCGGCGGTCTGGGCCACGTTCTTGGGGCCTTCGGCTCCCAGGTAGATCGGGATGTGGCGACGAAGTGGATGCACGATCGACTTGAGGGACTTGCCGAGCCCGACCGACCCGTCGCCGTGGTACGGGTGCTGGTGGAACTCGCCCTGGAAGTCGAGCGGCTCTTCTCTGGCCAGGACGCGGCGGATGATCTCGACGTACTCGCGGGTGCGCGCGAGCGGCTTGTTCGACGGCCGGCCGTACCAGCCCTCGACCACTTGCGGACCCGAGACGCCGAGGCCCAGTCGGAACCGCCCACCCGAAAGGTGGTCGATCGTGATCGCTGACATCGCCGTGGCGGTCGGCGTGCGCGCCGCGAGCTGAGCGACCGAGGTGCCGAGCTGCACGTTGTCGGTCACCGCCGCCAGGTAGGCGAGCGGGCTGAACGCGTCGGACCCCCACGCCTCGGCAGCCCACACCGAGGTGTAACCCAGGTGGTCGGCTTCGACCGAACGCTCCACCCAGTCAGCAGGCGGGAGTTGTCCCCAGTAGCCGAGTTGCAGTCCGAGATCCATGGTCTGTCCCTCCGTGTGGTGGTTGGCAGGTCACCGACCGGGCGGCGGTGGCCCCGAAACGCTCGTGTTCCTTCGATGGCGTGTCGCGCATGACCGCCGTGTTCTTCATCTGCCCTGGAAGTTCGGCTTGCGCTTCTCCTTGAACGCCCGAGGGCCTTCCTTGGCGTCCTCGGATGCGAACACGTCCCAGCCGTAGGTGAACTCGTGATCGAGTGCCTCGGCCTCTTCCATGCCGTTCGTCTCCCGAAGGGTGCGCAGCAGCGCCTTGACCGCGAGCGGCGCGCTGTAGTCGCCGATGACGTGGCCGATCTCCTTGGCCTTGGCGAGCGCCTGTCCGTCGGGCACGACGTGTCCGATGAGGCCCAGGTTGAGGGCTCGCTCGGCGGTGATGTGCTCACCCGTGAGCAGCAGCTCGCACGCGACGGTGTAGGGGATCTGGCGCGGGATGCGAACCGCGGACCCGCCCATCGGGTACAGCGACCACTTCACCTCGGAGATGCCGAACTTGGCCGACTCCCCAGCAACGCGGATCTCGGTCGCGCCGAGCAGCTCGGTGCCACCAGCGATCGCGGTGCCTTCGGCGGCGAGGATGATCGGCACGCTCGGTCGCCAGCTGCGCAGCAGCGCCTTCCAGTGCAGGTCGGGGTCTTCGGCCATCCGGGCGGCGACGTCGACCTCGGACTCTGCGTTGCCGGCGAAGCCGCTGGCCATGTCCTTCAGGTCGGCGCCGGAGCAGAAGTTGCCGCCCGCTCCGGTCAGGATGACGACTCGGATGTCGGGGTCCTCGTCGGCTTCCCGGAACGCGTCGAGCATCAGGACGAGCATCTCGCCGTTGATCGCGTTCATGCGCTCCGGTCGGTTGAGCGTGACGATGAGCAGATGGCCCTCGCGCTCGGTCAGGACTGCCGGCATGGTCCCCCCTGTATCAGCGGGCTCGGCACAGCGCCGGGCCCGGCGAGCACCCTACCGGCGAAACAAGAACGTGTTCTACCGGCCGTTGGCCGATCCCGAGTGGAAGCCGCCCAGAGCGGGACGGGCCAGAGCGGGACGGCCTCAGGGTGCCACCGACTCAGGGCGCCACCGGCTCAGGGCGCCACCGGCTCGGTCGCCTGGGCAGCCGCTGCGGCCTGAGCCGCCAGTCGACCGGCGAGCTCCTCGGCGGGCATCGCCTTGCCGAACAGCCAGCCCTGGGCGTTGGTGCAGCCCATGGCCAGCAACGCTTCGCGTTGCGCTGCGGTCTCGACTCCTTCGGCGGTGACCCGGAGGTCGAGCGACCGAGCGAGATCCAGGATCGCCGTGGTGATCGCCACGTCGTGGGCCTCGTCGGGGATGCCGTCGACGAAGCTGCGGTCCACCTTGAGCACGTCGAGCGGGAACCGCTTGAGGTAGCTGAGCGAGCTGTAGCCCGTGCCGAAGTCGTCCACGGCGAGGATGACCCCGACGTCGTGAAGGGCGGTGAGCGCGGCCATCCCGGCGCGGACGTCGCGCATGAGGGCCGTCTCTGTGATCTCCAGACAGAGGTTGCCGGGAGGGAGATCCACATCGCTGAGCAGTTGGGCGACCTCGGCGGCGAGGCCGGCCTGGTCGATCTGGCGAGCCGACAAGTTCACCCGCAGCACGAACTCGTCGGACACGATGCCCTCTGCACGCCACGCAGCGACGGTTCTGCACGCCTCGTGCAACACCCAACGGCCGAGCGGCACGATCGTGCCGTTCTCTTCGGCAAGGGAGATGAACCGGTCTGCTGTCATCAGGCCGTTGGTCGGATGCGCCCAGCGCACCAGCGCTTCGCAGCCGACGATCCGCCCAGAGCCCAGGTCGACTTCGGGCTGGTGGTGCAGCACGAACTCGTGGCGCTCCATGGCAGCGGTGAGGTCCCGGTCCAGCTGGTTGCGTTCGCTGACCTCTGCGCGCATCCGGTCGTCGAAGGTCGCTGCTCGGGCCCGGCCCTGCGCCTTGGCTTCGTACATTGCAGCGTCCGCCCAGCGCAGCAGGTCGGTCGGTGCTGTTGCCTCGGTCGTCTCCACCACGCCGATCGACACCGTGACACGGAACGTGAGCCCACCGATCTCGATCGGCTCTCGGAGCGAGTCTTGCAGTCGGGCAGCGACCATCTGGGCGTCGCCGGGACCCACGTCGGGGAGGAGCACGGTGAACTCGTCGCCGCCAAGGCGCGCCAGGGTGTCGCACGGGCGGAGCACCGAGCCCAACCGGTCGGCGACCTGGCACAGCAGTTCGTCGCCCGTGCCATGGCCGAGGGTGTCGTTGACCGTCTTGAAACGGTCGACGTCGAGGAACAGCAGGGCGAGGCTTCGCCCGTCGGAGATTCGACCGCGTCCGGCGACGGCATTGGTCAACAGCGACAACAGCAGCGAGCGGTTCGGCAGCCCGGTGAGCGTGTCATGGGTGGCCTGGTGCTCGAGCTCTGCTTCTTGGGTTCGGCGATGGGTGATGTCGCGGCCGACGAGGAGCACTGACTCGACGACGCCGTCGGCACCGAACTCGGGGACGAAGGTCGACTCGGTCCAGCGTGCGCCTCCGCCGCTGCCGACGAGGTAGTCGACGGTGACCGGTCGACCCTTGGCGAACACCGTGGTGAGGGATTCTTCGAGGATGTTCGCTGCGGCTCGTTCGAGTCGGGGCCAGCCGGCGTTCATGGTCACGCCCGCTGCGGCCATCTCTTGGCTGGTCCGCACTGCGGTGGGGTTCGCGAAGATGACGCGGTGGTGGGGGTCGAAGCGCATCACCGAGTCGGGAAGGTTCTCGACCAGGGACCCGAAGCGGCGCTCGCTGCGACCGAGCTGCGTGGCGGTCCGGTGAGCGTCGTCGATGTCGTGGAGGTGCACGGTCGAGTACTGGAACTCGCCCGATGTCGACCGAGTGGCCGCAGCATCGATGCGGTGCCAGCGGTAGCCGGACGAGGTCAGGAAGCGCACGTCGTCGGTGGAGCGGTCCGGACCGTTGTCCTCGAGCATCGGCAACCAGCTGGGCGCGACGGCCTCCAGGTCATCGGGCTGGATGCGCGTCAGGCAGTTGGATCCGACGAGTGCGTCGTCATCGCTGCCGAACAGGTCGACCGCCATCTGGTTGGCGCGCAGCACGACGCCGGTCCGGTCGAGCAGCATGAGTGGGACCGGCGCGTCGCCGAACACGGCACGGAGCTCTCGGACGGTCTCGTCGCGGGCACCTTCTGCGACGGTCCGAGCAAGCACGTTTGCCAACAGCGATGCGACCGCCTTGAGGGCGGTGACATCGGATGATCGCCACTGGACTGGGCCGTTCACCGCGTCGAATCCGATGACGCCGGACAGTCGGCCGTCGATTGCGAACGGCACTTCGAGGATCGCGGTGATGCCTTCGTCGTCGAGGTACCTGCGGTCCTCTTCCCAGTCGGGTCCGAGCTGGGTGACGTCGTCGATCTGGTTGACGTCGAGGGCGACGAGACGCTGCTGCTGCTGAGGCGCAGCCGCCATGGAGAGGCCTTGCTCCATCTCGAACGACGGCTCGACGCCGATCCCGCACCACTCGTGGGTCATCGTGGTGGTGTACGTATCCCACTCGTAGCGGATGATGTAGCTGCGGTCCGCAGCGACGAACCGACCGAGTTCCGCGACGGTGGTCTGGAGCGCGTCATCGAGCTCGTGGGTCGCAACGCTCAGGAACCGAGCGAACAGGCGGTCGAGCAGCTGCTCGAACGCGCCGGCGCGGGCGTCGTTGGGGATGTCCTCATCGTTCCGCTTTGGCCACAGCGCCACCCAGGAAGCATAACGACGGCCTCCGACAATCCGACCGGGGCCGAGGGTGACCGATGTCCCAATCAGGCGGGTGGTTCTCGCTGGAGCGGCGGCGCGGAGGCCTTGTGGGTCAGCCCAGTTCGAGGTCCGCGAGGCCCAGTCCGAGCGTCGCCTCTTCCACCCCGCCGTCGATCTCCAGCAGCTTGCCGGTCAGGAAGGACCCGGCGGGGGAGCACAGGTACAGCACGCCGGCTGCGATGTCGTCGGGATCGCCGATCCGATGCAGCGGGGTGGCTTGCTCCATCGCGGTTCGGACCCCGTCGTTGATGAGCACCGTCTCCAACGCGGAGGTGGCGATCGACCCGGTGGCGATGCCATTCACCCGGATGTGGGGCGACAGATCCCGCGCCATCAGACGGGTGAGATGGCTGAGTGCCGCCTTGGCGGTTCCGTACGCCGCGAATCCTCGGTCGGTCAGACGTCCGATCGCCGACGAGATGTTGACCACGGCACCGCCATTGCCAGCGAGCATGGCCGGAGCCGACTGCTTGGTGAGCTCCAGGGCGGTGGTCACGTTGAAGCGAAACGCCCGTTCGAAGCTGGTCACGCTGGTCTCCAACAATGGCTTGGGGAACGAACCGCCGGCGTTGTTCACCAGCAGGTCCAGGCCTCCCAGCCTGTCGGTCGCCACACGCACGAGCTCGTCCAGTCGGTCGAGCTCCATCACGTCGAACACCACCGGCTCCGCTCGAACCCCAAATGTTCGGGCCTCTTCGGCGACGGCTTCGACTTGGTCTGCGGTCCGAGCGGCGATGACGACATCCGCGCCGCCCTCAGCGAGTGCGAGCGCGCTTGCTCGGCCGATCCCTCGACCTGCACCGGTCACCAGGGCCACCTTGCCGTCGACCCGGAACTTGTCCAACACCGTCATCGTGGATCCCCCTGTGGTTGCTCGGTTGTGTGCCTCATCATCGCCCCCACCTCGTTCTGTTGCGCAGAAGCGCAGAGAACTCCGCGCTTTTGCGCAACAGAACGAGGGTTGGGTGAGGGTTGGGTGGGTCAGGACGGTGCGGGTTCGGCGAGCAGTGCGTCGAGGTGCTCGGCACGGTTGCCGAGTGTGCGAACCAGGAACTGCGACCGGGTCACGTAGCGATGCGCCGTGTGCTCCCAGGTGAAGCCGATGCCGCCGTGGTTCTGCACGTTGACGTGCGCGTTGGTCACCGCAGCGCGAGCAGCGATGGTCCACGCGGCCTGCGCGTGGAAGGCGCCGTCGGGGCGTCCGTTCGCCACCGCGAGCGAGGCGTATCGGCTGAGCGACGTCGCCGCGTCGGCGAGCACGGCCATGTCCGCGCAGCGGTGCTTGACCGCCTGGAACGAGCCGATCGGCTTGCCGAACTGCTCGCGGTCCTTCGCGTACTCCACCGACTGCGCTGCGGTTGCCGACGCACTCCCGGCCAGCTGCGACGCGAGGAGCACGGTGGCACGCAGCCACAGCGCCGAGCTGTCGCCGACGAAGACCCTGGCGGCAGTGCTGTCGAGGTCGACGACGCCGAGCGGCACCTGGAGGTCGAGCGACGGTTCCGGTGTGGCGGCGACCGCGTCGATGATCGCCATGCCCGCAGTCGGATCCGCTCCGACGGCCAGGAACAGGTCCGCGCCGCCGTGGTCGGTCACTCGGAACCGGCCGCTGACCGCGGCGCCGACGGTCGCTCCGGACGACTCCGCCTCGGCGAGCGCGACGAGGACGTCGCCCGACAGGATGGATGCGGCCAGCGCAGCGTCGCCCTCCGTTGCGGCCAGCCGGGCCGACAACACCGTCGCCAGGAACGGGCCCGGGGTCGCGTGCGAGCCGAGCTCTGCGAAGAGCAGGGCCTCTTCGACGACGGTGTAGCCGACGCCCCCGAGGGACTCTTCGAGCCCGAGGCCGAACCAACCGAGCTCGGCGCAGCGGCGCCACAGCTCGCGGCTCACCACCTGATCCGCGCCGTCACGAGCGGCTAGCGCGTTGAGCCCGAACTGCTTGTCGAGCTGCGCGCGGACCGTCGTGACGATCTCTTCTTGTTCTGGTGTGGGTAGCAGATCCATGTTGCTGTTCCCCTCAGGCCCGGGGGAGCCCGAGCACTCGTTCGCCGACGATGTTGCGTTGGATGTCGGTGGTGCCGCCACCGATCGTGTAGGCGAAGCTCTGCAGATACGGACCCGTCCAGACGTCGCCGTCGACGGGCGTGAGGCGCAGCGCGTCGCCGCCGATGATGTCGAGCGACAACTGGTAGACCCGCTGGTGCAGTTCGCCGTGGAAGTAGCGGACCATCGAGCCTTCCGCCCCGGGCACGCCGGTGCGGGCGGTGCGGCTGATGCCGGTGATCGTCATGGCCTTGAGCGCGTCGACCTCTGCTCGGGCCGTGGCCAGACGGCGGGCGATCTCCTCATCAGCGATGAGCGCCCGGCCCTTGGCGTCGGTGCGTGAGCGGGCTTCGCCGATGAGACGCTCGACGGTGGAAGCAAGTTCGACCTGGTCGGCCATGAACGCGGTGCCGCGCTCGAAGCTCAGCGTCGACATCGCGGTCCGCCACCCGTTGTTGAGCCCGCCGACCACGTTCGTGAGCGGGATGCGCACGTCGTCGTAGAAGACCTCGCAGAAGTCCGTGACGTGGCTCATCGTCTGGATCTCTCGGATCTCGATGCCCGGCGTGGTCATGTCGCAGACGACCCAGCTGATGCCCTTGTGCTTGGGTGCGTCGGGGTCGGTGCGCACCAGCAGCTCTTGCAGATCGGCCACGTGCGCATAGCTGGTCCAGGTCTTCTGGCCGTTGACGACGAGGTGATCGCCATCGATCTCTGCCTTGCAGGTCAGGCTGCCGAGGTCGCTGCCCGCGCCGGGTTCGGAGAAGCCCTGGCACCACACGACCTCGCCTCGAAGGATCGGCGGGAGGTAGGCCGACTTCTGCTCGTCGGTGCCGTTGACGATGATCGTCGGCCCACCGTGGTTGTTGCCCACGAACGTGCAGGAGTTGTTCAGCGTGAACGGTGGGTTGGCTCGGGCGAACTCTTCGTACCAGATCATCTGCTGGATGTCGGAGAGCCCGCGTCCACCGAACTCGACGGGCCAGCTGATCCCAGCCCAGCCGCCGTCGAACAGGGTGCGTTGCCAGGCGAGATCGAAGGCGCGCATCTCGGCGCCCTCGGGCGGACGCTCGTCGGCGGGGAGGTGGTCGCGCAACCACGTGCGGGCCTCCTCGCGGAACGCGAGCTCTTCCTCGGTCAGGTCGAGGTTCATGGGCCAGACGGTACCCGCGCATCTGACGGGTGGTCAGATGCGCGGGCGCCGATGCTCCGGTGCGGCCCGTTGGGCGGGTCGGTCAGCTGCCGATCTTGGTCACCACGCACGTGACCCGCTTGACGTCGTCGGGGGCCGAACCGGTGGCCGACCACCTGCCGCCGCTGGCGGTGACGGTGTCGGAGTCGACCGACTTGTTGCCGTCGGTGTTTCGGAACTCGACGGTGATCTGCTTGGCGTCGCCGTCGAGCCCACCTGACGCGGTGAGGGTGCCGTCGGCGTCGATGTGGCATGTGTTGAGCGTGGCCGTCGCGCTCGACCCGGAACCGGCGACGAGGAACGCCACGAGGCCGCCGACGACGAGCAGCACCACGACGAGCAGCGCGATGATCAGACCCGCCTTGCTCTTCTTCTTGGGTTCGCTCGGCGCCGCAGCCCCCGGAACAGCACCGGGAACAGCGCCTGGGTAGCCGGGCGGGCCTACGGGGCCTCCGTAGGCTGGTGCGCCGGGAGCGCCGGGTGCCCCCGGGGTTGGATATCCGCCTGGTGCGCCGTACGGCTGTGCCGGTGCCGGTGCCGGTGCCGGTGCCTGATAGGGCTGGCCCGGCGCCTGGTATTGCTGTGGCTGTGCCGGGTACGGCTGGGCCGGTTGCGCGGGAGGAACCGGGACGGTCGGGTTGGTGACCTGCGTGGGCGATTCGTAGCCGGGCACGGCGCCAGGAGGCGGCGGCGCTGCGCCCGGGTTGACCGGCGCGGTCGGCGCGGTTGGCGCGGGTGGTGGTGGTGTGGGCGCCGCTGGTGGCGCTGCCGGCGCAACCGGGGCGGTCGGCGGAACCGGGGCCGGCGGCGCTCCGGCCGGCGCCGGCGGCGGCGGAGGAGCAACAGGAGGGGCAGCCGGAGGCGCACCGGGAGCGGGGGCG
>Ga0209023_10001837_pt1 | contig 27663 bp, 23 predicted proteins | sample LakOneMetagenome_FD_187468 | JGI IMG/M metagenome (GOLD analysis project Ga0209023, IMG submission 187468) | Freshwater and sediment microbial communities from Lake Erie, Canada (SPAdes) (version 2) | ecosystem: Environmental > Aquatic > Freshwater > Lentic | place: Lake Erie, Canada...
CTTCCGATCTGCAGACGACCGCGCGCAGCGGCAGGCCGTTGCGGTCGACGTAGTTCTCATGGCACTGCGGCTTGGTCTGGTGCTCGCTGCGCAGCCGCGTGAAGTCCTCGTTGCGGAAGGCCTGCGAATGGCGCGCGGCGAAGCGCAGCGTGCCGAGCTTGGTGCCGTCGTAGGCCTCGTGGCGCACGCTGATCGAGCCCGTGGTGTAGTCACCGACATAGATGCGCGTGTCCATCACGCAATTGGAGCGCTCCACGTCGAGTCCGCCGGTGCGCGACGGATCGCTCGTGCCCCAGCAGCGCATGAACTCGTCGCTCGGCACCGGCACGCGGTAGCGCGGGTGCGTGGCCTGCTTCCATCCCTGTGCGATGAAACGATCGGTCAGCGTCGCCTGGTGCTGCAGCAGTTGCGCGGTGACGATCGGGTAGGCCGGCGCGCGGATCGGCGCGGCGTCGCGGCCGCGCGCGAGCAGCGCCATCGCGAACGTCGCCGGCACGAGGAAGCTCACCTGCTCGCCATCGACACGCCGCGCGACGTTGATGCCGATCACCTGGCCCTGGTTGTCCAGCGCCGGGCCGCCGCTCATGCCGCCGCTGAGCGCGCCGCCGAAGAAGATCTGCGGATAGAAGCTGCGCCTGACGAGGCCGTTGTACGTTCCTTCGGTCACCGCGAATCCGACGTCGAGCGGATTGCCGAGCGAGTAGATGCGCTCGCCTTGCGCGAGCGCCTGCGCCTCGGGGCGGAACGTCAGCGCGTCGAACGTGCGGTTCGCGTCGGTCGCCTTCAGCAGCGCGAGGTCGTGCAGCACGTCGAGCTGCAGGATCTGCAGCGGCGCCTCGCGGCCGTCGGCCGTCACGTAGACGAGGTCGTGGCGCTCGGGCTTCAACGCCGCCTCGGCCGCGACGTGGAAGTTCGTGATGATGTGGCCCTCCTTCGAGACGAAGAAGCCCGAGCCGACCGAGGTCTGGCTCGCCTGGCCTTTCAGCACGGTGCGGATCTGCACCAGTTGCGAGCGCGCCTGCTCGTAGACCTTGCGCGCCGACAACGATGGCGGCGGCAAGCCGGCCGGTGCGCTCGCGGGGGCGCTGGCGGCGGGCGCGTTGGGCGGCGCGTCGATGGTGGTCTGCCCCGATGCGCCGATCGCCGACCCCAACGACAATGCAATCGACAGCGTGGCCCGGCGGCAGAACGAGATCATCGAAATTCATTCTACGGGCTGCGTCATTCTGCCCATCGAAACCGGAGTCGATAGACCATGCAACGTCGAGGATTTGTCCTGGCCGGTGCCGCCGCGCTGATCGCGGCGCCTGCCGTCGTGGGCGCGCAAGCGCTCGAGAAGCCCAAGCTCACGCTCGCGGTGGGCGGCAAGAACCTGCTGTACTACCTGCCGCTGACGATCGCCGAAAGCCTCGGATACTTCAAGACCGAGGGGCTGGACGTGACGATCGCCGACTTCGCCGGCGGCTCGCGCGCGCTGCAGGCATTGGTCGGCGGCAGCGCCGATGTCGTCTCGGGGGCGTTCGAGCACACGATCAACATGCAGATCAAGGGCCAGCGGCTGCGCGCGTTCGTGCTGCAAGGGCGTGCGCCGCAGATCGTGCTCGGTGTGAATCCCAAGACGATGCCCAACTTCAAGTCGATCGCCGACCTGAAGGGCAAGAAGCTCGGGGTCACCGCGCCCGGGTCGAGCACGAACGTGCTCGCGAACTTCGTGCTGGCCAAGGCCGGGCTGAAGCCGACCGATGTGTCGTTCATCGGCGTCGGTGCCGGCAGCGGCGCGGTCGCGGCGATGCGCTCGGGCCAGATCGATGCGATCAGCAACCTCGACCCGGTCATCACGCTGCTGCTGCGCTCGGGCGACCTGAAGGTCGTCTCCGACACCCGCGTCGTCGCCGAGGCCGACAAGGTCTTCGGCGGGCCGATGCCGGCGGCGTGCCTCTACGCGCCGCAGACCTTCCTCGACAAGAACCCGGCGACGGCTCAGGCGCTCGTCAACGCGATCGTGCGTGCGGACAAGTGGATCCAGAGCGCCGGCGCCGGCGACATCATCAAGGCCGTGCCCGAGAGCTACCTGCTCGGCGACCGCGCGGTGTACGTCGATGCGTTTCTGGCCGCGAAGGGCGCGTTGTCGGTCGACGGGACGATCCCCGAGGCCGGACCCGAGACCGCGCGGCGCGCGCTCGCCAGCATCGACCCCGAAGTGGCGGCGGCCAAGGTCGATCTGGCGGCGATCTACACCAACGACTTCGTGAAGAAGGCGAACGCGAAGTACCCCAAGAGCTGAGCGCCATCGCCGCCCCGGCCGGGTACAGTCGTCGACCATGCCCGTCGCCGACACGACCCCGACCCCCGCGCTGCGCCTGGCGGACGTCTCCTGCACGTTTGTCAGCAAGGACGATCCGAGTCAGCGCTACACCGCGGTGCGCGACGTGAATCTCGACGTCGCCGCCGGCGAGTTCGTCTCGGTCGTCGGCCCCACGGGCTGCGGCAAGAGCACGCTGCTCAACGTCGCGGCCGGCCTGCTCGCGCCGAGTACCGGCAGCGTCACGGTGTTCGACCGGCCGCTGACCGGCATCAACACGCGCGCCGCCTACATGTTTCAGGCCGAGAGCCTGATGCCGTGGCGCACGGCGCGCGGCAACGTGATGGCCGGGCTCGAGTTTCGCGGCGTCGCCAACGCGGGCGCGCAAGCCGACGCCTGGCTGCGGCGCGTCGGCCTCGGCGGCTTCGGCGACCGCTATCCGCATCAGCTCTCGGGCGGCATGCGCAAGCGTGTGAGCCTGGCCCAGACGCTGGTCCTGGACCCCGACATCATCCTGATGGACGAGCCGTTCTCGGCGCTCGACATCCAGACGCGTCAGCTGATGGAAAACGAAGTGCTCGCGTTGTGGGCCGAGAAGAAGAAGGCGGTCTTGTTCATCACGCACGATCTCGACGAGGCCATCTCGATGAGCGACCGCGTCGTCTGTCTGAGCGCGGGGCCGGGTTCGCACCCGATCGGCGAGTTCGCGATCGATCTGGCGCGGCCGCGCGACGTCGCCGAGGTGCGGATCACGCCGCGCTTCGTCGAGCTCCACGAGGCGATCTGGAGCGTGCTGCGCGAGGAAGTGCTCGAGGGCTATCGACAACAACTCGCGGCGTGATGCACATGAAGCACCTGCGGCTCTGGCAAGGTGGTCTGTTGGCGGCGATCTTCGTCGTCTGGCACGTGCTGACGAAGCCGGGGCTGATCCCGCCGCTGATGTTCGAGAACGATCAGCAGGCGGCGTTCTTCTTCGGCGAGCCGCTGAAGATCTTCGAGCGCATCTGGAACTGGTTCGCGGTGAATGCGGACATCTATCAGCACCTGTGGGTCACCCTCGTGGAGACGGTGCTCGCGTTCGGCATCGGCACCGTGCTCGGGCTGGCGTGCGGCCTGTGGCTGGCGCTGAGCCCGGTGGCCGCCGCGATCACCGATCCGTACATCAAGGCGCTGAACAGTATGCCGCGGGTGATCCTGGCGCCGATCTTCGCGGTCTGGTTCGGTCTGGGCATCGCGAGCAAGGTGGCGCTCGGCGTCACGCTGGTCTTCTTCATCGTCTTCTTCAACGTCTATCAGGGCGTGAAGGAAGTGAGCCCGGTGGTGCTCGCGAATGCGCGCATGCTCGGCGCGACGCGGCGCCAGTTGCTGCGGCATGTCTACTTGCCGTCGGCGACGAGCTGGGTCTTCAGTTCGCTGCACACGAGCGTCGGGCTGGCGTTCGTCGGCGCGGTCGTCGGCGAGTACCTGGGGTCGTCGCGGGGCGTGGGCTACCTGATCCTGCAGGCCGAAGGGGCGTTCGACATCAACACCGTGATGGCCGGCATCCTCGTGCTGACCGTGTTCGCGCTGCTGCTCGATGGGGCCGTCGGCTGGATCGAGCGCCGGCTGATGAAGTGGCAGCCGAAGACGAGCGAGACCGAGAAGATCTGACCGCCACGACCTAACGACAAGTGCAAGTAGGCGTCATCGACGATTGCAAACGAATGTCAACAAACCCGCTGAGCAAAAAAAAGCCCACCCGCGCGAGCGGGTGGGCTTTGAAGTCCTTGGGTAAGGACGTCGTTGGGACTGGGTGCTGGTTCGTGCCTCGTGCTGGTTATTTTTTCTTGAGTGGGCTACTTGAACCTTGCATCGTGGCCCTTTCGAGGCCCCGTGTGACAGCAATGCCGCGACTCTAGAGGATGGCTTAGTTTCATGACCATCCCCAATTTGAAGGAATGGCGTGAAGCGTTGCCGCACTTCGACGCGACCGGCACAACGTCACGACCGGCGCCGTGCGCGCGACAATGCGCCATGACCGGAGCCTCTCCACGCCCCATCGCACGACCACTGAGCGAGCGCGAACTCGACGAATTGCAGGCGTTGCTCGACGCCGTGCCCGCGCCGCTGGAGCCGCTCGACGTCAGCATGCTCGACGGCTTCCTGTGCGGCTTGCTGGTGCAGCCGCGTGCCGTCCCCCGGGCCCGCTGGCTGCCGCACGTGACCGATGTCGACGGCCGCGCCCTACCTGCCCGATTCGCCGCGTCGCGCCTGCACGAGCTGGTGCTGCGCCGACACGCTGAGCTCAACGATGCGATCGCGCGCCGGCAGTGGTTCGATCCCTGGGTGTTCGAACTCGCCGACGACGGCCACGATGAGGACGGCGATGACGGCGGCCATGGCACCGACGCCGTGTTCCCGTGGGTCGCCGGATTCGCGACCGCGCTGGAGTTGTTCCCCGACCTGATGGCCCTCGACGCGCAGCAGCTGACCGAGCCGCTGGCGTTGATCTATCGTCACCTCGCACCCGATGACCTCGAAGATGCCGACGACCTGCTGGCCGAGATCGAGCAACTCGAACCGCCCGCCGATCTGAGCGAAGCCGTTGAAGAACTGGTCCGTGCGACGCTGCTTCTGGCCGACATCTCGCGGCCGGTGCACACCCGCTCCGCCTCGCCAGGGCGGCGGCGCGCGTCAAATCACTAGCGGATCGACGTCGATCGCCCAGCGCAGGATGCGCTCCTCGCGCTGTTGACGTCGCAATTCGTGGAGCGCCGGCAGCCAGTCGGCGAGGAAGCGTTGCAGCGCCCCGCGCGAGGCCGACTCGACGAGCATCTGCATCCGCTCCACATTCGCGACGCGCGCGATGCCGAGCGGCACCGGCGCATAGATCGTCACCTGTTCGGCGCCGGGCAGCGACGCCGCCAGCGCCGAGGCGGCCTGCAGGAACGTGCGTGCGGCCTCCGGCGTGCGCGCATCGGCGCGCAGGATTGCCAGATGCGAGTACGGCGGCAAGCCCGCCATCTCGCGCTCCTTCAGCTGGCTGCGCGCGAACGCTTCGTAGTCGTGGCGCCGCAGCGCGTCGTACAGCGCATGCTGCGGATGCCAGGTCTGCACCCACATCTCGCTCGACGCCGCATGCTGCGCATCGCGCCCGGCCCGCCCACCGGCCTGCATCAGCAGCGAGAACAGCCGCTCCGGTGCGCGAAAGTCGCTGCTGAAGAGCGCGCCGTCCGGGTTCACCGCCGCGACCAGCGTGATGCGGCGGAAGTCGTGGCCCTTGGTCACCATCTGCGTGCCGACCAGCACGTCGACCTCGCCTGCGTGCACCGCGCCGAGTTGCGCCTGCAGCGCGCCCTTCAGACGCGTGCTGTCGGCATCGATGCGCGCGATGCGGGCCGGGCGATCGTCGGGCGTGCGCAGCAGTTCGCCGAGTTGCTCTTCGAGGCGTTCGGTGCCGCGGCCGATCGGCGCGATGTCGAGGTTGCCGCAATCGGGGCAGGCCCGCGGCACGCGTTCGGTCAGCCCGCAGTGGTGGCAGCGTAGCGTGCGATCGAGTTTGTGGAAGACGCGCCAGGCGCTGCAATTCGGGCAGCCGCTCTTCCAGCCGCAATCGCCGCAATGCAGCACCGGCGCGTAGCCGCGCCGATTCAGGAACACGAGGCTCTGTTCGCCGCGGGCGATGCGCTGCTGCAGCGCGTCGATCAGCGGCGGTGACAGCGCGGCCGCGCCGCCGCGCGATTTCGGCTGCTGGTTCATGTCGATCAGCCGCACACGCGGCAGCGCGCCGCCGCCGATGCGCGCCGGCAGCGCCAGGCGCTGGTAGCGGCCCTCGTTGGCGCGCTGCCAGGTCTCCAGGGCGGGCGTCGCCGAGCCGAGCACGACGACGGCGCGTTCGAGTCGCGCGCGGTACACGGCGAGGTCGCGCGCCGAATAGCGTGCACCGTCCTGCTGCTTGTACGACGGATCGTGCTCCTCGTCGACGACGATCAATCCCAGGCGCGGCATCGACGCGAACACCGCGAGCCGCGTGCCGAGCACCAGATCGGCCAGGCCGAGATGGGCCGCGAGCCAGTGGCGCAGCCGCTGGGCCGGCGTCAGCGCGCTGTGCAGCGACACGATGTGGCGGCCGGCAAAGCGCTCCGCGAAGCGCGCCTCGAGCTGCGGCGTCAGATTGATCTCGGGGACGAGGACGAGCGCCTGCCGATTCGCCTGCAGCACCTGCTCCGCTGCGCCCAGGTAGACCTCGGTCTTGCCGCTGCCGGTCACGCCGTGCAGCAGCAGCGGCGTCGGGGTGCGCTGCGCGGCCATCGCTTCGATCTGGCGCAGCGCCTCGGCCTGTTCCGCGGTTCGCGCCGGCGTCGCGGCGGCGCCGGAGGAGGGCCCCGCCACGTTCGACGCCAATGCCTTGTGCAGCTTCTTGATGCGTTGAGCGAGGCGCGCGTTGTCGAGCTTGCGCAATTCGGGCGGCAACACCGACAGCGCGATCTCGCCGGTACTGCGTTGGTAATACGCGGCAGCGAAATCGACCAGCGCGCGCCACGTCGCGCTCAGTGGGGGCAGCGCGTCCAAGGCTTCGGTGATCGTCCGCAGCGCGAGCTCCGAGGCCGGCGCCGGCTCGCGGTCCCACACGATGCCCGGCACACTGCGTTTTCCCAACGGCACATTGACCAATGTTCCGGCAGGGAGCGTGCACTCACTAATGTAGTCGAGCGGCGCGGTCAAGCCAGTGTGCTGTGGCGCGTCGACGGCGACCGTCAATGTCACCATCGGCCGTCGCTCATCGTGCAACGAAAGTTATAGCGCATACCTAAAGTGAGCTTTGGATCATTGGCCTAAGTCGATGATTCATAAGGGCTTGACGGTCTTTCCACGTCAGTTGTGGATAACTTTGTGGGCAACCACTGCCGGAATGCCCGCAAACGCTGATCCAGCCTCATCTTGCGCGTGTTTGCCCGGTTTCGCGGCAATCCTGCGCTTTCAATGAAATCAACGACTTAGCGCAGCTTGGGAGAAATCCTAACCTGCGCGGAAGGCGTCGTTGTGGCAGGTAAAGCGCATGCCCGAATTTGGGGATAAGTCAAGCCCTGAGCGCTCACTTACCTGCGAGAGAAAAGCCGATGCTGGTCGTGTCGCGAACGATCACTTGTTCGCGCGGATCTGCCGCGACACCTCATGAACCGCGTCGACCAGCACCGCCACGTGCTCGGGCGGCGTGTGCTGGCTGATGCCGTGACCGAGGTTGAGGACGTGTCCGTCGTGCGCGCCGTAGCTCCGCAGCGTGCGAGCCACTTCGGCGCGGATCTGCTCCGGCGGCGCGAACAGCACGTTCGGGTCGATGTTGCCCTGGAGCGCGACTCGCGCGCCGACGCGTGCCCGTGCCGCACCGAGATTGACGGTCCAGTCCAGACCGACCACATCGGCGCCGGACGCCGCGATCTCGTCCAGCCACAGCCCGCCGCCCTTCGTGAAAACGATGTGCGGAATGCGCTGGCCGTCGTGCTCGCGCTTCAGCGAGGCCAGCACCCGCTGCGTGTAGGCCAGGCTGAAGGCCTGGAACGCGCCGTCGGCGAGCACGCCGCCCCAGCTGTCGAACACCATCACGGCCTGCGCGCCGGCCTCGATCTGCGCGTTCAGGTACTGGGCGACGGCCTCGGCGTTGATCGCGAGGATGCGGTGCATCAGGTCGGGCCGCGCATACAGCATCGTCTTCACGAGCCGGTAGTCGTCCGAGCCCGCGCCCTCGACCATGTAGCAGGCCAGCGTCCACGGGCTGCCCGAAAAGCCGATCAGCGGCACGCGGCCGTTCAGGGCGCGGCGGATCGATGTCACCGCGTCAAACACGTAGCGCAGCTTCTCGAGGTCGGGCACGGTGAGCCGGGCGACGCTCGCTTCGTCGCGCAACGGGTGCGCGAAGCGCGGCCCTTCGCCCTCGGCAAAGCTCAAGCCCAGGCCCATCGCGTCGGGCACGGTGAGGATGTCGCTGAACAGGATCGCCGCATCGAGCGCGTAGCGATCGAGCGGCTGCAGCGTGACCTCGGTGGCGTAGCCCGGGTGGGTCGCCAGGCCCATGAAGCTGCCGGCCTTCGCGCGCGTCGCGCGGTACTCCGGCAGATAGCGCCCGGCCTGGCGCATCAGCCACACCGGCGTGTGCGGTGTCGGTTCGCGCAGGCATGCGCGCAGGAAGCTGTCGTTTTGCAGGGGCGCGAACATCGCCTGATTATCGCGCCCATAATTTGCCCTCCTCAGGGGAGAGCCCATGCGCGCAGAGAACATCCTGGCCACGATCGGCGCGACGCCGCACATCCGCATCAATCGGCTGTTCGAAGGCGCGACCCAGCAGGTGTGGATCAAGAGCGAGCGCAGCAACCCGGGCGGGTCGATCAAGGACCGCATCGCGCTGTCGATGGTGGAAGCGGCCGAGGCTTCCGGCGCGCTGAGGCCCGGCGGCACGATCATCGAGCCGACCTCGGGCAACACCGGCGTCGGGCTGGCGATGGTCGCCGCGGTCAAGGGCTACCCGTTGATCCTGGTGATGCCCGACAGCATGAGCATCGAGCGCCGCCGCCTGATGCTTGCCTATGGCGCGCGCGTCGAACTCACGCCGCGCGAAAAGGGCATGAACGGTTCGATCGCACGCGCCCAAGAGTTGCTCGCGCAGACGCCCGGTGGCTGGATGCCGCAGCAGTTCGAGAACCCGGCGAACATCGACGTGCACGTGCGGACCACGGCGCAGGAGATCGTGGCCGACTTTCCGGACGGGCTCGATGCGCTGATCACCGGCGTCGGCACCGGCGGCCACCTGAGCGGCTGCGCGGCCGTGCTGAAGCAGCATTGGCCGACGCTGCAGGTCTACGCCGTCGAGCCGACCGCGTCGGCGGTGATCAGCGGCGGCAAGCCGAGCCCGCACCCGATCCAGGGCATCGGCGCTGGCTTCATTCCGAAGAACCTGCGCACCGAACTGCTCGATGGCGTGATCCAGGTCGAGGCCGAAGCCGCGCGCGACATGGCGCGCCGCGCGGCGCGCGAAGAGGGCATGCTGGTCGGCATCTCGTCGGGCGCGACGCTCGCGGCGATCGCGCAGAAGCTGCCGCAGTTGCGGGCGGGTGCGAAGGTGCTCGGGTTCAACTACGACACCGGCGAGCGCTACCTGTCGATCGAGGGCTTCCTGCCCGCGCAGTGACGGGTTGGCGATGAAGCCGCGCTTCGCTCGCGATGCGCTGAGCAGCGCTGGCCGGCGTACGATGCGGACGTGCTGCAGCTTGGCACGTTCAGGGAGACAAGAAAATGTTTGCGGTGAGTCGAGCGCGTCGTGCGCTCCTGGGGCTCGGTGCGCTGAGTGCGCTGGGCCCGGCCGTCGCGCCACTGGCGCGGGCGGCCGAGCAACGCTATGCGGTGCTCTCGTTGGTCGGCGATCAGATCGCCTCCGTCAGCTGGAGGCAGCCGACGGGCTCGAATCTCGATCAGAACGCGCGTGACGTGGTCCGCGTCAAAGACGGCGCGCTGGACAAGATGGTCCTGCTCGCCGTCGACGACGCCCTGCGCCGCGCCAGACCCGGCACGGTGGCCACGCTGCTCGCGGCGCGCGACCCGCAGCTGTACCGGCTTCAGGATCAGATGCTCGAACAGGGTGGCGAATCGTCGGAGCTGCTGACGGCGGTCAAGGCGCTGCTGGCCCAGTCCCAGGCCACCCGGCTGATCCTCGTCACGAAGCACCGATCCGAGGCGCGCTTTGCGTTGAAGGAGTCGTATGTGGGCGCGGGCAAGATCGCCGGCCTGGGCCTCTACGTCGACGAGGAGACCCGGGTGCGGCTGATCGAGACCGGCAACACCAACGATGGCTTCATCGCGCCCTACGCCTACTTCGCGATCTCGCTGATCGATGTCGCGACGATGCGGCTGATTCGGCGCGTGAGCGCGACGGAATCCGAGCTCGTTCCGACCTCATCGTCGAAGCAGGCGACGCGCCCCTGGGACGCGCTCACCGCGGCAGAGAAGGTCGAGACCCTCGACCGGCTGATTCGTCGCGGCGTCGACCGCGCGATGCCCGAACTGTTGACCGCCGAGTAGCTGTCTCAACCACGGCCGCGCGACGCCGAATCGCGCTGACTTCACGCGGGCTTCGCATCGGCTTCGTCCCGGCGCCGCCGCTGGCCACGCTCACCAGCGCCGTTGTGCCGCCCTGAACGCCGGCAGTTCGCGCGCGTCGAGCCAGGCCTGCACCAGCGGCCCCGGGTCGGTCATCTGTGCCGCTTGCCAGACCAGTTCGGGCGGCGCCACGCGCGTGCCCGGCGGGCTCGTCGCGAGCCGGTCGGCCAGCTCGACGACGAACTGCGCGACCTTGATCGCGCGCACTGGCTGATGCGTCGACGGGACCATGATCCGCATCTGCGCGAGCATGCCGTCGGCCAGGCGCTGCAGCCATTGCGTCGCGCGTTCGCCCGACGGGGGTTGCGCCGAGCGCACGAACGCGACGTGCTCGAAGCCGAGCGCGGCGACGGCATGCTCGTCGAGGTTCGCGAGGCCGAGCTTGAGCGCCTCGGGCAGTTGCGACGGCGCATGCGGCATCACGACGATCAACGTCCGCACGCCGTGGCGATGCAACCAGCCTGCAAGCGTGCCGAGCGCTTCGGGCGCGGGCTTCATGAACGCCAGCTCGCGGCCGTTTGCATAGCGCTCGCGGTCGAACACCACGACCGCGACGTCGGCGACCGGTGCGGTGCCGGTATCGGGCCGCGCCGCGAAGTCGTCGACCTGCATCGTTTCGAGCCCGGCCATCGCGGTGCCGAGCGCGCGCGAGACGAGCACGCGCACGCGTGCGTGGCGACGCTTGCCGAGCAGCGCCTCGAGCACCGCCGAACCGAGCGCGCCACCGCCCCCGGCGACCAATGCGGTCGTCTGCAGAGGCGACGCGGTCGACAGGTTCGTGCGGCCTGCCCGCAGCGCGTGGTTCACGAGCGTCATGCGCCGACTCTATCTTCACTTTCGGCACGTGGCGGGCGCCGACCCTTATTGAATCCGGCCTCGCTTGGCCCAAAGTTCCGGACCGCGCGGTAGCATTGCCGCGCTTCACGTCAGGAGGAACTTCATGTTTGGTGCGCTCTCGATGTCTCGTCTCCGCGCGGCGGGTCTGGCGGTGCTCGCAGCACTCACGCTGTCGGGCTGCGGCTACAACAATTTCCAATCGCTCGACGAGCAGGTCAAGGCGAGCTGGTCCGAGGTGCTCAACCAGTACCAGCGGCGCTCCGACCTGATCCCGAACATCGTCGCCACCGTGAAGGGCGAAGCGAATTTCGAGCAGGACACGCTGACCAAGGTGATCGAGGCGCGCTCGAAGGCGACCAGCATCCAGGCCACGCCCGAGCTCGTCAACAACCCCGAGGCCTTCGACAAGTTCCAGAAGGCGCAAGGTGAACTCACCGGCGCGCTGAGCCGGCTGATGGTGGTGGCCGAGCAGTACCCGCAACTGAAGGCGAACCAGGCGTTCCAGGACCTGCGCGTCACGCTCGAAGGCACCGAGAACCGCATCACCGTCGCGCGCAACAAGTACATCAAGACCGTCGAGGACTACAACGTGCTCGCCCGCAGCTTTCCGAGCAACCTGACCGCGATGATCTTCGGCTACAAGACCAAGCCGAACTTCACGGTGCAGAACGAAGCGCAGATCTCGGTGCCGCCGAGCGTGAGCTTCGACAAGCCCGCCGCCTCGGGCGCGAAGTAGGTCCTTCGCGCGGCGCAGTTTGCCGGTCTCGCTCGTGATGCGTCGACTTCTCGCGCTGCTGACGCTGCTGTGCGGCGTGATCGCGGCGCAGGCGCAGCCGCTGCTGCCGATCCCGCCGCTGTCCGGCCGCGTCGTTGACCAGACCGGCACGCTGAGCAGCGCGCAGCAAAGCGCGCTGACCGCCAAGCTCGCCGCGATCGAGGCGCAGCGCGGCTCGCAGGTCGTCGTGCTGATCGTGCCGACGACCCAGCCGGAGGACATCGCGAGTTACGGCTACCGCGTCGCCGATGCGTGGAAGGTCGGGCGTCGCGACGTCGGTGACGGCATCGTCGTGATCGTCGCGAAGAACGACCGGCGCATCAACATCGAGGTCGCCAAGGCGATCGAAGGCGCGATCCCCGACGTGCTCGCCGGCCGCATCATCAACGAGCAGATCAAGCCGGCGTTCAAGGCGAACGACTACGCCGGCGGGCTGAACGCCGCCGTCGACCGGCTCGACAAGGCGATCGGCGGCGAGGGGCTGCCCGCGCCGAGCCGCAATGCGGGCAAGCCGAGTGGCGGCCTCGGCGGCGGTTTCGACTTCCAGGATCTGGCGATCTTCCTGTTCGTCGGTGTGCCGATCCTCGGTGCGATCGTGACCGGCGTGTTCGGGCGCAAGCTCGGTGCGCTGATCACCGGCGGCGCGGTCGGCGGCATCGGCTTCTGGCTGACGACGAGCCTGCTGGTCGCGGCCGGCGCCGGGCTGATCGCGATGTTCCTCGTTGGCGTGATGGGGATGGGCGCGAGCGGCCTCGGTCGTGGTCGCGGTGGGCCCATCATCTGGGGCGGCGGCGGTGGAGGCGGGTTCGGCGGTGGCGGCGGTGGTGGCGGCGGATTCAGCTCTGGCGGCGGCGGCGATTTCGGCGGCGGTGGCGCGTCGGGGAGTTGGTAACGATGGCGCATTGGCTGCTCCGCTTGCTGAAGCATCGGCGTCTGGACGAGACCGATGCCGAACGCCTGCTCGGTGCGGGCGCGCTGCAGCGCATCGAGGCGCGCGTGGCCGCGAGCGAGGTCCATCACAGCGGCGAGATCCGGGTCTGCGTCGAGGCCGGATTGCCGCTGAGCTACATCCGCCGTGAGGCGCGCGTGCGCGAGCGCGCGGTGATGATGTTCGGCAAGCTGCACGTCTGGGACACCGAGCACAACAACGGCGTGCTGATCTACCTGCTGCTCGCCGAGCATGCGATCGAGATCGTCGCCGACCGCGGACTCGCGCGGCATGTCGACGCAGCGCACTGGCAGCGCATCACCGAGACGATGAGCGCGGCGTTCAAGGCCGGTGAGTTCGAGGCCGGGTTGAATCAGGCGATCGATGCGGTCGACCAGGTCTTGAAGGCCCAGTTCCCGCTGGCGCCTGGCGCCACCAATCCGAACGAGTTGCCGGACAAGCCGTACCTGCGCTGAGTTCGTCGTTCAGTTCGGATGCGCCTCGGCGCTCGCGCCGGTCGGTTGCGTGCGCACGGCCCACACGACGCCGGCCACCAGCAACGCCACGCCGGCCAGCGTTTCGATCTGCGGCGCGCGACCGCGCAGCATGAACGCGTAGCTGAGCGCGGCCAGCGTCTCGAACACGATCAACTGCCCCGACAGCGACGGTGGCAGGCGCTGGCTCGCCTCGTTCCAGCACAGCGTGCCGAGCCACGACGCGAACAGGCCGATCGCGAACATCAGCAGCAGGAAGACCGCCGGGCGCGGCCCGAACGGCATCGGGAAGGACTCGCCGCTGACGCCCGACCAGAGCCAGGTGCCCGCATAGCCGATCAGCGCCAGCGGCAAGGTTGCCAGCCCCTGCGCGGTGGCCCAGCCGCGCGGACTGCGGTCCGGGTGCGCGCGCAGCCATTCGGCGTTGCGCAGCGGGTACCAGGTCCAGCACGCGACCGCGCCGACCGCGAGCAGCGCGCCGAACGCGTAGCGCGCCATGTCTGCGTGCGGATCGGCCTTCAGCTGTTCGAGCTCGACGTGGTTGACGAGCGCGATGCCGGCGCCGATCAGCACCAGCGACGGCAACAGCCGCGCCCAGGCGATCGGCGCTTCGACGCGCGCGCCCGGCGCCGCGCGGCGCAGCTTCGAGGTGATCGCGATGACGACCGGCAGCGTGCCGATGATCATCGTCGGCAGCGGTCCGCCGGCGCGCTGGATGGCGCTGGCGAGGAAGAGGTAGTACACGACGTTGCCGACGAGCGCGAGCTTCAGCGCCTCGATCCAGTCGCCGCGCGCGAGTTGGCGCAGCTTGTCGCGGTCGAACCAGGCCAGCGGCAGCGCGATCAGGCCGAACGCGAGGTAGCGTCCGAACGATTGCAGCGTCGCCGGGTAGTCCGGCAACAGCAGCGGCCCGACGAACACCAGGCCCCACATCAGGCCGGCGGCGAGGGCGAACAGGACGCCGGAGAACAAGGGTGCGCTGAGCATCGGCGGCGATGATCGCATGCGGAATACAGGGCGAGTTTCGCCCGCATTCGGCTTACGATGAGGCATGTCCCGCCCGACCTCCCGCGTGCTCGCGGCGCTCGAACTGCTGCAGTCGCGCCGCCGCGTCACCGGTGCCGAACTGGCTGCGCATCTGCAGGTCGATCGCCGCACGGTGCGGCGCTACATCACGGCGTTGACGGAGATGGGCATCCCGTTCGACACCGAGCGCGGTCGCGACGGTGCGTACCTGCTCGGTGCCGGCTACAAGCTGCCGCCGATGATGTTCAGTGACGAGGAGGCGCTCGCGCTGGCGATGGGCCTGGTGGCGACGCGCGAGCTCGGCCTCGCGAACGGTGCGCCGGCGACGGCCAGTGCGCTGTCCAAGCTCGAACGCGTGATGCCCGAGTCGCTGAAGCAGCGCGTGCGCGCGGTCAGCGAGACGGTGCGGCTGGACATGCGCCGCGGCGCAGCGGCCGTCGACGCGCAAACGCTCGCGGCCTTGAGCACCGCCACGCAGAGGGCGCAGCGCGTCGAGCTGGTCTATCGCAGCCCGCAACAGCAGACGACGCAGCGTGCGCTCGATCCGTATGGCCTGGCGTTCTACCTCGGGCGCTGGTATGTCGTCGGGCATTGCCACCTGCGCCGCGGCTTGCGCTCGTTTCGCCTCGATCGAATCGTGTCGGTCGCGGCGCTGCCGGCGAGCTTCGGTCGGCCCGACGGCTTCGACGCATTGCGCTATGTGCGCGAGGCGATCTCGACGCTGCCGCGCGCGCATTCGGTCAGCGTGCGTCTGCACACGGACCTCGCGAGCGCCCAGCATCGGCTGTTCACCGAGATCGGCACGCTGCAGGCGCAGACGCACCGCGGCAAGCCGGTCGTGCTGTTGCGCAGCGAAGCGGACGATCTCGACTGGTTCGTGCGCGAGCTGTCGCGATTGCCGTTCCGCTTCGAGATCGTGTCGCCGGCGGCGCTTGCCGAGCGGGTCGCGACGCACGCGCGGCGTCTGCTGCGCTGCGTGGCGCGGCGCGCGCCGGTGTCACCGCGGGCGCTACCCGGCGGTTGACGACCCCCAGCCGCCGCCCAGCGCACGGATCAGGCCGACGGTCGCCTGGTACTGCGCCGCGCGCAATTGCACAGCCTGGCGGCGATTCGCGAGCTCGCTGCGCCGCGCATCCAGCAGCTCGAGCTGGCTGACGAGGCCGTTGCGGTAGCGCGAGTTCGACAGCACCGTGGCACGCGCGGCCGCGTCGACGGCCTGGGTCTGCGCGCCAGCCTGTTCGCCGAGCAGCCGCAACGCGGCGAGCTGGTCTTCGACGTCCTGGAATGCGACCAGCACCTGCTCGCGGTAGCTCGCCGCGGCGGCGTCCCATTGAGCGCTCGCGTTCTGCACGCCGGCCGCGCGGCGGCCACCGTCGAACAGCGGCAGCGACAGCAGCGCGCCGACGCCCCACGAGCGCGCCGACCACTTGAAGAGGTCGCCGAGATCGCTCGATGCGAAGCCGCCGCTGGCGGTGAGCGCGACGTCCGGGAACCACGCCGCCTGGGCGACGCCGACGCGCGCCTGCGCCGCGAGCATCGCGCTCTGCGCCGCAGACACATCGGGGCGGCGCGTCAACACCGTGCTCGGGATGCCCGCCGGGATGGCCGGCAAGGCGCCGCGCCAGGCGACTTCGGCGAGCGTGAAGTCCGTCGGCAACGCGCCGAGCAGCACCGCCAGCGCGTGGTCGAGCTGGCTGCGGCGGCGGTCGAGCGCAAGCGCCTGCGATTCGGTCGCCGCGACCTCGGCCTGCACGCGCGCGAGATCGAGCTCGGCCACGTCGCCTGCGGCGTAGCGGCGCTCGGTCAGCCGCAACGTGTCGCGGTACGCAGCGACGGTCTCGCGCACCAGCGCACGTTCGTCGTCGAGCGCGCGCAGCACGAAGTAGGCCTGCGCGACATCCGATTGCACGGCGAGCCGCGCGCTCTGCAGCAGCGCCGCGCTGGCCTGCGCATCCAGTGCCGCCGCGTTGCTGGCCTTGGCCAGGCGGCCGAACAGATCCGGCTCGTACGACACGCTCGCGCCGGCGCTCAGCAGCGTCGAGGGCGTGGTGACGCCGGGAGTCGCCAGATTGCCGCGGCTTGCGCCGGCCGCGATGCCGACCTGCGGCAGCTTGTCGGCATCTGCGCTTCGCAGCAGCGCACGCGCTTGCGCGAGTCGCGCAGCGGCGAGCTGGATGCTCGCGTTGCTCGCATCGGCGCGTTCGACGAGCCCATCGAGCACCGGATCGGCGAACGCCGCCCACCAGCGTCCGCGGGTCTGCGCTTCGGCCGGCGCGGCGGTCGTCCAGGCCCCGCTGCGCTCCTTGAACGCGGCCGGCGCGGTGGGCGCGGCGGTGGGCGTGAAGTCGGCGTGGGTCGCGCAGCCGGCGAGCAGCAACGCGGCGACGAGCGGCACCAGCGCGGTCGACGCCCGCCAGCCACGCGTGAAGTTCTTGATCGTCATCTCGTTCATCCTTCGTGGGGTGCGGCCGGCGTCGGCTGCAGCGTCTGGAAGCCGGAGCCGCTCGCCGTCATCGGCACGCTGCCGTGCAGCTTCAGCGGGCGGTTGCCGGTCATGCGCCGCAGCAGCACGTAGAACACCGGCGTGAGGAACAGGCCGAACGCGGTCACGCCGATCATCCCGGCGAACACCGCGACGCCCATCGCGTGGCGCATCTCCGCGCCGGCGCCGCTCGCGAGCACCAGCGGCAGCACGCCCATCACGAACGCCATGGAGGTCATCAGGATCGGCCGCAGCCGCAAGCGGCTCGCCTCGATCGCAGCCTGCACCGGCGTGCGCCCGGCGAACTCCAGCTCGCGCGCGAACTCCACGATCAGGATCGCGTTCTTCGCACTCAGCCCGACCAGCACCATCAGCCCGATTTGCGTGAAGACGTTGTTGTCGCCGTCGGAGATCCACACGCCCGTCATCGCGGCGAGCAGGCCCATCGGCACGATCAGCAGGATCGCCAGGGGCAGCGTCAGGCTCTCGTACTGCGCTGCGAGCACGAGAAACACCAGCAGGATCGAGATCGGGAAGATCCACAGCGCGGAGTTGCCGGCGATGATCTCCTGGTAGGTCAGGTCGGTCCATTCATACGCGACACCGGGCGGCAGCGTCTCGGCGGCGATGCGCCGAACGGCGTCCTGCGCCTCGCCCGACGAATAGCCGGGCGCCGGGCCGCCGTTCACGTCGGCGGTGAGGAAGCCGTTGTAGCGCATCGCGCGCTCCGGGCCGAAGGTCGGCGTGACCTTCATCAGTGCCGACAGCGGCACCATCTCGCCGCTGGTCGAGCGCACCTTCAATGCGCCGATGTCTTCGGCGCGCGCACGGTACGCGGCGTCGGCCTGCACCCGCACCGAGTACGTGCGCCCGAACTTGTTGAAGTCGTTCGCGTACAGGCTGCCGAGGTAGATCTGCATCGTGTCGAAGATGTCGGTCACCGGCACGCCGAGCTGGCGTGCCTTGGTGCGGTCGATGTCGGCGTAGAGCTGCGGCACGTTGACCTGCCAGCTCGAGAACATGCCGGCCAGCTCGGGCGTCTGGTAGGCCTTGGCCATGAACGCCTTCACCGCATCGTCCAGCCCCTTGATGCCGAGCGACGCGCGGTCTTCGAGCTGCAGCTTGAAGCCGCCGGTCGTGCCCAGCCCCTGCACCGGCGGCGGCGGGAACATCACGACGAACGCCTCCTGGATCGCGCCGAACTTCTTGTTCAACTGGCCCGCGATCGCGGCGGCGCTCTGGTCGGGGCGCTTGCGCTCGTCGAAGGGCTTCAGCGTGACGAACACGATGCCCGAGTTCGAGCTGTTGGTGAAGCCGTTGATCGACAGGCCCGGGAACGAGACGGCGTGCTCGATACCGTCCTGCTTCATCGCGATCTCGTCCATGCGGCGGATCACGTCTTCGGTGCGGTCGAGCGTGGCGCCGTCGGGCAGTTGCGCGAAGCCGATCAAATACTGCTTGTCTTGCGCCGGCACGAAGCCGTGCGGCACGATCTTGAACAGGCCGACGGTTGCCGCCGCGAGCGCGAGGTAGATCGCGACCATCACGGTCTTGCGCGAGATCGCGCGCGTCACGCCGCCGCTGTAGCCACGCGCGCCGCGCGTGAACAACCGGTTGAAGGCGCCGAAGAAGCGGCCGAGCACGCGGTCCATGCCGCGCGTGAGGGCGTCCTTCGGCGCGTCGTGGCTGCGCAGCAGCAGCGCTGCGAGCGCGGGCGACAGCGTGAGCGAATTGACCGCCGAGATCACCGTCGAGATCGCGATCGTCAGCGCGAACTGCTTGTAGAACTGACCCGTCAGGCCGCTGATGAACGCGAGCGGCACGAACACCGCGACCAGCACCAGCGCAATCGCGATGATCGGGCCCGAGACCTCGCGCATCGCGCGATAGGTCGCGTCGCGCGGCGCGTGGCCGGCCTCGATGTTGCGCTCGACGTTCTCGACCACGACGATCGCGTCGTCGACCACGATGCCGATCGCCAGCACCAGCCCGAACAGGCTCAGCGCGTTGATCGAGAAGCCGAACACGTTCATCACCGCGAACGTGCCGATCACCGCGACCGGCACCGCCAGCAGCGGGATGATCGACGCACGCCAGGTCTGCAGGAACAGGATCACCACCAGCACGACGAGCGCGATCGCTTCGAGCAGCGTGTGCACGACCGACTCGATCGAGGCGCGCACGAACTGCGTGGGGTCGTAGACGATCTCGTAGTCGACGCCTTCGGGCATCGTCTTCTTGATCTCGGCCATCGTCGCGCGCACGCCGTTGCTGATCGCGATCGCGTTCGAGCCCGGCGCGGCGAAGACCGGCACCGCCACCGCGTCCTTGTTGTCGAGCAGCGAGCGCAGCGAGTAGTCGGCCGCGCCGAGTTCGAGCCGGGCGATGTCGCGCAGCCGCGTGACGGCGCCGTCGGCGCCGGTCTTGACGATGATGTCGCCGAACTCCTCTTCGTTCTGCAACCGGCCCTGCGCGTTGATCGAGAGCTGCACGTCGATGCCGCTCAAGCCCGGCGACGCGCCGACGATGCCGGCCGCGGCCTGCACGTTCTGGCCGCGGATCGCGGCGACCACGTCGCTCGCCGACAGGCCGCGTTGCGCGACCTTCTGCGGGTCGAGCCAGACGCGCATCGAGTAGTCGCCCGAGCCGAACAGCTGCACGTCGCCGACGCCGGGCACGCGGGCGAGGCGGTCCTTGACGTTGAGCACCGCGTAGTTGCGCAGGTAGGTCATGTCATAGCGGCCGCTGGGCGACAGCAGGTGCACGACCATCGTCAGGTCGACCGAGCTCTTGATCGTCACGACACCGAGGCGCTTGACCTCCTCGGGCAGCCGCGCTTCGGCGCGCGAGACGCGGTTCTGCACCTGCTGCTGCGCCTTGTCGGGATCGGTGCCGAGCTTGAAGGTGACGGTCAGCGTCATCAGGCCGTCGGTCGTCGCCTGGCTGCTCATGTAGAGCATGTCCTCGACGCCGTTGATCGCCTCTTCGAGCGGCGTCGCAACGGTCTCGGCGATGACCTGCGGGTTCGCGCCGGGGTACTGGGCGCGCACCACGATCGAGGGCGGCACGACGTCCGGGTATTCGGAGATCGGCAGCCCGCGCACCGCGATCAGGCCGCCGAGGAAGATCAGCAGCGAGAGCACGCCGGCGAAGATCGGCCGGTCGATGAAGAATTTGGAGAGGTTCATGGTGGTGTTCGTCGTCGCGTCCGTCGTCGCGCTGCCGCTCAGGACTTATTGCCCGCGTCAGTGGCGCTCTTCGTTTCCGCCTTCAGCTCCATCCCGACCGCCTGCGGCGCGACCAGTGCGCCGGGCCGGATGCGCTGCAGCCCGTTGACGACGACCCGCTCCTGCGGCTTCAGCCCCGCGGTGACGATGCGCAGCCCGTTCGCATGCGCGCCGAGCGTGACCTCGCGGTACGCCGCCGTGTTGTCGGCGCCGACCACCATCACGTACTTCTTGTTCTGGTCGGTGCCGACCGCGCGTTCGTTGACCAGCAACGCGGGCTCGGTCTTCGACTGACCCATCCGCAGCTTGGCGAACTGACCGGGCATCAGGCTGCCGTCCTTGTTGTCGAACACCGCGCGCACGCGCACCGTGCCGCTCTTCGCGTCGACCTGGTTGTCGACGAGTTGGAGGTGGCCGGTGTACGGCGTGTCGCTGGTCGCCGCGGTGCCCATCTGCACCGGGATGCGATCGAGCTGCGCACGGGCGCTCGATCCGGCCGGCAGGTCGCGCAGCGCGCGCGTGACGACCTGCTCGTCCGCATCGAAGCTGGCGTAGATCGGGCTCACCGACACCAGCGTCGTGAGCACCGGCGCGCCCGGACCGGCGGCGACGAGGTTGCCGGTCGTGATCTCGAGCTTGCCGACGCGGCCGGCGACCGGCGCGCGCACCTGCGTGTACGACAGGCTCAGCTTGGCGGTCTGCAGCGCGGCCTGCGCGGCGCGCAGGCTCGCTTGGGCTTCGAGCTGTGCGTTGTTGCGCTCGTCGAACTCGCGCTGCGCGATCGCGTGCTCGTCGAGCAGGCGGCCCGCACGCTCGAACTCGCTGCGGGTATAGGCCACGCGCGCCTGTGCCGCGACCACCTGGGCCTCGGCGCGATCGACCTCGGCCGCGTACGGCGCGGGGTCGATCGTGATCAGCAGATCGCCCTTGGCGACCAGCGCGCCCTCGCGGAAGTGCACCGACTGCACCGTGCCCGCGACGCGCGAGCGGATGTCGACGCGCTCGACCGCTTCGAGTCGGCCGGAGAACTCGTCCCAGGTCGCGACGTCGCTCTGCACGACCGTCGCGACCGACACGGCCACCGCCGCCATCGCCGCGGGCGTGGCTTCGGCTGGCGCAGTGCGCAACATGAACGTGGCGGTGATCAGCGCCGAGACGGCGGTCAGCGCGGTGCCGGCGACCCACAGGCGGCGAGCATTCGGAGGCGTGTTCTTGGTCGACATGGTGTGTCCTTCTTCGTCGGGCAATGCAGCGGCTGCGCCTCGTCGTGCGAGGCTTGCCGGGGGAACGGGGGAACTAAATATTCGTAGCGATCGTTACGACATATGGCACAATGTAGCCAGCACGCAAGGCGAGGTCAAGCTTTTTATTAGCGATCGCTATGAAAACAGCAACTGAGACGAAGGCACCGGTGAAACCGCGCGGCCGTCCGCTGTCGTTCGACCGCGACGCCGCGCTCGAGCAGGCCATGCACGTGTTCTGGGAGCGCGGCTACGAGGCCGCGTCGATCTCCGACCTGACCCACGCGATGGGCATCACGCCGCCGAGCCTGTACACCGCGTTCGGCGACAAGGCGCATCTGTTCATGGAGGCGATCGAGCGCTACAACGCCGGCCCCGGCGGCTTCGGCCAGCGCGCGCTCGACGAGGAGCCGACGGCGCGCGGCGCGATCGAGCGGCTGCTCAACGAGGCCGCGGACGAGCTGACGCAAGACTGCCACCCGCTGGGCTGCATGATGATGTGCGCGGTGGCCGCCGAGCACATCCAGGCCGCGATGGTGAAACGGCGCGCGCTCGGCCTGGCCAGCATCCAGTCGCGCATCCAGCGCGGCATCGACGAGGGCGAGCTGCCTTCGGGCACCGATGCCGGCGCTCTTGCCAACTTCTACGCGACGATCTACCAGGGCATGTCGATGCAGGCCAAGGATGGCGCGTCGCGCGAGAGCCTGCGGGCGAGCGTCGAGATGGCGATGCGCTCGTGGCCGGTGGCGGCGGAGAAGCGAAACGCTACGGCTTCTGCTCGATGACCGTCTCGCCGCGCAGCGGCCCCATGTCCTGAATGTTCGTGCGATGGCGGCGCCAGCCGCGGAACGAGCGGCGCGCGTTCGTGATCGAGATCGCGTAGTAGATCGCCTTGAACATCCGCAGCGCGCCCCAGATCGGCGTCTTGCCGAAGATGTCGCCGGCGAGCATCGACATCAGCGCTTCCTTGACGCGGAACATGTTCTGCGGATGCATGAACATGTCGCGGATCGTCGGGTTCGTGACGCGGAAGATGATCCACGAGTAGACGCCCGGCCCCTTCCTCATCGTGTGCTCGAAACGCGCGCGCGCCTGGGCCGCCCGTGCCGGCTGGTCGAGGCAGGTCGCGACGGCCTCGGCGGCGTTGAACGCGCTGTTCATCGCCAGGTAGACGCCGGTCGAGAACATCGGGTCGATGAACGTGTAGGCATCGCCGAGCATGAGGTAGCGCTCGCCGCTGCAATGGCGGGCGATGTAGGAGTAGTTGCCGGTCGCGTGCACCGCATCGTCGACCAGCGTCGCGTTCTTCAGCCGTGCGGCGAGGCCCGGGCACAGCGCGATCGTCTCAAAGAAGAACTCCTTCAGCGGCTTCGTGCGCGATTTCAGGTAATACGGCCAGCAGACCGCCCCGATGCTGGTCGTGCCGTCGGCCAGCGGGATGAACCAGAACCAGCCGTGCTCGAACCAGCAGATGCTGATGTTGCCTTCCTTCTTGCCTTGCAGCCGCTCGGCGTTGCGGAAGTGGCCGAACAGCGCCGAGCTGTTGTGCGCCGGGTTCTTGTCCTTGATGCGGAACTTGTTCGCCAGCAGCGTGTCGCGGCCCGAGGCGTCGAGCACGAAGCGGGCGCGCCACTGCTTCGCGGTCTTGGTGCCGTCGGCGTGGGTCTGCTCGCCCTGGACGTCGGCGCCGTCGGCGTCGAACGAGACGTCGCGCACGCGGCAGTTCTCCAGCGTCGTCGCGCCACGCGCGGCGGCATGGCGGAACAGCACCTCGTCGAGCTCGGAGCGCCGCACCTGCCATGCGTATTGCATGTCCTTGTTCCAGGCTTCGGCGAACTCGAGGTACGTGCGGTAGTCGTGGTCCGGCGAGATGAACTCGATGCCGAACTTGGGCATGCCGATCTTCTCGACCTGGTCGCGCACGCCGAGCTTGTCGAACAGCGCGACGTTGGCCGGCAGCAGCGATTCGCCGATGTGAAAGCGCGGGTGCGCGGCTTTCTCGACCATCACGACGCGGCGGCCTTGGGTGGCGAGCAGCGCCGCGGCGGTCGAGCCGGCCGGGCCGCCGCCGATCACGAGGACGTCGCAGGATTCGGCGGAGGGATTCACGGTCTGGTGATCTTGCATGGTCGAAAGGATAGCGGGCCACGGCACCTTGCGGCGCCGTGGCCCGACTCGACGTCCGGTCAGGTCGACCCGATCAGCGGACCTTGCCCGCCTTCCACGCGCTCAGCAGCGTGTCGTAGGCGATCGTCTCGCCCTTCGGCTTCTCGTTCGCGAGCTTCTTCCACGGGGCACCCTTGTCGGTCAGGTACTTGGCCGGATCGCCCTTCGGATTGAGCTTGGGCGCGCAATGCGCCATGCCCGCCCGCTCCAGCCGTGCCATCACCTGATCCATCTCCTCGGCCAGGTTGTCCATCGCGGCCTGCGGCGTCTTCTCGCCGGTCACCGCCACGGCCACGTTCTTCCACCAGAGCTGCGCGAGCTTCGGGTAGTCGGGCACGTTGTTGCCGGTCGGCGTCCAGGCCACGCGCGCCGGGCTGCGGTAGAACTCGATCAGGCCGCCGTACTTCGCTGCATTCTGGGTGAAGTACTCGTGGCGGATGTCGCTGTCGCGGATGAAGGTCAGGCCCACCACCGACTTCTTCGCCGACACCGTCTTGGAGGTGATGAACTGCGCGTAGAGCCAGGCCGCGGCGGTCTTGTTGGCGTCATGGCCCTTGAAGAAGGTCCACGAGCCGACGTCCTGGTAGCCGTTCTGCATGCCTTGCTTCCAGTACGGGCCGTTCGGGCCGGGTGCCATGCGCCACTTCGGCGTGCCGTCGGCATTCACGACCGGCAGGCCGGCCTTGATCATGTCGGCGGTGAACGCGGTGTACCAGAAGATCTGCTGCGCGATCTGGCCTTGCGCGGGCACCGGGCCGGCCTCGCCGAACGTCATACCGGTGGCTTCCTTCGGCGCGTACTTCTTCATCCAGTCGACGTACTTCGTCAGCGCATAGACGGCCGCGGGCGAGTTGGTCGCGCCGCCGCGCGAGACCGACGCGCCGACCGGCGTGCACTTGTCGGCCGCGACGCGGATGCCCCACTCGTCCACCGGCAGGCCGTTCGGGATGCCGACGTCGGCCGAACCCGCCATCGACAGCCACGCATCGGTGAAGCGCCAGCCCAGCGACGGGTCCTTCTTGCCGTAGTCCATGTGGCCGTAGATCGGCTTGCCGTCGATCGTCTTCACGTCGTTGGTGAAGAACTCGGCGATGTCCTCGTAGGCGCTCCAGTTCAGCGGCACGCCGAGCTCGTAGCCGTACTTGGCCTTGAACTTGTCCTTCAGGTCCTGCTTGGCGAAGAGGTCGGCGCGGAACCAGTACAGGTTGGCGAACTGCTGGTCGGGCAGCTGGTAGAGCTGACCGTCCGGGGCGGTCGTGAAGCTGGTGCCGATGAAGTCCTTCAGGTCCAGGCCGGGGTTGGTGTATTCCTTGCCGGCGCCCTTCATGTACTCGGTCAGCGACATGATCTTGCCGTAGCGGTAGTGCGTGCCGATCAGGTCCGAGTCGCTGATCCAGCCGTCGTAGATCGACTTGCCCGATTGCATCGAGGTCTGCAGCTTCTCGACGACGTCGCCCTCCTGGATGATGTCGTGCTTGACCTTGATGCCGGTGATCTCCTCGAAGGCCTTGGTCAGCGTCTTCGATTCGTACTCGTGCGTCGTGATCGTCTCGGAGACGACCGAGATCTCCTTCACGCCCTTGCCTTGCAGCTTCTTGGCCGCATCGATGAACCACTTCATCTCGGCGGCCTGCTGATCCTTGCTCAGCGTCGACGGTTGGAACTCCGCGTCGATCCATTTCTTCGCGGCGGCTTCGTCGGCCCATGCGCTCTGGCCGAGGGCCAGAGCGGCAGCGGCCAGGGCCACAGCATTCAAGCGCAGTTTCATTCGTGTCTCCTCAGGTGCTTCCCGTTGAACTCGTGGTGTACCGGCTGGGAAGGATTGGCCGGCGACCTTCGCAAACCCTAACCCTTGCGCATGACCAGCGCGAGTACGGCCATCGATGCGACGAAGCTGATCCAGATCGACGGCTCCGACTCGAGCCCGAACCAGGTAATCATCTTTTCGCTCACCGCGACGAACGCCAGGTTGATGTAGGCGGCCACGAGCAGGCCGATGAAGAGCCGGTCGCCGCGCGTCGTCGTGAGCGGCAGGAAGCCTTTGCGCTCGACGGTCGGCGACTTGAGCTCCCACACCGTCATGGCGATCAGCATCAGCACGATGCAGGTGAAGAACACCGCCACGGGGACCGTCCATGCCATCCAGTCGAACATCGCCAATGCCTCCTCAGACCCGTCCCATCGCGAAACCCTTCGCGATGTAGTGCCGCACGAACCAGATCACGATCGCGCCCGGCACGATCGTCAGCACCCCGGCCGCGGCGAGCACGCCCCAGTCCATCCCCGAGGCCGAGACGGTGCGCGTCATCACCGCGACGATCGGCTTGGCGTTCACGCTCGTCAGCGTGCGCGCCATCAACAGCTCGACCCAGCTGAACATGAAGCAGAAGAACGCCGCGACACCGACGCCGGCCTTGATCAGCGGAATGAAGATCGTCAGGAAGAAGCGCGGGAACGAGTAGCCGTCGATGTAGGCGGTCTCGTCGATCTCGCGCGGGATGCCGCTCATGAAGCCTTCGAGGATCCAGACCGCCAGCGGCACGTTGAACAGCAGGTGCGCGAGCGCGACCGCGATGTGCGTGTCCATCAGCCCGAGCGTGGTGTAGAGCTGGAAGAACGGCAGCAGGAACACCGCCGGCGGCGTCATCCGGTTGGTCAGCAGCCAGAAGAACACATGCTTGTCGCCGATGAAGCTGTAGCGCGAGAACGCGTAGGCCGCAGGCAGCGCGACGACGAGCGAGACGACCGTGTTGATCGCCACGTAGATCATCGAGTTGATGTAACCCGAATACCAGGAGGCGTCGGTGAAGATGACCTTGTAGTTGTCCCAGGTCAGCGCGCGCGGCCACATCGAGAACACGCTCAGGATCTCTTCGTTCGTCTTGAACGACATGTTGACCATCCAATACACCGGCAGGATCGCGAACACCAGGTACAGGATCAGGAACAGCGTGCGCTTCTGGAAGCGGTCGGTGTTCATTGCGGGCCCTCCGCCTTGTCCGCCGTGCCCACGCGCTGCATCCAGTTGTAGAGGATGAAGCACAACAGCAGGATGATCAGGAAGTAGATCAGCGAGAACGCTGCGGCCGGGCCGAGATCGAACTGGCCGACGGCCTTCTGCGTCAGGTACTGCGACAGGAACGTCGTCGCATTGCCCGGCCCGCCGCCGGTCAGCACGAACGGCTCGGTGTAGATCATGAAGCTGTCCATGAAGCGCAGCAGCACCGCGATCATCAGCACGCCGCGCAGCTTGGGCAGCTGGATGTAGCGGAACACCGCGAGCTTGGTCGCTCCGTCGATGCTGGCGGCCTGGTAGTAGGCGTCGGGGATCGCGCGCAGGCCGGCGTAGCACAGCAGCGCGACCAGCGGCGTCCAGTGCCAGACGTCCATGATCAGCACCGTGAGCCAGGCGTCGTGCGCGTTGCCGGTGTAGCTGTAGTCGATGCCGAGCTTGGCCAGCGCGGCGCCGAACAGGCCGATGTCGGTGCGCCCGTAGATCTGCCAGATCGTGCCGACCACGTTCCACGGGATCAGCAGCGAGATCGCGACCAGCACCAGCACCGCCGAGGACTTCCAGCCCTTGGCCGGCATCGACAGCGCGAGCATGATCCCGAGCGGAATCTCGACGACGAGCACCGCGAGCGAGAAGCCGATCTGGCGGATCAGCGCCTCGAGCAGGTCGTCGTCGCGCATCACCGACTTGAACCAGTCGGTGCCGACGAAGACGCGGCGTTCGGGCGAGATGATGTCCTGCACCGAATAGTTCACGACCGTCATCAGCGGCAGGATCGCGCTGAACGCGACGCACAGCACGACCGGCAGGATCAGCAGCCAGGCTTTTTGATTGACCGGCTTCACGACACCAGCTCCTCGTCCTTGTAGTAGCACGTGTGCGTGCCGACGACCGCCATCCAGACGACGTCCCCGACCGCGGGCATGCGCTGCGCATCGCCGACGCGGGCGCGGATCGCCGCACCGCCGTCGGCCAGCTTGGCGGTGACGAGGCCGTAGGTGCCGATGTCCTGTACCTGCGTCACGGTGGCCGCGACGCAGGTACA
>Ga0209023_10001838_pt1 | contig 27659 bp, 24 predicted proteins | sample LakOneMetagenome_FD_187468 | JGI IMG/M metagenome (GOLD analysis project Ga0209023, IMG submission 187468) | Freshwater and sediment microbial communities from Lake Erie, Canada (SPAdes) (version 2) | ecosystem: Environmental > Aquatic > Freshwater > Lentic | place: Lake Erie, Canada...
GTTGCAGGCGCAGCCGATCGATCCGCCGACGGTGTCGATGTCGTTCATCGTCAACAACTCGCCACTCGCGGGCACCGAAGGCGACAAGGTGACCAGCCGTCTCATCCGCGACCGCCTGATGCGCGAAGCCGAAGGCAATGTCGCGCTGCGCGTGGTCGAAGCCTCCGACAAGGACTCGATGGAAGTCTCGGGCCGCGGCGAATTGCAACTCGCGATCCTGATCGAGAACATGCGCCGCGAAGGCTTTGAGCTGTCCGTCTCGCGTCCGCGCGTCGTCTTCACCAAGGACGAAGACGGCAAGGTTCTGGAGCCGATCGAGGAAGTCGTCGTCGACGTGGACGAGGAATTCTCCGGCGTGGTCGTGCAGAAGATGAGCGAGCGCAAGGCCGAGATGATCGAGATGCGCCCCTCCGGCGGCAACCGCCTGCGCCTCGTGTTCTACGCGCCGACCCGTGGCCTGATCGGCTATCAGGGCGAACTGATGACCGACACGCGCGGCACGGCGATCATGAACCGCCTGTTCCACGACTATCTGCCGTACAAAGGCGAAATCCAGGGCCGCCGCAACGGCGTCCTGATCTCCAACGAACAGGGCGAAGCTGTTGCCTATGCCATGTTCAAGCTGGAAGACCGCGGCCCGATGATGATTGAGCCGGGCTGGAAGGTCTATCGCGGCATGATCGTTGGCGAGCATACCCGCGAAAACGATCTCGAGATCAACGTGCTCAAGGGCAAGCAGCTCACCAACATCCGCACAACCTCGAAGGACGAAGCGGTGCGCCTGACGCCGCCGATCCGCATGACGCTGGAAAAGGCGCTGTCCTATATCGAGGACGACGAGCTGGTGGAAATCACGCCGAAGTCGATCCGGTTGCGCAAGCGCCACCTCGATCCGAACGAGCGCAAGCGCGCCGAGAAGAGCAAGGAAGCGCTGGCGAGCTGACGGCTCCGCAAAGATACAGACGAATGAAATGCCCGGCTTCGCGCCGGGCATTTTTATTATGAGACGACAAGACACAGGCAATATAGATTCCCGGCGCACGGCCAGACATCGCGAGTTGTGATATTCAGTCTGCGTCCTGAAACCCAGTCGGTTGGCCAAAGTCGCAATGATCCTTCCCTCCAACATCGATGTCGCAATCATTGGCGCAGGCGCTGCGGGACTAGCCGCTGCGCGCACGCTGGAAGGATCAGGCCTTTCATCCATCATTCTCGAAGCGCGGGATCGCATCGGCGGCCGCGGGCATACGATCATTGTCGGGGACGGCATCCCCTTCGATCTCGGCTGCGGCTGGCTGCATTCCGCCGATGAAAACCCGTTCGTCGGCATTGCGGAGAAGCTGGGATTTGAAATCGAACGCTCGCTTCCGCCCTGGCGACTGCGCAGCTACAAGGACGTGTTTCCGCAGAAGGAGCGCGATGAATTCTTCGCGGCGCTCGAAGCATTCTTCACCCGCACCGAAGCCGCCGCAAAGCGCGCGCAGGACAGCGTCGCCGCGAATTATCTCGAGCCTGGCAACCGCTGGAACCCGATGATCGATGCCATCTCGACTTATATCAATGGCTGCGAACTCGATCAGGTCTCGGTGAAGGACTTCGAAGCCTACGAAGACACCGAAATCAACTGGCGGGTGCCGCGCGGCTATGGCGCGTTGATCGCGGCCTATGGTGCACCGTGCAAGGTTGCGCTGAACTGCAATGTCTCGCTGATCGATCACACGGCCGCGCGCATTCGCATTGAAACCTCGCTTGGCACATTGACCGCAGGCAAGGTGATCGTCTGCGTGCCGACCGACCTGATCGCATCGGAAGCGATCCGCTTCTCGCCCGCGCTGCCAGACAAGATGGATGCTGCGACCAACCTTCCGCTCGGCGCCGACGACAAGGTGATGCTCGCGCTCACCGGGGACCACGATCTGCCGAAGGACGGCAATCTGCGCGGCGCCACCATGCGCACGGCGATGGGCACGTATCACCTGCGCCCGTTCGGCCGCAACTGCATCGAGGGTTTTTTCGGCGGGCGTTATGCGCGCGAACTGGAAGATGCAGGCGACGGCGCGATAGCTGCCGCCGCCATCGATGAGATCGTCGGCATGCTCGGCTCAAACTATCGCAGCAAGCTGACGCCGCTTGGTGCCTCGCGCTGGTCGCGCGATCCCTTCTCGCGGGGGTCGTACTCCCATGCGCTGCCCGGCCATGCCGATAAACGCGCCGTGCTTGCCGCGCCGGTGGACGGCCGCATCTTGTTCGCAGGCGAAGCGACCTCGCCGGACTTCTTCACCACCGCCCACGGCGCGCAGCAAAGCGGCGTGCGCGCCGCGAAGGAAGTGATGGACGCCCGCGTCTAGCGTCCTGATATCGAAATTCGCCTCCACACTGCAAAGCATGCGAAGTTTCTCCGCACAAAATGCTGCGCGGCATTTCCTTTCCTGCCTGCGGTGATCTTTGACAGCACTTTGCAGCGCTTCCGCCTTACGATGACGGCGTTCGATCGTCCGCGGAGACCTGAAATGCTGGCTTCAAGGCGCGATGTCTTCGCCGGTGATCTCGTCGGACGTCAAGCTTCTCGGACAGGCTGCCTGATCGCCCGGATGAACGGCTGAAGGCGCCCACGCGCCGCGCTGTCTGCGGGGACAGCGCGGCGTTTGTTTTCGCGATTACTTCTTCTTCGCGCCCGCGCTCGCCGCCGCCGGTGCCTGAACATTCTGCCCCGCTGCACTGGCGATCAGCGGCGCAAGCATCGCCTCGTCCCCCGCCTCCGCAAGCCAATGCCCTTCCTTGCCAAATGCGGACACGATCTGAAAGTCCACCTTGTCATCACCCGCTTCGACGAACGTGTCAGCCATCTGCTTTGAGAACGCCGGCGCGAAATATGAGTCATTCTCGGCGACCAGCCACGTCACTGGCACACGCGCGTCCTCGCCGAATTCCTTCGCGGCGGCGATGAGCCTGTCCGGCGCGCAGATATTGTTGGCGCGGTCGTCCTTGCGGCCGCCACGCCCCGGCGCGAACACGACAATTGCGGAAATATCTTTCGGGTTGCGGTCGGTGAGCGCGAGCGCACCCCATCCTCCCGCTGAATGACCGACGATGACGGAGGCATCCTTGCGCGCGAACGACTGTGTGCGGATGAACGTCAGCGCCGTCATGATTTCTTCGGCTGTGGTGCGCGCCGACATCGTATATTCGGCGTTGTCGCAGCCTTCCTGATCCTCGAGATAAGGTCCGCCGGTCTTGCCATGACCGAGCCGCTGCGGCACCAGCACCGCGAAACCCTTCGCCACCAGCGCGGAAGCCAGCGCAGGATAGTCCGGCTGCGGCATCTGCGCGCGCGCCAGCCGGTTCTGGGTGGAGGCGTGGGCGATCACGGCCACCCGGAACGGGCCTTTGCCGGGCGGGCGAAACAGCACCGCTCGCGAAGGTGTGATCTGGTCCTGCGTCGGCACCAGCCAGTCCTGTCGGCGGTTTGGCCCCGACTCACCTCCCTGCGGACCGAGTCTCGACTCACCCCAAACGGGTGTCTGCGACAGAAGACCACCCGCAAGAAGCAGGGCGGCGGCCTTGAGCAATGCGTTTTTTGTCATCTGCGGCGATCATTGCCTGCGTCGCGCGGCCAAGCCAAGCGCCATGCAGCGCACAACTGTCCTCTTTCGGCACAGGTCACTCTTCACCTGATGCAAAAACCTCACATATTAACCGATAATTAACGATGGACCTTGAAGGCGGCGCGCCGACTTGCTTTGATTGCACCATGAGCACAACACTTATCGAAGTCCGGCCAGCCAAGGCATCCGATGCGTCAGCAGTCGCTGCGACGCATGACGAGGCGTGGCGCTCTGCCTATCAGGGAATCATCCCGGGCGCCGAACTCGAAAAGCTGATCAATCGCCGTGGCCCGCAGTGGTGGGACTCAGCGATCCGAAAGGGCAGCCGCGTCAGCGTCTTGTGCTTCGGCGACAAGATCGCGGGCTATGCCAATTACGGCCGCAACCGCGCCCGCAGCCTGCATTTCGAAGGCGAGATCTACGAACTCTACCTGCGTCCTGAATTTCAGGGCCTCGGCTTCGGCCGCCGCCTGTTCACCGCCGCCAAGCGCGATCTCGGCCAGAGCGGTCTCAAGAGCATGGTGATCTGGGCGCTGTCCGACAACGAACCTGCGGTCGAGTTCTACCGCACCCTCGGCGGCCGGATGGTCGCGCGCTCCTCGGAGCGGTTCGGCGGCAAGTCGCTGGACAAGGTCGCTTTCGCCTGGACGGCGTAACCACCGGTTCTGCCCTCGGCACATCTGCTACTTTTAGACCGCTTTTTCGGCTTTCGGCGCTCGTCCGGATTCGCTAACCAGTGATCCGGTTCTGACATTCGTATCGTGTCTTTCGCGGGCACATTTGCGAATGTCAGAACCAAAGGATCACTGAAATTATTGTTCGCTCGTGTCCGTTCGTATCCGACGTTCGCTCGGAAAGCGCAGCGGAGTGAAGCGAACGTCGGATACAGGACACCAGGCCTGCATTCGACCGAACCAACACAAGGCCTGTCATGCGCATCGACGCTATTTCCATCGGCAAGAATCCCCCCGACGAAGTCAATGTCATCATCGAAGTGCCGGTCGGCGGCGAGCCGATCAAGTACGAGATGGACAAGGAGGCCGGCACGCTGGTCGTGGACCGCTTCCTCTACACGGCGATGCGCTATCCCGGAAATTACGGCTTCATTCCGCACACCCTCTCCGATGACGGCGATCCGTGCGACGTGCTGGTCGCCAACACCCGCGCCATCGTGCCGGGTGCTGTGATCGCGGTGCGCCCGGTCGGTGTGCTGTTCATGGAAGATGAGGCGGGCGGCGACGAGAAGATCATCGCGGTGCCGACCTCGAAGCTGACCCAGCGCTACGACAAGGTGACCAACTACAGCGACCTTCCCGAGATCACGCTGCAGCAGATCCAGCACTTCTTCGAGCACTACAAGGATCTCGAACCCAAGAAGTGGGTGAAGGTGCTGCGCTGGGGCAACGCCGAGGAAGCGCGCAAACTGATCGTCGAAGGCATCGAGCGCGCGAAGAAAAAGTAACACCGGCAGAGATCGGAGGACTCAGACCATGCGCCGCGCATTCCGAATCCTCCGCAATGTTGTCCTGCTCCTGATCGCAGTGGCGATTGTCCTCGCCGCCGTGATGGTCGCGAATACATGGCGCAAGCCCTCGCGGCAGATCGCTGTGACGCCGGTTGCTCCTGTTGCTGTTGATGAGAACGCCGCCGCGCAGCGCCTCGGCGCCGCCGTCAAGCTGCAAACCATTGCCAGCGCCAGCGATGCCGATCAAAGCGCGGATGCCTTCCGCGCGCTACATGATCTGATTGCGCAAAGCTTCCCCGCCTTCCACGCCGCCGCCAAACGCGAGATCGTCGCCAATTACAGCCTGCTCTACACTTGGGAAGGCAGCGATCCAAAAGCGCCGCCGTTTGCGCTCCTGGCGCATCAGGATGTGGTGCCGATTGCACCGGGCACCGAAGGCGACTGGCAGGTGCCGCCCTTCAGCGGCGTGGTGAAGGACGGCTTCATCTGGGGCCGTGGCTCATGGGACGACAAGGGCAATCTGTTCTCGATGCTAGAGGCTGCCGAGCAGCTTGCGAAAGAAGGTTTCAAGCCCAAACGCACGATCTATTTCGCCTTCGGGCATGACGAGGAAGTCTCCGGCAAGCGCGGCGCGATCGCGATGTCGAAACTGCTGCAGTCACGCGGCGTGAAGCTCGATTTCGCATTCGACGAAGGCCTGCTGATTACCGACGGCATCCTCAAGGGCGTGGACAAACCGGTGGCGTTGATCGGCGTGGCCGAGAAAGGCTACGTCACACTCACGATCTCCACGACCGCGACGCCAGGTCACTCGTCGCTGCCGCCGCCCGACACCGCCATCGGCAAGTTGAGCGCCGCGCTGGCGCGGCTGGAGAAACGGCCGTTTCCGGCGTCTGTCAGTGGTGTGATGCGCGAGACACTGCAAACGGTGGCGCCGGAGATGGATTTCAGCAGCCGCCTTGTGCTGTCCAACCTGTGGCTGCTCGAACCGCTGGTGCGTGCGCAGCTTCTCAAAACCGCGCAGACCGCCGCCACGATCCGCACCACAACCGCGCTGACGATTTTCAACGCGGGCAACAAGGAAAACGTGCTGCCGGGCCGCGCCGAGGCGACGGTGAATTTCCGCCTGCTGCCGGGCGAAACCGAAGAGAGCGCGATCGCTCGCGTCAAATCCGTCATTGGCGATGACCGCATCAAGGTGACGCCGCTCCCTGGCAACACCAATCCGCCGCCGATGACCTCCACCGCGACGCCGAGCTATCAGGCGGTGAACCGCACCATTCGCGAGATCTTTCCCGATGTACTCGTGGCGCCGGGCCTGATGGTCGCCGCGACCGACTCGCGCAATTATCTCGATGTCACAAACAACATCTTCCGCTTCTCACCGGTGCGCGCGACGGCGGAAGATCTGAAGCGCTTTCACGGCACCAACGAGCGGCTCAGCGTTGCCAACTATGCCGACATGATCCGCTTCTACCGGCGGCTGGTACAGAACGCGGCTGGTGCTGAGTAGTGGTCGTCCCGGCCAACGGATCGGCGCAACGCGCCGTCCGATGACAAGCTCCAGCCGGGACCCATAAACACAAAATCATCTCATGAAAATGAGTGCCGGAGACTCGTTAAGGTAACAACGACAGGGAGCATGGGTCCCGGCTTGCGCTACGCTTGCCGGGACGACATCGGGATATGTCGCCCATCAGCCGCTGGACTTACACCGCAGGCGCGCCGATCCCTTTGATCGCACAGGCGGCACGCACGGTGTTGACCAGCAGGCAGGCAATTGTCATCGGCCCGACACCGCCCGGCACCGGCGTGATCGCGCCCGCAACCTGAGAGGCTTCCTGATAGGCCACATCGCCGATCAGCCTGCTCTTGCCATCCGCGCCGGACACACGATTGATGCCGACGTCGATCACGGTCGCGCCGGGCTTGATCCAGTTGGCCTTGACCATCTCGGGCTTGCCAACCGCGGCGAGCAAGAGGTCGGCCTGCTTGCAGATATCGGCGAGGTTACGCGTGCGCGAATGCGCGATGGTCACCGTGGCGTTTTCATTGAGCAGCAATTGCACCAGCGGACGGCCGACCAGATTGGAGCGGCCGATGATCACCGCGTTCAGGCCCTCCAGCGAGGCATGAACCGTTTTCGCAAGAATGATGCAGCCGAGCGGCGTGCACGGCGTCAGCGCGGTGAGGCCCGTCGCGAGCCGTCCGGCGTTGATCGGATGCAGCCCGTCGACATCCTTCGCCGGATCGATGGCGTTGATAACCGCCTGCGTGTCGAGTCCCTTCGGCAACGGAAGCTGCACCAGAATGCCATGCACGTTCGGATCGGCGTTGAGCTTTGCGATCAGCGCCAGCAAATCCTTCTGCGGTGTATCCGCCGCGAGCTTGTGCTCGAACGACGCCATGCCCGCGGCTTCGGTCTGCTTCGCCTTGTTGCGCACGTAGACTTCGGAGGCCGGATCGTTGCCCACCAGCACCACCGCAAGGCCGGGCGTGAAGCCATGGTCGCGCTTCAACCGCGCCACTTCATCGGCGACACGCGCACGCAGATCGGCGGCAATGATTTTTCCATCGATGATTTTGGCTGTCATCAGAAGTCTTTCGTCAGGGCTTGTTGGTCAGGGCTTTTTCACAAGGGCTTGCAAGGCGTCGCCCAGTCTCGAAGGATCGCCGTCCACCGTCACCTGCTTGAGCCGCGAGGTGACGCCGGACGCCACCCGTACATGGCTTTTCGGCACACGCAACGCCTTGGCGAGCAGTTCGGTTACCGCGCGATTGGCTTCGCCACCCTCGGCGATGGCGCGGACCCGGACTTTCACAACGCTGCGGCCATTGGCCAGCGTTTCAATGCCGTCAATCGCGTCCATTCCACCGCGCGGGGTCACGCGCAACGCAACGCTGATGCCTTTAACGGAAAAGCGCCAAGGAAAACTCATGCGAGAGACAAGGAACCAGCAAGCCTCGTACGATCAGATCACGTTCGGATAGATGTAGTAGGTAATCACGCGCTCGATGAACATGATGATCAGGATGACAATGATCGGCGAAATATCGAGGCCGCCGAGATTGGGCATCACATTTCGGATCGGCCGCAGCACCGGCTCGGTGATCTTGTAGAGGAACTCGGCCACCGACGCGACGAACTGGTTGCGCGTGTTCACGACATTGAAGGCGATCAGCCAGGACAGGATCGCCGAGGCGATCAGCAGCCAGACATACAGGTTCAGGACGATGAGAATGATGTCGAGAATGGCGCGCATGGCTGGCCAGTGTCCTTCGCTCGCTTCCGTGGATGTCCGCCTCAATACCGTTTCGCGGCGGCGCAAACAAGGGAGGTTTCCGGGCGAAGGCGCCCTGAACCGCCCGGATCGGCGCCTGTTTAGGCCTGAAATAAACGCCGCAAACATTGATTTGGGCGTTCTTGACTTGGCCATGATCGGGATTGTAAATGGCCCCACTTCATCCGCGGCCATTTGGCCGCCGATCAAGGGGCCATAGCTCAGCTGGGAGAGCGCGTCGTTCGCAATGACGAGGTCGGCGGTTCGATCCCGCCTGGCTCCACCACGCTTCGCCTGCGGCCATGCGTGGCGCAGCAGACGAAGCGTGCCCGGCAAGCCCAAAGGGCGACGACGGGCTGCCCCACGAACTCCGCACATCACGCACACATAATTGGCTGCAAGCCCGGCCCTCGGCTACGCTGGATGGCGCCATCAACCGTGCTGCGCACTGACATGACCGGAGGCCGCATGACCACCGAAAAATTCCAGTTTCCCGGTTCGGACGGGCAATTGCTGGCGGCCTCGCTGGATCTGCCGGACGGCCCGCCGGTCGCCTACGCCCTGTTCGCGCATTGCTTTACCTGCGGCCAGAATGTGCTGGCGGCCAAGCGGATCGCGGAAGGTCTGGCGAAGCACGGCATCGCGACGCTCCGGTTCGATTTCACCGGCATCGGCGCCAGCGAGGGCGAATTCGCGAACACCACGTTTTCCTCCAACATCGGCGACCTGGTGCTGGCGGCGGATCATCTGCGCAAGACCCGGCAAGCGCCGTCGATCCTGATCGGGCACAGCCTCGGCGGCGCAGCAATTCTCGCCGCAACCCCGCTGATCCCCGAAGCCAAATGCGTTGCCACAGTCGCCGCGCCCTCGGACCCGTCCCATGTCACCCACTGGTTCAAGGAACAGATTCCGGAAATCCGCGAGAAGGGCGAACTTGAAGTCTCGCTGGCGGGACGGCCCTTCCGCATCAAGCGCGAATTTCTCGACGACATCGCCGAACACAAACTGACGCAGACCGTTGCAAAGCTTCACAAGCCGCTGCTGCTGTTCCACTCGCCCACCGACAACACGGTCGGTATCGATAACGCAACGCATCTGTTCGTCGCGGCCAAGCACCCCAAGAGCTTCATCTCGCTCACCGGCGCGGATCATCTTCTGTCGCAAAAGCGCGATGCGGTCTATGTCGCGGACATGATCGCCGCCTGGGCGATGCGCTATCTCGATGCGCCGGAAACGGCGACGGATACCGTTCCCGAAATGCCTGACGGCGTGGTGGTGCAGGAAAGCCGGACCAGCCATCTGCAGCAGATCGTTTCAGTCGGGAAACACCGCATGATCGCAGACGAACCCGTCTCGGTGGGCGGCCACGATACCGGCCCCAGCCCCTATGATTTCCTGCTCGCGGGCCTCGGCGCCTGCACATCCATGACCATGCGCCTCTATGCGGATCGCAAATCGATCCCGCTGGATCGCGTCACCGTCAAGCTCAAGCACGGGCGCATCTATGCCAAGGATTGCGAGGACTGCGAGACCAAGGAAGGCATGATCAGCAAGATCGACCGCGTGATCACCATGGACGGCAATCTCGATGCCGAACAGCGCAAGAAGCTGATGGAGATCGCGGACAAGTGTCCGGTTCACCGCACGCTGACGTCCGAAATCAAGATCGTGACGACGGCGAGAGAGTGAGGCTTTGCAAGGCTACTTTGCCGGCACCTTTGCGCGGCGGGAGCGCGCGAGATAATCGACGGTCTCGGGACGATCCTTGAGCCAGCCTGACCACCGCTTGAGGATTTTCACCATACGCTCCGGCTCGACGCCGAGCTGCGCCATGGCGACACCGCCATTCACCGATTCGCGATACTCCGCGATCAGCCCGCCCCGCAGCACGAACCGGCTCATGCCGTCGATCACCACGAACTGGCCGGCGAACTGCGGCACCGCCGACGTGAAACTCGACAGCGACCACGCATAGCCGGTGTCGCCATTGTAAACCGGATCAAACATTTCCCAGCGATAGTCGTCGCCTGCATCGCGATGAAACATGTGCTCCATCATGTGCGCGATTTCGGCGCGGCCTTTGTGCGGGCCATAGATGTAATCGTGGTAGACGGCGTCTTCGGTGAAATGATTTGCAAAGCGCGCGCCGTCACCGGACTCCGCGGACAGCGTGAAATCATTCAGCAGACGCGCGAAGCTGTCCCGATCCATCACGCCTCATTCCGCCGCAAGCGATGCGATCGGATTGCTCGCCGGCGGGCGATGCAGCCAGCCGTCGAGGAACGCCGTCAGCCAGGCGCGCTCCGCAAGATCGTGCACCATGCGTCCGTTGAAATGTTCGGCGCGGTTGCGCGCGCCCGGCAGCGACATGCGCTCATGTCCGCGCGTGGTCCAGCGATGCAGCATCGCGTGGGTCACATCGGGATGAAACTGGATTCCGAACGAGCGTCCGGTGCGGAATGCCTGCACCGGAAAATCATCCCCCTCGGCCAACTGCTCGGTGCCTGCGGGAAGCTCAAAACCTTCGCGATGCCATTGATAGACATGGTCGGGCCAGTGCGAGCAGACCTTGCGTCCCGCGTCCGTCGGGCGGATCGGATAGTAGCCGACTTCGGCGCGGCCTTGCGGATGGGGCGCGACTTTCGCGCCCAGATGCTTTGCGAGCAGCTGCGCGCCAAGGCAGATTCCGAGGAAGGGCCGTTGCTCTTTCAGCGGCACCGCGAGCCAGTCGATCTCCCGGCGGATGAACTCTTCGTTGTCGTTGGCGCTCATCGGCCCGCCGAAGATGATGGCTCCGGCATAGCGATCGAGGGTTGCGGGCAGCGGATCGCCGAACACCGGGCGGCGGACATCGAGCGGATGGCCCATGGCGCGAAGCGCATTGCCGACCCGGCCCGGCGTCGACATCGGCCCATGCAAGATAATCAGCACCGGCAGAGCGGTAAACCGGCCACAGGCCGTCAGGCCAAAAGTTGTCGGACCCATGGTCTCTAGGCCGCAATCGAAGGGGCGATTTCCATCAGGCCGCAGCATCGAATCGTCTTCTTCCACCCCCGGCGGAGGATAAGCGCCTCCATTGAACGCCGAATTTGAAAATATTGTGTTGCGTGGGCGCCGTCGAGCCGGGATTTCGCGCAGGTGATCTGCGTCGGCGCGGATTTCGTTCGAGGCCCGCTTTCGGGGCCTTGCCCTAGCGCTTCTGCTGCACCCTGGCGACCGACGCCAGCACCAGACTGCGCGGCGCAAAGCGCAGCAGAAACGGAATCATCCGCACACCGACGCCCGGCAGCACCAGCCGCTTGTTGGACATCAGCCCGCGATAACCGGCCCGCGCCACGGCTGCCGCAGACAGGTTGAGGACCGCCGAATCCAGCCCCGGCTTAAAGCCGGCGACGCCCTGGAATTCGGTCGGCACGGTGCCCGGACACAGGGCCGTGACCCGCACGCCCTTCGGCCCGAGTTCACCCCGCATCGCCTCGGTGAAGGACAGCACGTAAGCCTTGGTGGCGTAATAGACCGCCATGCGCGGCCCCGGCAGGAATGAGGCGATCGAGGCGACATTGAGGATGCCGCCGCGATTTTTGACGATGCTGTCGGCAAAGCGCAGCGTCAGGTCGGTCAGCACGCGGACATTCAGATCGACCATCGCCAGTTGCTGGGCGCGGTCGAGCTCGATGGCTTCGCCGAACAGCCCGTAGCCCGCATTGTTGACGACGGTTTCGACCTCGGCATCCATCGCCTTCAGCGCCGACGTGATCTTCTCGCACACATCCGGCGCGCAAAGATCGCAGGCAAGAATTTCGGGGCGCGGATGTCCGGCCGCCGCGATCTCGTCGGCAAGCTGATGCAGACGATCCTCGCGGCGCGCCACAAGCACGGTGTTCGCACCGTTCAACGCGAAAATTCGCGCCAGCTCGGCGCCGATGCCCGAAGAGGCGCCCGTGATCAGCGTGACACGTTTGGTCATGGAGTCATGTCGTCGTTTCAGGTTTTGGCGGGAAAAGAAGAGAGCGGGGAAAATTCACAAAAAATAGCAGACTATGACGTTGTATCGGATGCAAGCCGTCCATCGGCAACCCGATGCTTGAGATTGAGCCGGTCGCGCGATGAAATCCCGAGCAGGTCCGCCGCGCGCCAGACCACATTGTCCTCGAATTCGGTGACATGGCCGTCGGCGTAGACCAGCTCCCACATCATCTCGACAATGCGCTGGCGGCCTTCTTCATTGACCGAGCGCATGATGACGCTGGTGAAGTGATAAAGATCGACAGCCTCGCCCTCGACCAGCGTCGCATCCGCGATCAGCTTCGCGGCCATCCCCGGATCGAGATCGAAACGATATTCGAGCAGCGCATGCAGCTTGCGCTTTTCCGTCTCCGACGGCTCTCCATCGAGCGAAATCACATGGATCAGGAGCGCAGCAGCCGCCAGCCGGTAATCGCCATCGGCAAAGGTGCGTGTCTCGGCTCCGGACGGAGAAACAACGTCGGCGATGAAATGGCGCAATCTGTCGAGCATCAACCCCTGCAATCAAAAACGAGACCTGACCAGGGCGGCCCTTCAAAGCCGAATGCGGCTTTCGCGAAGGTCTCGCCCGGACAAAAGTCTAAGGTACAAAATCGGCGGGTTCTATGGCCTGAAAATGAAACTCTGGCAATCCGGAGCGGGTTCCCGGCACGTTTCCCCGCCCTGGCAGCTGCGAACAGGTTCCTGCCGCCACACAGGACTGTCATGGAATTTCGTAGATCACCACGCTGTCGGAAATCCCCCGCAATTCAACGGTTTTTTCCGCCGGGGTCAGTCCGGCCTTGCCCAATAGCTCCATCACCGCAGGAGACCGGACCACCGGTTCGGTGGCGTTGATGGCGCGCTCGGTGGCCTGCCCCTGCACCCGCGCCGCGATGTTGACCGTTTGGCCGAAATAGTCCTGCCGCTCGTTCAGCATCACCGCGAGGCACGCGCCTTCGTGAATCCCGATCTTGACCAGCAAATCCTTTGTGCCGCGCTCCCTGTTCAGATCATCCATCGCCTCGCGCATCCGCAGACCCGCTGCGACGGCCTGCTCCGGCCGCACGAATGTCGCCATCACCGCATCGCCGATGGTCTTGACCACCGCGCCGGCTTCCGACGCGATGATCTCCAGCAGCGCGCGGAAGTGCGCCCGCACCAGATCGAATGCGGCCAGATCGCCGACGCGCTCGTAAAGCGCCGTCGATCCCTTGAGATCGGTGAACAGAAAGGTCAGCGAGGTGATCTTGAGGCGCTGGTCGATGCTGAGATTGTCGGCCTTGTAGAGATCGCGAAACGTCTGGTTCGCCAGAATCCGTTTCGCCGTGACAATCGGCTTGCGCTTGCCGAGCAGATCGTGAAGCGCGTCGCCTGCGATCCAGACCGATGGCAGCACGCGATGCTTTGACTGGTTCTCCAGCGTCAGCCGCAATGGACCGGGACGCATCTCCACGGTGCCGGTCGGGGCATGCACGCCATCGAATGTCAGCGAGGCATTCTGCTTTTCTTTGGTGGGTTCTCCCTTGACGTCAAGGAACAGCGCCGAATGCGTCACCGGCTCGAACACGATCACGAACTCGGCAGGCAGTTGCAGCGACAGCACGGCCTTTTCGCCCGGCGCAAGCTCCACCGCCTCCAGCGTCGCTTCGTTCACAAGACGAGAGAACGAGTCCTCGTTGATGTCGATGCCCGAACTCCAGAAAATCTGACGCCAGTAATCCCAGCTCGGCAAGGTGTGGGGATCGTGTGCCGCGATCCGGCGCACACGCGGACTGACGGTGAATGCGACTTCCACCTGATCGTCGATCGAGGCCTGATAACCCGCCGCGCACAGGCCGCAGTGATAGTCCTCGGGCTGCAACTGTTTGAGCGTGTCATGCGCGCCGAGCACGCCGCTGCAGCCGGGGCAGAGCACATTCCAGGTCAGATCGAAGATGCCGATCTGCGAGGCGTGCAGGAATCCCGAGATCACCTTCTCTTCGCCAAGGCCGGTGCGCGCGGCGAATTCAATCAGGTTGATCCGGTTCAGCTCATGGTCAGCGCCGGTTTCGACCAGAGTCTGGATCGCGGCCGCCACCTTCGGGTCGGCGGTCTGCTTCAGGGTCGCATACAGGGAGTTGAAATCGCTCATGGCCGCAGTCTACGGCAGAGCGGCCGGGTATCCAAGTAATGCCTGCGGCGGATCGGCCGGAGGCAGGCTCCGGCCGATCACGTTTTCGCGTCAATTCCCATACAGATAGTTCGGCAACCACAGCGTCAGGCCAGGCCACAGATACATCAGCACCATGCAGACGATCACGATCAGCATGTACGGCATCATGCCTGCGAAGATCTGGTTGAGCGTGACATGCTTCGGCGCGACGCCCTTCAGGTAGAAGGCCGACATCGCCACCGGCGGCGACAGGAACGCCGCCTGCAGATTCACGAACACCAGAACCCCCCACAGGATCGGATCGATGCCGAAATGTTTCAGCATCGGCAGGAAGATCGGCACGAAGATCACGATGATCTCCGTCCATTCCAGCGGCCAGCCGAGGATGAAGATGATCACCTGCGACAGGATCATGAATTGAACCGGCGTCAGGTTCAGCGACAGCACCCAGCTTTCCAGCAGCGCCTGTCCGCCAAGGATCGCGAACACCGCCGAGAACAGCGCCGAGCCGACGAACAGCCAGCACACCATCGAGGTGGTCTTCGCGGTAAGGAACACCGCTTCCTTGGTGCGCTTCCAGTCGAGGGTTCGCGCCTGGAACGCGAGCAGGAATGCGCCTGCCGCGCCGACCGCAGCCGACTCCGTCGCCGTCGTGATGCCGAGCAGAATCACCGCCAGCACCACCACCGTCAGGATGCCGAGCGGCATCACCGATGACACGAGCAGCCGCAGCACTTCGAACTGCTCGGCCCCCATGGTCCAGTAGTAGTAAAGCAGGATCAGCCCCGAGATCGCGCAGATGAAGGCAAAGTAGGTATAGAACTGCGGCGGCGGACCTGCATCGACCGGCGCGGACGTTTGCTGTCCGCGCAACTCAGCACTGCCCATTTCCTGCAGGGTTTCCGGCTCGTTCTTCTGCTCGTCCGAGGTCGCGCTGCCAAGCTCCTGCAGCTTTTCTTCGGCAGGTTCGGATGAGGACGCGCCCGCACCGAGTTGTTGAGTCACCGCTGCGGCGGGCGGCGGCGGCGCGTCGGGCTGCGGATGGATGACGACATACCACCAGACGCCCCACAGCGTCGCCACCGTCAACGCCAGCGGCACCAGCGCGTAGCCAAGATTCTTGAGCAGCATGCCGTAACCGACGCGCACGCCATCGGCGGTGATGGCCAGCGCTTTGGACGGCAGCACGGCGGCGGCCAGCAGCGCCGGAAGCATCTTGCCGGAATAGGAGTGCTGCAACTCGCGGATCCACGGACGCACCGGCACGCGCGTTTCTTCTTCGGAGAGCTTCGGCGCGATCTTCGGATTCAGGATCGCCCAGCCGATGATGTAGATGAGGTACAGCAACGCGAGGAAGAAGCCGGGAAACATGGTCGCGGCATAGAGCTTGACCACGGACTGGCCCGCCACCGCCGCATAGACGATGATCATGACCGAGGGCGGAATCAGGATGCCGAGCGTGCCGCCGGCGGTGATGACGCCGGACGCGAGCTTCACGTCGTAGCCCGCTTTCAGCATCGGGTTGAACGCGATGACGCCCATCAGCACCACGACCGCGCCGACCAGACCCGAGGCGATGCCCCAGAAGGTGCAGACGATCAGAGTCGCCACCGCGAGCGAGGCAGGCACGCGGCGGAATGCGAGCTGGATGGAGTAGAACATCTTGTCCACCAGCGCGCCGCGCTCCATCACGTAGCCCATGAGCACGAACAGCGGGATGGAGATCAGGACGTCGTTGGTCATCGCGCCATAGGTGCGCTGGACCATCAGGTCGAAGATGTGATTGTCGGCCCATGACTCGCCGCTGCGGTGATAGGCGAACAGTCCGAAGAACATGCCCAGACCCATCAGCGTGAACGCCGTGGGGAAGCCCATGATGATGACGACCACGATCAGGCCGAGCATCAACAATCCGAGTGCGGGATCGCTCATTTCAACAGATCTCCGCCCATGCCGCGCTGACGCGCGCTTTCCTCGATGTTCTGTGCTTTCTCGATCGCGATCTTGCGCGACTCCTCATCGACATATTCGCTGTTGGCAAGTTGCTCGCCGACCACGTCGATTTCGGACACGTCCTTGAGGCGCTCCGGCCATTCGCCGGTCCTGAGGCAGATGATACAGCGCATGATCTCCGCCGCGCCCTGCAGCAGCACCAGCGCGCCCGCGAGCGGGATCATGAACTTGAACTGCCAGACCGGCGGTCCGTCGGCGGTGACGTTGGAATGCTCGTTGATGCGCCATGACACCACAGCATAATCCCAGCCCGCGTAAACCAGCGCCGCGATGCCGGGCAGGAAGAAGACGATGTAAAGGATCAGATCGAGCGTCGCCTGGCGGCGCGGCTTCATCGAACTGTAGAGGAAGTCGCCGCGCACATGGCCATTCTGCGCCAACGTATAGGCGCCCGCGATCATGAACAGCGTGCCGTACATCATGTTCGAGGCATCGAAGATCCACGCCGTCGGCATGTTCAGCATGTAGCGCTTGAAAACCTCAGCGCAGACCAGAAGCATCAGTCCGACAATCAGCCACGCGGCTGCCTTGCCGGTCCACGTACTAATTTCATCGATTGTGTGCAGCACACGTTGCGCGCTCATGGGAACGTCATCCGTCAAGAAGGAAGTCACAGCAATGCTTGAAACGATACAAAGCATCACCCGGGATTGTCATCCCGGATGATGCCATGTTCGTGCTGATTATTGCGTCAGGTCTTCTTCTTGGCGTTCGGCCCGAAGTAGTGGTTATAGGCCATGCGGCGATTGGTGATCGTGTCCTGTTCCCACTGCGTCGCACGCTTGGCGAAAGCAAGCTGCGACTCGACGATTTCCTTGAACAGCGGGTCGGTCGCCGACTTCTTGGTCACCACCTCGTCGTAGACATCGAGCTGCTTCTGCAGCACTGAGTCGGGCGTCTTGTAGAACTTCACCTTGTCCTTGGACTGCATCTCCTCGTAGTCCTTGGAATAGCGGTCGATTGCCTTCCAGGCCATGTCCTGACCGGCTGCTTCCGCAGCGTTGTCGAGAATGGCGCGGATCTTCGCCGGCAGCGCGTTGTACTTGTCCTTGTTGAACATGATCTCGAACTGCTCGGCATTCTGGTGGAAGCTTTGCAGCATGCAGACCTTGGACACGTCCGGGAAGCCAAGCACACGATCCGAGGAAGCATTGTTGAACTCGGCCGCATCGAGCAGGCCGCGGTCCATCGCGGCGACGATTTCGCCGCCGGGCAATGCGTTGACCGCAGCGCCCATGCCGGTGAACACGTCAATCGAGATGCCGACGGTGCGGAACTTGACGCCCTTCAGGTCATCGGCCTTCTGCACCGGCTTCTTGAACCAGCCGAGCGGCTGCGACGGCATCGGTCCATACGGGAACGAGACGACGTTGGCGCCGATCGAACTGTAGAGCTTTTCGAGAAGCTGCTTGCCGCCGCCGTACTTGTGCCAGGCGAGCAGCATGTTGGCGTCCATCGCGTAGGCCGGACCCGAACCCCACAGCGCCAGCGCGTTGCTCTTGCCGTAGTGATAGGCGAGCACGCCATGGCCGCCGTCGAGCGTGCCCTTCGACACCGCTTCGAGCAACTGGAAGGCGGGGACGACCGCGCCTGCGGGCAGCACTTCGATCTTGAGATCGCCGCCGGTCATGTCGTTGACCTTCTTGGCGTAGTCGAGCGCGTATTCGTGGAAGATGTCCTTGGCCGGCCATGTGCTCTGGAAGCGCATGTTCACCGGGCCGCTCTGCGCGAGCGCCGGAGTGGCAACGGTGGCGGCTGCACCTGCGGCCGCGACTTTCAGGAAGTTACGGCGGCTGGAAGTTTTATCAGCGGATGTCTTGTCCACGGAGGACTTATCTTTGTGTCGTTTGGTCATGGCGTTCTCCCCTGCTGAGCCGCTTCTTTTCGAACCGGCCTTTTTGATTGATGGCAAGACAAAGGCTTGCGGGGAGATTTGGCAAGAATGATCGGATGAATGCGACTCTTCGACGCGGCTTATGTGCATTCCATCTAAGACTTTGGAATAAGAACGCCGCGCGCGTGTTAATAATTTTCACGCCTCGCCGCATCGCAATACGGCGCGCGTGATGTTCGATACATCACCTGTCGCGCCGGGTGATCCGAAACATCGGCGACCGGTCAGGTTGGGTCGTTACCACACCGACCGGCGTCACCGGCTCGCGGTCGAGCAGCTCCACCTTGAAAGTCCCGATCAGTTTGGCCAGTGCCAGCGTTGCCTCGGTCAGCGCGAACTGCGCGCCGATGCAGACCCGAGGCCCGACACCGAACGGCAGATAGGCAAAGCGATCCGGCGGCGGATTGCCCGGCAGGAAACGCGACGGCCTGAAGGCATTAGGCTGGTCCCACAGCTTCTCATGGCGGTGCAGTAGCCATGGCGAGATCAGCACCACATCTTTCCTCGCAATGTCTGCGCCGGGCACCGAGTCAGACCCCGCAGCCGCACGCACGATCAGGAAGGCCGGCGGATAAAGCCGCATGGTTTCGTCCAGCACCGCGCGCGTGAATGTCAGCCGGGTTGCTTCGAGCGATCCGCTTGCGAGCGCGCTCGAAGCTTCAGCGGCAAGTTCGTCCTGCGTCGCCGGATCGAGCGACAGCAGATAGAGCGACCAGAATAGTGCAGTCGCGGTGGTCTCATGGCCCGCGAGGATCATGGTCGAAACCTGATCGCCGAGCTGCTCGTCGGTGAAGGCTTCATTGGTTTCCGGATCGCGCGCCGCCACCATCAGATCGAACAGGTCGCGCGGCACGGCATCGCCAGTTCCTTTCGCGCCGCGCTCGGCAATCAGGTTGCCCATGAAGCGCGTCCAGCGCCGCCGGAACATGGCGCGGGAAATATCCCTCGGGCTCGGCCAGCCCGGCGGCAACAGCAGATCGAGAAAACGCGGTTGCGCGAGGCGTTCGCCATAGTCATTGACGAAACCGCGCAGCGCAGCGCCATGCTTGTCGATCTCGAACGAGAACATGGTGCGCCCGGCGATATCGAGGGCGAGACGCTGCATCGCTTCACGCAAATCGATCGGCACGCCGGTCTGGGATCGCAATGTGCCGATCGCATCGTCTGTCGCGGCCAGCATGTGCGGAACCAGCAGCGGAATGGCGCGCGGCGCAAAGGCAGGCGCCAGTGTGCGGCGCTGGTTTTTCCACGCCTTGCCTTCGGCCAGCAGAAGCCCCTCGCCGAGGATCGGCCGCAGCACCCGGAAGGCCGCAGGCGTGCGGGTGTAGTTCTCGTAGTTCTCGACAAGAATGTGCCGGATCGCATCCGGCGTGTTGAGGATGAAGCTGCTGCGCCCGAAGAAGCGGCCCTTGATGATGTCTTCCTCGTAGGCGCGCGGACCCCAGCTTGCGATGGCATTGCTGCGGATCAGGGCAAGCCGCCCAAGCGCAGACAGATCATCCGGCGCCAACGGCGGGCGCGGCGGAACGAGCGGCGTCCGTGGCATCGGCGCGTCGAGGACTTCCGCAATGCTCATGCCTCACCTTCCGTTCGGCAGAGTGTCCGCTTTAACTGTGGCGCGGTCCAGGCAAGCCGTCTGCATCATAGACCACAAACAGTTATGCTGCCGAAGTTCACCTCGTCCCGGCTTTCGCCGGGACGACTTGCCTCAATTCGCTGTCGCGCCGGACGCCTTCACCACCTCGGCCCACTTCGCCCGCTCCGCCGCGATGAAAGCGGTGAACTGGTCCGGGGTCATTGGCGAGGGCACCGCGCCGATCTCCGTGAGTTTGGTGACATTCTCAGGCATCTGGAGAATGCGCTTCACTTCCGTCGCCATCTTCTCGACAACCGGGCGCGGCGTGCCTGCCGGTGCGAACAGACCGTGCCACGAGGTCGCGTCAAACCCCTTGATGGTGTCGGCAATCGGCGGCACATCCGGTGCGGTCGGCGAGCGTTCGGGGCTTGTAACACCGAGTGCGCGGACTGTGCCCGCCTTGGCCTGCGGCCAGGCCAGCGTGATGTTGTCGAAGGCGAGATCGATGTGACCGCCGGTCAGATTTTGCATGATCTCGTTGGAGGAGCGATAGGGCACATGAGTCATCTTCGTGCCGGTGGCGATCTTGAACAGTTCCGCCGCAAGATGGATCGAGGTGCCGACGCCGGACGAGCCATAGTTGAGCTTGTCGGGGTTGGCCTTCACATAGGCCACGAACTCAGCGACGTTCTTCACCGGCATGGTGTTTTTCACCACCAGCATGTTCGGCAGCCGCGCGATCAGCGAGACCGGCTGGAAATCCTTCGCCGCATCGAAGGTCAGATTTGAATAGAGCGTCGGGTTGATGGCGTGGGTCGAAACGGTGCCAAGCAGCAAGGTGTAGCCGTCGTTCGGTGCTTTCGCGACCGCCGCCGCGCCAATATTGCCGCCCGCGCCGCCGCGGTTTTCGACCACGAAAGACTGGCCAAACGTCGTCTGCATATGCGCGGCGAGAAGGCGCGCGAACAGATCGGCGGTGCCGCCTGCGGTGAACGGCACGATGATGGTGACATTGCGCGAGGGCCAGACGTCCTGCGCGAAGGTTCGTGACGGAGCTTGAAAGGCAAGGCAAAGCGCCGCGAGCGCGGCAGCAGCAAAACGCATGGTCGTCCTCCCTGATGCGCATTCATGACGCCGCGTGAAGACGGCTGCCTGACCGCGCTTGTTTTTAGGTCTGCCATTTCGGCACAAGTGAGATGCAAGCGCAATGGCGCGAGGTGAACCATTGGTGGCCGGCAAAGAGCAGGATCAGGAAATCAGTCGGCCCGTGGAAGGCGGTTCAGACCAGACCATCATCCGCGAAAGCCATCAGCAGCCCCGGCAGATGCTTTTGAGCTGGCGCGACAGCGCGGCATCCTCCGCGTTCATACGCTCCAGCGGCGCAACCGGCTTCTGCTTCGCGGCGGCTTCCGCCTTCTTCGCTTCAAGCGCCTTGGCCTGCCGGTCATAGCAGGCCTCGCGATCCGGCTTCGACGTGATGAAACGGCACTGTTCGACCTTGGCCAAAGCCGGGCCCGATCCGGTGAGTGCGGCCAGCAACAATGCGGTTGGCAGGAATTTCATCAAGCCGATGCCTCCAGCTACACTAACGGAAGAAACGCCGATAATCAGAGTTGAGCTTGGCAATCGGGGTAGCTCGAAATGCAAATAGCTGCGCCTGATTCCTCTTTACGACCAAAGCGGACCCGATCGGCTGCTTGATCAGGCTCACCGTGTACCCTTCACCGAGATCTCGCTGCAGGATTTCTACGCTCGCCGTTTCTGACGTCAGAGCACCTGTAATCTTCATTTCCAGCTGTCCAAAGTAGCGCTCAATAATAATCGCAACGTTTCCTGCCTTTTTCTGGAGCCCCTGACGGCAACTCCCAGGAATGTTTTGAATCGCCCTGGTGATATCTACCTGCGAAAACATCAACTCCGAGAAAACCCGCGATGCCTGAAGGCTAATTGCTCTCGTCGCGTCTTTTTCCGTTAATAAAAGCTCGGACAGCCGGCTCCGATTTCCAGAGAAAAACGCATTGATCGCTTGACCATCGGCGGCGAATGCGAGCTTGCCGCCTGTCGACTCCGGGTCTTTGAATCCATAGCTATCCGACTCTGTTGGATTGCAAAGAATTCGAACAGGTAAGTCACCAGCGGATTCTATCAAGGCACCCATTTGCGGCACTTCAGCGTCCTTTAACGGGGAGCAGCTGTTTCTGTCGCATGCCGCGTCAAAGAAGCGCGGCAAAAGACGAACGACACGATCATCGTCGGCCAACGCCGGGGGCGCCATTGCCGTAACAATGAATAGTCCACTGCCGATTGCCAATCCAGCAAGCAATCTCCGCCAGCGCATATAAGTCCCTGGCGGATTCGCCATATGGGGTTCGAGCCGCATCCCGCAATACTAGTTCGTCTCGGCCGCAAAGACCACGCGTCTCCCACCCGTGTACGAACGAAGCGACTGCTGGACGGTACTCATCGCGGGACCGAGCGAAGCATTGTAACCGGCATCCCAGCGAACTCTTGCTTCCACATTCCCCACATAGATTCGACGAACAGTCACTGAGGGGCGGGTCAAGATTTGCTGTGAACAGAATTTATCCGCTGCTATTGCATCGAACGCCACTTTCAATTGCTCAGGCGTCGCTTCGTATATCTTGATGTTCGTGATCGAGTAATCGACGTTTCTTATTAAAGCAAATACGCCATCCGGAATCGCGCTGAGCTCCGTTTCCTTTAGAAACGAATCAACTGTTGATTGCCGTGTAAACGGCGACTGCAGAAGCAGCTTAAAATCATAAGAAACCGCGATGTCTGGTTTTCGAGGCTCTAATGGCTTCAGATTCGCTGCAGTAAACAGCCGGTGATAGCAGGCGGCCTCGTCAGCATCCAGGACGCCTGCAGATCGTTGTAGGTGATCCGCGCTTTTGGAGACATTGAGCGAAACGACCGAGCCGGGAACGTATCGATAGTTGTTGTTTCGGCTACTGAAGTTTCCATACGGCGACAGCACGCGAGCTGAGGGGCTTACGTTCTCATAAATAACATTTCTAAAGCTTGGAGCTGAACAACCCGCAAGTAACGATGCAAGCGCGAGCGGCAGGAGCCTGGCGAATGCCCTTTTCATTGCTGGCTCTTTGCAAAGTCAATGAACTCCTTCGCCTTGAGCAAATGAACGCCGATGGTTTGCAAGCCGGTGGTTTGATAGATCACGTTCTTCGCACAAACTTTGTTTTGAGCCTGAGGCTGGGTGGCTTTCGCAGGATCGCCCCCCGCCGGCTGTGCTGCCGGCTTAGGCACCGACGCAACTTGCGCTGGAGTTGGCGAAGTTACAGTGGCCGTAATTGGCTTCTTATATAGCGCGTCGATGGTTCCTTGATTTATCTCGACTTCACCGCCGCCAGGCAAAGGTATCTTTACGCCAACGCCCTTCTTTTCTTCCGCGCTCGCCGGTGAAGCGGGCGCAGCCCCGGTCGAGACGCCCGACGCATCCACGGTACAATCGGAAGACGCTCCATTCACATCTCGAATCCATGCCGCCTTAAGGCCAACGGTCAGCTTTGCAAACTGCAGATCGAATGCGTTTAGCGAAAGATCCTTATTGGCTTTAAGCGAGATTGTGATTTTACCTACGCAGCTTCGGCCAATGATATATGGATTGGGCTTGTTGATTGTTGAGCAGAGGTTTTGCTTTTTTATAGCAAGCGCCGACGCATTGAGATTCTGGTTGAATGCAGGCGATTCCGATGTCGTGATCCAGATTCCAACTTCCTCGATATTGCTCGCGTCAAAATCGACGACCTTGAGCCACGATCCGAGGGTTAGCTTAACCGACGCGGTGACATTGTTTTTATAGGCAATCGACGAAGTAATGCTCGTGTTCAGATCCGTTACTTCATATGGGAAATCATCCGTAAGCGTCGGGATCGGACACATAGAGCCATTCTCGGAGAGATCGACTGTTTTTCCATCCTTTAGGATGGTGGGAATCGCAATGTTTCCTGGAGTCGCCGCTCCCGCTGATTTAACGGCAATTCCTTGCCGCATCCTCGTCAAGAATTGCGGCGTTGGAGGAGCAATCAGCTGGCACCGGTGATTGCTTTCAAAAATCGCAGCAACCGGATTCTTCGTCTTCGTAATATCCAATGCGTCCTGAATTGGATCGGCTGAAGCAGAGCAAACAGTCGCACAAAGTCCGACCAACGCAGCCAACGGATTGCGAAGCATCCCAACCTCCAAAAAAATCAAAAATCGATTTCAATAATCTTGGAAATCTAACGGGACTTTTCGGTAACGCAATACTTCTTGGCTGCCACTCAACACAATGCGAGCAGGCTGACTTTGACCCGAATTGTCATCGAGGGTGGCCAATGAAAAGATTGCCGATTGTGCGGGATACACGCGAGTGCGCTAAAGACCAATTCCCGGTCGTAAGGAAAGTGGTGCCGCCTATAGGATTCGAACCTACGACCCCATCATTACGAATGATGTGCTCTACCAGCTGAGCTAAGGCGGCGAAACGCGAAATCGGTGTCCGCACCTGATACTTGCCAGCGCCTCGCTTTGCAACATGCGGGATGCTTTATCTGGCCCGGATCAGGCTTGATCGGACTTGGGGGAAAGTGCCCGTGGTGGTCCGATTCTAACATTCGCACCTCATTTCGGCAGACATTCCTGCGAATGTTAGAATCGGCGGACCACCAGTAAATACAAGTTTCCAGTGGAGTTTTGGATTTGACATTCGCTTTACCGCCGTGCCGCCCATTGGGCAGCGAATGTCAAATCCACTCCACTGGTTCCTAATCAACTGACAAGACGGGACAAAAATCCCTTCCAGCCGCCCCGCTGCGCCGGTTCCGGGCGGTCCGGATCGTCAAATTCGTCATGAACCACCTCGTCAGGCACGCCCGGATCGTCCGGTGCCCGCACAATGGGGATCACGGCCGGAATTCGCGCCGCATCCGGCTTCTCGATATCGCGGCGGGGGCGAAACACCGGCGGCGGGACATTGGCGGGCACAGGAGCAGCCGCAGCGGGAGCCGGCTGAACATCAGGTGTTTCAATCGGAGCAACCGGCTCATTGTCCTGTGTCGTCGCGGGTGGCGGCGGCAGTGGCGCGGCGGGTGTCACATCCAGCGGAGCCGGTAATGCAGGCTCATCCGCAATCTCGGCCTCGAGCACCGGCGCTTTCTCGGACGGAAGCGCGGCCACCGGCGTCAGCCACTGAAACGCATCGAGACGTCCGCTGACCGGGGACACCGGACGCCAGCGCTCGGACACATAGCCGTCCGCCGTCCAGGCCGGATCGAGCGCGGCGCGCACCGCGCGTTGCATCCAGACCCGTGCGTTTCCGCTCTCGCCATGCTCGGCGCGTTCCAGCTCCGCCATCAGGATCGCAACACGTTGCGTCGGCGTCTCGATAAACGGTGCCAGCGCCTCACGGGCGCGGGCGAATTCTCCGGCATCGATGGCGGCGCGCGCCACCGCGAGCGCGCCTTCGATATGTCCGGACGCTTTCGCGGCGAGCTTTTCCACACGGCCAAGACGATTGAGTACGGAGTCGCCAAGACGCACATGGGCATAGGCATCCGCGAGATCGGGATGCGGCTGCGCAATCCATGCGGCTTCGATCACCTGCATGGCGCGGCGGGTCTGGTTGTTCTCGCTGAAAAACTTTGCGGCCAGGGTCGCGGCAGGCACCAGTGTTGGCGCGAGCTTTACCGCTTCCATCACGCTGGCACGCGACTTGTCGCGATCGGATGTTTCCAGATCGAGCGCACGCGCGGTCAGAAGCACGCCGCGCTGGCGCTTGTAGGGCGCGGGATCGATCAGCCCCGCCGCAAGATTATTTTCGAGAATCTTCAGCGTACCGTCCCAGTCGCCCTGGCTACAGCGAAAGCCAAGCACCGCATGAGATGCCCAGGCCGACGCCGGAGCAGTCTTCAAGGCTTCTTCCGCCAATGCGACCGCGGAGTAAGCATCGTCGCGGCGCTGCGCCTCGACGAACAATCCGCGCAGGCCGAGCAACCGCGTGTCCTTGCGTTCCGCCATGGCATGGAAGGCGCGCTGGGCACCTTCGCTGTCGCCATGAAGCTGCGCGGTTTGCGCATGCAGCAGCATCGCCAGCGGGTCCTGCTGCGCCAGGCGTTTCGCCACATCGGCGTGACGGCGCGCGGCAAAATGATCGCCGGTACCGATGGCGATCAGGCCCTGTGTGATGGCGTTGCGGCCCTTCGCCTGACGGCGCTCGCGGCGAAGCCGTCGCAAGCGCTCCGGCGCGTGCAGGAAACTGCGGACAATGGCCCAGACCAGCATCGCCGCGCACACGACGACCAGAAGCGCAAGCGCCAGCACCGGCAATGACGTGTCGACGCGCCAGTGGCTCCATGACAGTGTCACATCGCCGGTCTGGTCGGCAATGACAGCGGCACCGAGCGCGACGACACCGACCAGAAAAAGGAACAGGATAATCCGGATCATGATGTGTCCTATCGCGCTGGTTTGGAAAGCGCGGCCATCGTGTCCGCCGTGAATTGCCGGGAGGCCGCCAGCGCCGCTTCGCGCGCATCGGCTTTCGCAAGCCATGCCTGAGCAGCCGCACGATCGGCCGCAGGGAGTTGCAGCAGTTCGCGCTTCGCTTCTGTCACATCATCGCGCTGCGCGGCGGATGTCGCGCGGGCCAGAATTCCGGCATTGCCGCTGGCAGCGGCATCGGTGCGCTGAATCCGCACCAGCTTCGTAGCACTCTGCTGCAGACGTTCGACAATGCCTGACGGCGCTGGTTGTGGCTCCAGCTTCGGTGCGAGCTTCGGCAACAGCGGAAGAAGTTCGCGGCTCAGTGCATTCGCCGTCGGGACACCGAATGCTGCGAATGCATCGAGCGGCTTCAGCACATCGCTGTCGCCGCCGGCGGAGCGCACCGCCGCGAGCGCCGCAGCATATGGCTCGCCTTGACGCACGGCGGCATCGAGCGCGGTCGCGGCCGCCATGCGGCGCACCGCCGGATCTTCCTGCGGAGCCGGCGGCGGTGGAGGAGGCGCGGCAGCCGCAGCACTGAGCGCCGCAGTTGCGCGTTCGATCTTGCCGAGCCGTTCTTCGAGCGCCGATGTGTCGCCAGACGCAGCGGGCGCCGATATCGCCGCCTGCGGAGATGCAGATTTGATGTCGTTGAATGCAGCAGCCAGCTTTTCGCCTTGTCCACGCGCGGCGGTAACGTCGCTGCGCAATGACGCCAGCGCTTTCTCTACGGCATCGAGACGCGTCATAAGCGCGGGATCGGTCACGGGCTTTGGCGCAGGAACAGGCTTCGCCGCATCGGATTCAATTTTTGCCACGCGCGTGCCGAGCGCATCGACATCGCTTTTGCTGACAAGATCAGCCGGCGGCTTTGGCGGCGGTGTATCCAGCCAGCCCGTCGACTTCGCGACACCGAGCACCAGTGTTGCCGCAGCAGCTCCGGTGAGAGCAGACATAAAAATTGCCGCGACCCGCGATGGAGCTTTCGGCTGAGGCAGCGTTTCGGAATTCTCCGGAGCAGACTTCTCTGCTTCATTTGTTTCCGGTGATGCGTCGGACGCCGGCGCACTTTCAGTCACGTCGGATGCCGTCAGTTCGATGGTTGGCGGCTGCCGCTTTGCGGCATCGCCGCTGCCCGGCTTGTCTTGCTTGTCGTCGTCCATC
>Ga0209023_10001839_pt1 | contig 27644 bp, 27 predicted proteins | sample LakOneMetagenome_FD_187468 | JGI IMG/M metagenome (GOLD analysis project Ga0209023, IMG submission 187468) | Freshwater and sediment microbial communities from Lake Erie, Canada (SPAdes) (version 2) | ecosystem: Environmental > Aquatic > Freshwater > Lentic | place: Lake Erie, Canada...
GTGCGCTTGAAGCGACGCATTGCGACTTCGAACGGCTCGTTTTCTTTAAGGCGAATAGTGGTCATGTAAAAAAATTAAACCGTTAGATTTAGGGAAGAACGAGATCATAGCACCGTTTGGCAAGCAAGGGAAGCTTTTCCCAACCCTGTTTCGTGATCGCCACAGGACTTGTCAGCTTAAACAGATTGCCCGCATGCAACGCCGGAGGCCCATGCCCACTGGAAGTTATACCCGCCCAGCCAGCCCGTCACATCGACCGCTTCCCCTATGAAATACAGGCCTGGCACCTTGTTCGCCATCATGGTTTGCTGGGACAATTCCTTGGTATCGACGCCACCCAGCGTGACCTCGGCCTTGCGGTAGCCTTCCGATCCGGTCGGCACGATGGCCCAGCGATGGATCGCGTCGCCCAGCTTGCGTAGTTTGGCGTCGGGGGTGTCGGCCAGGCGCGCATCCGCAGCCAGGCCGTTGGCGGCGAGCAGGCATTCGGCCAGGCGTGCCGGCAGCCATTGCGAGACGATATTACCCAGCTGCTTCTTGATGGTGGACTTGCCTTCAATCAATTCCTGGGTCACATCCATGTCCGGCAACAAATTGATGACAATGGGGGTGCCCGGTTGCCAGTAACTGGAAATTTGCAGGATGGCGGGACCGGACAGGCCGCGGTGGGTGAACAGCAAGTCCTCGCGGAAATGGCCGCGCTTGTTGCCCTTGCCCTTGTTGGTGCCGGTTTCCACTTCTACTTCCAGGGCGATGCCGGACAGGGGCGCGAACGCTTCCCAGCTGGGACCGTCAAAGGTCAGCGGCACCAGGCCCGGGCGTGGCTCGATCACGTTCAAGCCGAACTCGGTGGCAATCTTGTAGCCGAAATCGGTCGCGCCGATCTTGGGAATCGACAGGCCGCCGGTGGCAATGACGACGCTGGCGCACTCGATGTCGCCGCTGTCGGTCGAGATAAAGAAGGCATCGTCAAGCTTTTCCAGCGACTCCACCTTGCACGGCATGCGCCAGGTGACGCCACCCTCGGCACATTCGGCCTTGAGCATCTGGATGATTTGCTCGGCCGAGTCGTTGCAGAACAGCTGGCCGCGGTGCTTTTCGTTGTAACCGATGCGGTGCTTCTTGATGAGCGCAAGGAAATCCTGCGGCGTGTAGCGCGACAGCGCACTCTTGCAGAAATGGGGATTGTCCGAAAGGAAATTGGCCGGCGCCGTATTGATGTTGGTGAAATTGCAGCGGCCACCGCCCGAGATGCGGATTTTTTCGGCCAGCTTCTCGGCATGGTCGATCAGCACCACGCGCTTGCCACGCTGGGCGGCGACGGCCGCACACATCATGCCGGCCGCGCCCGCGCCGATTACCGCTACATCAAATTGTTTTGCCATGGCTGTTGCCGATTCCGCAGATCACTAAAAACGTGATTGTAAACTGCGGACGGCGTGCCGGGCGGGTTTCAGGCTTCGCGCCGCTGCCCCGCCGCGCGCGTGCCGATCTGGATCAGGCTGTCCGGGTTGGCGCAGCGCACCACATCACCCACCACAATGATGCTCGGACTGCCCAGCCCGGAAATGGCCAGGTCTTCGGCCAGGTTGTCCAGCGTGGTCAGCAACTGCGTCTGTGCAGCGCCCGTGGCGGACTGGATCACGGCCACCGGCGTGGTGCCGGCCTTGCCACCGGCCAGCAAACCGGCCTGGATCTGGCGGCAGCGCGCCACCCCCATGTAAATGACCAGGGTCAGCCCGGTCTGGGCCAGCAAGGCCCAGTCCGGCGTGCGGGCAGCGCCAGCGTCGTCCCCGCGCTCGTGGCCGGTAACGAAAATGGCGCCGGCACTCCAGTCGCGGTGGGTCAGCGGAACGCCAATCGAGGCGGGCGCTGCCAGGCCGCTGCTGATGCCGCTGACGACATCGACGGTAATGCCCTCGGCCATGAGGTGGGCGCGCTCCTCGCCGCCGCGGCCGAAGATGAAGGGATCTCCCCCCTTGAGGCGCACCACGCAGCGCCCGGCGCGTGCCTCCGCCACCATGAGCTTGTCGATGAATGTCTGGGACGTGGAACGGCAGCCGCCCCGCTTGCCGACCGCGACCACGCGCGCCGATGCCGGTGCGTGGGCCAGGATGGCGGGGTTGACCAGGTCGTCCACCAGCAGCACATCGGCGCTGGCAATGGCTTTGACTGCCTTGAGGGTCAGCAGTTCCGGGTCGCCCGGACCCGCGCCGACCAGAATGACCCTACCCGTGCTCTCCATGGTGCGCTCCCGCGTTCGCCTGTAATGCCTTTGAAACTAGCAAACACTGTGCCACTTGCTCGGCAATCGAGCGCGGCACGGGGACTTCGCCCCGCAGGGCCCGGGCGATCCAGTCGGCGGTGGTGGCGGCATCGCGCGCCTCCGGCAGTTGCGCCAACTCATCTGTTGGTGCATCGCGCTGCACCAGCAAGGTGCGCTGGCCACCGTGGAACCAATCGATCTGCTGGGCGCGGTTGGCATTGGCCACCGTTTCCCCCTCGGTGCCGCGCATCAGGAAAGCGTCGCCGCGCGCCGCCGGGGCGGCGCCGCTGAAGTAGGCGCCCAGCGTTTCCAGGTATTCAGGATGGGTGTACGAAACCAGGCGCAAGGCCGGCACGTCGAACGGTTGCAGGATCTTGACCAGGGTATGGGTCGAACTGCGCACCCCCAGAATGCGGCGCAGCGACAGGAGGTGCGCCATCTTCGGCGCGAGCGTCTCGATGGACATAAAGCAAGGCAAGCCCCGCGCGAACGCGGCCAGCGCGTCGGCGCCATGCTGCGCCGGCTCAATGGCCAGCGCGGCGAAAATCTCCGCGCTGGTGATCCGTCCCGGATCGGTCAGCACGCCATGCACCAGCACCGGCACGCCCTCGCGCGCGAGCAGCAGCGCCAGCAGCGGGGTCAGGTTGGCCATCTTGCGCGCGCCGTTGTAGCTGGGAATGCTGACCGGCGCGTACTCGCCCTGGCCGCCGGGAAGGAGCTGGAACGATTCCTCGGCCGCGTCCATGAAGCCGCCCAGTTCGTCGACCGACTCGCCCTTGATGCGCATGGCAAGCAGGATGGCGCCCAATTCCAGGTCGGACACCGTGCCGTCCAGCATGGCGCGGTACAAAGCCCGTGCGTCCGGGCGGCTCAGGTCGCGTGCGCCTTTCTTGCCGCGGCCAATGTTTTTGATGATGTCTGCAACGACGAAGGGGGCTGGAGAAGGAGTCATGGGAAAGACGCTACCACAAAAAAGTTGAAACAAAGTGAATCCGGCGCCGGCAGCGCCCCGTATATCTGCCTGTACACATCGGTGTAACACCCAACCACAGGAGATCGACATGAAACAAACAAGATTGCGGGCAACACTGGGCGCGGTATTGGTGGGCAACGCGCTCGCCTTGATGCTGGCGCCTTCGGCCATGGCCTCGAGCCACCGCGAAGCACCGTTCATTACCAAGCATCCGAAGATCGATGCCACCGACTTTTATATGTTCCGCAGCTACCAGGCCGGCCGCAGCGAGTTCACCACCCTGATCGCCAACTACGTTCCCCTGCAAGACGCGTACGGCGGCCCGAACTACTTCATGATGGACCCGGACGCGCTCTACGAGATCCACATCGATAACAATGGCGATGCCAAGGAAGACCTCACTTTCCAGTTCCGCTTCAAGAACACCAATAAAGATACCCAGTTGACGGTAGGCGGCAAGAAAGTATCGATTCCACTGGTCATCAATGGCGGCGCGATTGCCGACGCCAACGCCGCTGGCGCCAATGTGCGCGAAACCTTCACCGTCAATGTGGTCCGCGGCGACCGCCGTTCCGGCACCCGCTCGGCCGTGACCAACGCCACCGGCGGCGGCACGACGTTCGACAAGCCACTCGACAACATCGGCAACAAGTCGATCCCGAATTATGACGCCTACGCTGCCAAGCACATCTATGCCGTCAATATCCCGGGCTGCTCCATGCCAGCACGCATGTTTGTCGGTCAGCGCAAGGACCCGTTCGTCGTCAATCTGGGCGAAACGTTCGACCTGATCAACATCAAGGCGCCAGCTGTCGAATTCAGCGCCACCGCCGAGCGCGATGCCAAGGACGATCTGGCCCGCAAGAATGTGACCACCATCAGCATGGAAGTGCCGACCGCCTGCCTGCTGAGCACCACCGTCACCGATCCCGTGATCGGCGGCTGGACCACGGCCAGCATGCGCCAGGGCCGCCTGTTGAATCCGACACCAAAATCCGATGGCGATGCCTCGCGTGAAGGCGGCGCCTGGACCCAGGTGTCGCGCCTGGGCATGCCGCTGGTCAACGAAGTCGTGATCGGCCTCAAGGACAAGGACAAGTTCAACCACAGCAAGCCATCGGCCGACGCGCAGTTCGCCGACTACGTGACCAACCCGACCCTGCCAGCGCTGATCGAAATCCTGTACGGCTCCGCCGGCGCCAAGGCACCGACCAACTTCCCGCGCAACGACCTGGTCGCCGCCTTCCTGACCGGTGTTACCGGCGTCAACAAGCCAGTCACCGTGACCCCGGCTGAAATGCTGCGCCTGAACACCTCGCTGCCGGTGACTGCCTCCGGTGCGCAAAAACGCCTGGGCGTGATCGACGGCGACGTGGCCGGCTTCCCGAACGGTCGCCGTCCTGGCGATGACGTGGTGGACATCGCCCTGCGCGTGGTCATGGGCAAGCTGTGCACGCTGAGCATCGGCTGCGTTCCTGGCGATGCCCCGGCTGGCGCACTGCGCTTTACCGACGGCGCCTACCTGGACGAGACGATGACCAACAACACCTTCCCGTACCTGAAGTCGCCAATCCCGGGTTCGCCGCAGCAGTAATGGGCCCCGCATCATTCTTGAGGAGAGCACCATGAACAAGCTGAGTTTGATCGCCATTACGCTGCTGTTGAGCGCCTGCGGCGGTAGTTCGCACGACAACGGGCCAGGCGTGCCGATCCCGACGCCAACGCCGTTGCTCGACGCCTTCTACAGCCGCGTCAACGCCTTCATCGGCCTGGCGCCGGAAGACACCGAGCCGCAGGATGTCTCGATGGTCACCGTCACGGAGCCGGAAACCACGGAACCGGTCGGCGGCTAAGCAGGAACAGCAATAACGGCAGTAACAGCAGCAAGCCGGCCAGGGGACCACCCCTGGCCGGTGCAGTACATAAAAAACAAAATGACGCGCGCACCGAGATAACCATGACCAAGCTTTTCGCCATCGCCGCCGTGGCCTGCGCTGCCTTTGCGCAGTGCGCCCATGCAGCGCCCTATATTCCCGCCAGCGGCAACAGCGTCGTCGAGCACCTGCCGCGCCGCGCCGATCCCGCCCAGCAGGCCCTGCGCCAGCTGCGCGTGCAGCTGGCCGCCAACCCCAACGATGTCGCGCTGGCCACCAGCGTCGCGCGCCAGCATATCGCCACGGCGCGCCGCGAAACCGATCCGCGCTACTTCGGTTATGCCCAGGCCGCGCTGGCGCCCTGGTGGACCATGGCCGCGCCACCAACCGAGGTGCGTCTGCTGCGCGCGACCCTGCTGCAAAGTACCCACCACTTCCCCGAAGCCATGCGCGACCTCGATGCAGTGGTCGCCGCCGATCCCGAGAACGCCCAAGCCTGGCTCACCCGCGCCACCGTGCAAACCGTGCGCGGCGACTACCAGGCAGCCATTGCCAGCTGCGCGCGCCTGTCGCGCATCGCCTCGCAGCTGGTGAGCTCGACCTGCCTGGCCAATGTGGGCGCCATGACGGGGCGCGCGGCGGCCAGCGAAGCGCTGCTCGACTTGACCCTGCGCCGCAATGCCGACGCCGATCCAGAACTGCAGGTCTGGGTCCTGACCCTGCTGGCCGAGATCGCCGAACGGCGCGGTGAAAACGCGCTGGCCGAAGCGCGCTACCGGCGCGCCCTGCAACTGAGCCCGCAAGACAGTTACCTGCTCGGCGCACTGGCCGACTTCCTGCTGGACCAGCGGCGCGGCGGCGAAGTGACCGCCCTGCTGCGCGAGCAGACCCGCGTCGACGGCCTGCTGCTGCGCTATGCACTGGCCCTGCAGCAGGTGCGCGGAACGGCCGCACCGCTGGCGCGCGCCACGGCCGAACTGGAGGCGCGCTTCCAGGCCGCCATGCAGCGCGGCGACACCGTCCACCAGCGCGAACAGGCCCGCTTCGAGCTGCAGCTGCGCGGCGACAGCAAGACCGCCCTCGCGCTGGCGCAAAAAAACTGGGCCGTGCAAAAGGAAGCTGCCGACATGCGCGTGCTGCTGGAAGCGGCCGTCAAGGCAGGCGACCGAGCCGCCGCCGCGCCCGTGCTGGACTGGGTCGCGCGCAACAAGGTGGAAGACGTGGCGCTGACCCGGCTGGCACGCGCGCTCAAGGCGGGTGCGTGATGCGCGCCCTCTTGTTCGCATTGCTGCTGGGCGTGCTCTCGCCCGCCTGGGCGCACAAGCCGAGCGACAGCTATCTGGCCCTGACGGTCCAGGGCAGCGCGATCGAAGGACAATGGGATATCGCCCTGCGCGACCTGGACTTCGCCCTGAATCTGGACCAGAACGGCAACGGCGAACTGACCTGGGACGAGATCCGCAGCCAGCACGGCGCCATCGCCGACTACGCGCTGGGGCGCCTGACGCTTTCCGGCCAGGGCGGCGCCTGCACCGTCACCCCGGGCGAGCAACTGATCGACAACCATACCGACGGCGCCTACACGGTCCTGCGCTTCAAGGCGCTGTGCCCGGGCGCCGGCACCACCCTGACGGTAGGCTACCGGCTGTTCGCCGACATCGACCCGCAGCACAAGGGTTTGCTGAAACTGTCCGCCGAGGGCATGACCTCGACCGCGATTTTCGATCCCGACCATGCGCGCCAGGCCTTGTCGCTGGAGGCGCCGAGCCGCTGGGGCCAGTTCGGCGACTATGTCAGAAACGGCGTGTGGCACATCTGGATCGGCTTCGACCATATCCTGTTCCTGCTGTCGCTGCTGCTGCCGGCGGTGCTGCTGAGCACCCGCTCGGAACAGGCGCAAACCCTGCGCGCCGCCACCGTCGACGTGCTCAAGGTCGTGACCGCGTTCACCCTGGCCCATTCGATCACGCTCACCCTGGCCAGCCTGCAGATAGTGTCGCTGCCGTCGCGCTGGGTCGAGAGTGCGATCGCCGCCTCGGTGGTACTGGCCGCCGTGAACAACCTGTTCCCCATCTTTAAGGGCCGGCGCCCGCTGGCCGCCTTTGCCTTCGGGCTGATTCATGGCTTCGGCTTTGCCAGCGTGCTGGCCGACCTGGGACTGCCGCAGGGCGCCATGGCGCTGTCGCTGCTGGGCTTTAACGTCGGTGTCGAGCTGGGGCAGCTGGCCATCGTCGCCGTGTTCCTGCCGTTTGCCTTCGTCACGCGGCGCACCTGGTTCTATCGTCAGCTGACCACGACCGGGTCGGCGTTGATCGCGCTGGTGGCTGCCGTGTGGCTGGTCGAACGCGTATTCGATGTGAAGGTTTTGCCCGTCTGAGGGGCAAGTGCAGAGTAAGTGCGTGGTCTTGGGGCGGTTCAGCGTGCGAGTACGCGGGATCGCCCTTTTTTTGGCCACCGCAGGTTGCAGTGCAACAAACGCCAATTCAGACTAAAATCATGGATCCTTATTGTAAAGACAGCCAAAAGCCGCGCACTTCATGATCACGCCAGATATCGAAAATACCAACGTCACCTCCTTTGCGACCATGCCCACGCCGGAGGAACTGCATGCCCGCCTGCCCCTGACGGACAAGGCGTTCGACACCGTGATGAAGGGGCGCGAAGAACTGCGCAATATCATCGACCGCAAGGACAAACGCCTGTTCGTCGTCGTCGGGCCCTGCTCGATCCACGACCCGGTCGCCGGACTCGATTACGCGCGCCGCCTCAAGGCGCTGCAGGCCGAGGTGGCCGACACCATGCTGCTCGTGATGCGCGTGTACTTCGAAAAGCCGCGCACCACCACCGGCTGGAAGGGCTACATCAACGACCCCGACATGGACGACTCGTTCCGCGTCAACGTCGGCATGGAAAAGGCCCGCCAGTTCCTGCTCGACGTATGCGAGCTGGGCCTGCCCACCGCCACCGAGGCGCTGGACCCGATCTCGCCCCAGTACCTGGGTGACCTGATCGCCTGGACCGCCATCGGCGCCCGCACCACGGAGTCGCAGACCCACCGCGAAATGTCATCGGGCCTGTCGACGCCGGTCGGCTTCAAGAATGGCACCGACGGCGACATCAGCATCGCCATCAATGCGATCCTGTCGTCGGCCCATCCGCACTCCTTCCTGGGCATCAATGGCCAGGGCAAGGTATCGATCGTGCGCACGTCGGGCAACGCCTACGGCCACGTGGTGCTGCGCGGCGGCGACGGCCGTCCCAACTACGATTCGGTGTCGATCGCCATCGCCGAGCAAGCCCTGACCAAGGCGGGTTTGCCCGCCAACCTCGTGGTCGACTGCTCGCATGCCAACAGCTACAAGAAGCCCGAGCTGCAGCCGCTGGTCATGTCGGACGTGGTCCAGCAGATCCGCCATGGCAACCGCTCGCTGGTCGGCGTGATGATCGAATCGAACCTGGTGGGCGGCAACCAGAAGATTCCGGCCGACCTGTCGCAGCTCAAGTACGGCTGCTCGGTCACCGATGGCTGCATCGACTGGGATGCGACCGAAGCGATGCTGCGCAAGGCCCACGCGGAACTGCTGCAGCGTCCCTGAGTCAGGGATGGGGCGCGACGGCGTAATGGCCGGCCAGCGCCGCTTCCGCCCGGCTGGCGGGGGCATTGAGTTCATTGAGGTCGAGCAGCACGCGGTCGCCCTCGATGCGCACCGTGTAGCTGCGCGCCTGGTCGCCCTGCAGGCAGGCGACGACTTCGTCGGCATCGGTGCGCAGCACATCGACGCCCGGCAGTTCCTGCCAGGCCAGCCCGCGTGCCACCACGTGCGCCTTGTGCGGCGCCAGATCCTTGATCCGGCACACCGCTTTCCATAATGGTTCCATATCGCTCTCCTGGCGGGCCTGACGGCCCCATGGAGAAGGTCATAGCAAGAGCGGTGCCAGGGCGGACGCCGGGGGCACCCGCCGGGGGCGGCCGGGGCGTACACAGCTGGCGTGCTTTACAATGGCGCATTCTGCCCTTCTTTATGCACCTTTCATGATCGTTCTCGGCGTCGAATCCTCCTGCGATGAAACCGGCCTTGCGTTGTACGACACGCAACGCGGCCTGCTGTCCCACGCCCTGCACTCGCAAGTGGCGATGCACGAGGAATACGGCGGGGTGGTGCCGGAACTGGCGTCGCGCGACCATATCCGGCGCGCCATCCCGCTGCTCGAGCAAACCCTCGCGGGCGCCGGCCTGGCGCTGGCCGACATCGATGCCATCGCCTATACCCAGGGCCCGGGCCTGGCCGGTGCGCTGCTGGTGGGCTCGTCCATTGCCTGCAGCCTCGGCCTGGCGCTCGACAAGCCGGTGCTGGGCGTGCACCACCTCGAAGGCCACCTGCTCTCGCCGTTGCTGGCCAGCGAGCCGCCGCCGTTTCCCTTCATCGCGCTGCTGGTCTCGGGCGGCCATACCCAGTTGATGCGGGTCGATGGCGTGGGCCAGTACACCCTGCTCGGCGAGACGCTCGATGACGCGGCTGGCGAAGCGTTCGACAAGTCGGCCAAATTGCTGGGCCTGGGCTATCCGGGCGGACCGGCCATCTCGCGCCTGGCCGAGTTTGGCGACCCGAGCGCCTACAAGCTGCCCCGTCCGATGCTGCACTCCAAGGATTTCAACTTCAGCTTTTCGGGCCTCAAGACGGCCGTGCTGACGGTGGTGCGCAATCACGAAGAAAAAGTCATCGCCAACATTTGCGAGCAGGACAAGGCCAATATCGCACGCGGCTTTGTCGATGCGATTGTCGACGTGCTCACCGCCAAGTGCGTGAGCGCCCTGCGCCATACGGGCCTCAAGCGCCTGGTGATTGCCGGCGGCGTGGGCGCCAACAGCCAGCTGCGCGCTTCGCTCAATGCGGCGGCCGCGGCCAAGAAATTCCGCGTGTATTATCCCGAGCTGGAATTTTGCACCGACAACGGCGCCATGATCGCCTTTGCCGGCGCCATGCGGCTGCAAATCAATCCCCAGGCCGCCAAACGCGACTACAGCTTCAATGTGCGTCCGCGCTGGCCGCTCGACGACATCAAGGTCGTGTAAAAACCGGAACTCGCAGCGCCATCGCCGATCCTACCGTGTACCGCCATTTTTCAAAGAATGGCACTATCGCCCGGTTGTGTTTTTCCGGAGGTGAAGTATGCGTGTTGTCAGTTGGAACATTCATTGGGGCTGTGGCAAGGATGGTCGAATCCGCATCCATGCCATCATCGATGTACTGCGGAAATTAAACCCTGACGTCATCTGCCTGCAAGAAGTTGCGTCCAATCACGCTGAGCTTGAAGGCAATGCCAATGCCAATCAATTCCGCCAGCTGGCCGGCGCCTTTGGCGGCTACCAGCCGGTCATCGAACCGACCAGCGAGATCTACCAAAACAATCTGCCCCGCCAGTTCGGCAACATGCTGTTGTCCAAGTACCGCATCAACCAGGTGCACCGCCACCTGTTGCCGTGGCCGCCGGATCCCGACAATCCGGCCGGCATGCCGCGCGGCCTGATCGAGGCAGTCATCGACGCGCCGGGCGGCAAGGTACGCGTGCTCACCACCCATCTGGAGTATTACTCCCCCGTCCAGCGCATGGCGCAGGTGCGGCAGCTGCGCTATCTGCACTGGGAAGCATGCGAACGGGCGCGCATCTTCCAGCCGGACCCGACGCTGGAACCGCCCTATCAGCTGGGCTTTCGACCCGGCTCGGCCATTTACTGCGGCGATTTCAACTTCACGCCGAACTCGCCCGACTATCAGGAACTGATCGCGCCCGACGATACCATTGCCTTGCCGCTGGTCGACGCCTGGCGGCTCAAGCATCCCGAGATCGCGCGCGCCCCCACGGCCGGTTTGCACGGCTTCAAGTGGCCAGAGCGCGCCGATTGCTTCGATTACTTTTTCGTCACCGAAGACCTGGCTGCCAGCGTCGTCGAGTGCGAGGTGCAATCCGAGACGGCAGCGTCGGACCATCAACCGATCGTGCTCGACTTAAGCTAGGCCGCCTGCTGTTGCGGCCGGGCCTGGCGACGGTACAGGAACTCCAGCACCGTGGTCCGATAATCGATGTACAGAGGATCTTGCGCCAGCGCTACCCGCTCGCGTGGCCGCGGCAGACGTACCGTCACGATCTCGCCGATGGTCGCGGCCGGGCCGTTGGTCATCATGACGATCCGGTCCGACAGCAGCACCGCTTCATCGACATCGTGGGTCACCATCACCACGGTCGAACCGGTGCGGGCAACGATCCCCAGCAGCTCGTCCTGCAGATGCGCGCGCGTGAGCGCGTCGAGCGCGCCGAACGGTTCGTCCAGCAGCAGCACTTTCGGTTCCATGGACAGGGCGCGGGCAATGCCGACGCGCTGCTTCATGCCGCCGGAAATCTCGTTCGGACGCTTGCCGCTGGCCGCGCTCAGGCCCACCAGTTCCAGCGCCTGCGCCGTGCGCTCGCGCAGCTGCGCCTTGCCTTCCTTTGCGCCAAACACGCGCTCGACCGCCAGATGCACGTTTTCGAAGCAGGTCAGCCATGGCAGCAGCGAATGGTTTTGAAACACCACCGCGCGCTCGGGCGATGGGCCGGCGATTTCGCGGCCGGCGCAGATCAGGGCGCCTTCGGTGGCGCGGGTCAATCCCGCCAGCAGGTTCAGCAGTGTGGACTTGCCGCAGCCGGAATGCCCGATCAGCGTGACGAATTCGCCCTGCTCCACCGTCAGGTTGACCCGGGTAAGCGCATGGAAGCTGCCCTTGCGCGTTTCGAACACCATTTCCGCGTGGCTGATATCGATGAATTTCTTGCTCATGCGCCCACCTCTTCGTAGGTGAAGGATTTGGCCAGCGCAACCAGTGCCTGCTCGAGGATCAAGCCCACCACGCCGATCACGACAATGGCGATGATGATGTGCGGCACGTTCAAGTTGTTCCACTCATCCCATACCCAGAAACCGATGCCCACGCCGCCGGTCAGCATCTCCGCGGCCACGATCACCAGCCAGGCGGTGCCGATGGCCAGGCGTACGCCCGTGAGCATGTGCGGCAGCACGGACGGGAACAGGATGCGGGTGAAGATCTTCCATTCCGACAGGTTGAGCACGCGCGCCACATTCATGTAATCCTGGGGCACGCGCTGCACGCCGGCGGCGGTATTGATGATCATTGGCCAGATCGAGCAAATGAAGATCGACCAGATGGCTGCCGGGTGGGCCGACTTGAACACCAGCAGCCCGATCGGCAGCCAGGCCAGCGGCGAGACCGGCTTGAGCAGGCTGATGATGGGATTGCACATGCCCGCCAAAAAGCGGAAGCGGCCGATCATGAATCCCAGCGGAATGCCGACCAGCGCCGCCAGCCCAAACCCCACGCCCACCCGCTTGAGCGACGCGAGAATATTCCAGCCGATGCCCTGGTCGTTGGGACCGTTGCTGTAAAACGGATTGGAAAACAGTTTCACCGCCTCGGCAAAGGTGACCATGGGCGAAGGAAACGCGCTGTTATTGGCCGACAGGATTTGCCACAGCAAGACCAGCAACGCCATGCCCAGCAGCGGCGGCAGCACCGCCAGGGCAAGCGCACGCGAACGCGACTTGCCGTTGGCCAGCGTCACGCCCTTGTTGGCCAGGCGCTCGCTGCGCGGCACCCGGTCCGGCAAGGCTTGTTGCAACGGCACCGCGGCTGGCGACCGGGTCGCCGCATCCAGAACTGCACTCATGACCACCTCCAGAAATTAAACCTTGATCTTGAAAGAATCGGCGTAGGCCTTGGGATTCTTGCCATCCCAGACCGAGCCGTCGATCAGCTTGACGGTGCGCAGGGGCGACTTCGGCACGCTGACCTTGGCCATTGCCGCCGCCTCGGTGTAGAGCTTGATCTGGTTGACGCTGCTGGCGGTGGCCAGATAGTCGGGCTCGCCCTTGAGCAAGCCCCAGCGCTTGTGCTGGGTCATGAACCACATGCCGTCGGACAGGTAGGGATAATTGACCGCGCCATCGTTGTAGAACTTCATGTAGTTGGGATCGTCCCAGGTCTTGCCCATGCCGTTCTGGTAGCGGCCCAGAATGCGCTGGTTGATCACATCGACCGAGGTGTTCACATACGACTTGTCGGCAATCGTATCGGCCATCTTGGTCTTGTTCGACAAGCCGGCGTCGATCCACTTGCTTGCCTCGAGCACGGCGGCAACCAGGGCGCGGGCCGTGTTCGGATATTTCTTGACCCAGTCGAGCGTGGTGCCGAGGGTCTTTTCGGGATGGTCTTTCCAGATGTCCTGGGTGGTCGCGGCAGTGACGCCCACGCCGTCGACAATGGCGCGATGGTTCCACGGTTCGCCCACGCAAAAGCCGTCCATGTTACCGACCCGCATATTGGCCACCATTTGCGGCGGCGGCACGGTAATCACCTTGGCATCCTTCATCGGGTGGATGCCATAACTGGCCAGCCAGTAATACAGCCACATCGCGTGGGTGCCGGTGGGGAAGGTCTGGGCGAAGGTATAGTCGCGCTTGTCGGTTTGCATCAGCTTGGCCAGCGCGGGACCGTCCACCCCGCCCTTGTCGGCAATCTTCTTGGACAGCGTGATGGCCTGGCCGTTGTGATTGAGGTTCATGAGGATGGCCATGTCCTTCTGGGCGCCGCCGATGCCGGTCTGCACGCCGTAAATCAGGCCGTACAGCACGTGGGCGGCGTCGAGCTCGCCATTGACCAGCTTGTCGCGCACGCTGGCCCACGACGATTCCTTGGAGGGGACGATCTTGATGCCGTATTTCTTGTCGAAGCCCAGTACCGAGGCCATCACCACCGAGGCGCAATCGGTGAGGGGAATGAAGCCCACCTTGACGGTGTCGAGTTCAGGCTTGTCGGAGCCGGCAGCGAACACGCCGCCGCCGGCCAGGCCGGTCAGGGTCGCGGCGCTTGCCTTGAGCAGGGTACGGCGCAGCGGATTGGTCTTGTCGTCGGTCGTCATGGATCCCTCTGGTGGTCGACAGGCATGCGCCTGCCATCACCAGGGCATCAGCAAGCGCCGTGCCAGCGGAATCAAGGGAGAAGAAGGGAGATTGATGGTGTTTTCAGCACCGTTTTTGTGCGGCGCACCAAAACGGGACGACAAAGCAGCACGCCACCTCCCCGGCCGCGATTACCGCGTCACTGTCACACCCTTCCAGAATGCGACGTGCCCGGCAATCTTCCTGGCCGCCTCCAACGGCGCGCGGTAAGTCCATACCGCATCGCGGTTGGTTTGCCCGTCGACGAGCAGACTGTAGTAGTTGGCCGTCCCCTTCCAGGAACACACGCTCTCGGTGGCGCTCGGCTGCAGATAATCCTGCTTGACCGCGCTGAGGGGAAAATACACATTGTTATCGACGATCTGCACTTCATCGTCGCGCGCTTCGGCGATCACGGCGCCGTTCCAGGTGGCTGTTGGCATGCTTTACGCTCCCGTCTGTGCTGCGATCTGGCGCAGCGCTTGTTCGAACACCTCGGGCGCTTGGCCGCCCGAAATCAAGTGACGCTCATTGATGATGATGGCCGGCACCGCCGAGATCCCTTGCCGCTGGAAGAAGGCTTCTTCCTCGCGCACCTCGTCCGCATACGCGCCGCTGGCCAGCACCTCGGCCGCTTCGGCCGTGTCCAGCCCCACTTCGCCGGCAACGCGCACCAGCACGTCGTGGGCGCCGGGATTCTCGCCCTTGGTAAAGTACGCTTCGAACAAGGCCATCTTCAGCGCCCGCTGCCGGCCCTGCATGTCGGCCCAGTGCAGCAGCCGGTGCGCGTCGAAGGTGTTGTAGATGCGGCTGCGCTTGCCCATCTCGAACTGGAAGCCCAGTTCGGCGCCGCGGGCGCGGATGGCTTCGCGCGTCTGGGCGCCCTGCGCTTCGCTGGCGCCGTACTTGCGCGCCAGATGCTCGCCGATGTCCTCGCCTTCCGGCGCCATCTGCGGATTCAGTTCAAAGGGATGGAAATGCAGGTCGGCGGTGGCCACGTCGGCCGCCTTGGCGAGCGCTTGCTCGAGCGACTTGAGGCCGATCACGCACCAGGGACAGGAAATATCGGAAACGAAATCGATACGCAGCTTGTTCACGGCAGGGCCCTCGGATAGGAAAAGAGACACCTATTCTAGGCCCTGGCGAAAAACCACGTCGCGGTCTACTTCTTTTTGGTCTTGCCGCCGGCCGCGTCGGCCTTGCTACCGATGCGACTTTCGTTGCCTGCCATCAGGTTGGCAATGTTGGCGCGATGGCGCATAACCAGCAGCACGCTCATGGCCAGGACCGCGAGCAATTGCTCCAGGCGATCCGTGCCGAACGCCATGCCATAGTAGAGCGGCGCGAAAATGGCGGCAATTAGCGCTGCCAGCGAGGAATAGCGGAAAGCGTAGGCGATCACCAGCCAGGTGACCAGGGTGGCCACGCCGATCCAGACGTTCAGGCCCAGCAGCACGCCGAGCGCGGTCGCCACGCCCTTGCCGCCCACGAAGCGGAAGAACACGGGGTACAAATGCCCGAGGAACACGGCAATGGCCACCAGCCCGATGCCCAGATCGCCCACGCCGTACTGCTCGGCGAAGCGCTGGGCCAGGAACACCGCCAGCCAGCCCTTGGCGCCATCGCCGATCAGGGTCGCAATGGCGGCCTTCTTGTTACCGCTGCGCAGGACATTGGTGGCGCCCGGATTCTTGGAGCCGTAGGTGCGCGGGTCCGACAGGCCGAACGCCCGGCTCATGACGACGGCGAAGGAAATCGAACCGATCAGGTAAGCGATGATCGTGAAAATAACTGTATTCATGTCTCTCTCTGTTGTTATGCCCGGTTATGCGGGTGCCGGGGCGTGAATATACACCATCGACCGGGGTGCCAGCTTACCCGAGCCACGCCACCAACGGCAAGCGATACGGCAGTGTCAGCGGATGCAGGGGGTCGCCAGACTGCGACAAGCCCCACACCTTCACCGGCTTGCCGGCCGCGAGTAATTGGGCGCGCAGGGCGTCGAGCTGGCCGTGCAGGCGCACCGGCAACTTGGCGCGGCTGCCCCAGCACGGCACCAGCACATCGGCCTCGGCAATGATCCTGGCCAGATGCCCCTTGTTGCGCGGTCCGACCGGGTCGCTGGCGCCGGCCAGCGCGCGCACATCGGTGGCGCGGTAGGCAAAGGCATTGCCGACAATGAAGCGGCTGCCGCCATTGCGCTCGGTAAAGCCGATCCACTTGCGCACGGTCTGGTCATCGACGTCGGCCGTGGCGGTGGAACCGTTGACGCCAAAATAGGCAAACACCAGTCCCTGCGCCTGTACCTGGCGCTCGAGGCGGTAGCGGTAGGTGCCGCAATGGCTCAGGACGGCACTACTCATGCGCGCGGAGCATCGAGGCGGCGCCGCAATTCTTCCAGGAAGGCGGGCAGCGCGGCCGCCGGGCCGGGTCCCAGGCTGGTATTTTCCCAGTCAGCATCGACCGTGCGCAGCGTGGTGCCGCCCCCCTTGGACGTCTGGCCCAGCACGACATAGTCGACCCGGCCGCTCGCCTCATCCTGGACGATGGCGGAAAAATACGGGGCCAGCACCCAGGTATCGACCGATTCGCGCACTTCGACAAAGGACTTGCCGGCCATGTCGATGGGCTCCGGCTGCGGATACTGCAGCACCAGGCAGGTGCGCGCGCCCAGCGTGGTGACCACATGCCAGCGGTATTGCGCCGCCACGGCGGGGTCGGGCCGGACTTTTGCCGCCTTGCAGGCAAGCTGGTAGAACCTCGCATTGGCCGCGTCGGGCGCACTGCGCACCAGGTCGATCAGCGCGGGCAGCTGGCGAAACGCGTGCTCCGGCAAGATCTGGTAAGCCACGTTGTAGGAAAGCTGCTCCAGCGATGGGCGAGGTTCCCGCTTCAAAAAACTAAAAAGTCCCATCTCATGTCCTGTTCGTGTGATTGCTATTCGGCCAGCGCGCAATGGACGGCCTTGGCGCCCAGCTGGTCGACCAGCACGTGCGGCGCCATGCCGACCAGGTAGCCGCGCCGGCCGCCGTTGATGTAGATTTTTTCCAGCGCCAGAATGGTTTCCTCCACATACACGGGCAGCGCCTTGCGCGTGCCGAACGGCGAGGTACCGCCAATCTGGTAGCCGGAATGGCGCTGCGCCACTTCCGGCTTGCACGGTTCCACCGCCTTGCAGCCGATCGCCCGCGCCAGGTTCTTGGTCGAGACCTTGCAGTCGCCGTGCATGAGCACGATCAGGGGACGCGCGGCCTCGTCCTGCATGATGAGGGTCTTGACGACGTCGTGTTCCGCCACGCCCAGTTCGCGGGCCGACACCCGGGTGCCGCCCTTTTCTTCATAGGCGTAGGGATGCTCGGTAAACGCCACTGCGTGCTTGCGCAGGAACTGGGTGGCTGGGGTTTCCGAAATATGCTCTTTCTTGGCCATGCGTGATACGCTGAACGTTCAATGAGGAGCTTCTTATTATGCAGCAAGAAATCCGCTTTGCCACCTTCAATGCATTCAACCTGGCCCCGGCCGGACAACAGTTGTACGACAACCTGCTGCCGCTGACGGACGCCGAGTACGAGGCCAAGCTGGACTGGACCGCGCGCCAGATCGACCTGCTCGACGCCGATGTCATCGGATTCCAGGAGATTTTCTCGCAGGCGACACTGCGCGACGTCCTGTCGCGCACGCGCGGCTACCGCCATGCCACCCACGTCGGCTTCGACCCCGACCCGGCCGCCGAACGGCTCACGCCCTCGGTGGCACTGGTGTCGCGCCTGCCGCTGGCCGCGCCCGGGGTTCGGCACGCGGCCTATCCGGACGGGGTCGCCATGCCGGACGGCAGCGGCGAAGCGCGCACGTTTTCGCGCGCCCTCATCCACGCTCCCATCGTGCTCTCGCCCGACTGCACGGTCGACGTGGTGGTCGTGCACCTGAAGTCGAAGCGGCCCGACTACCGCGGCGGCGACAGTGCCGAAGACCCGTTGCTGTTCGGCCTGGCCTGCCTGCGCTCGCTGGTGCGGCGCGGTACCGAAGCGGTCGCCCTGCGCGTGCTGCTCACCAGCATGGCCAAGCAGCATGGCCGCCCGCAGATCGTGCTGGGCGACTTCAACGACGTGGCCGACGCCGTGTCCACCACCATCGTCATGGGCAATGGCACGGCGCTGTCGGGTCGCCTGTTCGACGCCTGCCAGCTGCAGCAACGCCAGGACCATCTGCGTCATGTGGGCTTTTCCATCATGCACGAGGGCAGCTACACCACCATCGACCATATCCTGGTATCGGAAGCGTTCAACCCCGCCTTGCCGAACGCCATCGGCGAAGTCATCGACGTGGTGTATCTGAACGACCACGTGGTGCTGGAACTGCCGGCCGCTTCCGACCATGGCCAGGTGCTCGCGCGCATCCGCCTGTTTGACGAAATGCGCGGGCTCACCGACGCCGGCGTGTAAGGTCGGGCTCGGCCTCGGCCATTCCCGCATAGCTGCCCTGGTATTCGTCGCAGCCTTGCTGCTCCAGGAAACGCAGCTGCGCTTCCGTCTCCACCCCTTCGGCGATGACGCGCAGCTTGAGGCTGCGCGCGAGCGCGATGATGGCGCCGATCACATCGGCATTCTGGGGCTGCAGGACGATGTCGCCCACGAACGAGGGATCGATCTTGAGCTTGGAAAGGGGCAGCCGGCGCAGGTGGCTCAGGCTGGAATAGCCGGTGCCGAAGTCGTCGATGGTCAGACGCACGCCGCGCTGGCGCAGCGCTTCCAGGGTGGCGCTGGCGCGCGGATGGGTGCTCATGAGCACATCTTCGGTGATTTCCAGGTCGAGCAGGTCGGGCGGCAGGCCGGCGGCAGCCAGCGCCGCGTCCACATGGCCGATCAGGTCGTCATGCGTGAATTGCACGATCGATACGTTCACTGCCACCGCCACATCGAAGCCGGCATTGCGCCAGGTACTGGCGCGCTGGCACGCCGCGCTTAACACCCAGTTGCCGATCGGGACGATCAATCCGCATTCCTCCGCCACTGTCAGGAAGTCGCTTGGCGCCAGCAGACCGCGCTCGGGGTGGCGCCAGCGCAACAGCGCTTCCACGCCAATGGTCATGCCGCTGGCCATGTCGACCTCCGGCTGGTACAGCAGTTCGAACTCCTGCCGCTCGAGCGCCTGGCGCAGGGCCTGTTCCATCTGCACCTTTTCGGCCACGCGGGCATTCATGTCGGGGTCGAAGAAATGGAAGACGTTGCGCCCGTTCTGCTTGGCATGGTACATGGCCACGTCCGCATGCTTGAGCAGGGTATCGATATCGCCCCCATCGTCGGGGAAAATGCTGATCCCGATCGACACCGACAGGCTGATGCTGCGGCTTTCGAACTGCACCGGCCTGGCCACCGCCAGCATGACATTGGCCGCCACGTGACCGGCCTGGTCGGCCCCGCCGATATCGGCCAGGATGACGACGAATTCGTCGCCGCCCTGGCGGCTGACGGTATCGATGCCGCGCACGCAGCCGGTCAGGCGGGTCGCCACTTCCTTGAGCACGGCATCGCCCACATGGTGGCCAAAGCTGTCGTTGATGCCCTTAAAGCGGTCCAGGTCGACAAACATGACGGCCACCTTGGCCTGCTTGCGGCGCGCCGTGCCCAGGGCCTGGTGCAGGCGGTCGAGAAAGAGCAGCCGGTTGGGCAGATCGGTCAGGAAATCGTGCTCGGCCAGATGGCGCGTGTGCTCCTCCAGCCGCTTGCGGTCGGTGATATCGGACAGGATCGCCATGAAATTGGCAATCTCGCCGCCAGCGTCGCGAATGGCCGTGAGGGCGATCCAGACCGGGTATTCCTGCCCGTCGCGGCGGGTGCCCCGGACCTCCCCTTCCCAGTGATCGTTGTCGGCCACATAGGTCCAGATCTGTTCGAAAAAATCCGGCTCGTGCCTGGGACTGCGCGGATGCGGCAGCTCCGCACCGACGATCTCGGCTGGCGCGTACCCGGTGATGCTGATGAACGCCTGGTTGACGGCCAGAACCCGGTGCTTGCCATCGGTAATGGCGATGGCGTCGCGGCTGTTTTCAAACACCTGGGCAGCCATCAGCAGGGTATGCTCGGTATCCTTGCGGGCGGAAATGTCGCGCAGGACCGCGTACGAGAGGAATTGGTGGTCCAGTGTGACGGACGTGAGCAAGATTTCGGCCCAGAAATGGTGCCCGTCTGCCAGCGCGAACTCCCATTCATAGCGCCGATTGCCTTCCAGGAAGTTCTGCGCACTCTGGGACGCGTCCGCTTCGAGCGACGCTTCGCCCGACGGCTGGATCGATGGGGAAAAATCGATCAGGGTCTTGCCCAGCATGTCCTCCTTGGCGTTCACCCGGAACAGGCGTAGCGCGGCGGGATTGGCATCGATAATGCTATTGCCTTCGATCAGCACAATGGCGTCGTTGGAGCGCTCGAACAGCTGGCGAAAGTTGGCCCCCGCCTCCAGCAATGCCTGTTCGTCAACTTTGCGCTGACTGATATCGACTTCCATGCAGAAAATTTGCTGGGGCCGCCCTTCGCGCATGATGGGAAAGTGGGTGGAATAGGTCCACAGCTGCTTGCCGTCCGGGCGCTGGACGCGCCAGTCGCGCGCGGGCGGGGCGCGGTGGGTGCTCCAGATGGCACTGAGGGTGTTTGCGAATTCTTCTTCCCGTTCCATGTGGTTGACCAGGCTGGTCAGGGGACGGCCGATCGCCTCGCGGGCGGGCACGCCGAAAATCGCCTCGCAGCTATGGTTCCAGAAACGCACCAGTCCTTCCTGGTCGATGCTGTGCACGGCCACCGTGGGCGTCAGTTCCAGCGCGGCGACAAAGCGGTACAGGGTGTCGAGCGCTTCCCGCCCTGGCCCCTCGGGCTCGAACGCGCTGGCGGCAGTTGCAGAAGTACTCACAGGCTATCCTTCATGGGGCGACCAGGCACGTCAATGGACGCGCCTCTCCTCTACGCATTCTTGTCCACGCCCCTGAAGGAGCGCTTGCGCGGGCGCAAACGACTTTCCGGCCAGCCCCGCCGGTGCCGCCCAAAACGCATTTGATCCCCCTTTTTTGCATTTCATCGTCCGGAAATGCCTGCCTGTCGCATTTGGCCCCCGCTGGTCCTTGTGATTTTCTATAGTGTCAACATGCGCCAGGTGCTCCATCCTGCCTTGCAAGACGGAGCACACGCGCCCCTCATGTACCACCAGACAAGAAGACAGCGACCATGAAACTAGAGACCCTGCCCCGCGCCCCTGCCCAACCCACCGTGTCCCGCAAACGCTGGCGCGCGCCCGTCATCGGCGCCGTGGTCCTGGCCCTCGGCGGCGCTGGCTGGTATGCCATGCAGGCGCCTAAAAAACCGGCCCCGGCCGCCGCTGCCAAAGGCGACGATGTACCCAAGGTCGATGTCTACGAACTGTCCAAGGGCGACGTGGTCGCGGTGGAAGCGCGCGCGCTGAGCCTGAACCTGCCACTGTCGGGCTCGCTGATTCCGCTGGCCCAGGCCACCGTCAAGTCCAAGGTATCGGGCGTGGTGCTCGGCGCCGACCTGCGCGAAGGCACCACGGTTGCCGTCGGCCAGGTGCTGGCGCGGCTGGACGGGGCCGACCTGGCCGCCCGCGTGGCGCAGCAGCAAGCCATGGTCGATGAAGCCACCGCCCGTCTGGCCCTGGCCACCAAGAACAACCAGAACAGCCAGGCCCTGCTCAAGCAGAACTACATCTCGCAGCAAGCCTTCGACACCACCCAGAACTCGGTCGACCTGGCCACTGCCAGCGTGAAGGCGGCGCAAGCGCAGCTGCAAATGGCGCGCATCGCCCTCAACGACACCGTGATCCGCGCGCCCATGGCCGGCGTGATCAGCCGCCGCCACGTCCAGGCCGGCGAAAAGCTCTCGCCCGACATGCCGGTATTTACCATTGTCGACCTGCGCCAGATGACGCTGGAAGCCCAGGTGCCCGCATCGGAAATTCCACGCGTAAAAATCGGCCAGGAAGTGCAATTCAAGGTCGACGGCTTTGCCGGACGCACTTTCAGCGGCAAGGTCGCGCGCATCAACCCGAGCGCCGAAACGGGTTCGCGCGCGATGCTGGTCTATATCAGTGTGAACAATGCCGACCGCGCCCTGTCCGGCGGCATGTTTGCCAAGGGCCAGCTGACCACCCACAAGTCGGCCGTGCGGCCGCTGGTGCCGCTGGCGGCGCTGCGCAAGGACAAGGATGCCGACATGGTCTACAAGATCGAAGGCGGCAAGGTGGTGGCCCAGCCAGTTCGCCTGGGCATGCGCAATGACGACGAAGGCCTGGTCGAAGTGACCGAGGGCTTGAGCGGCGGCGCCAGCCTGGTGGTCGGCAAGCTCGAAGGTGTCAAGCCCGGCACCCGCGTGCGCATGGCAGGCGCGCCTGTTGTTCCTGCAACGCCGGTGGCCGAAGCGGCCAATGTCGCCAAGAAAGGCTAAGCCATGTGGATCACCAAAACCAGTATCAAGAATCCCGTCTTTGCCACCATGGTGATGGTGGCGCTGGTCGTGCTCGGCCTGGCGTCCTACCGCGGCCTGGGCGTCGAAGCCATGCCCAACGTGGAAATTCCGGGTGCCTGGATTGAAGTCAATTACCCTGGCGCGTCGCCGGAACAGGTGGAAAACGATGTGACGCGGCCGCTCGAAGACACCGTCAACACGGTATCGGGCATCAAGAAGATCATGGCCAGTTCGTGGGAAGGCCGCGCCGGCGTCTCGGTCGAATTCGAACTGTCGACCAACATGGACAAGGCCATGACGGATTTGCGCGACAAGGTCGCCCGGGTCCGCCCCAGCTTCCCCAAGGACGTCAAGGAACCGTTCATCATCCGCTTCGAGGGTGAGAACGCGCAATCGATCGTCGACATCACCCTCACGTCGGATACGCGCAGCCTGCGCGAACTGTCGACCCTGACCGAGCAAGTCATCAGCAAGCGCATCCAGGGTGTCTCCGGTGTCGGCCAGATCCGCATCAACGGCAAAACCAACCGCCAGATCCTGGTCAACATGAAGCCGGACGCGCTGACCGGCCTGTCGGTCGGCGTCGATGAAGTGCTGCGCGCGATCCAGTCCACCAATGCCAATCTGCCGGCCGGTAACATTGCCTACGGCGCCAGCGAACGCCTGGTGCGGGTCGAAGGCAAGATCAAGGATGCGCGCGACTTCAACAAGATCATCGTGGCGCGCCGCGCCAGCGGCCCCGTGTATCTGGACCAGGTGGCCGATGTCGTCGATGGCGAGCAGGAAGAGCAATCGATCTCGCGCGTGAACGGCAAGCGCGCCATCTCCATGGAGATCGGCAAGATTCAGGATGCCAACGTGGTGGAAGTCGGTACCGGCATCAAGAAAGCCATCGAAAAAATGAAGGCCTCGCTGCCGCCCGACGTCAAGATCAGCATCCTCAAGGATGAATCGGTGCGCGTTCAGGCCCAGCTCGACAACGTCAAGCGCACCATCATGGAAGGCGCGCTGCTGACCATGCTGATCGTGTTCCTGTTCCTGCATTCGTGGCGCAGCACCATCATCACGGGATTGACGCTGCCGATTTCCGTGCTGGCCAGCTTTATCGCCATGAAATTCTTCGGCTTCACGCTGAACTTCCTGACCCTGATGGCGCTCTCGCTGTGCATCGGCTTGCTGATAGACGATGCCATCGTGGTGCGCGAAAACATCGTGCGTCACCTGGCCATGGGCAAGAGCCACTTGCAGGCCGCCTACGACGGCACCAATGAAATCGGCCTGGCGGTCATGGCGACCACCTTTGCCATCGTGGCGGTGTTCGTGCCGGTGGCCTTCATGAACGGCATCATCGGCCGCTTCTTCCTGCAGTTCGGCATTACGGTGGCGGTCGCAGTGCTGGTGTCGCTGTTCGTCAGCTTCACGCTCGACCCCATGCTCTCGTCGGTCTGGCGCGATCCGGTCAAGAACCGCTTCAAGTATGTGCCATGGCTGGGCATGCTGATGGAAAAGGTCGAGCATGGCATTGACCGCATGCACGTGTGGTACGGCAAGACGCTGGCCCTGGCCCTGCGCTGGCGCAAGCTGACCCTGACGCTGGCCCTGTTCTCCTTCATCGGCAGTCTGGCGCTGGTCCCCATGATCGGCGGCGAAATGATGCCGGAAACCGACCAGGGCTTCATCCAGATGCAATTCAAGACGGCGGTCGGCTCCAGCCTGGACTACACGGACAGCAAGCTCAAGCAGGTGGAAGCCGCGCTCAAGGATTTCAAGGAAATCGAGGCAGTCATCGCCACCGCCGGCACCTTCGACGGCCGCAATGCAGCCCAGGTCAACCTCAAGCTGACCGACCGCAAGCTGACCCATCGCCGCTCGCAGCAAAAGCTGGAAATCGCCATCCGCGAACGCTTGCAACCGATTGCCGGGATCAGCCTGTCGGTGGGCTGGAAGCCCATCTACATTGGCATCCTGGGCCAGGATGAAGCCAAGCTCGACGCCGTGGCACGCAAGATGATGGAAAAAATGCGTGCGATCAAGGGTGTCGCCGACATCGAATACAGCCAGGAAGGCGCCAACCCGGCCACCATCGTGCGCATGAACAACGAGCTGGCCAGCGACATGGGCGTGTCGGTCCAGCAGGTCGGCAGCGCGCTGCGTCCCTTCGTGGCGGGCGACCAGATCAGCCGCTGGCTGGCACCGGACGGGCAAAACTACGACATCAATGTGCAGCTGCCCAAATCGGGCCGCCAGAAGGTGGCCGACCTGGCCGACCTGTCGGTCGCCTCGAGCAAGCTCAATGCCGCCGGCAACCCGATCATGGTGCCGCTGCGCCAGGTTGTCGAGTTCGTCCCGTCAACCAGCCCGCAAGTGCTCAAGCGCCAGGCGCTGGAGCGGCGCGTGGCGATCTATGCCGGCGTCGAAGGGCGCCCGACCGGCGACGTCAACGATGACGTGCAGAAGGCCATCAAGAGCATTGCCCTGCCCGATGGCGTGCGCATGGCCGTCGGCGGCCAGGCCGAAGAGATGGCCGAAACGCTCAGCGCTGCCGGCACCGCGCTGGGGATTGCCGTGATCTTCATCTACCTGGTGCTGGCGTCGCAGTTCGGCAGCTTCCTGCAGCCGGTCGCGATCATGGTATCGCTGCCGCTGTCGATGATCGGGGTGCTGCTGGCCCTGCTGGTGACGGGCAGCACGCTCAACATTTTCTCGGTGATTGGCATCATCATGCTGATGGGCCTGGTAACCAAGAATGCCATCTTGCTGGTGGACTTTACCAACCATGCCCAGCGCGAAGGCAAGAGCCAGATCGCGGCCATCATGGAGGCCGGCCAGGTACGGCTGCGTCCGATCATGATGACCACGCTGGCGATGATCTTCGGCATGCTGCCGATGGCGCTCGGCCTGGGCGATGGCGGCGAGCAGCAAGCGCCGATGGGGCGTGCGGTCATTGGCGGGGTGATTACGTCAACCCTGCTGACGCTGGTGGTGGTGCCGGTGGCTTACACCTACCTCGACAGCCTGGGCAAGCGCGTGGCCAGATACTTCCGCGGCCACGATGCGGAAGCGGACGCGCAGCGCATGGAAGAACAGCGCAAGGAAGAACAGCGGCTGGCGGTCGTCTAAACCACGGCGCCCCGCACAGGGGGCGCCGTGGCCTGCCAACAAAAAAGCGGTGGAACAGGCCCTGGCCCGCTCCACCGCTTTTTGCTATTCCAGGCTTACTCAGGCGCGGTCTCGGCGCCTGCTTCGTCATCCGGTGTGTCGTCTGCTTCTTCGCCGCCAGGCGCATGCTTGGCCTCGGCCTTCTTACGGGCTTTTTCTTCCGCCTTCTTCTTTTTTTCTAATTCCCGCTGCCGCTTTTCGTACTGGAAATTAGTTTTAGCCATGAATCACCTCTGGGTTGTCGGGGAAAGAAAGGGGGCGCTACGGCACCATTATGACGCAAGTACGCATTACGCATTTGAATTAACCACGTGGATGATGCTGGGCATGCAGCTGCTTCATGCGCTCGCGCGCAACATGGGTATAGATTTGGGTGGTCGAAATGTCCGAGTGACCCAGCAATAGTTGCACAACACGCAAGTCGGCGCCATGGTTGAGCAAGTGGGTCGCAAACGCATGGCGCAGCGTGTGCGGCGACAGGGGCGCGTTGATGTCGGCCCGGGCCGCGTGCTTTTTGATGAGAACCCAAAACATTTGCCGCGTCATGGGACCGCCGCGCGCCGTGACGAACAGCGCATTGTCCACCTGGCCATTGAGGATGGCGCCACGCGCGTCGCGCAGGTAACGTTCTATCCATTGCCGTGCTTCCTGGCCGAACGGCACCAGGCGCGTCTTACCGCCCTTGCCGGTGATGCGCAGGACGCCGTCGTTCATGCTCAGTTCGACCAGCTTGAGCGTGACCAGTTCCGACACCCGCAAGCCGCTCGCATACATCAGTTCCAGCATGGTGCGCTCGCGCAATCCCAGCGGGGTGCTGACATCGGGCGCGGCAAGCAAGGCTTCGACCTGGGTTTCGGACAAGGTATGCACGAAGCGCTGCGGCTGGCGCGCCGACGCCAGCTTCAGGCACGGGTCGACCGTGACCTGGCGGTTGCGCAGCGCCAGCTGGTAAAAGCGTTTGAGCACGGACAGGCGCCGGTTCGCCGAGCTGGGCTTCGATTCGGCATGGCGGTCGGCAAAATACGCATCGAGGTCGTGCGGCTCGACCGCGTGCAGCGAAGCGCAGGCAGGCCGCTTGACCTCGAGCCAGCGCGCAAACAGGCGCAGGTCGCGCCGGTAGGCATCGAGCGAATTCTTGGCCAACCCCTGTTCCAGCCACAGGTTGTCGCAAAAATCGTCGATCAGGCGAAGATTGACTGCTGCTGCCATGGGGAAGTATTGACGCCTTCGTGGGCCAGCAGCCAGCGCTTGACGCTCAGGTGAAAGCCGTTTTCGTCATCGTGATGGGAAAAGCCGCCCAGCCCGCCCGCCGCCGTGACGCGGTGGCACGGTATGACCAGCGGAAACCAGTTGGCGCCGCACGCCTGGCCCACGGCGCGCGGGGCCGAGCCAATGTGGCTGGCGACCTGGCCATAGGTGCGCACCGTGCCGCGCGGAATGGCCGCGATGGCGTCCCACACGCGCCGCTGGAAGGCGCTGCCGGCCGGCGCCAGCGGCAGGGAAAAGGCAAAATCGGCGTCGGCCAGGTAGCGCGCCACCTGTTCGGCTGCTGCGTTTGCAACAGGGTCGCTGCCTGCCTTTTCACTAAAATGGGGCGGCAGATACACCAATTCGCGCACAAGCCCCGCTTCGGTGCGGATGCCGATGGCGCCGAACGGCGCTGCCACGATGGCGGAAAAAATCGTACTCGCTTGCGCAATCTTCATGGGGCTCAGTGTACCTCAGGCAGCGCCAAAACGAACCGGCGTGCTTTTCCGCGGGCGAAAAAAAACGCGCCTTGCGGCGCGTTCCAAATTTTATTCACGTTTCCGGCCAGTTGGTCTTGCCAACAGCATTCTGTAAAACGCGTGTCTCCTCGATATTTCTCCGGTATGGACTACCGTTGTTTTATCTACCTACTCCCCAAACCTCAAAT
>Ga0209023_10001840_pt1 | contig 27635 bp, 28 predicted proteins | sample LakOneMetagenome_FD_187468 | JGI IMG/M metagenome (GOLD analysis project Ga0209023, IMG submission 187468) | Freshwater and sediment microbial communities from Lake Erie, Canada (SPAdes) (version 2) | ecosystem: Environmental > Aquatic > Freshwater > Lentic | place: Lake Erie, Canada...
CACCGCCGCGATCGAACAGCGCCGCCGCGCCATCGAAATCGCCATCGTCGAACCGCATCGCGTAAGTGTAGAGCAGGTTGGGTATGGCGATGCCAGGAAGCGACAAAGACGCGTTCATCACAGGCGCTCGATGATCGTCACGTTGGCCTGCCCGCCACCTTCGCACATGGTCTGCAGACCATAGCGACCGCCGGTGGCCTCCAGCGCATTGAGCAAGGTGGTCATCAGCCGCGCACCGGTCGCTCCCAACGGGTGGCCCAGCGCGATCGCCCCGCCGTGCACGTTGACCTTCTCATGCGGAATGCCCAGTTCCTTCATCCAGGCCATCGGCACTGACGCAAAAGCTTCGTTGCATTCGAACAGGTCGATATCGTTCACGCTCATCCCGGCCTTTTTCAGCGCATGCTGCGTGGCGGGGATCGGCGCGGTGAGCATCCAGACGGGATCATCGGCGCGGACCGAGATGTGATGGATCCGCGCGCGTGGCTTCAGCCCATGATCCTTCACCGCCTGCTCGCCGGCGATCAGAAGTGCCGCTGCGCCGTCACAGTTCTGGCTTGCGACCCCGGCGGTGATCACACCGCCCTCCTGCACGGTCTTGAGGCTGGCGAGTCCTTCCAGCGTGGTACCCGGACGGATCGTTTCGTCGGCCGCGAGGCCCTCCAGCGGGGCGATCTCGTTCGCGAACAGGCCGCCGTCGGTGGCGGTCTGGGCACGCTGGTGGCTGGCGAGCGCGAACTCTTCCATCGCCTCACGGCTGATCTGCCATTTCGCCGCGATCATCTCGGCCGAGTTGATCTGGTTGAGCAGTCCGTCGCCGAAACGTTCGACCCAGCCCTTCGATCCGGTGAAGGGATCGCCAAAGCCATAGGGTTGCCCGGCAAACATCGCGGCCGAAATCGGGATCGCGTTCATCGCCTGGCTGCCGCCCGCGACGACCAGGTCTTGCGTCCCGCTCATCACGCCCTGTGCGGCAAAGTGAACCGCCTGCTGGCTCGATCCGCACTGGCGGTCGATCGTGGTGCCCGGCACATGCAGCGGCATGCCCGCGACCAGCCAGACCGTACGGCCGATGTCACCCGCTTGGGGGCCGATGGTGTCGCAGCAGCCCCAGACAACGTCGTCAACGGCACCCGCATCAATCCCGGTCCGCTCGACCAGTGCCTTGATCGGGTGCGCACCGAGGTCAGCCGGGTGGACTTGCGCAAGGCTGCCCTTCTTGCGCCCGATCGGGGTGCGGATCGCGTCGATGATATAGGCTTCGGCCATGGTGTTCCCTCAGGCAAATGTGTGTTCAGGGCCGATCGGCTGGGCACCGCCCAGCACGGCATCGTCGACCCGCTTGTAGTGGTAGGACCGGTCACCCCAGGCCCCGGCCAGGGCCCAGGCGCGCTTCATACAGAAGTGCAGATCGACCTCGTAGGTATAGCCCATCGCCCCGTGGACCTGGATCGCGGTCTCCGCGGTCTGGATCGCGGCGTCGGTCGCGGCCAGTTTGGCGTGGCTGACATGAACTGGCGCGCTCACCGCGCCGTCCTCAAGCGCCTGTGCCGCACGCCAGACCACCGGCTTGGCGAACTCGATCGCCACCGCACAGCTCGACAGCTGGTGCTTCAGCCCCTGAAACGCACCGACCGGCTGGCCGAACTGGGTGCGAACCTTGGCGTACTCGACCGCCTGATGGAGCATCGCATCGGCCAGGCCGACCAGCTGCGCCGCGCTCATCAAGGCTCCAAGGTTGAGCAGGTGATCGTCGGTGCTGCCCTGCGCCGGGAAGCGGACCAGATTGCGCAAGGGGTCGACACTTTGCAGCGGCTTGCCCTCGCCGTCTGCCACCCACGGGTTGAGCACGTGCGGCAGGGCGACCTTGCGCTCGCCTGCGACGATTGCGGCAAGTTCCGCAGTCTCACCCTTCGCCACCAGCCACGGCACCGCGACAAAGGCGGTATCGACCAGCGGCTCGGCCAGGCAGGCCCGGCCACACTCGGCTGCGATCAGTGCGGCTTCGAGCAGCCCCATGCCCAGCCCGCCGTGCTCTTCCGGCACGCAGAGCCCCGTCAGCCCCATCTCGACCAGGCCCTGCCAGATCGCGGGGTCACGGTTGCCTTCGGCATCGAGCCGGCGCAGCACTTCGGGGCCGTGAGTGCCCGCCAAGTAGTCGCGCACGCTTTCGGCCAGGGTCAGCTGATCGTCTGAGAAACGGAAGTCCATCAGCCGGCTCCCACGCGCGGAAGGCCCAACAATCGCTCGGCGATGATGTTCCGCTGGACCTCGTTCGACCCGGCGTAGATCGGGCCCGAGAGCGAGAAGATGTAGCCCTCCAGCCACTGGTTGATCTGTCCGTTGCCAAAGCGCTTCAGCTCGGCATGGGCGCCCAGCAATTGCATCGCGGTGCGGTGCATCGCGCGGTCGAGTTCCGACCAGAAGATCTTGTTGAGGCTGGCTTCGGCTCCGATCTTGCCCCCAGCCATGATCTTTGAAGCGACCGCATAGGTGTTATAGGCATAGGCCTGCGCCGCCCCCCAGGCCTGCACCACCGCTTCGCGCGCGGCCGGACCAGCCTCGGCCTCGTGCGCGCGATAGAGTTCGACCAGCCGTTTGGCGGTGGCCTGGAACCGGCCGGGCGAACGCAGCATCAACCCGCGTTCGAATCCGGCAGTCGCCATGGCCACGTTCCAGCCCTCGCCCTCACCCGCCAGGCAATTCTCCATTGGCACGCGCACTTCATCGAAGAACAGTTCGGCAAAGCCGGTATCGCCGTGCAGCTGGCGGATCGGTCGGCGGGTGATCCCGGGGCTGTTCAGGTCGAACAGGATGAAAGTCAGGCCCTTGTGGCGCTTGCTCTCCGGATCGGTGCGGAAGATGCCAAAGCCCCAGTCGGCAAAGGCGGCGCGGCTGGACCAGGTCTTTTGTCCCGTGATGACGTAGTGATCCCCGTCAAGCACGGCCTTGGACTGGATTGCCGCCATGTCGCTGCCCGCGCCGGGTTCGGACCAGGCCTGCGCCCAGATCACTTCGCCGCGCGCCATAGGCGGCAGGAAGCGGGCCTTCTGCTCTTCGGTGCCGAACTCCATGATTGTCGGGCCGAGCAGGAAGATGCCGTTCTGGTTGGCGCGGTTTGGCCCGCCGGTGCGGAAATACTCTTCCTCAAAGATCAGCCACTGGATCAGGTCGAGCCCGCGCCCGCCGAACTGTTCGGGCCAGGTGACCATGCCCCAGTTGCCGCTGGCGAGCGTGCGCTCCCATTCGACGTGCTGATCGTACCCCTCGCGGCATTCCAGCGTGACCAGCGGCTCCCTTGGCACGTGCGCCTCCATCCAGGCGCGCACCTCGGCCCGGAACGCCTGCTGTTCAGGGGTGTAAGCCAGATCCATCAGAATTTCGCGGCCTTGCCGGTTTCGACAAAGGCGTCGCGGCTCTTCTGGCTGTCCTCGTGCATATACATTTCGAGCGTGAAACCCTGTTCCCAGCGGTAGCCACGATCAACATCGCGCGGCTCAAGCCCGTTCAGCGCTTCCTTGGCGATCACCAGCGCCTTGCGGCTCTTGCTGGCGATTACTGCGCAGAAAGCCCGCGCCTCGGTTACCAACTGGTCGCGCGGGACGACCTTCTCGACCGCGCCTAGGCGGTAGGCTTCCTCGGCGGGGATGTTACCGCCGGTAAAGAACGCTGCGCGGACCTTGTGCAGCGGCAGCATGCGCGAGAGGTGGCTGGCCCCGCCCATCGCGCCGCGATCGACTTCGGGCAGGCTGAAATAGGCGTCGTCTGAGGCAATGATCGTGTCCGAAGCCCCGCAGATCCCGATCCCGCCGCCAATCACGAACTTGTGGACCGCGACCACCACCGGCACTTCGGCATCGCGAATCGCCTTGAAGGTCAGGTAATTGCCGCGGTTGAGCACGGTGATCCGCTCGGGATGCGCCTGCATCTCCTTGATATCGACCCCGCCGCAAAAGCCGCGCGATTCCTCGGCGGCGCGGATCAGTACGCAGTTGACCTCGGGGTTGCTGGCAGCCGCGGAGATGATCGCGGGCAGCGCCATCCAGGTCTCGCTGTCGAAAGCGTTGACCGGGGCGACGTCGAACACGATCTCGGCGATGCGATCTTTGATGGTAGTTGTAATTCCCATAACTAACCTCCGTTCGCATCGAGCGAAGTCGAGATGCTGCGCGCCGGTGTCTCGACTTCATCCGAAGGATGAAGTTTATCCTGAGCAGCGGCTGCTAAGCCGCAAGCCGAAGGGCTCGACACGAACGGCGGTTGGGTGAGTGCCGCGATCCGTGCGCGGGCCTCTGCTTCAATTGCTGCGAGAAGGTCGGCGCAAGTGGGCAGATCGCTCAGCCGTCCGCCGACCACGCCGGTCGCCATCAGGCCGTGTTCGGCATCGCCCGATACCACCGCGCGCTGGATCATCATCGGCGCGGCGGCGGCCATCATGGCCTGCGCCAGCGGCATCTCGCCATGGCTGGTCATGGCCCGCGCGGTACCCAGCACCTGCCCCCAGGACATGCCGGTTTGCCGCTTCATCTCGAGGCCAGCCTCGACCGCGCGCAGCCACATCGCCAGCTTGCCAGAGCCTTCGATCCGCTTGAGCAAGGGGTTGAGGATCATCCGCTGGGGGATACCATCCACTTTTGTGGACACCACGATGTCACCCGTGCCGGCCTTGACGTAAGCAGCCTTGGGACTGGCCGGCACCGGGCTTTCGGCGGTCATCAGGAAGCGGGTGCCCATTGCGATGCCCACCGCGCCATAGGCCAGCGCCGCCGCCAGCCCGCGCCCGTCACCAAATCCGCCTGCGGCAACCACCGGAACATCCACGGCATCAAGCACCTGCGGCAGCAGCACGGTGGTCGGCACCGACCCGGTGTGCCCGCCGCCCTCGCCGCCCTGGACCGTGACCATCTCGCAGCCCAGCTGGACCATCTTTTCGGCGTGCTTCACCGCGCCGACGGTGGGGATGCACAGGATCCCGGCATCGTTGAAACGGCCGATCATCCTTGCGTCGGGTCCGCGCCCGAAGCTGACCGCACGGACCCGGTCCTTATTGGCAAGAATGATCTCGACTATTTCCTGAGCACCCGGCTGGAAGCTATGGAAATTGACCCCGAAATTATGCGGGGTCAGATCCTTCAGCCGGGCAATCGCCTCGCCAAGTTCCGCCGGCTTCATCACCGCCCCGGCCAGGAAACCGAAGGCCCCGGCATTGCTGCTCGCCGCCACCAGTTCGGGCGTAGCGATCCAGCCCATCGCGGTCTGGATCACCGGCAGGCGGCAACCGAGGCGCGTAGTCAGCGCGGTGGCAAGCGGATCGGTCAAAGGTTCAACCCTCGCCGGATTGCTTCTTGTTCGCCGCCGCCGCCGACTTGCCCGACACTCCGGCAATCGAATTGCCGTACATCAGGTCGTTCTGGGCATGGGCGAAGTGGTGCATGTGGAACACCGCGTCCATCGCCGCGCGCTTGCCGCGCAGTTCCTCAACGTGGTTGATTGCCTGCTTCGACAGCCAGTTGCCCAGCCGCGGCGCGCCGGCCAACTTGGCCGCCCAGGCCGCAGCGACATCGCGCAGTTCCTCGCGCGGGACGACCTTGTTGACCATGCCGAACTGTTCCGCCCGCGCCGCCGGCATCCGTTCGCCCAGCAGCAGGAATTCCTTGGCCACGCGCGGCGGCAGTTCATAGGCGTGGGCGAAGTATTCGACGCCGGGGATCCCCATCATCGGGCTGACCGGATCCTGGAAGAAGGCATCCTCGCTCGCGACGATCAGGTCGCAGACCCAGGCCAGCATCAGCCCGCCGGCAATGCAGGCGCCCTGCACCATGGCGATGGTCGGCTTGGGGATGTCGCGCCAGCGGCGGCACATGCCGAGGTACTGTTCCTGCTCGCGGGTATAGAGCAGTTCGGCATGCGGCTTGTTGGTGTGCGGCGCGAACATCAGCCGCTTGTCGAATTCGGTGTGCAGATCGCGGCCGGGCGTGCCGATATCGTGCCCGGCGGAAAAGTGCTTGCCCGCCCCCGCCAGCACGATCGCGCCGACGCTCTCATCCTCAACCGCGCGCTTGAAGCAATCGTCGAGCGCGTAGGTCATCTGCCCGTTCTGGGCATTGTTGAAGCCAGGCCGGTTCATGGTGATCCAGGCCACGCCATCCACCACTTCATACTTTACCGGCTCGGCGGTTTCGTATTCGGGCGGTGCCGCTTTGGGTTCGACGAGTTCGCGTCCTTTGGTCATGCTGCGGCCCTCCTTGCGGGCGGATTGTCCTTGATCACCGAATTGCGGATCCCGTGCGGATCGAGGCTGGCGATGATTGCCAGTTCCTCGGTGCCGGGCAGCGCCGTTTCACCCGCCACCGCATCGATCAGTTCGAAGCCGGTGTTCTCCTGCACCTCGGCAAAGGTGACGCCGGGATGGAGCGAAACGACGCGCACGGCATTGCCCGGCCCGCCAAAGTCCATGACGCAGAGGTTAGTCACCACGCGGCGCAGGTCCACGGCCGAGTAATTGCCGCCCGGCACGCGCTTGGCGGGATTGTAGCCGACGCCCGAAACCATATCGACCTCGCCCGCCACGAAGACGCGGGTGGTATGGCTGGGGAAGAAGAAGCTGTTGGGGTGGTAGATCGTATTCCCCGGAAAACCGCGCACGCCCAGCATCTGGGTCTTGGGCTGGTGGTGCGTGCCGCCAAGTTGGCTGAGGTTGATCTGACCGAAGCGATCGATCTGGGTGGGCGTGACCATCGCATGGCGCCGCCCGGTCCAGACCGCCGCATCGAAGAACCGGCTGAACGGCAGGTAGCCGGCTGCCTTGCGATCATCATAGGCCCGTGGGCCCAGCGGCACCGGCTGTTCGACCAGATAGCACTCGCCATCGGTCATCATCAGCTCGGGGCTGTGGGTCAGCTTGGCCAGGCCAGCGGCCAGGCGCGGAATCGGGCCTACACCGGTGGCGACAACTTCGCCGTTATTGCGGAAGGCTTCGGAGCAGGCGAAGACGCACAGCTCTGCAAGAGTCACATCGCTCATTTCCCACCTCCGTTCGCATCGAGCGAAGTCGAGATGCCGCGCGCGAGTGTCTCGACTACGCTCGACACGAACGGACCTTGGATGCAATTTCCATTCATCAGAATATCGGCAAAGGCAAAGCCTTCACCGCCTCCACTCCGCCAAAACTGGCAAGGTATGTTGCTTCGTCGACGCCGACAAAGCGGTCTTGGACCGCGCTCCAGTCGCCGGGATCCTTGGCTGCATCGGTGTAAGCCTTCAGCGCCTTCATGTCCCAGCCGTAATGCGGCGGCATCGAACTGGGATGCGCGCCGCCGGGTATCTGGCAGAGGCCCGAAATGAACGCGCGCTCGACGATGTTGGCCTGGGCTTGCTCAGGGTAATGGTCTTCCATCCGGTCAACCAGTTCCTCGCAGCTGACATAGGTCTTGGCCGCCGCGCGGGCGAACCATTCGTCGTAGTAAACATCGGGCCCAAAGACCTGGACATTGCCGCGCCAGTCGCTGCGGTTGACGTGAAGCAGTGCTGCATCGAGCTTCAGCGCGGGCATCGCGATCAACACTTCGCCGTCGGCATAGGGCGACTGCACCGTCTTGAGCCCGCCCAGTTCGGCAAGGTCCGTACCCAGCCCCACGCGCGTTGGCAGGAACGGCAGGCCGAAGCTTGCCGCCTTGAGGCCCCACTGGAACATGCCTTCGTCCAGTTCGAGCACTTCGATCTGCCCGGCCTCACGGCTTTTCCGGAACCACGGCTCAAGCGGAATTGCGTCCAATGAGACGAAAGCGAAGACAAGTTTCTTCACCTTGCCCGCCGCGCAAAGCATGCCAACATCCGCGCCGCCATATGCGACCACGGTCAGGTCCTTGAGGTCCGACCGCAGGATCTCGCGCACCAGCGCCATCGGCTTGCGCCGCGGGCCCCAGCCGCCGATGCCCAGCGTCATGCCGTCGCGAAGTTGGCCGACGATCTCGGCCGGGGTCATCCGTTTGTCGAGAATAGTCATTCCGCGGCCGCCGCTTCCTTCATCGCCTTCTGCCAGGCCCATTCATGGCCCCAGATCGAGATGCCGATATGCTTGGTCACTTCCCAGCTGGCCGGGTCGATCACCAAGCTGTCGCAGCCGATTTCCAGATCGAACCCACCGGGGGTCTGGACATAGAAGCCGACGGTTTCGTCATTGTAATGCTGGCCCAGCGAGGCGCTTTCGGCATAGCCGTGGGCCTTCATCCGGTCGTGCGCCTTGCCCACTTCTAGCAGGCTCGGCAGTTCAAGCATGATATGAACGCAGCCCGATGGCGGTACCGGGCCTTCGCCCAGTGCGACCGAGTGGTGGCGGCCATTGTCGGCATGCATGAAGGCAAAGCCCATCCCCGGATCGTCCGGCCCGCCGCCGCCGAAATAGAAGCGCGGCATGTCGGTCTCGTGGAAGCCGACCACGTCGCGGTAGAACGCCACGGTCTCGTCGAAATTGGGCGCCTGGAACACCGCGTGGCCCATGCCCATGTCGCCGGTGATGAAGCGCGGGATGTCCAGCGGCGAGACGAACGGCTCGGCCGACACACTGTCGCCATGATAGAACTCAAGGCCATTGCCCGCCGGATCGCTGGTCTTGAAGAACGCCGCCACCCCGCGCAGCGCGGCCCCATCGGCGCTGCCATGCTCAACCGGACGGCCCGCAGCCGCAATCGCTTCGGCCAGACTGGCGAGCGCGGCGGCATCGGTCACTTCATAGCCAGCAGCAGTGAAATGGTCTTTCGCGCCTTGCCAGATCCGCAGGCGGAACGGCCGCTGGTCAATGCGGAACTGCATCGCCCCATCGGCCGCGTCCTTCGCGCGCATCACCCCGGCGACTTGCGTCAGGAAGTGGTCCCACCGCTCCGGCTGGGTGGTTTCGACAATGCAATAGCCGAGCGCCTTGATCCCCATGACGGTCAGTCCCCCTTCACCAAATCCAGAAAATAGGGGCGTTCGCCGCCCCCATCGACATTGAGCCTTGCCCCGCTGACCCAGCTTGCCAGGTCCGAGCAGAGCCACAGCACTGCGCCTGCCAGGTCATCGCCGGTGCCCATGCGCCCAAGCGGCATCGACTTGCCGACGGCGGCTTGCGCGGCCGCATCGCCATAAGTGGCTTCGGCATTCTCAGTCTGCATCAGCCCCGCGATGATCGCGTTGACGCGGATCTGCTGCGGGCCCCATTCCTGCGCGAGGCTCTGCGTCAGGTTGAGCAGCCCTGCCTTGGCCGCGCCATAGGCCGCAGTCCCTGGCGAAGGCCGCGCGCCCGAAACCGAGGCGATGTTGATCACGTTGCCCCCGCCCGCCGCGACCATGTGCGGATAGGCGGCCTGCGCCATATACATCGGTGCTTGCAGGTTGAGCTTGAGGATGGAGTCAAAAAAGCGCGGGCTGGCAGTGGCGGCATCGGCCGCTGGCGATCCCCCGGCATTGTTGACCAGAATGTCGAGCCGCCCGAACTTTGCTGCAGTGGCATCGACCAAGGCCTTGGCCATATCGGGATCGCGAATGTCGGCGGCCATGAATTCGACCCCCAGCGGCAGGTCATCAGGCTCGCTGCGGCCACAGACCATCACCCGCGCTCCGGCTGCAGCCAGCGCCCCGGCAATCGTCCGCCCCAGCCCCCGGGTTCCCCCGGTGACAATGGCGACCTTGCCGCTCAAATCGATGGCAACGGGACGTGACAAGTGAGCGCTCTCCCCGATCCAACGCCAACAACAGGAATTGCTGTCCGGAGGATTCGAAAAACGCCATATCGAAAGCTAGAATGCTTTTCAATTGACGATTTGCGTATTGCATGGCAGAAAATTTTACGAATGCTTGGCCTCAGCGGCCTCGACGATTCGATTAGTCCGGGAGAATCCACCTCATGGCCAGCGCAGCCCATTCCAGCCCTGCCGAAGTCGCCATTCCGACTGCCGAAGAACTGGTCGCCCGCGCCCGCGCGATGGTGCCGGTGCTCAAAGAGCGGGCCCGGGAATGCGTCGCCAATCGCGATGTGTCTGAGCAGACCATTGCCGAGATGAAGGCCGCGGGCTTTTTCAAGATTCTTCAGCCGAAGCGCTGGGGCGGTTATGAAATGCACCCCAACGCGTTTTTCGATGTCCAAAAGGCGCTGGCCGAAGGCTGCATGTCCACTGGCTGGATGTACGGCGTGCTGGGCTGCCACCCTTATGAGATGGCGCTGTTCCACAATCAGGCCCAGGAGGAGGTCTGGGGCAGCGACGAGGATATGCTGGTTTCCTCTACCTATCAGCCGGTCGGGCAGGTCAAGACCGTTGAGGGCGGATTCCGCCTGTCGGGCCACTGGGGCTTTTCGACCGGGTCGGTCCACTGCGGCTGGGTGCTGCTGGGTGCGCTGGTCTGGCCGAATGACGAGCCGGGCTCGGGCCCGCCCGACATGCGCACCTTCCTGCTGCCGCGTAGCGACTATACGATTGACCGCGATGCCTGGCACGTCTTCGGCCTGCAAGGCACCGGCAGCCATGACATTCACGTCAGCGATGTCTTCGTGCCCGAATACCGCACCCACCGTGCGATCGACGGGTTCCTGTGCCAGAACCCCGGCCAGGCGGAGAATACCGGACCGCTGTATACCCTGCCCTGGGCGCAGGTCTTCACCCGCTCGGTCTCGACCGCGGCGTTTGGCGGCGCGCGCGCCGCTGTGAATGCCGCGCTGAAGATCGCCGAGAACCGGGTTTCAACCAATACCGGCAAGGCGTCGAAAGCCGATCCGCACCTCCAGGCCGCGATCGCCAAGGCGCATGCCCAGATCCTTGAGATGGAAGCCGCGCTGACGCTGAGCATGAATGACCTGATGGACTATGCGGAGCGCGGCGAAGCGATCCCAATGGAGAAGCGCGCGCTCTATACCTATAACTCGTCCAATGTGGTCCGGCGCTTGGCCGAGATGATCGACGATATCGTTCAGCTGCTGGGCGGCCGTGCAATCTACATGACCAGCGAAATCATCCAGCCATGGCTTGATCTCAATGCCGGACGCGCGCACGTCGCCAACGATCCGGGCAACCGCTATGGCGACGTTGTCGGCAGCCTGTTCGGGGAACCGCCGGCCTTCACTTTCCTCTGAGAGGCAACATGGCAGTATTGAAGCAGGCGACGTACCGGGTCAGCGGCGACTACGATATCCACCTGGCCGAGGCCGGTGCGGGTCCCGTGGTGGTATTCATCCACGGCAGCGGCCCGGGCGCTTCGGGCGCTTCGAACTTCCGCCAGAATATCGACGCCTATGTCGCGGCTGGGTTTCGGGTGATCCTGCCCGACCTGATCGGCTATGGCGCAAGTTCCAAGCCTGAAGGGATCGATTACACCCTGCAGCTGTTCACCGACACACTGTACGAGGCACTGCGCGCCCACGGGATCGAGCGGGCGCACTTGGTCGGCAATTCGCTGGGCGGCGGGGTGGCAATCCAGATGACGCTCGACCATCCCGAATTTGCCGACAAGCTGCTGATGATGGCACCTGGCTGCGTGGCCGAACAGGCCAGCTATTTCACCATGCCGGGGATCGCCAAGATGGTCTCGAATTTTGGTGGGCCGGATTTCAACCTTGACGAGCAGCGCCGCCTGATCGGCAACCTGCTGCACCCCGACTATGCCAGCAAGATCCCCGAGGAACTGGTCGCCGAACGCTTCGCCGTGGCCCGCACCCAGCCCAAGGACGTGCTGATGCGGATGAAGACCCCCAACCTGGGCCTTCGTTTGCATGAGCTCGCGGGCCCAATCTTCGTGATGTGGGGTCTCAACGACGAATTCTGCCCCGAAAGCCATGCGCGGCTGTTCCTGGACGCCTGCGACAATGTGCGCTGCCTGACCTTCGCCCGCACCGGGCATTGGGTGCAGGTAGAGCGCGCTGCCGAATTCAACGCCTATGGCACCGAGTTCCTGCGTGGCTGAAGGGTACCCCCTGGTTCCAGACGAACTACCAGCCCAGTTCAAGGCGGCGATGCGGAGGCTGGCGGCATCCGTTTCGGTGGTGGTGGCACAGGGCGACAATGGCCCGGTCGGCATGGCCGCAACATCGATCACTTCGCTTACCGTCGATCCACCCGCGGTGCTGGTCTGCGTTAACCGGGCAACCTCGATCCACGCCTCGCTCAACCCCACTGCCCCGCTATCGGTCAACCTGCTGTCCAGTCATCAGCGAGACGTCTCGGCGGCATTTGGCGGCGGCATGGCACATGATCAGCGCTTTTCGATTGGCACCTGGCAGATCGGCAGCAACGGCCTGCCCCTGCTCGAGGGAGCCCAGGCCAACCTCAGCTGCGTGATCGACACGATGATCGCCTATGGCACCCATTCGATCGTCATCGCCCGCGTGCTCGAAGCCCGGGTCGGCGACACGGTTGCGCCCTTGATTTATCAGGACGGAAAATACCTGTGAGCCTGCGCGAAACCCTGGCCGAAGAGCTCTATCGTTGCTTGCGCGAGCGCCGCACGGTGCCGCCGCTGATTGCGCGCCATCCGGACCTCACGATCGAGGATGCCTATTCGATCAGCCTGGGCTTGCTTGACCGCCGCAAGGCCGATGGCGAGCGGGTGATCGGCAAGAAGATCGGCGCGACCAGCAAGGCAGTGCAGGACATGCTGGGGATCAGCCAGCCCGACTTCGGCCTGCTGACCGACTGGATGCACTGCGGCGAGGACATCGACATCGAGGTCAAGGCGCTGATCCAGCCGCGCGCCGAAGCCGAGATTGCTTTCATCCTCAAGGACAGCCTCAACGGGCCCGGCGTTACCGCCGCCGATGTGATTGCCGCGACCGAGGCGATCGTGCCCTGTTTCGAGATCGTCGACAGCCGGATCACCGACTGGAAGATCGGGATTGTCGATACGATTGCCGACAATGCCAGCTGCGGCGTCTTCGTCCTGGGTGAGGCGCGCGCCGATCCGCGCGATCACGATCTGCCCGGCCTGCATGTCACCGTCACCAAGAACGGCGCGCCGCTGTCCGAAGGCTATGGCCATGCGGTCCAGGGCAACCCTGCCGAAGCGGTTGCCTGGCTGGCCAACACGCTGGGTGCGTTCGGCGTGACGCTCGATGCCGGCGACGTGATCCTGTCGGGCAGCCTGGTCCCGCTTGCGCCCGCCGCAAAGGGCGACCTGTTTGAAATGACCCTGCACGGTGTGGGTAGCTGCACCGCGCGGTTCGTCTGAAGGAATTGAAATGGCACGCGTAAAGGCCGCGATCATCGGTTCGGGCAATATCGGCACCGACCTGATGATGAAGATGATCAAGTACCCCCAGAACATGGAACTGGCCGCCGTGGTAGGGATCGACCCCAATTCGGAAGGCCTGGCCATGGCCCGCGAGCATGGCATTGCCACCACGCATGAAGGGATCGATGGCCTCAAGAAACTGGCCTGCTATCCGGAAATCGGCATCGCCTTCGATGCAACCTCTGCCTATGCTCACAAGGCCCATGACGAAGCGCTGCGCGCCGACGGAATCCAGGTGGTTGACCTCACTCCGGCCGCGATCGGCCCGTTTACGGTGCCGCCGGTCAACATGCATGCGCACCTCGACCAGCCGAACGTCAATATGGTGACTTGCGGCGGACAAGCCACGATCCCGATGGTCGCTGCCGTCGCGCGTGTTTCTGACAAGGTCCACTATGCCGAGATCGTCGCCTCGGTCTCATCGCGCTCCGCCGGGCCCGGCACCCGCGCCAATATCGACGAGTTCACCCGCACCACCGCCCGCGCAATCGAGGTGGTCGGCGGCGCGACGAGGGGCAAGGCGATCATCATCCTCAACCCGGCCGAACCGCCGATGATCATGCGCGACACTGTCTTCACCTTGAGCGAAGGCGGCAGCGAAGACGCCATCCGCGCTTCGGTGGCCGAAATGGTCGCCGAAGTGCAGAAATACGTCCCCGGCTATCGGCTCAAGCAGGAAGTGCAGTTCGAACGCTTCGGCGACAACAACAAGCTGCGTATCCCCGGCATGGGCGATTTCACCGGGATCAAGTCGATGATCATGCTCGAAGTCGAAGGCGCGGGAGATTACCTGCCCCCCTACTCCGGCAATCTCGACATCATGACCGCCGCGGCCAAGGCCACTGGCGAGCTGCTGGCGGCGCGGAGAATGGCACAATGAACGGCACATTCAACGTCGAAGCCGGGCACAAGCTCTACATCCAGGACGTCACCCTGCGCGACGGGATGCACGCGGTGCGCCACATGTACGGGATCGACCACGTCAAGGCGATCGCATCGGCGATCGAGGCATCCGGCGTCGATGCGATCGAGGTTGCGCACGGCGACGGTCTGTCAGGGGCCAGCTTCAACTATGGCTTCGGCGCGCATACCGACTGGGAATGGCTGGAAGCCGTCGCCGAAGTGCTCGACAAATGCGTGCTGACCACGCTGATTCTGCCCGGCCTTGGCACGGTTGAGGAATTGCGCCGCGCCTATGACATCGGCGTACGTTCGGTTCGCGTTGCGACGCATTGCACCGAAGCCGACGTATCGAAGCAGCACATCGGCATCGCCCGCGATCTGGGCATGGACGTCTCGGGCTTTCTGATGATGAGCCACATGATCGAGCCCGAACACCTTGCCAGTCAGGCGCTGCTGATGGAAGGCTACGGCGCGCATTGCGTCTATGTCACCGACAGCGGCGGCGCGCTCGACATGGACGGGGTGCGGGCCCGGTTCGAAGCCTATGACCGGGTGCTGAAGCCTGAGACCCAGCGCGGGATGCACGCGCACCACAACCTCTCGCTGGGCGTCGCCAATTCGATCGTCGCGGCGCAGTGCGGCGCGGTGCGGATCGATGCCAGCCTGACCGGGATGGGCGCGGGCGCGGGCAATGCCCCGCTAGAGGTCTTCGTTGCCGCTGCTGACCGCAAGGGCTGGAACCACGGCTGCGACGTCAGCCTGCTGATGGATGCCGCCGAAGACCTCGTTCGCCCGCTGCAGGACCGCCCGGTCCGGGTCGATCGCGAAACGCTGAGCCTGGGCTATGCCGGGGTCTATTCCAGCTTCCTGCGCCATGCTGAAAAGGCCAGCGAAACCTATGGGATCGACACCCGCGAGATCCTGCTCGAACTGGGCCGCCGCAAGATGGTCGGTGGGCAAGAAGACATGATCGTCGATGTCGCTCTCGACATGGTGAAGGCGCGCAATGGCTGAGATTTCGCTCCACCGCCCCTACCCCGCCAGCGAAGTTTCCGCGTGGGACTTCGAATGCGACGTCGCGGTGATCGGCTTCGGAGCGGCCGGGGCCAGCGCCGCGATCGAGGCCGCCGACGCCGGCGCCAGGGTCATGCTGTTCGAACGCAATTCGGGCAGCGGCGGGGCATCGGGCCTGTCGGGGGGCGAGATCTACATCGGCGGCGGCGGCGGCACCGACGCCCAGCGCGCGGCGGGTTTCGAGGATTCGACCGCGGACTTTACGGCCTACCTCAAGCTGGCCGGGGGGCCGTGCGTCGATGAGGCCAAGTGCGAACTCTATGGCCGCGAGGCACTGAACCATTATGCCTGGCTGAAGGCGCAGGGCGTGCCCTATCGCGGCAATTATCTGCCCGGAAAGCACATCGAGCCGACCGACGACAGCACGCTGATCTGGTCGGGCAGCGAGGCCGCCGCGCCGTTCTGTGACAAGGCGAAACCTGCGCCGCGCGGCCACGTAATCCAGCACATGGGCTGGGGCGGCGGACGTCCGCTGGTCGATGTGCTTGAAGCCAGCGCCCGCGCCAAGGGCGTCGAGATCGTGCCAGATGCCCGCGCGGTCGCGCTGGTGCAGGATGGTACCCGGATCGTCGGTGTGGTGGTGCGGATCGACAACCAGAACCGTTTCGTCAGGGCCCGCAAGGGCGTGGTTCTGGCTACCGGCGGGTTCGTCTTCAACGAGGCGATGCGGCGCAAGTATTGCCCCGAAACCTTCAAGCTCAATGACCCGATCGGCGACAAGGACGATGGCTCCGGGATCGAACTCGGCCTCGGCGCGGGCGGCGATGCGATCCACATGGAGCAGTTCTTCACCACCTGCCCCTGGACCATGCCCGAAAGTCACGCCGATGGCGTCTTCGTCAACGTCCAGGGCCAGCGCTTCATCAATGAGGATTGCTATCACGGCCGGGTCAGCCGCTGTGCGGTCGATCAGAGCGGCGGCAAGGTCTATCTGCTGCTCGACATGGCGCATTTCGTCCAGCCGATGGACTTTGCGCGGATGAGCATCGCCGGGACCGGCGAGACCTGGGAAGAGGTCGAGGCCGAGCTGGAAATGCCCAAGGGCACCCTTAGCGCGACCATGGCAGTCTACAACGAACACGCCCGCGAAGGCCGTGATCCGCTGTTCGACAAGCGTCCCCCAATCCTGACCCCGCTCGACCAGGCCCCGTTCGTGGCGCTCGAGCTCAATTTCGAGACCAGCTATTTCAGCTTCTTCACGCTGGGCGGGCTGAGGACCAGCACCGACGGCGAAGTCTTGGGCCGCGATGGGCAGCCGGTACCGGGGCTCTACGCTGCCGGGCGCTGCACCTCGGGCCTGCCGGCCTGGGGTCATGGCTATTCCTCGGGCCTGAGCCTCGCCGACTGCACATTCTTCGGGCGGCAGGCGGGCCGCAAGGCGGCGACCGCGTGAACAGCCAGGAGCTACTTGACCAGGTGGCCTTGCGCGATCTGGTGATGCGCTACTGCCGCGGGATCGATCGCCGCGACTTTGCCCTGGTCCGCTCGTGCTATCACGACGATGCGATCGACGATCACGGCGGCATGTTCAAGGGATCGCCCGACGATTATGTTGCCTGGGTTGCCGAGGTGCTCAAACCGATGGAGTGCACCGTGCACTCGATCGGCAATTCGATCTTCGCAGTCGATGGCGACTATGCCGAGGGCGAACACTATTCCTACAACTACCACCGCACCCGTCCGCCAGAACGACAGGAGCTGGTGATCCACGGTCGTTATCTCGACAAATACGAGCGGCGCGGCGGTGTCTGGAAGTTCGCCTATCGCAAGATCGTGTTCGACAATGGATACATGAAGCCTGTGGACGAGGAGGGCTTTGCCATTGCCGGAGCCGACGCCCCGCACGGCAGCGATACCAGGGATGATCCTTCGTTCGGTTTCCGGTTGCTGGCAGGACTGGCCGGATGACTGCGCTGGACGTCGAGACACTGCTCCAGGGTGCGCGCGCCGCAACCGGCCTCGACGATTTTGGCGACATGTGGTTCCTCGCACCGCTCGAAAGGCTGGTCGAATGGGTCAACCGCGACGGTGGGCTGGTTGCGCCTGAGGCCGGGGGCGGCGGGCGGATCGCTTCGGCGTTGGCCGACCGGCTGCAGCTGGTCCAGTACGTCAAGGACCACCCGGCGGTGCTGGGCGAGGAAATCGAACTCGCCTGCGCGGTGATCGGGCTGCCCCGTACCGGATCGACCGTGCTGCACCGGCTGCTTTCAAGCTCGCCCCGGCTGACCGCGACATATTGGTGGGAAACCGCTTTCCCGCTGCCGCTGCCTGACGAGGATCCGCTGGACCCCAGCCCGCGCCAGCAGGCGGCCAAGGGCTTTGTCGATTACCTGCTCAACGAATGGCCCGACTTTGAAAGCATCGACCCGATGGATGCGATGGCGGTCAACGAGGAAGTCGTGCTGCTCGACCGCACCTTCCTTTCGACCACCTACGATTCGATGATGCCGATCCACGATTACGGATACTGGCAGGCCGACCAGGACCATGAACCGGCTTACCGCGATCTGGAGCTGACCCTGAAGGCAATCCAGTATCAGCGGGCCCAGCGCGGGCTGCCGCGCCGCCCGTGGGTGTTCAAGACCCCGCATCATGTGCTGGGCGGGATCGGCGGGCTGCTCAAGGTCTGGCCCGGGACCCGGCTGGTGATGACGCACCGCGATGTGGCGCAGGTGCTGCCCTCCTATTGCTCGATGTGCGCCTCGCTCAGCATTTCGACCTCGACAACCTACGCCCGCGCAAACGAAGGTGCGCACTGGACCCGGCGGTTCAAAACCGGACTGGAGCGCTTCATGGCGCTGCGTGAATCCCTGCCCGCCAATCAGGTGATCGATGTGCGCTATGACGAGACTGTGGCCGAACCGGTGAAGGTGGCCACACGCATCATGGCGGCGATCGGGTTCGAACCCGACGCGGCCGACCTTGCCGCCTTTGCCGCGTGCATGGCCGAAAACGCCCGCGATGCCCGCCCGCGCCACAAGTACGACGCGGCCGACTTCGGCCTGACGGCAGAAGGCATTGCCCGCGATTTCGCCGTCTATCACGACAAATATCTCAGAGACTGATCGAGGAGCCCCGCGCATGATCCTGAAAGACAAGGTTATCATCATTACCGGCTCGGGTCCGGGCATGGGCCAGGCGATGTGCCGGGGTGCGGCGGCTGAAGGCGCGAAAGTGGTGGTCTCGGCCCGTTCGGTCGATGCGATCGAAGCCTTGGCAAGCGAGATCAATGCGGCTGGCGGCGAGGCGATCGCGGTGCCTTGCGATGTCTCGAAAGACGACCAGTGCCAGGCCCTCGCCCAGGCCGCGATCGCCCGGTGGGGGCGGATCGATGGCATTGTGCATTCGGCCTATTACCATCCGGACTGGGGTTCGATCCTCGACCACTCGATCGAGCAGGTGCACATGGCGCTCGATGTGATTGCTGTCGGCGCACTGCGCATGGCCAAGGCCGTGGTGCCGCAGATGAGGGCGCAAGGGTCAGGCTCGATCGTCAACATCACCACCCTCGCCACCCGCAAGCCGATGCCCGGCGAAGGCGGCTATGCCATGGCCAAATCGGCGGTGAACCAGCTGTCGCGGCAACTGGCGGTGGAACTGGCGGGTACGGGTATCCGCGTCAACACTGCGCTGATGGGCTGGATGGACGGCGTGCCGCTCGACCAGTTCTTCGCCTCGCAGGGCGAAGCCGGCGAGGCCTTCCGCAAGCAGCGCGCCAGCGAAATCCCGGTCGGCCACATCCCGCCAGACAAGGACTGCGCCAAGGCGGTCTATTTCCTGCTTTCAGACTATGCCAGCGAGGTCAACGGCGCGATGCTCGACGTCAACGGCGGGGATTGGGTGCCGGCGTGAGGGTCCCGCTCCCCTTGCCGCCTTCAACCGTCATCCTGAACTTGTTTCAGGATCCATTCCTCGGTTTGGCCTGCAGGTGCCGGGCCAAGCAAACCGCGCGGTTTGATGGGGTTCGAACCATTGATCGTGGGGCACGATGGATCCTGAAACACGTTCAGGATGACGGGATTGGGTTGAGAGGACTTGTATGACCGCCGACCCAGCCAAAGCCTGGCAGGACTATTGCGCGGCGCTGGCCAAGGCTGGCGACATTATCCTTGCCGAGGATGTCCCCGCCGATTACCTGACCCGAGCGGAAGGCTTCCGCTATCTCTCGCGGCTCTCCAAGCTGGCGCTGGAGCAATATGTCGAAGCCAGCGATCCGGACTTTCCGTTCTTCTACCAACTGAGCCACGCGACCGGGAAGATCGGCGCGGACAATCCTGACAATGAATACTGGAATGCCTCGATCCGGGGGACCAGCGACTACCGGATCACCGGCAAGCGCGGATCGATGTTCTATTTCTCGATCGTCGCCAACGCGATGCGCTATCATATCGATGGCTCTGCGCATGCCACCGGCAGCCTGACCGACAGCGAGATCGAATGGGGGCCGGACGGCAAGGTGGAGATCATTGCATCGTGCAACCCGCAGCCCGGCAAGAACTGGCTACGGCTGGAGCCGGACGCCAGCGTGATCGTACTGCGCCAGTCTGCACTCGACCGTTCAATCGAGCGCGGCGGCGAGTTCAGGATCGAGCGGATCGGTGGGCCGAGCGCCCCTGCCCCGCTCACCCCCGAACGTCTGGCAGCGGGCCTTGCCGCCGCCGGGCAGTTCGTGAACGGAGTTGCGGCGACTTTCGCCGACTGGACCCGGCTGTTCCGCGCCACGCCCAACCAGTTCCCCGAGATCGACCAAACGATGTTCCAGAAGGGCGGCGGGGCCAAAGACATCTATTACGCCCACGCCTATTGGCGGCTGGCCCCAGACGAGGCGTGGGTGATCGAGGTAACACCGCCCGAGTGCTATTACTGGAACTTCCAGCTCGACAACTGGTGGATGGAAAGCCTCGATTACCGGTTCCAGCAGATCACCGTGAATAAGCATTCGGCGAAATACGAGCCCGACGGATCGGTGCGGATCGTCTGCGCAGCGCGCGATCCAGGCGTAGGCAACTGGATCGACACCTGCGGACACACCGAAGGCACCGCACTGCTGCGCTGGGCTGGGGCGAGCGAACATCCGCTGCCAACCGCGCGCGTGGTCAAACTGGAGGAACTGTGATGCTGGACTGGATGAAAGCGGCCAAAAGCCACCTGGAAGACCCGGTGATGGGTCTCAATCCCGATGCCATCACCCGCTCCGAAACGGTTGAGATCGCCGCGCCCGCAAGCGTCGTATGGGCGATCCTGACCGACCTGCCGCGCTACAACGAATGGAATCCGTTCTGCATCCGCGCAGTCTCGACACTCAAGATCGGCGATCCGATCGAGATGACGCTGATCAACTATGCCACCGCCGGGGGGCCGACCGTGCCGAACCTCGAATACATCAGCGCGGTAGAGCCGGAGAAGCTGCTCAGCTGGGACTTTCCCAACCTTGACTTCTGGCCCTACCCCGCACGGCGCGACCAGGTGATCGAAGCCACCGGTCCGCAAAGCTGCCGCTACTATTCGACAGACGCATTCCTGGGCGCCAACGGCATCCACGTGCACCGCTTTGCCGGGCCGTGGGTCAAGCGCGCCTTCGATGACAGCGCGCTGGCTCTCAAGGCCCGGGCCGAGGCGATGCATGCCGCCGCTTGAAGCGCGGCTGCAGGCGCTTGAAGACCGCGAGGCGATCCGCGAACTGATCGCACGCTATGGTCCGCTGGCCGACAGCGGCGATGCCAAAGGCGTTTCGGCGCTGTGGACGGAGGATGGAGTCTATGCCATCGTCGGCTTCGGGGAAGCCAGGGGCCGCACGGAAATCGCCGCGCTGATCGATGGCAACAATCACCGGCAATTGATGGGCGATGGTTGCGCGCACGTGCTCGGGCCGGTGGCGATCGATCTGGACGGTGACAAGGCCATCGCACGCGGACATTCGCTGGTGCTGCGCTGGACCGGCACGGAGTTCGAGGTCCACCGCGTCGCCGCGAACTGCTGGGAACTGTCGCGTGGGCAAGGCGGCTGGCTAGTCACCCGCCGCGACAATGCGCTGTTGCAGGGCGAAGCAGCAGCGCAAGCACTCCTCCACCCCTAACCACCCCGTTCGTCCTGAGGAGCGGCTGAGCGCATGCGAAGACGCGTCTCGAAGGACCTGCGTGCGCGCGCAGTGGTTCGAGACGGGCCTTCGCTATCGCTCAGTCCCTCCTCACCACGAACGGATTGGATTCAGGAACTCACCCCGCCAGCTGTCCCCCATCGATCGTAAACAGCGATCCGGTGATCTTGCGCGCCTTGTCGCTGGCTAGATAGACGAACAGCTCTGCCACGTCCTCGGGCTCGCAAGTTCCCTCGGGCAGTTTGGGTACATTGCGCATCACCAGCGCCCAGTCGACATCCCCCGGCGGCGGCGCGGAATTGCCCATCGGGGTGTTGACGTGGCCGGGGCAGATCGCGTTGACCCGCACGCCCTTGGCCGCCCATTCGATCGCCAGCCCCTTGGTGATCGCCGCCACACCATGCTTCGATGCCGAATAGGCGATGGTATAGGCGATCCCTTGCAGCGCTGCGGTTGAGGCGGTGTTGACCACGCAGCCGCCGCTCTTCGCCAGGTGCGGATAGGCCGCCTGGCAGATCGCGAAGACGCTGGAGGTGTTGACCTTCAGGATCCGGTCGAAGTCCTCCATGCTGAACTCCTCACTCGGCCCCCATTTGAGCATGCCCGAGATATTGCAGACCACGTCGAGCCCATCTGCCGCCGCCGCTTCGACCAGCGCGCGGCACGAGGCATAGTCGGTAGCATCAAAGACCTGGATGCGCGGGGTGGTGGCCATCAGGCCCGCAGTCTCTTGCAGCCCGGCCTGGTTGACGTCGCCAATGGTCACCGCCGCGCCTTCCGCTGCAAAGCGGATCGCGGTCGCCCTGCCGATCCCACTGGCTGCCCCGGTGACAAGCGCGCGTTTTCCCTGCAGCTGCATCGGAACCTCCTAATTGCGTAAGATCTTTCTATCATTGCTACGCGAAGGCAGGTTGCGGCACAATCTGGAATTCGATAGCAGTAACTCAAGCAAGTACGATTTACGCGATTGGAGGGAGATGCTGCTTTTAGCCTTAGCCGCTGCGGCCAGCCTGCCCGATGCTGCCGCGTGCCAGGCCGCCGCTAGCGATCCGCAGGCTGTGCTGGCGCAAAGCGTCGGCTTGCAGGGCTTCATCTATGGCTATCCGATGGTCGACATGACCCGGCAGCGCTTCAACGAAACCCACCGGACCAGCCCCAGCCAGCCGGTTGCCGCGCCGCTCAACACCATCGCGGTCTATCCGCACCTGCTGACCCCCAGCACCCAGGGGCAACTGCGCGCACCAAACTCGGACACGCTGTACCTCAACGCCTGGCTTGACCTGTCGAAAGGTCCGGTGCTGATCGAGGTGCCGGCGATGGGTTCGCGCTATTACACGCTGGCCTTCATGGATTTCTATTCCGCGCCGCACCATCTGGGCACGCGGACAAATGGCGGCAAGGCAACGCGATATGCACTGGTTGGGCCTTCCGGCGGCGAGATCCCGGCGGGATACGAGGTGTTCAAGCTGCCAACCGACAGTGCCTGGATGCTGGGCCGCGTGATGGCCGAAGAGCCTGCCGACGAGGCCGAGGCCAAGCGCCTGGCCCAAGCGATCCGGATGACAGGCGCGCCGGGCGGGTCAGTCTCTGACGCAGAGCCGCTCAACCCGATGGCCAGCCTGGAATACTTCACCGTGCTCAACGCCGCGCTGAAGGACTTGTCCCGCCAGCCGGGCGAGGAAGCCTTGATGGCGCAGTTCGATCGCGCCGGGTTCGGCCCCTCGGTCACTTTCGATCCCGCCAGGCTGGAACCCGCCCAGGCTTTGGGCCTTGGCTGCGCGCTGCGGATCGGGCCGCAGGTGCTAGCCAAGACCGCATTCAAGCCCAGTTTCACCGCTACCGGCTGGCTCCAGACCCGCGATCTCAGCAATCCCGGCCTTGACTACTTGCTGCGCGCCGAAGTGGTGCGCGGCGGCTATGTCAACGCGCGCGAGGAATCTATCTATCCTGCCGCGGTTATGGACAGCCAGCGCCGCCCACTCGAGGGCAAGTTCGGCTATCGCATCCGCTTTCCCAACGGAGGACTTCCGCCGGTCGATGCCTTCTGGTCGATGACCCCTTATGCCGCGCCGGGCATGCAACTGACCGAGAATGCGCTGCGCCGCTATTCCATCAGCAGCCGGACCAAGGGGCTGCACTATGCCGCCGACGGATCGCTGACGCTTACCCTGGCGGCCAAGCGCCCGCGCGAAGGGACTGCAAACTGGTTGCCGGTTCCCTCCGGCACGTTCACTCTGGTCGCGCGGCTTTACCTGCCTCGCCCCGAAGCGCTCGACGGGCGTTATGTCCTTCCCCCGGTCGAAAGGATCGATTGATGACCGACGCCGCCTTGCTTGCCCGGATCGACCGGCTCGAATCGCTCGATGCGATCCGCCAGCTCCCGGCCAAATATGCCCTGGCGCTCGACATGCGCGACATGGATGCGATGGTCAGCCTGTTTCCCGCCGATGTGCGAGTTGGCAAGGATGCCAGCGGTCGCCTCGCGCTGCGCGCCTATATGGACCGGACGCTGCGCTCACCCTTCACCGGCACCAGCCACCACATCGGCGGGCACGTGATCGAATTCGACGACGCCGACCACGCCCACGGCGTGGTCTATTCGAAGAACGAGCATGAAACCGGCGATGAATGGGTGATCATGCAGATGATGTATGTCGATGATTACATCCGCCACGACGGGCGCTGGTTCTTCGCCCGGCGATTGCCGCTCTACTGGTACGCGACCGACCTCAACAAGCCGCCGATCGGTGACAGCAAGATGCGCTGGCCGAACACGGAATGGGCCGAGGGCAACTTCCACAAGCTGTTCCCCAGCTATGCGGAGTACTGGGCGCGCGAGGGCGATCATGGCGGTCCAGTGGCTGAACCCGCGCCGCTCGAACAGTTCCTCAATACAATGCGTCGCGGGGCCGCTGCCCCCAAGGTCAAGGTCAGGGCAGATTGAGCGCTGACCTGTCTGGTGTGCGCGCTGCAAAGCCGCGCAAGAACAAGTGGGGCTGCGGCTGCCTGATTGCGCCGCTGATCCTGACGCTGTTTGCCGCCGTGCTGCTGTGGAGATACGCCAATCGGGAGAACCCGGCTGCCGAGCCCATTCCCGGTGCGCTTCCCACCAAGGTAACCGTGGCGGCGGACTTCACGCCCTCGCCATTGCCCGGCAAGCCGTTCGAACACCCCTTCCTCGCCCAGGCCGCCAACGGCACCATGCACGGCGACGGCTATCAATCGGACACGCACCCCGCCGCCGGCCCGTTCGGCAACGATCTGGAAGTGCGCAGCCGCAAGTCCGGCAACGGGCTGCCGCGCCAGTGCTCGACTTTCGTCTATCGCAGCGACGGCAAGCCGGTGATGATGTGCGGCGGGATCTCGGGCTTCCGCATGGTGCTGCTCGATCCGGGCAGCCTCGAAGCGCTGGCCTGGTACGACCTGCCGATGCGGCCGTCCGGTTTCCAGGCGCTGGTCAAGCGCGACATTGCGATCATGATGAACGACAGCTCGGGCGGGGCCTACATGTTCCTCGACCGGCAGGACCGGCTGGTCTTCGCGAACAGCCGCCAGGTGGTCCAGCGGATCGAAGCCGTGCAGCAAGGCGGGCGCTGGGCCTGGCGGGTCGACAAGGAGTGGGACCTCAAACCCCACGTGCCGAACGATTGCATGAACTGGGACAACTGGTTCCCCAGCGGCGAGTGCGACATGGTGACGACCGTCATGCCCGACGCCAGCGGGCGTTACTGGTGGACCACGCGCTATGGCCGGCTGGGCACACTCGATCCCGAAACCGGCGCGGTTGCCCAAATCAAGTTGCCGGACGAGGAAATTCAGAACGCACTGGCGATGGACAAGGACCGGATCTACGTCCTGTCCGACCACGCCCAGTACGCTTTCCGCGCCGCGCAGGACGGCAAGCCATTGCTGCTGTGGCGCACGCCTTACGATCGCGGCACGGCCCGCAAGGTCGGCTCGATCAACCAGGGCAGCGGCACTACGCCGACCTTGCTGGGCGACAACTGGATTACCTTTGCCGACAATGCCGACGGCCGGATCCGGATCGTGGTGCTGCGCCGCAAGGATGGCAGCCAGGTCTGCGCAGTCCCGGTGTTCAAGGATGGGGCCAGCGCCACCGACAATTCGATGATCGGCTGGGGCAATTCGATCGTGCTCGAAAACAACGCCGGCTTCACCAGCGCGCACCAGCAAAAGGACTGGAACGTGGTTTCCGGCGGGGTGGTCCGGGTCGATGTCCGCGCCGATGAAAGCGGCTGCGACACAGTCTGGACCTCACCGCTGCGCGCGCCCTCGGTGGTGGCCAAGCTGTCAGCCGGGAACGGGATTGCGTACTACTATTCCTATACCGTGGCCCACGACACCGAAGGCAAGCAAGTGCCCGACTGGGCGCTGGTCGGGCTCGATTTCAAAACCGGGCGCGAAGTGCTGCGCGTCCCCACCGGGCGCGGCAAGGATTGGGACAACAACTGGGCCTCGCTCTCGATCGCGCCCGACGGCACACTCTACGGCGGCGCGACGGCGGGCGTGTGGCAAGTGCGGGCGAAGCGCTAACCCCTTCCCTAACCCGTGCCCCAGCCTACGCTCGGCGCGAACGGATGTGGTTTCTGTATCACCACCCCCGAGTCGCGGGGGTTTGGTTGATAAAACACATCCACAGCACACCATTTACCCATGTACGCACACGAGGAAGCGCCGGGATCGCCTGTTTCACGGTTTCAAAGAGCCGATGCGAACATAGCAGGCTGCGCGGATGTAGGAAAATGGCAGCGTCGGCGCTCGCGGCCTGTCCGGAACGGCAGGCCAAAGCGTCTTGTCAGCAATTGCGAAATTGGCCAAGTTGGCTCGTGGTCGAAACCGGAAACCAGACTGCGCCCAGCGCGTCCCCCGCATTGCGCAGGCCGATGTCGCGGCGATCGATGGTTGTCGCAGGCCTTTCGACGATTGTTGAATGGTATGATTTCACCCTCTACCTCTATTTTTCGACGGTCCTGGCGCGGGTGTTCTTCGGAACCGGCGCGCAGTCGATGACCGAGACGCTCGGCGGCTTTGCTGTCGCTTACCTGATGCGGCCAGTCGGAGCGCTGGTTTTTGGTCATTTTGGTGACCGGCTGGGCCGGCGGATATCGATGCTGGGTTCGATGGCATTGATGACCGTGGCGATGCTCGCAACCGCCATGCTGCCAACCTATGCCCAGATTGGCCCGCTTGCCGGCGTGCTGCTTATCGTGCTGCGCTGTTTGATGTCGTTTTCGGTTGGCGGCGAATATACCGGCGTGGTTGCTTACTTGCTGGAAGGTGCTGAAGACAGCCGGCGCGGGTTGATCACCAGCTGCGCATCGGCAGCAAGCGAGATCGGCGCCTTGTTTTCGGCTGGTGCAGCCGCGTTGACCGTTTGGGCGGTGCCCGAGAACTTGCTGGTATCGTGGGGGTGGCGCCTGCCGTTCCTGTTCGGCGCAGCGCTCGCCGGCCTGGTCCTGATAACCCGCGCAACGCTCGAGGAAACGCCCGAGTTCCTGCGCCAGCGCGATGCCGGCACGGTGCCGAGAAGTCCGATCCGGGAGACTCTGGCCAGGCACCCAGCCGCTATTGCCCGCGGCTTTGCGATCTCGGCGCTCGGCTCAATCACTTATTATGTCGGCATAACCTATGTCCCGGCGTTCCTGGACGGCACTGGCACCATGCCGGAGACGCGCGCGCTGTCGATCTCGGTCCTGTCAGCGCTGACGGTAATCCTGGTAACACCCTTTGTGGGGCTGGCGTCTGACCGTTTTGGCCGCCGCCCGATGCTGCTGCTATTGGCGCTTGCCGGTATTGTCCTGCCCACGGGCATGTTCGCTGCAATGGCTGGCGGCGGCGCTGCGCCCTGGGCTGGTGCAATCGTCTTGGCTGCACTCGGCGGAGCAGTCAGCGCAGTCGGCGCAGTCACGACTGCCGAGCAATTCCCCGGCGAGGGAAGGCTCAGCGGCCTGGCCCTGGGCGTGACAAGTGCAACCGCCATATTCGGCGGGCTAACACCGCTAGTTGCACATCTGTTGGTGAAGAACACCGGATGGGCCGCTGCCCCCGGCGCCATGATCGCATTTGTCGCCTTGTGCGTGATCACGGTGTTTTGGCGGATGCCCGAAACGGCACCGACGCGCGCCAGGGTTTAGGCAAGGAACGCGTTGAACTGACTGAACGGCTGCTAAGTCGGCGAAAGTTGCCTTGCCCCTTGAGAACGATGACCTTGCTTCGAATTGCATAGCCCTTCCCCGTTGGGGAAGGGTTGGGATGGGGGTTCGACGCGGGCGTGGAGCCCCCCCCC
>Ga0209023_10001841_pt1 | contig 27630 bp, 22 predicted proteins | sample LakOneMetagenome_FD_187468 | JGI IMG/M metagenome (GOLD analysis project Ga0209023, IMG submission 187468) | Freshwater and sediment microbial communities from Lake Erie, Canada (SPAdes) (version 2) | ecosystem: Environmental > Aquatic > Freshwater > Lentic | place: Lake Erie, Canada...
CGCGCCCGGGCCGCGGGTCACGAAGCAGATGCCTGGCCGCCCGCTCAGCTTGCCCTGGGCTTCGGCCATGAAGGCCGCGCCGCCCTCCTGGCGGCAGGCGATGAAACGGATGCGCTCACGGTGCTGATGAAAGCCGTCCAGCACCGCGAGGTAGCTCTCGCCCGGCACGCCGAAGGCGGTGTCCACCCCTTGCGCGATCAGGGCCTCGACCAGCGCGTGGCCGGCCATGCGGGATGTGGGCGAGACGGTCATGAAAGGTAGTCAAGTGCGAATGATGGATCCAGTGTGCCCCTAACCGGACAGCGCAGGTTCGATTGTGGAACCAGGGTTCCCCCGAGTACCACAATTCACCAATTAGTGAATTATCGAGCGGTGTCGACCCAGATCGCCCCGCCGCCCGAGATTCGCACCCGCGATGCCGATCGCACCCAGCAGGCGATCCTGCGCACCGCGATGGACGAGTTCTCCCACGCCGGGCTCGGCGGCGCGCGGGTCGACCGGATTGCCGAGCGGGCCGGCGTCAACAAGCGCTTGATCTACTACTACTTCGGCAGCAAGGAGGGCCTCTTCCTCGCCGCGCTGGAGACGACCTATGCCGACATCCGCGAAGCCGAGCGCGCACTGCGGCTGGAGAGCCTCGGGCCACCCGAAGCCGTGCGGCGGCTGGTCGAATTCACCTGGCACCACTACCTGAAGCACCCCGAATTCCTGATGCTGCTCAACAGCGAGAACCTGCACCGCGCGCGGCACCTGAAGCAGTCCAAACGGGTGCGCGAGATGAACTCGCCGCTGGTGCAACTGCTCGGCGACCTGCTCGAGCGCGGGCGGCGCGACGGCGTGTTCCGCGGCGGTGTCGATCCGGTGCACCTGTACATCTCGATTGCCGGCCTCGCGTACTTCTACCTGTCGAACAATTCGACCCTGTCGACGATCTTCGGGCGCGACCTGATGACGCCCAAGGCGCTGTCGGAGCGGCTGTCGCACATCACCGAGGTGGTGATGGGCTACCTGCTTCTGTGACGCTGCGCGATTAACCATTCAGTGAATCCCCACGTCATGAACGCCACGACCCCGAAGCGCTTCCTGACCTCGCCCGGCCTGCGGCCGTTCTGGCTGGTGGTGATGCTCGTCGTTCTCTGGGACCTGCTGATACGCGCCTTCAAGATTCCGCCGTACCTGATACCGAACCCGCTCTCGGTGGGGCAGCAGCTCGTCGCCGAGTGGCCGATGCTGTGGCGCGAGACGCTGCCGACGCTGTATGCGACGCTCGGCGGCTTCGCGTTGTCGGCGCTAGTGGGCGTGCCGATCGCGATGTGGATTGCGTACTCGCGCGTCGTCGAAAGCTTCGTCTATCCGCTGCTGGTCTTCTCGCAATCGATCCCGAAGGTCGCGATCGCGCCCCTGTTCGTCGTGTGGTTCGGCTTCGGCCTGATACCGAAGGTGATCGCGGCCTTCCTGCTCGGCTTCTTTCCGGTCGTCGTCGCGACCGTGCAGGGCTTCAAGTCGGTCGAGGGCGACGTGATCGACCTCGCGCGCTCGATGGGCGCGAGCCCGCTCGCGATCTTCCTGAAGTTCCGCTTGCCGCACGCGCTGCCGGCGATCTTCAGCGGCCTGAAGGTGTCGGTGACGCTGGCCGTGGTCGGTGCCGTCGTGGGCGAATTCGTCGGCTCGAACTCGGGCCTGGGCTACGTGCTGCAAAAGGCCAACGGCACCTTCGACCTGCCGCTGATGTTCGCCGCGCTGGTCATCCTGTCGATGATCGGCGTGCTGCTGTTCCTCGTGCTCGAGTTGATCGAGCGCTGGCTGATGCCCTGGCACGCGTCGCAGCGCCACGACGTGGCCGCGACGACGTGATCTCTGATCCTGACCCCATCGACCATCGACAACACCCACCGAAGGAGACGACATGCAACGACGTGACCTCGTGAAACTGATCGCCGCCGGCACCCTTGCCGCCGCCGCCGCGTCGCCCGCGCTCGCGCAGGGCAAGGACAAGGTGGTGTTGATGCTGAACTGGTACACCTACAGCGAGCACGCCCCGTTCTACTACGGCAAGGACAAGGGCTACTACGACGCCGAGGGCATCGACCTCGACATCCAGGAAGGCCGCGGCTCCGCGGTCACGGTGCAGGCGGTCGCGGCCGGCTCGGCGACCTTCGGCTACGTCGACGTGCCGACGATGATCAAGGCCGCCGCCAAAGGCGCACCGGTCAAGGCGGTGGGCGTCGCGCTGCAGACGAGCGCGATGTCGGTGATGGGCTTCTCGGAGAAGAACATCAAGACGCCGAAGGACATCGTCGGCAAGACCGTCGCGATGACGCCGGGCGATTCGATGAGCCAGATCTGGCCGCTGTTCCTGAAGAAGACCGGGCTGCAGGAGTCGCAGTTCAAGACCGTCTCGGGCGACGCGCAGACCAAGCTGAACGCGGTCATCAACGGCCAGGCCGATCTGCTGCTCGGCTACGTGATGGACCAGAACATCAAGCTGCAGGACGCGACGAAGAAGCCCGTCACCCCGATCCGCTTCGCCGACTACGGCGTGAACATGATCAGCTCGGGCATCGTGGCCAACAAGGACACGCTGAGCGGCAAGGCCGACCTCGTCAAGCGCTTCATGCGCGCGTCGACCAAGGCGCTCGAGGAAGCGCAGAAGAACCCCGAGGCCGCGGTCGACGCGACGCTGAAGGCACAGCCCAAGTCCGGCCAGCGCGACACGATGCTCGTCGGCCTGAAGCTGACAACCGACCTGTACCACACCGACGAGACGAAGGCGCTGCGCCCGCTGCGCGTCTCGATGAAGAACGTCGCCGAATCGCTCGATCTGCTCGTGCAGTACGGCGGGATGGACCCGGCCACCCGCGGCAAGCCCGAGGACTGGGTCACGCTCGACTACCTCCCCTGACGAGCGAGGCACGCGCTCGATGACGTTGATCCGTGCCCAGGGCCTGCGCAAGACCTACCGCACGCAGGACGGCGAGGTCGAGACGCTGAAGCCGCTCGACTTCGAGATCCGCGCGGGCGAGTTCGTCTCGGTCGTCGGCCCCTCGGGCTGCGGCAAGAGCACGCTGATGAAGATGGTCGCGGGGCTGCTGCCGATCAGCGGCGGCGAGCTCGAACTCTCGGGCCGTGCGGTGCGCGGCCCGCAGACCGATGTCGGCATCGTGTTCCAGAGCGCGCTGCTGCTGCCGTGGCGGCGCGTCGTCGACAACATCCTGCTGCAGGCCGAGATCCGCAAGTTGCCGATGGCGGCGGCTCGCACGCGCGCGAACGCGTTGATCGAGATGGCCGGCCTGGCCGGCTTCGAGCAGAAGTACCCGTGGCAGTTGTCGGGCGGCATGCAGCAACGCGTCGCGATCCTGCGCGCGCTGCTGCACGACCCGTCGGTGCTGCTGATGGACGAGCCCTTCGGCGCGCTCGACGCGATGACGCGCGAGCGCATGAACCTCGAGCTGCAGCGCATCTGGCTCACCTCCAAGAAGACGGTGCTGCTGATCACCCACAGCATCCCCGAGGCGATCTTCCTGTCGGACCGGGTCTTCGTGATGAGCGAGCGGCCGGGCCGGATCGTCCAGGTCTACGACATCGATCTGCCGCGCCCGCGGCCGCTCGACGTGATGGGCAGCGAGGCGTTCGCGCAGGTTGCGCGCCAGCTGCGTGCGCACTTCTACGCGCAGGGGCAGCTGGATGCGCACTGAGCTCGTGGTGCGCTCGATCGAGGCGCGCGTCCGGCCTGCGACGCTGCGGCTGCCGTTTCGGTTCGGCGCGGCCACGCTGACCGCCTGCCCGCAACTGTTCGTGCGGGTCGAGATCGACGGCCCGACCGGCCATGCGGCCGAACTGATGGTGCCGAAGTGGTTCGACAAGCGCCCGACGCACACACCGGCCCAGAACGTCGAACACCTCGCGCGCGCCGTCACGCTGGCCGCCGAGGCCTACACGAGCGACGCGCCCGCCACGCCGTTCGCGTTGCACGCGCGCCATCGCGATGCGCTCGCGCGCGCCGGCGCGGCGCTGGGCCTGACCGAACTCTCGGCGGGCTACGGCCAGGCGGTGCTCGACCGCGCGGTCATCGACGCGCTGTGCCGCGCGCACCGCGTGTCGTTCTTCGAGGCGGCGCAGCGCAACCTGTTCGGCATCGACCGCGTCGACGACCTGCCGGGCTGGAACTGGTCGGCGTGGCTCGCCACGCTGCGGCCGCTGCGCCGCATCGAGGCGCGCCACACCGTCGGTCTGCTCGACGAGCTCGACGCGGTGCGTGACGGCGACGACGGCCTGCCGGTCAGCCTGCGCGCGGTGATCCGGCGCTACGGCCATCGCAGCTTCAAGATCAAGATCGGGGGCGACCCGGTCGGCGACCTCGCGCGGCTGCAGCGCGTGCTCGCGGTGCTCGACGCCGAATGCGCCGGCGCCTACCGCTACACCCTGGACGGCAACGAACAGTACGCCGACGACGATGCGCTGCGCGCGCTGCTGCGCGGCTTGTCGGGCCTGCGCGCACCGCTCTACATCGAGCAGCCGGTGCCGCGCGAATCGAGCCTGGCCGCCCGTCTGCCGCCAAGCGACATCCCGTTCCTCATGGACGAGGCCGACGGGTCGCTCGACGCGTTCCCGCGCGGGCGCGCGTTGGGCTGGCGTGGCGTGTCGAGCAAAGGCTGCAAGGGGCTGTACAAGGCGCTGATCAACCGCGCCCGCTGCGATCACTGGAACGCGAGCGCGTCCGACGTGGGCTGCTTCATGTCGGCCGAAGACCTGACCTGCCAGGCCGGCCTGTCGCTGCAGCAGGATCTCGCGCTCGTCGCGTTGCTCGGCATCACGCACAGCGAACGCAACGGTCATCACTACGGCCGCGGTCTGCACGACGCGCCGCCCGGCGAGCGCGACGCCTATCGCGACGCGCACCCCGATCTCTATGACGGCGACGCCCGCCTGCGCATCGCGGGCGGCGTCATCGCACTCGACTCCTTGCACGCGCCCGGTTACGCGCACCGGGTCGATCCCGACGGGCAGGCCACGCAGCCGCTCGCCGCCGCCACGACCTTGCTCTGAACGACTTTCACGGGACACTGAACATGGCCACTCGTCGACTCGGACTCATCATGCACGGCGTCACCGGACGCATGGGGATGAACCAGCACCTGATCCGCTCGATCGTCGCGATTCGCAACGAAGGCGGCGTGCTGCTCGGCAACGGCGACCGCGTGATGCCGGACCCGATCCTGATCGGCCGCAACGCCGAGAAGATCGAGGCCCTCGCCCACGCGCACGGCGTTTCGCGCTGGGGCACGAACCTGGACGAGGCGCTCGCGAGCAAGGTCGACACGGTGTTCTTCGATGCCGGCACGACGCAGATGCGCCCCACTCTGCTGGCGCAGGCCATCCGCGCTGGCAAGCACGTCTACTGTGAGAAGCCGATCGCGACCAACCTGAACGAAGCGGTCGAGATCGCGCGCCTCGCCGAGGACGCGAACAAGCACGCCGGCCTGAAACACGGCGCGGTGCAGGACAAGCTCTTCCTGCCGGGGCTGCGCAAGCTCGACATGCTGCGCCGCGCCGGCTTCTTCGGCCGCATGCTGTCGGTGCGGCTGGAGTTCGGCTACTGGGTCTTCGAAGGCGACCTGCAGCCGATCCAGCGGCCGTCGTGGAACTACCGCAAGGAAGACGGCGGCGGGATGATCCTGGACATGATGTGCCACTGGCGCTACGTGCTCGACAACCTGTTCGGCGAGGTGCAGTCGGTCTCGTGCCTCGGAGCAACGCACATTCCGACGCGCTGGGACGAAAGCGGCCAGCCCTACGATGCAACCGCCGACGATGCCGCGTACGCGACCGTGCAGTTGAAGGGCCACAACGGCGAGCCGGTCGTCGCGCAGATCAACATGTCGTGGGTCACGCGCGTGCGGCGCGACGACCTCGTCACCTTCCATGTCGACGGCACCCACGGTTCGGCGGTCGCCGGGCTGTCGAGTTGCCGCGCGCAGTCGCGCGTCACGACACCGCGACCGGTGTGGAACCCGGACGTGAAGCAGACGATGAACTTCTACGACCAGTGGCAGGAGGTGCCGGACTCGATGGTCTACGACAACGGCTTCAAGATCCAATGGGAGCACTTCATCCGCCACGTCGCCGAGGACGCGCCGTACCGGTGGACGTTGCCCGAAGGCGCGAAGGGCGTGCAGCTCGTCGAAGCCGCGCTGCAGAGCTGGAAGGAACGCCGCTGGGTCGACGTGCCGGCGCTCGCCGTCTGAAGGCTGGAGCGCGCACCCTCATGAGCCTCACGTTGAATCTGCCCACCGCCGACGGCCAACGGCTGCAGCCCTACACGCTGCGCGCGACCGCGCCGATCGCGACCGCACCGCCCGGCACGCGCTTCGACCGCGTCGCCTATTCGGCCGCGCACGTCGTCGCCGACCCGCGCGCCCCGATCGATCCGTGGCTGCAATGCGCGATCGACTGGGACGCGACGATCGCCTACCGCCGCCGCCTCTGGTCGCTCGGTCTCGGCGTCGCCGAAGCGATGGACACCGCGCAGCGCGGCATGGGATTGGACTGGCCGTCCTCGCTGGAGCTGATCCGCCGTTCGCTCGATGCGGCACGCGACGTGCCGGGCGCGTTGATCGCGTCCGGCTGCGGCACCGATCACCTCGACATCGATGCCGTCAAGACCGTCGACGACGTGATACGCGGCTACGAGGAGCAGATGGCCGCGATCGAAGCCCTTGGCGGCAAGCTGATCGTCATGTGCAGCCGCGCCCTCGCGCGCATCGCGACCGGCCCGTCCGACTACGAGCGCGTCTACGACCGCGTGCTGCGCCAGGCGCAGCAGCCGGTGATCCTGCACTGGCTCGGCGACATGTTCGATCCGGCGCTGCGCGGCTACTGGGGCGACACGGACGCCGATCGCGCGATGGAGACCGCACTCGCGGTGATCGAAGCGAACGCCGGCAAGGTCGACGGCATCAAGATCTCGCTGCTCGACAAGCACAAGGAGGTCGCGATGCGCCGCCGCCTGCCGAGCAGCGTGCGGATGTACACCGGCGATGACTTCAACTACGCCGAGCTGATCGCCGGCGACGGCGTCGGCGCGACGCCGAACCAGCGCCACAGCGACGCGCTGCTCGGCATCTTCGATGCGATCGCCCCGGCGGCGAATGCGGCGCTGGCGGCGCTGGCCGCCGGCGACCACGCGCGCTTTCACGCGATCCTCGCGCCGACGGTGCCGCTGTCGCGCCACATCTTCGCCGCGCCGACGCGCTACTACAAGACCGGCGTGGTGTTCATGGCCTGGATCAACGGCCACCAGGATCACTACACGATGGTCGGCGGCCAGCAGAGCACGCGCTCGCTGGTGCATCTGGCGGAACTCCTGCGGCTCGCCGACGCGGCCGGCTTGATCGAACGGCCCGAACTCGCGGCGCAACGCATGCGGCATCTGCTGGCGCTGCACGGCGTGCCCAACCCCTGAGACCGATCCTGAGACCGATGCGCGACTTCAGCACCGACCACCGCTGGCTCTCGATCAACACTGCGACGGTGCGCGCGCAGTGGCCGCTCGATCGCATCATCCGCGAATGCCACGCCAGAGGCATACGCGCGATCTCGCCGTGGCGCGATCAGGTCGCCGCGGTCGGGCTCGACCGGATCGCCGCGCTGGTCCGCGAGACCGGACTCGAACTCTCGGGCTATTGCCGCGGCGGCATGTTTCCGGCGTCCGACGCCGCCGGGCTGAAGGCCGCGCTCGACGACAACCGGCGCGCCGTCGACGAGGCTCGGACATTGAACGCGGCCTGCCTCGTGCTCGTCGTCGGCGCGCTGCCCGGCGCGCTGGCGGGCAAGGCGCTGCACAAGAACATCCGACGCGCGCGCGCCGAGGTCGCCGACGGCATCGCCGCGACGCTCGAGTACGCGCGCAGCGTCGGCATGCCGCTCGCGATCGAGCCGCTGCATCCGATGTACGCGGCCGACCGCGCCTGCGTCAACACGCTCGAGCAGGCGCTCGACCTGTGCGACACGCTCGACCCGTCACGCAGCGGTGCGCTCGGCGTGGCCGTCGATCTCTACCACGTGTGGTGGGATCCGAAACTGCAAGCACAGATCGCGCGCGCCGGCCGGGATCGGCTCCTCGCGTTTCATGTCTGCGACTGGCTGACGCCGACGCGCGACCTGCTGAACGACCGCGGCATGATGGGCGACGGCGTGATCGACATTCCACGCATCCGCGGCTGGGTCGAGGAAGCGGGATACGCCGGCTACAGCGAGGTCGAGATCTTCTCGACCGAGAACTGGTGGAAGCGCGACGGCGGCGCGGTGCTCGACACCTGCATCGCACGCCATCGCAGCGCGGTCTGAGCGAGCGCGCCGCGCGGCCGCATCGCGCGCATCTAGGCGGTGGCCAGCGTCGTCCGGCGCGCCTTCTTCACGTTCACCGCGTTGACGATCAGCACGCCCTGCACGATCGCGATGCCGAGCCAGACCAGCGCGGGCTGCCGATGGTCCATCAGCGTGCCGAACATCAGCGGAGCGATCGCCTGGCCGATGTCCAGCCCGGAGTAGACGACGCCGTAGACGCGGCCGGTCGCGTTCGGCGGCGACGCGCGCTTGACGATCAGGTCGCGCGAGGGTCCGGCCGTCCCGGCACCGAAGCCCATCACGCCGAACAACATCGGCACCAATGACGCCGGCACCGGGCTGAAGCCGATCACCAGCGCGACCGTCGCGGCGACGCCGAAGCCGGTGGCGATGATGCGTTCGCAGCGCGCCGGATCGCTGACCAGGAAGCCGCCGGCGATCATGCCGCCGGCGCTGCAGACCATGTAGATCGTCAAGCACATCGCCGCCAGGTTCACCGGCACGTCGTGCAGGATGCGCGCGGCGCCGGGCGCAAAGGTCTGCACACCGCTCAGCGCCATTGCGTAGAAGAAGAAGAAGCCGAAGCACATCCACACCGCCGGGATCTTCAGGAACGCCAGGCTGTGCTCGGCCGCGGCGCCGTCGACCTTCTTCGGCGCCAGCTTCTCCAGAGCGAGCTGCGAGCGGTTGAACCACAAGATGACGAGCACGGTGAATGCGAGCCCACCGGCGCACATCAGCGCGACACGCCACGACGTCGCGAGCGCAATCGGCACGACGAACGCCGGCGCGAGCGCCCAGCCGAGACTGCCGGTGATGCCATGCACGCTGAACGCGTGCCCGAGCCGCGACGGATGCACCTTGCGGTTCAGCAGCGTGTAGTCCACCGGATGGAACACGCCGTTGCCGACGCCGGCGACGATCGCGAAGAAGGCCATCGTCCAGTAGTTCGGGCTGATGCCGAAGCCGACCGCGGCCAGGCCGATCAGCCCAAGGCCGGCGAACAGCACCGGGCGCGGGCCATAGCGGTCGACGACGAACCCGGAGAGCGCCTGCACCACGCACGAGACCACGAAGAAGATCGTCAGCAGCAGGCCGAGCTCGGCGTAGCTGACCTGGAACGCCTCCTTCAGCCACGGGAACAGCGGCGGCAGCAACAACTGGCTGAAATGGCTGATGCCGTGCGCGAGGCCGACGAGCGCGATCAGGGTCACGTCCTGGCGGGCGGGCGGCGCAGGGTTTCCGGGCAAGGTCGCGGTGCGGGTCGTCATGGGGGCAATGGTAGGCTGCGCAGCTCAGGCCGATTTACGATAGGCTGTCAACTTTTATCGAGAACCTGCCAAGTGTGGAAGGCCCATCCAGTGTCGAAAGCCCAATCGCCCGCACCGTCCGGCGGCCTCGTCCGCGGCCCGACGACGCCGCACCTGTACCTGCCCGACACGCGCCGCCCGGTACGCGCGAAGCGGCTGCGCCTGTCGACGGACACCCGCGTCGTGCCGCACCACCACGAGTGTGCGCAGATCGCGCTCTCGGCGACCGGGGTCGTCCGCATGACGATGGCCGACGGCACCTTCATCGTGCCGCCCTCGCGCGCACTGTGGATCCCGGCGGGTGTCGAGCACGCGGTCACCGTCGTCGAGGATTCCGAACTGCTGACGCTGTACCTTCATCAGCCGCGCGGCCGATGCGGCCCGCAGGTCGCGGCAGCGCAGGAAGCCCCGTGGCGCGCCTGCCGGGTGCTCGAAGTCTCGCCGCTGCTGCGGGCGCTCGCGCTCGAACTCGACGTGCGCCCCGATGCGCCCGGCTTCGCGCTCGCCGACGCCGAACTGCAGCGCGAGCGTCGCCTGAGCGCCTTGCTCCTCGACGAACTGCGCCGCGCGCCGCCCGTCCCGCTCGGCATCGCGCTGCCGCGCGACAAGCGCTTGCGCGCGCTGTGCGAGGCGATGCTCGACGACCCGACGCGCCATGCGACGCTCGAGGATTGGGCCGACGATGTCGGCGCCAGCCCGCGCACCGTCGCGCGGCTGTTCCGCAGCGAACTGTCGACCTCGTTCCTGCAGTGGCGCCAACAGGTGCTGCTGGCACGCGCCGTCACGCTCGCGGCGCGCCGGGTGCCGATGGCCGACATCGCCGCCGAACTCGGCTACGCCAGTGCCAGCGCGTTCAGCGCCATGGTGCGGCGCTCGGTCGGGGCGCCGCCGAGCCGCTTTCTGGTCTCCTGAGCGCGGCGAGCGGGTCGCTGACAGCTTGCAACAGTCGTTGCAGGCCCGGCATGGCGTGGGGCGAATCGCGGGAGTAAGGTCGGACGACACCGAGCCCGGCGTGCCGACGCTGCGAGGCTGGTCCACGCCCCTGTCTGGAGTTCGCCGTGCTGACTTCTCTCTTTGGTGACCTGGGTGCCGCACGCGCGGCCGGCGCGCGTTCGCGCCGGGACCCGGGTTTCGCCGCCACCGCCATCTTCGACACCGTCGCGGTCGAGGTCAACGCCCGTGGCCAGATCATCGACCGCCACACCCGCGATCTGGTCGTCACCGGTTCGCCGGCGCAGGCGATACGCGAGCACTTCGATTCGACCCGATCCGACCTGGAGACCGCCAGCGCGATGATCACGTTGCTCGACCCGGTCGGCGTGTGGGCGTCCGCGGTGATCAAGGCGCTGTCCGACGCCGGCGGCCGACCGATCGAACGTCTGCACCTGCGCGAGCAGACCACGCTGCGAACGCTCGCGATGATCGAGCGCACGACGCTCGTGCGGCGGCACGAGGACACGCTGCGCATCGTGCACGCCGACATCCGCGAGCCGGCCAGCGGCAGCGCGAGCGACAACGCCGAGATCCCGGTCGCGCTGATGGAGCGCAGCCAGATGACGACGGTCGTGATCGGCCCGCTGCAGCCGCACGCGATCGACGCGCTGCTGGCGACGCTGCTGCATGCATCGATGCGGCCGACCTGGCGCTGCCCGAACCTGCTGTTCCTGCTGCCGCCGAACGCGGTGTGGATCGCGAACAAGGTCAGCGCCGTCGCCTGGCCGGCGCGCCTGCACGTGCACCTGCTGAGCGAATCGATCACCGGCGCCTCGGCGGTGTGGAACGCGATGCTGGGGATCTGGAACCACATCAAGGTGCAGCCCGGCTGGGAGCCGTCGGTCCCCGCTCGGCCCGCGGCCAACGACGAGTCGCCAATCCGGATCCGCGACCTCGGCGCGCTTGGCCACGCTCCCGACGACGAGGCGTCCGCGCGCATCGTGCGCGTGACACGCCCGCACATCGACCCCGCGCGCGTGCGCTTGGCGCTGGCCGGCATGCGGGCCGTCGAGGGGCTGCTCGCGTGCGCCGTCGTCGACGGTCACAACGGCCTGGTGCTGGCGCGCGAGGCCGCGGGCGAGACGAACATCGACATCGACCTGGCCGCCGCCGCCGCGGCGCAGGTGCTGCGCGCCCATCGGCAGGCCGGCGCGGGCTCTGGTCTGGCCGACAAGGTCGATGAGATCGTCACCAGTGCCGGTTCACGTCAGCAGGTGATCCGCACGGTCGCGTCGTTGCCGGAGCTGTTCGTCGTCGCGTTGCTCGACAAGGCGCGGACCAACCTCGCGCTGGCCCGCTTTCAGCTGGCCGAACTGGAGCGGGGCCTGGCCTGACGCGCCTGTTCGACGCCGCGATTGGCGAGCTGATCCGCACGCTCGTTGCCCGGATCGCCCGAATGGCCCTTGACCCAGCGCCAGTCGACGTGGTGCAGCGCGCGCAACGCATCGAGCCGCTGCCACAGGTCGGCGTTCTTCACGGGCTTCTTGTCGGCGGTCTTCCAACCACGCGTCTTCCAGCCGTGGATCCATTCGGTGATGCCTTTGCGCACGTACTCGCTGTCGGTGTGCAGCGTCACGTCGCAGGTGCGCTTGAGCGAGTTCAGCGCCTCGATCACCGCGGTCAGCTCCATCCGGTTGTTGGTCGTCAGCGTCTCGCCCCCGCAGAGCTCCTTCTCATGCTCGCCGGTGCGCAGCCACGCGCCCCAGCCGCCGAGGCCCGGGTTGCCCTTGCAGGCCCCGTCGGTGTAGATCGTGACGTGCGGCCGTTTGATCGTCGCGGCCGTCTCGGTGGTCATGAGGAAGCGTCCTTGCTGTCGATGTGATGATGGGCCGCGACGACCGGCGCGGGCGCATGCGCCGCCTTGCGCTGCTCGCGCACCAGGCCGACCAGGCGCATGCCGCGCACGCGCTTGACCGCGACGACGAAATAGACCGCACCGAACACCGGCCACCAGCGCTCGCCGGCACGCTCCATCCAGTCGTAGCGGGCGAGCCAGCGGCTCGACGCGACCGGTGGCCGGTAGCAGCCGAAGCGCCCGGATTCGACCTCGAAGCTCAGCAAGCGCAACCAGTCGCGCAGCCGCCGGTAGCGCATGAACTCACCCGCGCCGGGCAGGAACAATGCCGTGCCCTTGCGCATCAGCAGCCGCCGCCAGACGTGCCCGGCGAACTGGCGCAAGCCCCACAGGCTCGACGGGTTGAACCCGACGACGACGACGCGCCCTTCCGGAACCAGCACCCGCTCCACCTCGCGCAGCGCGAGGTGCGGGTCGCGCGCGAACTCCAGCGCATGTGGCAGCACGACGAGGTCCAGGCTGCTGCTGTCGAACGGCAGAGCGTCGAAATCACAATGCAGCGCGATCGCCGCGCGCGGCGGCGCGGCCGCTCCGTCGTCGCCATCGAGCCGGGCGTCCGACGGCGCGTCGCGCTCGTCGGTCGCGACCCAGCGATGCGGCATCCGATTGGCGCGCAGCGCCTCCAGCTCCGGCAGGCCCAGCTGCAGCGCATGAAAGCCGAACAGGTCGACGACGGCGGCGTCCAGATGGGTCTGTTCCCATTGCAAAACGTAACCGCCGGCCGGGGTTCTCAACCAGTCGGTCAAACCTATAATCGCGCGTTCCGCCATGACCCTGATCGCCCTGCCCGCCTCTACCGACCACTGCGCCCGGATGCGCGCGGCGCAAGGGGTGTTGTCGGCGATTCTAGTGACCCCTCATGACGACCCGACCGGCGCGCACGCGCCGGTTCTGTTTTTTGGCGCCGCCGATTTTTTCGCGGCGAGGGTCAATCCTGCCTCGAATGCGGCCGATAACGCCGTGTCGCGAGCAGGGGCCGCGCTTCGACCATGGAAGTCCAGATTCCGATGAACAACGATCAGCAGGGCGGGTTGGGCCGCCACTTCGTGACCCGACTGTCCGCCATGCTGCTGCCGCTGCTGTTCGCAGCGTGCGCGACGACCGGCCCGTCCGCACCTGCGCCGGCCTCCGCGTCGGGGTCGGCCTCGTCGATCGACGCCTCGGTCGCCGGCAGTGTCCCGGCCGGCGCCGCGCCGGTCGCCGCGACGCCCGACGCCGCGGCCAGTGCCCCGGTCACCGAGGTCGCGGTCGCGCCGGTGCCGGTCGACCCGCTGCGCCCCGACGTGCGCCTGGACCTGGACGACCGGGCCGCGCAGACCGACCTCTGGGACCGCGTGCGCCGCGGCTTCGCGATGCCCGACCTCGACAGCGAGCTCGTCCGCAACCGCGAGCAGTGGTACGCCACCCGCCCCGACTACGTCGAACGCATGACGACGCGCGGCGGTCGCTACATGTTCCACATCGTCGAGGAACTCGAACGCCGCGGCATGCCGACCGAGCTCGCGCTGCTGCCGTTCATCGAGAGCGCGTTCAATCCGCAGGCGATGTCGTCGGCCAAGGCCTCGGGCATGTGGCAGTTCATGCCCGGCACCGGGCGCGACTTCGAGCTGAAGCAGAACGTGTTCCGCGACGACCGGCGCGATGTGCTCGAGTCGACGCGCGCCGCACTCGACTACCTGCAAAAGCTCTACGGCATGTTCGGCGACTGGCACCTCGCGCTGGCCGCCTACAACTGGGGCGAAGGCAGCGTGTCGCGCGCGATCGCGCGCAACCAGAAGCTTGGCCTGCCGACCGACTACAGCAGCCTGAAGATGCCGAACGAAACGGCCTACTACGTGCCCAAGCTGCAGGCGGTGAAGAACATCATCTCGCGCCCCGCCGACTTCGGACTGACGCTGCCCGAACTGCGCAACCACCCGTACTTCCTCAGCGTGCCGATCGAGCGCGACATGGACGTCGCGGTCGCCGTCAAGCTCGCCGGCATGCCGCTGGACGAGTTCCAGACGCTGAACCCGCAGATGAACCGCCCGGTGATCCTCGCCGCCGGCACGCCGCGCGTGCTGCTGCCGTACGAGAACGCGAACCAGTTCGTGCGCCAGCTGCCGCTGCACCGCGGCCCGCTCGCGACCTGGACCGCATGGTCCGTCCCGAAGACGATGCGCCCGGTCGACGCCGCGCGCCAGGTCGGCATGGACGAAACGGTGCTGCGCGAGGTCAACCGCATTCCGCCGCGCATGCTGGTCAAGGCCGGCTCGACGCTTCTGGTGCCGCGTGGCGAGCACCGCGCCGCGGACGTCTCGGTGGAGGTCGCCGACAACGCGACGATGGCGCTCGCCCCGGATGCGCCGGCGCCGCGCAAGCTGCAGTTCAAGGCCGGCCGCAAGGACAGCGTCGCGAGCATCGCGCGCCGCTATCGCGTCAACGCGGCACAGGTCGCGCAATGGAACGGCGTGGCCAAGAACGCCGCGTTCGCGCCGGGTCAGGCCGTCGTGGTGTTCGTGCCGGGCAAGGCCGCCAAGGCCACCCATGTGGCCGGCCACGCGAAGCGCTCGACCCACACCGCCGCGGCGAGCCGCAAGGGCGGCTCGGCCAAGCACGCGCGCGTCGCGTCCAGCGGCCGCGTGCGCGTCGCGCACAACTGACGCCGACCGGCGCGCTGGTCGCGCTCGGCGCCGGTCGCTTCAGCGCCGATCGGACAGCGCGTGGGCGATCGTGCCGAGGTCGACGTATTCGAGCTCGCTGCCGATCGGCACGCCGCGTGCCAGGCGCGTGACGCGCAGGCCGCGCGCGCGCAGCGCTTCGCCGATCACATGGGCGGTCGCTTCGCCCTCGGCCGTGAAGCTGGTCGCGAGGATCACTTCCTCGACGTGCGCATCGCACGCCCGCTCGAGCAGCTGCTGCGCACCGATCTCGCGCGCGCCGACACCGTCGAGCGGGCTGACGCGCCCGAGCAGCACAAAGTAGTAGCCGCGGTAGCTGCCGGTCCGTTCGAGCGCCGCCTGATCCGCGGGTGACTCGACGACGCAGAGCTGGCGCGCATCGCGCGTGCCGTCGAGGCAGATCGCGCAGACGTTCGATTCGGTGTAGGTGTGGCAGCGCTCGCAGTGATGCACCTTGGCCATCGCCGCGCGCAACGCGCCGGCGATGCGCTCGGCGCCTTCGCGGTCGTGCTGCAGCAGGTGATAGGCCATGCGCTGCGCCGAGCGCACGCCGACCCCCGGCAGGCGCCGCAGCGCCTCGATCAGCGCATCGACCGAGGGCTCCGACACGGGATCAGAACGGGAACTTCATGCCGGGCGGCATCGGCATCCCGGCCGTCAGCTTGCCCATCTTCTCCTGGCTGACTTCCTCGGCGCGGCGCACGCCGTCGTTGAACGCCGCGGCGACCAGGTCCTCGAGCATGTCCTTGTCGTCGGCAAGCAGGCTGGGATCGATCGCGACGCGTCGCACGTCGTGCTTGCAGGTCATCGTCACCTTGACCAGGCCGGCGCCGGACTGGCCCTCGACCTCGATGTTGGCGAGTTCTTCCTGCGCCTTCTTCAGGTTGTCCTGCATCGCCTGGGCCTGCTTCATCAGCCCGGCCAGTTGGCCCTTCATCATCGTCCTGCTCCTTGAAAGGAAGTGTTCAGTGGGGTTTGATCGAGCCCGGCACGATGCGTGCGGTCTTGTACTGCGCCATCAGGGCGCGCACCAACGGGTCGTCGTGGATGAGCTGTTCGGCCTGCGCCTGGCGCCGCGCGCGCTCCTCGGCGTCGCGGCGCGCGGGCGAATCATGCGCCGCGCCGGCTTGGACCTCGAGCCGCACCGCCTTGTTCCACCACCCGGCCAGCGCGGCCTGCAGCTTCTCGCAGGGGGCGCTTGCCCGCAGCGATTCACGCTCTACGCGCAAGGTGCAGACGAGTGGTGTCGAGCGTTCGTCCAGCGCGATGCATTCGGCCTGCATCGCGAGCTCGCGGGCGAACGCGCTGATGCTGCCGGCGGCATTCAACTCGCCGACGACCTCGGCCCAGCGCGTGCCGAGCGCCGTCGGCACGAAGGCGCTCGTCGCAGCCGCCGCCGGCTCTATGCCCACGGGATCCGCCTCGCGCGCCGCCCGTGATGAGCGTGCGACCGTGTCCTCCTCGAACGGCGCGTCCAGCCACGGCGCCGGCTCGCTCGGCGCGCTCGTTGCGACCCGCAGCGCCACCGCCGGCGCGACGGCGGCCGCCACCGAAGCTGCCTTCGCCGCGCTCGCGACCGCGGGTGCTTTCGGCGCAGCGGCCACCGACGGGCTCGTCACCGATGCGGCCGGCGCGGGCGGCGCGGCCGGCAGCGCGCCCTTCGGCCGGAAGGCCAGCAAGCGCAGCAGCACCATCACCAGACCGCTGTATTCATCCGGCGCGAGCGCGAGTTCGGCGCGGCCCTGCACCGCGATGCTGTAGATCAGCTGCGTCTCGTCGGACGCGAACAGCGCGGCGAGGCGGTGCGCCTGCGGTGTGTCCGGGTCGGTCTCGTCGAGCGCATCGGGAACCGCCTGCGCCAGCGCCATCTGCTGTGCGAGCCCGGCCAGTTCCTCCAACGCCCCGGCGGCGGAAAGCCCGAGTGCGCGCAACGCATCGGCGGCGCCCACCAGCGCGGCGCCGTCCGCGGCCGCCAGCGCCTCCAGCATGCGCACGACATGCCCGCGATCGACCGCACCGAGCATCTGGCGAACGCCCGCTTCGGCGAGCTGACCGGAGCCGAAAGCGATCGCCTGGTCGGTGAGCGACAGCGCATCGCGCATCGAGCCGCGCGCGGCGCGCGCCAGCAGCCTGAGCGCGCCGGGCTCGGCCGCGATGTGTTCGCGTTCGAGGACCGTGCCCAGGTGCTGCTGCACCGTCTGCGGCGCCATCGGCCGCAGGTTGAACTGGAGGCAGCGCGACAGCACCGTCGGCGGCACTTTCTGCGGATCGGTCGTTGCGAGCACGAACTTCAAATAGTCGGGCGGCTCCTCGAGCGTCTTCAGCATCGCGTTGAACGCGGTGTTCGACAGCATGTGCACTTCGTCGATCATGTAGACCTTGAAGCGGCCGACGACGGGCTTGTAGACCGCCTGGTCGAGCAACTGCGAGATCTCGTCGTCGCCGCGATTGGAGGCGGCGTCGAGTTCGACGTAGTCGATGTAGCGACCGGCATCGATGTCGCGACACGCGTTGCACACCCCGCACGGATGGGCGGTGATGCCGCCCTGCCCGTCCGGCCCGGTGCAATTCAGCGACTTGGCCAGGATGCGCGAGATCGTCGTCTTGCCGACGCCGCGCGTGCCGGTGAACAGGTAGGCATGGTGCAGTCGCTGCTGCGTCAGCGCATTCGCCAACGCCTGCACGACGTGCTCCTGCCCGACCAGCGCCTCGAAATTCGGGGGGCGGTACTTGCGGGCCAGAACGACATACGACATCCAAGCCATTCTAGTGTCCCCGATAATCCGCCCGATGAATTCGACCGCTTCCCAGACGACGCTCAGCTACGAGCAGGCCGGCGTCAACTACGACCTGATCGACCCGCTGAAGGTCAGCGCGCAGCGCGCTGCAGCCGCCACTGCGGTGCACCTGGCGGCGCACGGTTTTCGCGAGGTGCCGGCATCCCGGGGCGAGTCGGCGTACGTCGTCGATGTCGGGCCGTTCTACCTGGCGAGCATCGTCGAATGCCTGGGCTCGAAGGCGCTGGTCGCCGACGAGATGCACCGGCTCACCGGCAAGACCTACTACGACGCGATCGCGCAGGACACGATCGCGATGGCGATCAACGACCTGATCACCGTCGGCGCGACGCCGCTGGTGGTGCAGGCCTACTGGGGCGCGGGCGGCTCGGACTGGTTCGGCGATGCGCAACGCGCGCAGGCGCTGGTCGCGGGCTGGAAGCGCGCCTGCGACGTCTGCGGCGTCGCCTGGGGCGGCGGCGAGACGCCGGCGCTGTCGGGCATCGTCGAGGCGGGCCGCATCGATCTCGCGGCGTCGTGCACCGGCCTGATCAACCCGAAGGAGCGGCTCTCGGTCGGCGACCATCTCGGGCCCGGCGATGCGATCGTGCTGCTGGCCTCGAGCGGAATCCATGCGAACGGACTGAGCCTGGCGCGCAAGCTGGTCGAGCGCCTGCCCCAGGGTTACCTGACCCCGGTCGGTCCCGGGCTGAGCTACGGCGAGGCCCTGCTGGCGCCGACGCTGCTCTATTCGCCCGTCACCGAGGCGCTGTACCGCGCCGGCATCACGCCGCACTACTGCGCCAACATCACCGGCCACGGCTGGCGCAAGCTGCTGCGGCATCCGGCCGAACACTGCTACCGCATCACCGCGGTGCCCGAGGTGCCCCCGGTGCTGTCGTTCATCCAGCAACACGCGCACCAGGACAATCGCGAGGCCTACAGCACCTTGAACATGGGCGCGGGCTTCGCGATCTTCGTGCGCGCCGAGGACGCGCGCCGCACCGTCGAGGTGGCGCAGGGGCAAGGCGTCGCGGCACTGATCGCCGGCCAGGTCGAAGCGGGCGCGAAGGAACTGCTGATCGAGCCGCTGTCGATCCGCTTCGGCAACGACGATCTGCAACTGCGTTGATCTCGCTCGGCTTCAGCGCGCTGGTCGCGCGCCTCGACTGGCAGCGTGCAGGCGTCGCGCTGCTGATGGTCGCGAGCGCGCTGCTGGCGGGCTGTGCGGGGGTGCTGCCTCAGGTCCAGCGCACGCCATCGACCTCGCTGGTCGCGCCGCCCGAGTCGACGCTGGTGCGCAGCGTGCGCGCCGCCGCGCTGCCGCAGGATCAGTCCGGCATCTGGCCGCTGCTGCAGGCCAACCACGCCCTGGATGCGCGCCTGGCGCTGATCGAGAACGCGACCACGTCGCTGGACCTGCAGTACTACCTCGTTGCCGACGATCCGACCGGCCGCATCCTGCTGCGCGCGCTGCGCGACGCGGCGCTGCGCGGCGTGCGCGTGCGGCTGCTCGTCGACGACCTGTACACCGTCGACCTCGATCACCTGCTGCTCGGACTGGCGAGCACGCCGAACGTCGAGGTGCGCCTGTTCAACCCGTTCGTCTCGGCGCGCGAGTCGTCGCTCGGCCGGCTGCTCGCGCTCGCGCGCGACTTCAAGCGGCTGAACCACCGAATGCACAACAAGCTGTTCGTCGCCGATGGCGCCGTCGGCATCGTCGGCGGGCGCAACCTCGCCGACGAGTACTTCCTGCGCGGCGCGCGCGGCAATTTCATCGACTTCGACCTGCTGGTCGCCGGGCCGGTCGTGCCCGAGCTCGGCCACTGGTTCGATCTGTACTGGAACAGCCCCTACGTCTATCCGGCCGCCGACATCGCGCGCGCCGCCGGTCGCCCGTCGCAAACGCCACAGGAACTGCGCGCGCGCTTCGACGGCGCCACCGCGAACGATCCCGCCCCGGCGCCGGTGAGCGACGAGGACCTGTTCGGCTCGCCGCCGTTGCGCCGCCTGCTGGCCGAAGGCCGGCTGCCGCTGATGGTGGCCGAGAGCCATGCCTACGCCGATTCGCCCGACAAGATCGATCCCGAGCATCACAGCTTCGCCACCAGCGACACGCTGACCCACCGCTTCCTGCTGGAGCTCAGCGACGCCAAGCGCGAGATCGACCTGTTCTCGCCCTACTTCATCCCCGGCGACGAAGCGCTGCAGCGCATCCGCAAGCTGCGCGAGCATGGCGTGCAGATGCGCGTCGTGACGAACTCGCTCGCCGTCAGCGACGAGCCGCTGGTGAACATCCGCCTCGAACGCCACCAGGTCGAGCTGCTGAAGATGGGCGTGGACCTGTTCGAACTCAGCTCGAACCGGCTCAAGCTCGATCGCACCTTGCAGAGCCTGCTCGGCAGTTCGACCGGGCGGCTGCACGCCAAGCTCGGCATCCTCGACCGCGAGGTCGTGATGGTGGGCTCGATGAACCTCGACCCGCGCTCGGCCAGCATCAACACCGAGATCGGCGTGCGCGTGTCCAGCGGCCGCCTGGCCGACATGATCCTGCGCGAGGGCTACCGGGTCGACACGCTCGCCGGCGTCTACCAGGTCAAGCTCCGCCCCGACGGACGTGGCGTGCGCTGGGTCGCGGTCAACGGCGACCGGACCGAGGAGCTCGACGTCGACCCCGACACCACGCTCGGCCAGCGGCTGCGGCTGATGTTCCTCGGCTGGTTCGTGCCCGAAAGCCAGCTCTGACGGGGGTGCGCCGATGCGGCATAGAATGGCCCCCGACGGGCCTCCTCGCATGGGAGCGCGGCCAACCGGGTCAGGTCGGGAACGAAGCAGCCCTAACCGTTGCGACCAGTGCCGAGATCAGGCTCGTCACCCTCACCGGCGCTTCTTCTGACGGCCCCACTCCGGCGGCTCCAGTTCGGGGCGCATCGACAGGACCGCGGGTGACGTGTCGTCGATGAACTCCCCCCGGCGGCGCCTCGGCTCCTGAGCCGACGTCGCGTCCAGATCGTCCAGCATCAGATCGACCGCCGCGTCGCGGGCCGAGCGTGCGCGCCAGGCCGAATAGAGCCAGACCAAGGCTCCGACGACCACCAAGCCCGCCAGGACGAACCCCAACGCCCACGACCACCGCATGCTGACCTCGAACGACGACAACGTTCATTGTGCGGCGATCGGCGCCGGCGCGCCATCCACCAAGCGGCGTATGGACCGGTCAGGCGACTTGCTTGAAGGCCATCACGGCCTGATTGCGCAGCGTGCGCAGCAGCGACAGTTCCTTCTCGCCGAGCGCGATCGCGCCGGGCTGCGCCTTGTCGGCGTAGATCAGCGCGAATGGCGCACCCTTCATCAGCATCGGCAGCAGCAGGAACGCGGGCGCGTTGACCTGCTGGCGGTACCAGGCCGGTAGCCGGGCCGCAATCTGCGTTGCGCCGGCGTCGGTGATGAGCGTGTCCGCACCCTTGGCGCAGACCGCGGTGAACAGATCGGTGCCGCCGGCCAGCGGCACCTTGAACGCCGCGGCGACCGCCTCCGCGCCGTCGCCCAGACCGAATCGCCCGGTCAGCGTGTGGGTCTTCGGATCGCGCAAGCAGAACACGATGCGCCGAAAGCCCAGCGCGCGGTACATCGTCTCGAGGATCATGCGCAGCACGTCGTTGAGGCGAAAGCTCTCGACCATCGAGTTGGTGATGTCCTGGATGCCCGCGGCCAGCAGTTCGGAGGCGTTCTCCACCGCACCGCCCGCCGCGGTGGCCGGCGCACGCTGCGCGAGCGTCACGGTGGCCTGCAACTCGTGCGGGCTCAGCGAATCGTGCGCGGCCTCGCGGCCGGCAGCGACCGTCGCCGCCTCGGCGCCGACCGGCGCGCACAGCAAGCGCCGTGCGGGCGACTTGGCGGCCACCTGCAGATTCATCGCCTGCGCCATCTGCGCCAAGCGCTGTTGCGCGGCGACCGACGCCGCCTCGATGCGCGCCGCGCTCAAGCCGACGGCGCGCGCATGGCGCTTGGCGACATCGGCGACGCGCGCGGCGGCGACCTCGGGCGTCGAGTGCAGCAGCGTGTCGGCAATCTGGTTGGCCGCGCCGGCGAGCCAGCGCAGCCGCTCGCCTTCGTCCTTCGGTTCGCGCGCGGGCGGATCGCCCTTGGTGTGGCGCATGCCGTTCTGCAGCGTCGCCGGCAGGCCCCAGGCCTTGGCCACGCCCAGGCCGAGCGCCTCGTAGCTCAGGCCGAGCACGTTGATCGACGCGCTCTCCTCGGACATCGGCGTCGGCACGCCGGCCATCATCGCGCGCACCTGGCGCGCTTCGTCGACGAAATAGAACTCGGTCAACAGCCGACCCAGGCCCTGGAACATCGCGCCCAGGAACGCCTCTTCGCCCGCGCCGGTCTGAAGGCCGAGTTCGCCGGCCAGCATGCCCGCCATCAGCGAGCGCAGGAATTCCTCCTTCAGCTGGTTCGCGTGCGCCTTGTCCTGCATGTGTTCGAGCAGCACCAGGCTCATCGCCATGTTGCGCACGCCCGCGAAGCCGATCACCGCCACCGCGCGCGAGACGGTGCTGATGTTGCCGGCGCTCGAAAAGTGCGCGGTGTTGACCAGGCGCAGAAGCTTGTTGGTCAGCGCCACGTCTTTCAGGATCTCGCTGGACAGGCTCGCCAGGCTTTCGTTCTCCGAATTGGCGACGCGCTGGATGCGGGCCACCGCGTCCGACAGCGCCGGGAAGTCGCTCTTGTGGCGCATCCGCCGCAGCAGGAAGTCCAGCGTGCCGTTGCCGCCATTCGCGTCGCCTTGCACCGCGGCCGCCGGCGCGAGCCACTCCTTCAACGCGTCGCGCAACGCCGCGGCGGTGGGCCAGCGCTCGGCCGGGTCGCGGGCGAGCGCGCGCAGCAACAGCTTGCGCAAGGCGTCGTCGACTTCCGACGACAGGGTCGCAGGCAGCGCCAGGTCTTCGCTCGCAGTGCGGGCGATCGCGCGATACGGGTCGCGCTCGCGGATCAGCTTCTCGCCGCTGAGCATCTCGACCAGCACGATGCCGGCCGAGTACACGTCCATCGTGGCGGTCGGCACGGCGCCGTGCGTGGCCTCGGGCGACATGTAGCCGGGCGTCCCGACCACCTGATCTGCGCTGCCGGGATCGTTCAGGCGCGCGGCGATGCCGAAGTCCATCACGCGCGCGCGACCGTTCGCGTCGATCAGGATGTTCGACGGCTTCAGGTCGCGGTGCACGACGCCGGCCGCATGGGCGGTCGCCAGCGCGTCGAGCACCTCGACCATCATCGCCACCGCCTGGGCCACGGGCATCGCGCCCTGCGTCTTCAGGCGCGCCGCGAGCGTCGGGCCCGGCACGTACTCGAACACGAGGTAGAGCTGATCGCCCTGGAGATCGGCCTCGAACACCGGCACGATGTTCGGATGCGACAGCCGGCTGACGCTGCGCGCCTCCTGCAACCACTGGTCGACCGCGTAGGGGTCGGCGGCGAGCGCGTCGCGCATCACCTTGACCGCGACCTCGCGCTCCAGCCGCGCGTCGAAGCCGAGCCAGACGCTCGCCTGCGCGCCTTCGCCCAGCACGCGCTGCAGCTCGAAGCGCCCGAGCTTCATTTCTCGGTCGGCGCGGGATCGGTGTCGACCGGCGTGATCGTGCGCCCGCTCGTCGGCGCCGGCGTGCCGCGACGCAACGCCTCGCGCGCGGCCTTCAGCGCGTCGCCGAGTTCGCGGGTGTTGATCCCGAGCGCGCGCGCATAGCGCACGGCAATCTGGTTCAGCGCCGTCGTCGCGCGCGGGCCGCTCAACGTGCTGACGACGTCGACCGCCTCGTTCGCCGCGCTCGCGGTCAGGCGCAGCACTTCGGCGTCCGAATCGGGCTTGCGCACGGGCGCCTCGAGCGCGAGCCGACGCGCCATGTGCAGCACGTCGTCGCCGAGGCCCCAGTGGCGGCCGACGACCAGGCCGAGCGATTCGACATCGGTGCCGAGCACCGCATAGGCCGCCGACTCTTCGCTCAACCCCGGTTGCTCGGCGACTCCCGCGTCGCGGCTGCCCTGGCTGGGCGCCATCAACTGCTGGATCTGCTCGGCCTCGTCGGCGAAGTGGTAGCGCAGCATGAGGCGGCCGAGGTTCTGCAGCATTGCGATCAGGTAGACGACCTGCGGGTCGTAGCCGGCGGGCCGCAGGGCTTGCGCCAGATGCCCGGCCAGGCGCACGCGATCGAGCGTGGCCTGCAGGGCCGCGGCCTGGGTGTCGTTCAGCGGCCCGGGCCAGGACCGCAGTGTGTTCGCGGCCAACCGCACGCCGTTGACGCCGATCAGCGAGATGATCCGGCGCAGCGTCAGCACCGGGCCGTTGCCCTGCACCTGCGTGCCTTGCACCTGGGCCGTGTTCAATGTGCGCAGCAGCTCGAAGGTGAGCGCCATGTCATCGAGCACCTGATCGGCGATCTCGTCGGTGCGCTGGCTTTCCAGGCTGGTGACGCGCGCGACGCGGGCCGCCAGACCCGGCAGCGCCGGCAGGTGGCCGACGGTGCGCAGCCGGTCGAGCAGCAGCCCGAGCGGGCCGCCGCCGTCCTGCGCCTGCGCATCGAGCCAGCCGGTCAATGCTCCGAGCAGCGTGCGGGCGTTCTGGTAGCGCAGCCGCTCCTGGCCCGCGGTGCAGCGGTTCGCGATCGCGCGCAGCGCCTCGGGGATCGGCAGCGGCGTGCTCCACGGCAGCCGGATCAGCTCGCGGCCACGCGGCGCGATGCGCTCGATCGCGAGCGCGAGGTCCGGTTGATCGAGCGGCGCCTGGTTCGTGAGCAGATGGTGCAGCAGCAGCCCGCAGGCGAGCACGTCACGGGTCGCCGCGGCGCGCTTGGCACGCAGCGCGAGCGTGTCGATCGACAGCGACGGCGCGTCCGCGACGCGCGGTGCCGTCGCGTCGGCTCCGACCGCGCCGAGGGCCATCACGCGTGCGACGCCACGTTCGTCGACGAGCACGTTGTGCAATTGCAGATCGAGGTGGGCCACGCCGGCCTCGTGCGCGAACGCCAGGCCGTGCAGGATGTCGATGACCCAGCGCACCGCCTCGTCCGGCGCGGTGGGCGGGTGGGCGGTGACCCACTCCTTCAGCGTCGTGCCCTGCGCGCGGTCGACCGAGACGAACGGCCAATGGTCCTGCACCCCGAACTCGGCCACTTCGGCCAGGTTCGGATGATTCAGCCGGGCGGCGAAACGAACGTCGCGCTGCCAGAGCTCGATCGCCAGCGCGGTCGCCGGCTGGACGCGCGGCATCGTCAGCATGACGTCGCGCGCCACGATCGGATCGTGCGCCAGCCAGCTCATCGTGCCGGCGCTCTTGCCGAGCAACTGGCGCAGCTCGAAGCGGCCGAACGAGCGCGTCGGGTGCGTCGGTGCGGCGGCAACGGCAGCGGTGGGCAAGGCGTGAGCGACCATCGGATCGGAGGAAGTTACCGGATTGGAGCCCAGCGGGCACCGAGGCGGTGCGCCGATCAGCCGGGGCTCTACCCGCCAATTGCGACGTTCAGGGCGTCGGCTGCCGGGGCGACGACCTCGACCAGCTCGCCCGCGCCGGTGATGAACGCGCACCGCACCGGCCGCCCCGGTTGCAGCAGGCTCACCGCGTCGCGGTAGCGCAGCAACTGCGCGCGGTAGTGCGCCAGCTCCTGCGGCGCATGGCTGAGCTTGTAGTCCAGCACCCACCAGGCTTCTGCGCGGTGCACCAGTCGATCGATCCGCAGCACCTCGCCCGCGGCGCTGATCGGAACCTCGTTGCCGGCCCACAGCAAGCCCTCGCCGTCGAAGAAGCGCGCGCAGTCGGGGCTGGTCAGGATCCGACGCGCATGCAGCTCGGTCGCGCCGGGGGCACTGTCGAACTCGAGCGCAGCCGCTCGCGCGAGGTCGGCCAGCGCGACGCCGCGGGCCGCCCCGGTGATCCATTCGAGCGTGCGGTGCACCGCATGGCCCAGGCGCGTCGCATCCGTGTCGGCCACGCGATCATCCGCGGCAGCCGGATCGCGCGGCGGCAGCGGTGCGATCGCGCGCAGGTGGATCGCCTCGGCGGCCGGCTCGACCGGGCCTGCCGCACCGGGCGGCGGCACCGTCCAGCCTCCGGCCAGCGGCTCGATGCGTTGCCACCAACTCGGCGCCGCCGCGCCGCGGCGCCACGGCTCGGTCGCGCTGAACACGACGCGCTCCTTCGCCCGGGACATCGCGACGTACAGGCCGTTCAGTTCCTCGCGCTCGCGTGCCTGCCGCTCGATCGCCAGCAGCGGGCGCAGCGACGGCGGGCACGCCGACTCCGAATAGACGAACGCGCAGCACCGGGGCCACTCGGACTCGACCGGCCAATCGATCAGCAGCGTCGTCGTCTCCGGGTTCTTCGCTTCGGGATCGGCGTCGACGACGAACACCGTGCGCGCCTCCAGGCCCTTCGCGCCGTGCACCGTCAGCAACTGGACCGCGTCGGCCTGCGCCGGCGCGGCGAACCTGATCGCCCGCCGCTTCAGCGCGCGAACGAAGTTGTAGGGCGTCGAATAGCGCGCGCCGTCCAGCATCAGGGCCTGCGCGAGCAGCGCGTCGATCGCCGCCAACGCCGCGTGGCGTTGCACCGCCGGCACCGTCGCGGCCACCCGCTCACGCACCGCGCCCTCGTGCACGATCCGGTCCAGCAGATCGTGCGGCGGCAGGTGCATCGCCGCCTCGCGCCAGCGCGGCAGCAGCGCTCGGGCGCGCTGCAGCGCCGGGCTGTTCGGCGCGGCGCCTGCGTCGCCGGTCAACGCGTCCCACCAGTCGCGTGCATTCGCGCGGCGTGCGAGCGCGATCAGCTCGTCGTCGCTGGCGCCGAACAGCGGGCTGCGCAACGCCTGCGCGAGGGACAGCCGGTGCGTCGGCGACACCAGCGCGTCGAGCAACGCGATCAAGTCGCGTGCCTCCGGCGCCTCCATCAACGGCGTCTCTTCCGGCGCGGCGTGGGGGATGTCGAGATGACGCAACGCCTGCGCGACATGGCGCAGCGACTCGCGCTTGCGGCACAGCACATAGATGTCGCCCGGCCGCTGCGCCGAACCCGCGAGCAGATCGCGGACGGCCTCGGCGACGCACGACGCCTCGCGCTCGCGCAGCACGTCCTCCGGCTGATGGCGCGGCGTGGTCAGGCTGTCGCGCCAAGGGGCTGTCGTCGCGGCCGCCGGGCCGGGCAGCGGCGGTCTCGGCACGCGCTCCAGGCACTCGACGCCGGCGTCGCCCCCGCCCGCGTCGAGCTCGGTGGTGTGCGGGCGAAATCCGTCGAAGGCGCCTTCGCGCTGCGCCTGCTCGAAGACCGCATTCAGCCCGGCCATCACCTCGGGCGCATTGCGCCGCGTGTGGTCGCACGCGAGCGCGACGCCATCGAGCCCGTCGGTGACGAAGCGGCGCGCGGCCTCGAACACGCGCGGCTCGGCGCGGCGGAAGCGGTAGATGCTCTGCTTCGGATCACCGACGATGAACACGCCCGGCATGCGTTGTCCGCTCGCGCCGCCTCCCGCACCGGCGTAGGCCGAGAGCCAGGCGTGCAGCGCGTGCCATTGCAGCGGGCTGGTGTCCTGGAACTCGTCGATCAGGATGTGGCGCACGCGCGCATCGAGCCGCTCCTGAACCCAGGCGGCGAGCGATGCGTCACGCAGCAGCGCGAGGCCGCAGCGTTCCAGGTCGGCCAT
>Ga0209023_10001842_pt1 | contig 27614 bp, 24 predicted proteins | sample LakOneMetagenome_FD_187468 | JGI IMG/M metagenome (GOLD analysis project Ga0209023, IMG submission 187468) | Freshwater and sediment microbial communities from Lake Erie, Canada (SPAdes) (version 2) | ecosystem: Environmental > Aquatic > Freshwater > Lentic | place: Lake Erie, Canada...
TCGACGACGACGGCCCGCCCGGCGGCGCGCAACCTCGACGCCGGGACGGACGTCGCGCTGGTCCCCGACCACGTCGTCGACCCGGTGGTGACGGAGTACGCGCTCACGCCGGCCGCCGGCCAACGGCTCGCCGCCGGGCAGCTCAAGACCCAGGTCGTGGGCCGCACCCCCGCGGGGGAGACGCACCTGCTCAGCCTCCCCGTCCCCGTCACCGGCTTCGGCACCGTCGGTGTCAACTGGGCCCGCGGCGCGGACATCCCCGAGCTGGCCGCGAGCTTCCAGATCCGGACCCGCACCGGGGACGTCTGGTCGGACTGGACCAAGCTCCCCTACGAGCCCGACCATGCCCCCGACCCCGACAGCCGTGAGGGTCGGCACGCCCGGCCGGGCACCGAGCCGATGCTGGTCGGCGACGTCGACGAGGTGCAGATCCGCGAGCAGACCTCCCGGCCGCTCCAGGCCGACATGCGCCTGGCCGTCATCGACCCCGGTGCCGAAGGCGGCACCACGGTCCAGCGAGCCGCGATCGACACCGGCGCGCTCGACGCTACGAGCGACGAGGGAACCAGCCTCGACGGGGAAGCGGCCGACGGAGTCAAGCAGTCCAGCGACGGGCTGGCTCTCCAGGCCACGACGTTCACCCCCAAGCCGCAGATCTTCTCGCGCGCCCAGTGGGGCGCCGACGAGTCCATGCGAGACGCCGCCTCCCTCCACTACTACGAGGTGCACGCCGGCTTCGTCCACCACACCGTCAACGCCAACGACTACACGCGCGCCGAGGTCCCGTCCCTGCTGCGCGGCATCTACGCCTACCACGTGCGCACCCGCGGCTGGAGCGACATCGGCTACAACTTCCTGATCGACCGCTTCGGCCGCATCTGGGAGGGCCGGTACGGCGGCGTCGACCGCCCCGTCGTCGGCGCCCACACCCTCAACTACAACGACTACTCCTTCGCCGCCTCCGCCATCGGCAACTACGAGCTCGTCCAGCCCAGCAAGAAGCTGCTGGCGGCGTACGGCCGTCTCTACGCCTGGAAGCTCTCGCTGCACGGCGTCGACGCCGCCTCCACCCGCCAGCAGGTCGGGCCCACCGTCTTCCAGGCGATCAACGGCCACCGAGATGCGGCCGCGACGGCCTGCCCGGGCAAGTACCTCTATGCCAAGCTCCCGCAGATCCGGCAGCTGGCCGCGGCGGACCAGCAGGACTGGTCCGGACGCCAGCGCCAGACCGACGTCGCCTCGACCCCGCGCCCGGACCTGATCGTGCGCCGCGCCTCCGACGACCGGATCCTGGTCGTGCCGACGGGCGGCCTGCTGCACTTCGGCCTCCAGCGCGGCTCGGCCGGATGGGCCAGCGACGACACGGTGGTGGCGACCCCGGACGTCACCGGCGACGGGGTCGGTGACCTCGCCGTGCGGACGGGGGACGGCGAGCTCACCGTCCGGCCCGGCGACGGACACGGCGGCTTCGGTGCCGGCATCAGGCCCACGCGACTGTTCGCCGGTCGCGACCAGATCGCCGCCGTCGGCGACCTGGACGGCGACGGTCGCAACGACCTCACCGCCCGCAACCCGTCGACCGGGCGCCTCGAGGTCTTCCTCGGCAACGGCAAGGGCGGCTTCACCAGGGTCCGGCTGGCGCCGACCTGGGGCGGCTACCGCGCGATCACCGGCGCCGGCGACCTCGACAGCGACGGTCACGCCGACGTGGTCGCGCTGACCTCGGCCGGGAAGCTCCTGCTCTTCCCCGGCACGGGGGACGGCCGCTTCGACGACGCCGTCACGCTCGCGGGCGACTTCTCGGCGTACGACCGTGTCTCCGGCCTCGGCGACGTCGACCACGACGGTCGCGCCGATCTGGTGGCCACCCTCGCCGCGTCCGGCCGCGGTGTGGTCCTGCCCGCTCGGGGAACCGGATACGGGCACGCCATCGGCACCTTCAACCGCTTCCGCAACCTCGCCGGCTTCTCCGGCACGGACCTGACCGGCAGCGGCGTCTCCGACGTCGTCGGGATCCGGGGCGGGCACCTCGTGCTGCTCACCAACAACGGCGCGTTCAACGTCGGGCGGCCCATCGACAGCGGGCTGTCGCTGCCCGACGTCAACCTGCTCCTCAACGTGGGCGACTGGGACCGCGACGGGTTCGGCGACCTGGTGGTCCGCAACCGGCTGACCGGGGTGCTGTGGCTGCGCCGCGGCGACGGCGCCGGCCACTTCGGCAAGCGGATCAAGCTCGCCACGGGCTTCGGCAGCGTGCAGCTGCTCGCCGCCGTCGGCGACACCACCGGCGACGGCTACCCCGACCTGATGGGACAGCCCAAGGGCGGGGGCATGCGGATCTATCCCGGTGCCGGGGTGGACGGGCTTCGGCCCAGCTATGTCGCGTACGGCCCCATCAAGGCGGGCCGCCAGCTCGGCATCGGCCGCTGGGACGGCGACGGCGCTCCGGACAGCCTGTTCCGGGTCGGGCCGTCCATGAAGCTCTATCCCGGCAACGGCCCTGGTGGGCTCGTCAACGCCGCGCGGACGCTGAGCGTCGACCTGTCGCCGTACGACTGGACGATCGGCGACGGGCTCATCAATGCCGACACCCGCCCGGACGTCATCGTCCGCGAGAGGTCCACGGGCTATCTGTGGCTGCTGCGAGGCACCTCGACCGGCTTCGCCGACCGGCGCTACCTCGGCGAGGGATTCGCGGGCTACGACCTGGTCGGCTGACCCGCGTCGGGCAGCGCCTGCGTGGTCCGCTCGGCCGCGGCGATCGCGGCCAGGCGGTCGTCGGACGCATGGACGACGACCACCAGCGACCCGCCGGTGCACAGGACATCGGTGAAGGTGGCCAGTCCGTCCGCCGACGCCGCGTTGGCCGTCGAGAGCAGCCTCGCTCCGGCGGTGACCAGGGTGCCTCGACCGGCAACCGCCCACAGGTCGGCGTGGGAGACCCCGCCCACCGCCGGGTCGTCGTCCGACGGCGGGTCCCAGGGGATGAACGAGTCGGGCTGGCCCCACACCTCCACGCCGAGGTCGTGCACCCCAGCGGGCAGGGGCTCGCGGAACCGGACGCCCAGCGGCAGCAGCGCGGTCGCGACCACGGGAAGGTCGGCGGCGCGGTCGGCCCAGGTGGCCAGGCCCTCCGGGCCGCAGACCACGGCCTGGGGGTCGCCGTCCCACACCACCTCCAGCCCGGCCGTCCAGGCAGCGCCGAGCACGACCGGGCCGAGCCAGTGCGCGGGTAGGTCGACGAGGAGGCGGTCGCCGCGCTCGAGCCCGAGCTCGTCGACGAACAGGGACGCCGCCTTGGCCACCCAGTTGGCATAGGTCGTCACCGAGAGCTCGGTGCGCTCGCCGGTCGCGTCGTCATAGAACGTGACCAGCGGATCGCCGGGGCGGTGCCGCTGGCGCGTCGCCAGCACGTCACGGAACGTCGTCACGGCGCCAGCGTAGGCTGCGCGTCCATGGGCGTGATCGAGCACTTCTGGGCCGTCGTCCCGGCCGGAGGCGCCGGCACGCGGCTGTGGCCGCTGTCGCGCCGCGCGCATCCCAAGTTCCTCCACGACCTCACCGGTGGTGGCCGCTCGCTCCTCCAGGCCACGGTCGACCGGCTGGTGCCACTGGCGCAGGACCGGGTGCTCGTCGTGACCGGTCGCCTTCATCGCGACGCCGTGGTCGCGCAGCTGCCCGAGCTGCCGCCCGACGCCGTCCTGGCCGAGCCGGCGCCCCGTGACTCGATGGCGGCCATCGGGCTCGCGGCCGCGCTGCTGGAGGTGCGTGACCCCGAGGCCGTGATGGGGTCGTTCGCCGCCGACCACGTCATCGCCGACTCAGCGGCCTTCGCCGACTGCGTCGCGCGAGCGGTGGCTGCTGCCCGCGAGGACTGGCTGGTCACCATCGGGATCGACCCGACGTATCCGGCCACCGGTTTCGGCTACATCCAGCTGGGCACCGAGCTCGAGGGGCACCGGGGGGTGCACCGCGTCGCACGATTCGTCGAGAAGCCGACGGTCGAGGTGGCGACGGCCTACCTGGCCGCCGGTGACCAGCGATGGAACGCCGGCATGTTCGTCGTACGCCCCGGAGTGCTGCTGGACCTGCTGGCCCGCAACCATCCCGACTTCGCCGCGGCCCTGCGCGCCATCGCCGCCGACCCCGTCTCGCTGGACGCGGGCTCGCTGGACGCGGGCTCGCTGGACGCCGTCTGGCCGAGCCTGCCGCGGATGGCCATCGACCACGCCGTGGCGGAGCCCGCGGCCGATCTCGGCCGGGGCGCCGTCGTCCCCGGATCCTTCGGGTGGGACGACATCGGGGACTTCGCCAACCTGCGCACGTTGCTGCCGGCGGGGGAGGACGGCGTCGCCGTGCTCGGTGACCCGCAGCGGGTCCGGGCGATCGATGCCTCCGGCCTGGTCGTCACCCACCCTGACCGCGTGGTCGCGGTGATCGGGCTGGACGACGTGGTGGTCGTGGACACCGGCGACGCGCTGCTCGTCACGACCACCGACCGGGCCCAGGACGTCAAGGCCCTGGTGGAGTCGCTCCACGAGACGGGGCACCGGGACCTGGCCTGAGCAGCGAACCATCGGGGGTCGTCTCCACGACCCAGCCGTGGGCGAGCCCGAGCGCCGCGACGACCTCCGGTGAGCCCGCGACCAGGAAGCCCTCAGGGATCTCGACGGCCACGCCGTCACCGAGCACCTCGATGAGGGCGTGGCCCAGGTCGGCGGCGCTGGCCGGCGCACCGAACGCCTCACGGTCGAGGGCGTCGCCCGCGAGCGCTCGGACGACGGCCTCGCGGGCGCCGAACCCGAACAGGTCTCCGGCCGGTGGCCGGACCAGCGCCGCCGCCCCGGGCCCGTCCTCGCCGACCGGCAGCACGAGGTCGGCACGCCCGCGCACCAGCGCGAACGGCCGCGCGGCCAGCTTGCCCTGGGCCAGCTCCGCCGCGCCGGCGAGCTCGTCGGCGACCGCGGGTGCGGTGACGACGAGCGGGTTGCCGTAGGGGTCGGTGCGGCCGACGTAGGACTCCAGGACGGTCAGCCCGGCGGCGCCGATCGCGAGGTCGGTCTGGCCTTCGCGCCAGGCACGCCCGGCAGTGTCGGTGACGAGCACGCCGACGCGGCTCCCGGTGCGGTCATGGAGCCGGGCCCGGAGCGCACGCGCGGACGCGTCGGGGTCGAGGGGCAGCAGCACGAGTCGGCCCGGCTCGATGTTGGAGGCGTCGATGCCGCCCGCCGCCAGGGTGAGTCCCAGCCCGTTGCGGACGATGACCGTGGCGCCGCGCCGGGCCACCACCCGATGCGGCTCGCGGGCCAGCGCCTCGTGACGGTGGCCGGTCCCGATCCGGCCCTCGGACTTGGCCACCACCTTGCTCGTCACGAGCACGATGTCGCCGTCCTCGAGTGCGACGTCCTCCCGGGTCAGGGCCTCGATCAGCAGGCCCGCCAGGTCGTCGCCCGGCCGGACCTCCGGGACCCCGTCGGGAGCGAGGACCGTGAGCCGACCACTCACGAGACGAGCCCGATGGCGGCCGCCACCATGGCCGCCGTCGCGTCGTGGTCGGTCATCAGCAGGGGAACGGCGCGGCAGGAGAGCCCGGAGGCGACGATCTCGGGGACCAGATCGGCGTCGGAGTCGGCGACCAGCCAGCCGTCGAGAACGCCGCCCGACGACCTGGCGCCGTAGTGGAGCCCCACGCCGGCGGCCGTCACGGGCACCCCGATCGCTGTGAGCAGCTGCTGGGCCATGCCGCGCACGTGCGTGCCGCCGATGATGGGGGAGACCCCCACGACGGGGGCCGGCGTGGACTGCAGCGCCTCGGTCACTCCCTGGATGCCCAAGATGGTGCCGACGGAGACCACGGGGTTGGAAGGCGGGACCAGGACGAGGTCGGCCTCGGTGATCGCCTCGAGGACGCCGGGAGCAGCGGAGGCCTCGGCCAGTCCGACCACCACGACCGCCTCGGCCGGGACCTCGGCCCGCAGCCGGACCCAGTACTCCTGGAAGTGGATCGCCCGCCGCCCGCTCGGCGCCTCGGGGTCGGCGATGGCGATGTGCGTCTCGACGCGGTCATCGGACATCGGCAGGAGCCGCACCCCGGGCTTCCATCGTCGGCACAGCGCCTCGGTCACCTCGGAGAGCCGGTAGCCGGCGTCGAGCATCTGGGTGCGCACCAGGTGGGTCGCCACGTCGCGGTCGCCCAGCCCGAACCAGGTCGGCTGCACGCCGTAGGCCGCCAGCTCCTCGCGGACGCTCCAGGTCTCGTCGCGACGACCCCAGCCACGGTCCGGGTCGATGCCGTCTCCGAGGGTGTACATGACCGTGTCGAGGTCGGGGCAGACCTTGAGGCCGTGCACCCACAGGTCGTCGGCGGTGTTGGCGACGACGGTGACCCGAGCGTCCCGCTCGACGCCGGGCAGCAGGCCCTCGCGCACTCCATGGAGGAGCCCCTGGAGGAACCGGGCGCCCCCGATCCCACCCGACAGGACGGTGATATCTCGCATGGGGCAACCCTGCCGTACGGCGGGCCCCGCGCCGTCCCGGGGCCGGTCTAGTCCACACCTCATACCAGATGCGGGCTTGACTTTGTGGGACCACAGGGCTGTAATTCCCACAGTGTGTTTTCGGTGTCCCGCCGCGGGGTACTGGTGGGGAACACGCAACATCGGGTCGAAAGGGCGAACACCGTGCGAGAACTCTTCCTTCTCGAGCCGGACGCCGAAGAAGCGGGCTGGCAAGAGCGAGCGCTCTGTGCTCAGACCGACCCCGAAGCCTTCTTTCCCGAGAAGGGCGGCTCCACCCGTGAGGCCAAGAAGGTCTGTCTGACCTGCGACGTCCGCCAGGACTGCCTCGAGTATGCGCTGATGAACGACGAGCGCTTCGGGATCTGGGGCGGGCTGTCCGAGCGCGAGCGCCGCAAGCTCAAGAAGCGCGTCGTCTGACCGGTCCGGACGTCGCCCGCCGACCTCCGGCTGGGGGGCGTACACCCCATCGCTAGGCTGCACCGGTGACTGTCACGGCGCTTCTCGTCAGCCACGGTGGCGCCACCTGGCTTCCCGCCGTGCTCGAGGGGATCGCCGCCCAGACCGTGCCCGTCGATGTGCGTGTCGCCGTCGACACCGGCAGCAAGGACGACAGCCCCCAGCTGATCACCGCCGCCTGGGGCGAGCGGGCGCTCCACACCGCGCCGCGCAACACGTCCTACGGCGACGCCGTCGACATCGGCCTGGCGGCGACCGACAGCGACTGGGTCTGGCTGCTCCACGACGACTCCAACCCCGCACCGACGGCGCTCGAAGAGCTGCTCGCTGCCGCCCGTGAGCACCCCGAGGCCGACATCTTCGGGCCCAAGCTGCGGGAGTGGCCCTCGCTCAAGCGGCTGCTGGAGCTGGGCATCACCATCACCGGCACCGGGCGCCGCGAGACCGGCCTCGAGCGCGGCGAGTACGACCAGGGCCAGCACGACGAGCAGCGCCGGGTGCTCGCGGTCAACACCGCCGGCATGCTGGTACGGCGCTGGGTGCTCGACGAGCTGGGCGGCTTCGACCGCGAGCTGCCCATCTTCGGCAACGACCTCGACTTCGGCTGGCGCGCGGCGCTGGCAGGCCGCCATACCGTGATCGTGCCGCAGGCGGTCGTCTTCCACGCCGAGGCGGCCCACCGGGGCCTGCGCCAGACGCCGCTCACGGGCCGGCACACGCACTTCCAGGAACGCCGCAGCGCGCTGTTCACCCTGCTCGCGAACTCCCCGTCGCGCTTCCTGCTGTGGCGCACGATCAGGCTGGCCTTCGGGACGTTCTGGCGGGTCATCGGCTTCCTGCTCGTCCGGTCGGTCGGAGAGGCGCTCGACGAGCTCGCGGCCCTGCTGTCGATCTATGCCCACCCGGGCCAGATCGCGGCCGCGCGCCGTCAGCGTCGTGACCTCGTCACCGCCGACCGCGAGGACGTCAAACCGCTCCTGGCGCCCGGTTGGCTGCCCTACCGTCACGGACTCGACTTCCTCAGCGACATCGCCGCGGCCGTCACCCTGCAGGCCTCGGACGTCGCCGAACGTCGCCGCGCCGCCAAGATCGCGGCCGACGGTGGTCCCGTCCGGCGTCATCAGGAAGAGGACGAGCTCGGCGAGGACTCGGGCATCGTGGTGCGGTTCCTCACCAACCCGGTCGCCGTGCTTCTCGCGCTGTTCGTGATCGCGGCCCTGATCGGCTCGCGCGCGGCCTGGGGCCACGTCTCCGGCGGGGCCCTGTCGCCGGCCCCGCTCCACGCCTCCTCCTGGTGGGGCACCTATCTCGAGCACTGGCATGCCCTGCTCAACGGCACCGACGTCCCGGCGCCGGCCTATGTCCTACCGCTGGCGGTCGGCGCCAGCCTGCTCGGGGGGAACGCGCCGCTCCTGGTCTCCCTCATCCTCGTGCTGTCGGTGCCCGTCGGGCTGTGGGGGGCCTGGCGGTTCCTGCGCGTGGCCGGACATCTTCGAAGCGCCGAGGGCGCCTCGCGGTGGGTGCTGGCCTGGGGCTCGGTCATCTATGCCCTGGTCCCGATCACCAGTGGCGCGTGGGGCGAAGGCCGCCTCGGCACGGTCGTCGCGGCGGCCTTGCTGCCTTGGATCGCCCACGCCGCGCTGGGCTTCGGCGACCCCGAGCCGGACCGGCGCTGGCGGGCGGGCTGGCGGACCGGCCTGCTGCTCTCACTCGCGAGCGCGTTCACGCCGGCCCTGTGGCTCGCGGTGCTCGTCATCGCGGTCGTCGTCGTCTCGCTGGCCCTGCTGATCAGCCCGGCCGCGGTCCGGCAGCGTTCCGTCATCGGGCCACCTCTCGTCGCGGTCGGGATCGTCCCCGTGCTCCTGCTGCCCTGGGTGGTCCCGCTGATCCTCCAGGGGCGCGCTGGTGGGCTGCTGCTCGAGGGTGGGCGGCTCCCATCCGCGGCGATCGCCCGGTGGGACCTCCTCATCGGCGTCGCCGGTAGTGATCCCACGCCGTTCTTCCTCGGCGCGATCGTGGCTGCGCTCGCCGTCCTCTCCCTCGCGCCGCGCGGCCCCCGCATCCTCGTCACCGGGGCCTGGATCGTCGCCTTCGCGGCCGTCGTCGTCGCGCTGCTGCTCTCGCTGGTCCGCGTCCCGGTCCTCGGCGGCTCCGCCCGACCCGGGCTGGGCGTCCTGGTCGTGATCATCCAGGGCGCCTTCATCACCGCGGTCGTCCTGGCCGGTGAGGAGCTGACCCACCAGCTCAGCGGGGTGTGGCGCCGGGTCGCCGGGATCTGCGGGTCGCTGCTGCTGGGGATGATGGTGCTCGTCGGCACGGGCTGGTTCGTCCTCGAGGGGCACGACCAGCTGACCACGGACAAGGACAGCACGGTGCCGGCGTACATGGTCGACAGCTCGCTCGAGGGCAGCCAGCACGGCGTCCTCATCCTGCGCGGCACCGTGGCCGACGGCCTCGGCTACACGATCCGGCGCGGCGACGGGACGACGCTCGGTGAGGACGAGATCGAGGCGCTGACCCCCGAGGACACCGACTTCACCGAAGGCGTCCGCACCCTCGTCGCGCGACCCACCGGCTCGTCGGCGGCGACGCTGAGCGACGCCGGCATCGAGTACGTCGTCCTTCCCGCGCCCGCCGACCCGCAAGTGGCCGCGACCCTCGACGCCACCGCTGGACTCAGCCAGGCCAGTGCCAGCGACCGGAGCACGCGCGCCTGGCACGTCGACCGCGAGCTCGCCCGCGACGCCGTGTCCGGTCCCGGATCGGTCTTCCGCACCATCCTGGTCGCGGTCCAGATCGCCGCGCTGGTGCTGGTGCTCGTGCTGTGTGGCCCCACCAGGAGGCGAGTGCGATGACCACACCGCCGACCACACCACCTCCGGCACCCACTCCGAGGCGCGGGCGCCGCTCGGCCGGGCAGACCAAACGACGCCCCGACACCGCCACCATCCTGGCGGCCACCCTGCCGGTGCTCGCCCTCGCCGGCGCGCTGCTGGTCGCCCCGTACGAGTCCGTCGTGGTCGACCACCCGCCCACGGAGGGCCAGCTCGAACGAATCGACCGGGTCTGCCCCGGCGCCGATGAGGTCGGCCCCGTCACGATCGCCAACGCCGAGGGCACCGAAGGGCGGGTCCGGCTGCGTGAGCTGGTCGAGAACGCCCCGCCCCCGGACGGCGTCAAGGTCGGGGGCAACGCGGTCGCCACGCGCGACGCCCTCGCCCCGGTCGTCCTCAGCGCCGAGGAGGAGCCCGCCGTAGGCCTGGTCGCCGCCCGATCCGAGGCCAAGCCGCTCGCTGCTGTCTCCTGCCCCGAACCGACGGCCGAGGTGTGGTTCACCGGCCTCGGTGCCCGCCTGGACCACGACTCGATCCTCGAGCTGGACAATCCCGACACCGGGGCCGCCGTCGTCGACCTCACCGTGTTCTCCGGCCGCGGCGAGCTCGACGCCCCCGAGCTGAAGGGCATCAGCGTGCCGGGCCTGGGGACCGTGACCATCGACCTCGCCAGCATGCTCCCGCGTCGCGGCTACCTCGCCGTCCGCGCCGACGTGTCACGGGGGCGCGCCACTGTCAACGTGTCGGACCGGATCGGCCTCCAGGAGGACGAGCAGCGACACGAGTGGGTGGCGGGCCAGGCGCAGCCGACGCTGACCAACCTCCTGCTGGGCCTCCCCGAGGGGAGTGGCACGCGCACCCTCGTCCTCGCCAACCCCAACGAGGGGGACGCGGTCGCCACCCTCCAGCTCGTCACCTCCACCAACATGTTCAGCCCCGCGGACGTCCCCGAGATCCGGCTCCGCCCCGGCGCGGTGGTCCAGGTCCACCTGGACGCCGTGCTCGCGAGCAAGGTGGCCAAGGATGCTCTCGGCGTCATCGTGACCTCGTCCCAGCCGGTCACCGCGTCGCTCGGGTCCGTCGTCGACGGCGACCCGGCCTCGACGCCCTCCGCCGTCCAGCTCGAGGACCGCGGCGCAGCCCTCGTCCCCGCCGGGTCCGGCACTCTCGTGCTCGGCGGCGCGACCGCCCCCGGGACGGTCCAGGTCGATGTCTTCGACGTTGACGGCACCTCGTTGCTCGACCAGTCGGTGGACGTCAAACCCGAGGCCGGCGCGGAGATCGCCCTTCCCGAGGGCTCCGCACTCGTGACCGTCACGCCGTCCGGGACGACCATCGCCGCTGCGATCGTCGTCTCCGACCGTTCGGGTGCCACGGTGCTGCCCGTCACCGACCTGCCACGGCACTCACTCGCGCCGTACGTCGGCCCGGTGCTGCCCTGACGGTCGGCCGGCCGGTTCGGGTCAGTCGGGCTCGTAGCTGGGGTCGACCTCGTCGGGACGCAGCCCCAGCAGCTCGGCAACCTGCTCCACGACCACCGCGTGCACCATCGCCTCCAGGTCGGTGCGGTTCTCCGCGCGGTGCTCGATCGGTCGGCGGAACACCACGATCCGCGTGGGCGTCGCCCCGCTGCCGCGCACCAGCGACGACAACGGCACGGTCGCGGTGCCCCAGTCGTCGGGGATCTGCGGCGCGTCCTCGACGGCGTACTCCACGAGACCGAGGCGGTCCTGCCAGCGCTCCTCCAGGTCGGCGATCACGTCGAGCACGATGTCGTCGAAGCGTTCCCGGGGGGTCTTGAGCGCGGGGGTGCCCAAGTGCTCGGGGAGTACGGCTGGGCCGCGCATCCCGCGACCTCGTCGGTCCCGGGTACGCCGACGGGTGGGCGGCTGTTCCTGCACACCGCGAGCCTAATCGGACCTGGGCTGATCGGGCGGTACCGTCGGCCGCGTGACTCCCTCACGCCGCTGCTCGCGCTCCACGTGCGGCCGTCCGGCGGTCGCGACGTTGACCTATGTCTACGCCGACCAGACCGCCGTTCTCGGCCCGCTCGCGCTCTATGCCGAGCCGCACGCCTATGACCTGTGCGACGTGCACAGCGAACGGCTCAGCGCCCCCCTCGGCTGGGAGGTGCTCCGACTCGCGCCGGACCCCGCCACGGTCGGGCCGCGCGAGGACGACCTGCTCGCCCTCGCCGACGCCGTGCGTGAGGCGGCGCGTCCCGCGCCGGTGCCGGTCGTCTCGCCGGGGCAGGAGACCGGGCGCGAGACCGCGCGCCGGGGTCACCTGCGCGTGCTCACCACCGAGTGAGACCGCCCTGCCCGGGCGGATAGTCTGACCACCATGCCCACGCCGAGCGCCTCCTCCCAGCGTCTGGAGGCGGTCTTCAAGGCCTACGACATCCGCGGCCTGGTGCCCGAGCAGCTCGACGAGCGGCTTGCCCACGCCGTTGGCAACGCCTTCGTCACCGTCACCGGCGTCCCGGCCATCGTCGTCGGCCAGGACATGCGGCCCAGCTCGGCGGGGCTCGCGGCCGCGTTCGCGGAGGGGGCCGCGCTCGCCGGCGCCGACGTGACCCACATCGGGCTCGCCTCGACCGATCAGCTCTACTTCGCCTCCGGTCACCTCGACCGCGCCGGGGCGATGTTCACCGCGAGCCACAACCCCGCGGCGTACAACGGGATCAAGCTGTGCCGCTCGCAGGCCCGCCCGGTCGGGTCGGACACCGGGCTCACGGCGATCCGCGACGCCGTCGCCACCGGGCTGCCCCACCGCGCCGCCACCCGGGGACGGATCGACGAGACCGACGTCCTCGAGGCGTACGCCGACCACGTGCGGATGCTGGCCCCCGTGCTCGGGCGCCCGCTCAAGATCGTCGTCGACGCCGGCAACGGGATGGCGGGGCTCACGGCTCCGGCGGTGTTCGGGCCGATGCACGAGCGGATCGAGATGGTCCCGCTCTACTTCGAGCTCGACGGGACCTTCCCGCACCACGAGGCCAACCCGATCGAGCCGGAGAACCTGCGCGACCTCGAGGCGCGGGTCGTCGCCGAGCGGGCCGACCTGGGGCTCGCCTTCGATGGCGACGCCGACCGCTGCTTCGTCGTCGACGAGCGCGGCGTGGCGGTCTCGCCCTCCACCCTGACCGCGCTGATCGCGGCCCGGGAGCTCGCGAAGGAGCCGGGCGCCACCGTGATCCACAACGTGATCACCAGCCGCGCCGTCCCCGAGATCGTGACCAAGCTGGGTGGGCACCCGATCCGTACCCGGGTCGGGCACTCCTTCATCAAGGGGACCATGGCCGAGACCGACGCCATCTTCGGCGGCGAGCACAGCGGTCACTTCTACTTCCGCGACTTCTGGCGTGCCGACTCGGGGATGCTGGCCGCGCTGCACACGTTGGCCGCCGCCGCGGAGACGACCCGGCCGCCGTCGGAGCTGTTCGCCGACTACGAGCGCTACGCCCTCAGTGGTGAGATCAACTCCACGGTCGCCGACGTCCCCGCCGTGATGGCGCGCCTCGAGGCGGCGTACGCCTCGCGCGACGACGTCACCGTCGACCACCTCGACGGCCTGAGCGTGCAGCACCCCGACTGGGCGTTCAACGTCCGCTCCTCCAACACCGAACCCCTCCTCCGCCTCAACGCGGAGGGCAAGGACGCCGCCACCATGGCGGAGGTCCGTGACGCTGTGCTGCGGATCATCCGCGGCCCCGAGTGAAGGCGACCCCATGAACCTCGACCCCCGGCTGCGGGAGATCATCGTCTGCCCCGACTGCCACGGCGAGCTCGACGAGCAGGGTGAGGAGCTCGTGTGCACGTCGTGCGGCCTGGCCTACCCCGTGCGCGACGACATCCCCGTCCTCCTCGTCGACGAAGCCCGCCGACCTTCCTGACCACGGAGCTCTCATGACGACCTGGTTCGACGAGGCCCGTCTCGACGACGCGCAGGTGCTCGAGGCCGCCGACCCGCTGCTGCGGCAGCTGGCCGAGGCCGGTGCCCGCGTCCGCCGGGAGGCGCACGACGCATCCGCCGCGACGCTGGAGGCGATCGGACGCGCCGACGAGCTGGTCAGGCCGCGCGCCGTCGTCGCCGCCGGCCCCGACTCCCGTCTGCTGCGCGCAGTCCTCGAGCCGTGGTGCCCCGTGCCGTTCGTCGCCTGGCCCAACGCCGGCCTGCCCGGCTGGGCCGGCAGCATGGATCTCGTGGTCGTCCTCGCACCGAGCGGCAGCGACGCGGGGACGGCCTCGGCGGTCGCCGAGGCCGTCCGGCGCGGCTGTCAGGTGGTCGTCGCCTGCCCGCCGCGTTCCCTGGTCGCCGAGCACGCCGAGGGCCGGTGGACCACCTTGCTGCCCGCCGTCACGGGTGACCAGCTGGCCACGGCCGTGGTGATGCTCGACTACCTCGACCAGGTCGGACTGGGGCCGCGCGCCGACGCCGAGAGCGTCGCCAAGGCCCTCGACGAGGTGGCGGTCTCCTGCTCGCCGCACCGTGACCTGGCCGTCAACCCCGCCAAGATGCTGGCGATCGCGCTGGCCGACAGCAGTCCGGTCGTGTGGGGTGGGTCCGTGCTGGCCGCCCGGGCCGCGCGACGGGTCGCGGAGTCGATCCGACGCGCGAGCGGTCGGTCGGCCATCGCCGGCGATGCCGAACACCTGCTCCCGGTGCTGTCGGCGGCACAGCGCCGCGACGTGTTCGACGACCCGTTCGCCGAGGGCGCCGACGGTTTTCGCCCCATGCTGGTCGTGCTCGACGACGGCACCGAGGAGGCCGTGGTCCGCGAGGCCCGTGGCCGGCTCCAGGCCGCCGCGGCCGAGCGCGGCGTACGCGTCGAGGCCGTGTCCTCCACCGGCCAGACCGAGGTCGCCCGCTACGCCTCCCTCAACCTCACCGGCTCCTACGCCGCCGCTTACCTCCAGCTGGGCCTCGTCACCGACTGACCGGCACCCACCCACCTCATCGCCGAGTCGTCACAGGATGTGACGACTCGGCGACCAGGTGGGCCAGAAATCGCGCCCAGTCGTCACAGGATGTGACGACTCGACGAGTGCTGTGGATGACTCCTGAGCCATCGGGCGGCGGCAGGCAGCCTGACGGCATGAACCAACGAGGCCCTCGTGCGGTCAGCCACCCGCAGCCCCGGATCGGCGCGCCTGCCCCGGAGCCTCCCGCGCTCCATGGGCTGAGCCCACGCGCCCCGTTCACCACGGCCATGGCCGTCGACGTCGGCATCACGCCCGCGCAACTCACCCGCATGGTGCGTGCCGAGCAGCTCATCCGGCCGTTCAAGGGTGTCTACGTCGTCGCCGGCGTCTTCGACTCCGTCGAGCTCCGGCTTGCTGCGGTGCGACTCGCCGTACCTCGACGCGCGATCGTATGTGATCACACGGCGGCATGGGTCTTCGGAGCGGATCTCCTCCCTGCAGGGGCACACCAAGGCGTGCCACTGCTCTCGATGTACGTCGATCCTGAGGGGAGCCGGCTCAGGTTCCCCCACGTGGTCAGTGGTGAACGAGGCCTTGAGTCGTGGGAGATCGTCTCTGTAGACGGGTTGCTGGTCACGAGCCCGTTGCGCACCGCCTGCGACCTGGGTCGCATCCGTGACCTGCCGCGCGGCCTGGCCAACGTCGACGGCATGCTCAGGCTCGGGCTGTTCACCAAGGCGGAGCTGGTGGCCGCGGCCCAAGGGTTCCGCGGCCAGCGGTGGGTGAGGAGTCTCCGGACCGTCGCACCCATGGCCGACCCCAGACCCCAGTCCCCACCCGAATCAATGCTCCGTTTCCACTGGCTCTCGTCTGGGCTCCCCGAACCGGTGCCGCAGCATCCGGTGCTCAACGATGAGGGAGATGAGCTGTACTACTTGGATCTCCTCGATCCGGTCAACGGAGTCGCCGGCGAGTACGACGGGAAGCTCTTTCACGGTGCTGAAAGGACGCAGCACGACGTAGACCGGCGGTCCTGGATCGAGGAGAACCGTGACATCACGATCGAGGTGTTCACCGACGTCGACCTGTTCGGCCGCAACGCAGACCCGGTGGGAAAACTGCGGCGTGCCTATCGCCACAGAAGCTACCGCTCATCGAGTCGTCACAGGATGTGACGACTCGGCGACCAGGTAGGCCTGAAATCGCGCCCAGTCGTCACAGGATGTGACGACTCGACGAGTAGGTGGAAGGCACCGCGCGAGGGTGGGGGAGGGACTCCGCTAGCGTTCCGCCTATGGCAACCGAAGGTGGGACCAAGGCGGTCGTGGCCGCCCTGATGGCGAACCTGGGGATCGCGATCACGAAGTTCATCGCGTTCTTCCTCACCGGCATCAGCTCGATGCTGGCCGAGGCGATCCACTCCGTCGCCGACTCGGGCAACCAGGTGCTGCTCCTCGTCGGCGGCAAGCGCTCGCAGCGGGAGGCGACCGAGAAGCACCCGTTCGGCTATGGCCGCGAGCGCTACATCTACAGCTTCATCGTCTCCATCGTGCTGTTCAGCCTCGGTGGCCTGTTCGCGCTCTACGAGGCCTACCACAAGTTCCACGAGGTCCAGCTGGGCCACCACGACGACCCGGGGCGCTGGTGGTGGGTGCCGATCGTCGTGCTGGGGGTCGCGATCGTGCTTGAGGGGATGTCCTTCCGTACGGCGTTGTCGGAGACGGGCAAGATCAAGGGCGACGCGTCCTATGTCCAGTTCATCCGACGCGCCAAGCAGCCCGAGCTCCCGGTGATCCTGCTCGAGGATGCGGCCGCGCTGATCGGCCTGGTGTTCGCCCTGTTCGCCGTGACCCTCTCGCTCGTGACCGACAACTACTACTGGGACGTCGCCGGGGCCTCTGCCATCGGTCTGCTTCTCGTCGTGGTCGCGGTCATCCTGGCCGTGGAGACCAAGAGCCTGCTGCTGGGCGAGGCCGCGAGCCTCGACGCCGTACGCCGGATCGAGGTCGCCCTCCAGGGCACCGACGGCATCGACGCCATCATCCACATGAAGACCCTCCACCTCGGCCCCGAGGAGCTGCTGGTCGCCGCCAAGTTCGCGGCCACCCCGGGGTCGAGCGCCGAGCAGGTGGCCGCCGCGATCGACCGGGCGGAGGTCGCGATCCGAGACGTCGAGGCGACCGCGCGGGTCATCTATCTGGAGCCCGACATCTATCGCGCCGACTACGTCCCGGCGGAGCGGCCCGAGCCCCCGGCGGCACCGGCACACTGAGGCTCCGTCACGTCCCGGAGGGTCGAATCGACTGGTCCAGCCACGCAAGAAATGGGCGTCGCGACGATTCTTGTCCGCGAGGGAGTCCCGACTAACCTGGCTGGACGCGGCTGTCGCCACGCCGCTTGGACTGTCTGGAGGACAACGTGGACTTCAAGGTCGCAGATCTCACTCTCGCCGACTTCGGCCGCGCCGAGATCGCCCTCGCCGAGCACGAGATGCCCGGGCTGATGGCGATGCGCGAGCGATACGGCGCGAGCAAGCCGCTGACGGGCGCCCGCATCACGGGCTCACTGCACATGACGGTGCAGACAGCGGTGCTCATCGAGACCCTGGTGGTGCTGGGCGCCCAGGTCCGGTGGGCCTCCTGCAACATCTTCTCCACCCAGGACCACGCGGCCGCCGCGGTCGTGGTCGGTCCCGATGGCACCCCCGAGGACCCCCAGGGCGTCCCGGTGTTCGCCTGGAAGGGCGAGTCGCTGGAGGAGTACTGGTGGTGCACCCAGCAGGTGCTGCTGTGGCCGGACGGCCCGGACGGCGACGAGCAGTTCGCCAACATGATCCTCGACGACGGGGGCGACGCGACGCTGCTCGTGCACCTGGGCGTGGAGGCCGAGAAGACCGGCGCCGGCCCCGACCCGGCCAGCGCGACCAGCGTCGAGCAGCGGATCATCTTCGGTGTCATCGCCGACTCGCTGGCACAGTCCCAGGACCGCTGGACCAAGGTCGCCAACGAGATCAAGGGCGTGACCGAGGAGACCACCACCGGTGTGCACCGCCTCTATGAGCGGAGCAAGGAGGGGACCCTTCTCTTCCCGGCGATCAACGTCAACGACTCGGTCACCAAGTCCAAGTTCGACAACAAGTACGGCTGCCGCCACTCACTCATCGACGGCATCAACCGCGCCACCGATGTCCTCATCGGCGGCAAGGTCGCGGTCGTGTGTGGCTACGGCGACGTCGGCAAGGGCAGCGCCGAGTCGCTGCGCGGCCAGGGGGCCCGCGTGGTGGTCACCGAGGTCGACCCGATCTGCGCGCTGCAGGCCGTGATGGACGGCTACCAGGTCTCCACCCTCGAGGACATCCTCGGCGAGGCCGACATCATCGTCACCGCGACCGGCAACTGCGACGTCGTCACGGCCGAGCAGATGAGCCGGATGAAGCACCAGGCGATCATCGGCAACATCGGTCACTTCGACAACGAGATCGACATGGCCGGCCTCGAGTCGTGGCCCGGCATCGAGCGGCAGACCATCAAGCCGCAGGTCGACAAGTGGACGTTCCCCGAGACCGGCAAGAGCGTCATCGTCTTGTCGGAGGGCCGCCTGCTCAACCTGGGCAACGCCACCGGCCACCCCTCGTTCGTGATGTCCAACTCCTTCACCAACCAGGTGCTGGCCCAGCTGGAGCTCTTCACCAAGACCGAGGAGTACCCGGTCGGCGTCTATGTGCTGCCCAAGCACCTCGACGAGGAGGTCGCCCGGCTCCACCTCGGCGCCCTCGGTGTCCGGCTCACGACGCTCTCCGCGGCGCAGGCCAGCTATCTCGGCGTGCCTGTCGAGGGCCCCTACAAGGCCGACCAGTACCGCTACTGACCTCGACCGCCGACGGGCCCACGGTGCTGCGCCGGGGGCCCATCGGGGCGAGGCTGGCACACTTGGCCTCATGAACCAGCCGGTGGACAGCGCCAAGGGGCGCATCCTTGTCGTCGACGACGACGCGTCGCTGGCGGAGATGCTCACGATCGTGCTGCGCCAGGAGGGTTTCGACTCCCGCGTGTGCGACCGTGGCGACACCGCCATGGGCGAGTTCCGGGACTTCCGCCCCGACCTGGTGCTGCTCGATCTGATGCTCCCCGGTCAGGACGGCATCGACGTGTGCAAGGAGATCCGCGCGGAGTCCGGCGTACCGATCGTGATGCTCACCGCCAAGAGCGACACGGTCGACGTCGTGTTGGGCCTGGAGTCCGGAGCCGACGACTATGTCGTCAAGCCGTTCAAGCCCAAGGAGCTCGTCGCCCGCATCCGCGCCCGCGTACGCCGCCTCGACCCGCCCGGCAACGACACGTTGACGATCGGTGACGTCATCATCGACGTGGCCGGTCACTCGGTCACCCGGGACGGCAAATCGGTCAACCTGACGCCACTCGAGTTCGACCTGCTCGTCTGCCTCGCCCGCAAGCCCTGGCAGGTCTTCACGCGCGAGGTCCTGCTCGAGCAGGTCTGGGGCTACCGCCACGCGGCCGACACCCGGCTGGTCAACGTGCACGTGCAACGGCTGCGGTCCAAGATCGAGCACGACCCGGAGAACCCCGAGATCGTCATCACCGTCCGCGGCGTCGGCTACAAGGCCGGCACGGCCTAGGCCGGGGCTCCCATGCCGGGTGGCACCCCCACCGCCGCACTACGTCGAGGGCTGACGTTCTGGCGTCGCTCGATCCAGGCGCGGGTCGTGATGAGCACGGTGCTGCTCTCGACCCTGGTGTTCCTCGGCGTCGGCTGGTTCCTGCTGCAGCAGACCCGCGACGGCCTGCTCGACCAGCGGCGGCAGGCGGTGGTGGCCGAGGCCAACGAGGAGACCCGCAGCGCGCGGTCGGCGCTCCAGAGCGTCCTCGGCACGGACCTCGACGCCGACAGCCAGCGCACCCAGCTGGTCAACCCGATCCTCGAGCGGGGCAGCGTTCGCGGGTTCAGCGTCGCGCTGGTCAGGCCCGGGTCGTCGGTGGATCCCGACGGCCCGCGAGGCGTGGTGATCTCGAGCCCGGGGCTCGACTTGAGCAGCATCCCGACCGATCTGCGGCTGCACTTCCAGGAGTCGACCACGACGGCCTGGACCTATACCCGGATCCGGGTCGACGGGGCACCGTCCAGCTCCGTCCCCGGCATCGTGGTCGGGTCCGCGATCCGGCTGCCCGCGGACGGGTCGACCTACACGCTCTACTACCTGTTCCCGCTGGCCGACGAGCAGGAGACGCTGGGCCTGGTGGCCCGGTCCCTGGCGACGGCCGCCGGGGTGCTGGTGATCCTGGTCGCGGGTCTGACCTGGCTGGTGACCCGCCAGGTCGTCACGCCGGTCCGGCTGGCCCGTCAGGTCGCCGAGCGGCTGGCGGCCGGTCAGCTCCAGGAGCGGCTCCGGGTGCGTGGCGAGGACGACCTGTCGCGGCTGGCCACCTCGTTCAACCAGATGGCCTCCAACCTGCAACGCCAGATCCGCCAGCTGGAGGAGCTGAGCCGGGTCCAGAGACGGTTCGTCTCCGACGTGTCCCATGAGCTGCGGACACCGTTGACGACGGTCCGGATGGCGAGTGACGTCATCCACGACGCGCGGGGCGACCTCGACCCGGTGACCGCCCGCGCGGCCGAGCTCCTGCAGACCGAGCTGGACCGTTTCGAGACCCTGCTCTCGGACCTCCTCGAGATCAGCCGCTTCGACGCCGGGGCTGCCGTGCTCGACCCCGAGGACGTCAACCTCGTCGACGTCGCCCACCGCGTCGTGGAGGCGACCCGGGTACTGGCCGACAAACGGGGCACCCACGTCCGGGTGGAGGCGCCCGACGAACCCTGCATCGCCGAGGCCGACGTACGCCGCGTCGAGCGCATCGTGCGCAACCTGGTCGGCAACGCGATCGACCACGCCGAGTCCGGCGACGTGGTCATCCATGTCGCCAGCGATGACCAGGCGGCGGCGGTGGCCGTGCGCGACTATGGCGTGGGCCTGGGGCCCGGCGAGTCGGCGATGGTGTTCAACCGCTTCTGGCGGGCGGACCCGGCGCGAGCCCGGACCACGGGTGGGACGGGCCTCGGCCTGTCGATCGCGCTCGAGGACACCCACCTGCACGGCGGCTGGCTGCAGGCCTGGGGCCGCCCCGGGCAGGGTTCTCAGTTCCGGCTGACCCTGCCGCGCAAGATCGGGCATCCGCTGCGACACAGTCCGATCCCGCTGGTCCCCGTCGACGCCGAGGAGAAGGTGTGAGACGCCGTCACGCCCCCCTCGCGGCCGGCCTCGTGCTCGCGCTCGCGAGCCTCACCGGTTGCCTCGCCGTGCCCGACCACGGACCGGTCGTCGAGGCCGGCGACAGCTCCGACATCCGGGCCGGTGAGCCGCCGGACATCGTGCCCGCCACACCCGAGCCCGGGGAGTCGGCCAGCGACATCGTCCGTCACTTCCTGGAGGCCATGCGGGCCTCGCCGATCGACACCACGATCGCCAAGCAGTTCCTGACCAAGGAGGCAGCGGCCACCTGGAGCCCGGAGCTCGCGACGATCACCTACGCCAGCACGTCGGCCCCGTTCGGGGTGTCCCCGCTCAAGGTCCGGCTGCTCGACGCCGCCCACTACGACGATCGCGGCACCTACCTCGGCGCTCTGCCCGCCGCAGAGCGGACCCTGTCGTTCCCGCTCCAGCTCGAGGACGGGGAGTGGCGGATCGCCGAGGCGCCGAACGCCCTGATCGTCAACGACGACTGGTTCAACCAACGCTTCGCGCAGGTGTCGCTCTACTTCTTCGACCCGAGCGGCAAGTACCTCGTCCCCGAGCCGGTCTTCCTGCCGCGCGGCGACCAGCTCCCGACCGCGCTCATGCAGGGCCTGCTGGCGGGTCCGCCCGCAGGGCTGTCGCGGGTGGAGCGGACGTTCATCCCGGCCGGAACGGCACTGGACCTGTCCGTGCCGCCCGTGTCGGACTCGTCGGGGCTCGCCGACATCGCGTTGAGCGGAGTGGGCGGCCAACAGTCGGCGGACTCGGCGACGTTGATGCTGGCCCAGCTCAGCTGGACGCTGCGGCAGGTGCCGGGCGTCAAGACGCTGTCGGTCACGGTCGACGGCCAGCCCCTGATTGCGCCCAGCGGCAGCAAGACCGTGCCCGTGGACGGGCACGCCGAGGCCGACCCGACCGGGTGGCTCGCCAGCGCGACGCCGTTCGGGCTCTGGAAGGGCCTCCTCGTGGGCGACGCGGTCGCCAACCCGCAGCCGGTCGCGGGGCCGTTCGGTCTCAAGAAGCGGGCGCTGCGCTCGGTCGCCGTCGACCCCTACAACATCAAGGTGGCCGGTGTGGATGCCACCGGCAAGTCCGTGCAGGTGACGTCGCTGAGCGCCCCGGACGCCCGGGTGAGCACCGTGGCCACGGGGGCGACCAACCTGATGCCGCCGGCCTGGGACCTGGCCGGTCGGCTCTGGCTGGTCGACCGGCGCAACGACGGCGCCATCGTCGAGGTCTACACCGGTGGGAGCTCCCCGGTGGAGGTTCCCGCTCCGGGCATCGCTGGCCAGCGCGTGCGCTCCTTCGAGGTGTCGCGCGACGGGACCCGTTTCGTGGCGGTGCTGACGGGCGCCGACGGCGACACCGTCGTGGTGAGCCGGGTCGAGCGTCGGCTGGACGGCAGCGTCCGGCTGACGCCGGCCGTCGCCCTGCCCTCACCGAGCGGAACCGCGCTCAGGGTCGAGGACATCGGGTGGAGCAGCCCGATCACCGCCACGGTGCTGAGCTCGCTCACCGACGACGTGTCTCAGCTGAGCGCCGTACCCCTCGACGGGTCGCCTGGTCGCACCATCACGACGGTGCCGGGCGTCCAGCGCTGGTTGGTCAGCTCGCCGGTGGAGACCGAGCCGACCTACGTCGTGTCGGGCGACGGGATCGTCGATCTCTCCTCCGGTCGCGCGGCCCAGCGGCAGGACGGGCTGCTGCTCTCGAGCCTCACCTACGTCGGCTGACCGGCGCTCGTCCACAGGCGCCTACGGCGGGCTGGTCGCGCGCGCCCTCGCCGGGTGGGATGGACCCGTGGACACCCTGGGCGACGCTGCCCTCGACCTGATCCTGGGTGGTGCCTGCCTGGGCTGCGGCCGTCCTGGTCGGCCGGTCTGCCCGGGCTGCCGGGCCGGGCTGCCGGTCGGCGCCGCCCCGGCGTCGCCCACGCCCACCCCGGCCGGGCTGGCGCCGCCGTGGGCGGCGGGGGAGTACGCCGACCTGGTGCGCGCGCTCGTCCTGGCCCACAAGGAGCACCGGGTCCTCGCCGTGCGCGGGACCCTGGGCGGGCTGCTGGCCCTCGCCGTCGAGGCGGCCGTCGTGCAGTCCCCGGGGACGGGGGAGGAACCACGCGTCGCTCTGCCTCCCGTCGCCCTGGTGCCGGTCCCGTCGCGCCCCTCGGCCGTGCGCCAGCGCGGCCACGACCCCACCCTGGAGATCACCCGTGCGGCGGCCACGCGGCTGCGTCGCGTCGGCCTCGAGGTCACGGTGTCCCGGCTGCTCGCGACCCGGCGCGGCATCGCCGACCAGGCCGGGCTCACCGCCCAGGAGCGTTCCGACAACCTGGCCGGCGCCCTGCGTCGTCGACCGCGGGAGCTCTCTCGCCTGGCCCGATGGCGCCCCCGGGTCCGGGTCGTCGTGTGCGACGACGTGATCACCACCGGCGCCACCGCCCGGGAGGCGCAGCGCGCGCTGGAGGTCATCGGGCTGCCCGTCACGGCCGTCGCCGCGGTCGCCGCGACCGCGCGGCGTACGCCGGAGCGTCTCGGAAATCCGGTTTCGCTTTGAACCTGTGGCCCGACCGACTAGCGTCGAGTCATGGAGTCCGTCCGGGTCCGTGGTTGCGTCATCCGGGCGGAAAGCGTGTCCTACGCGAGTCCCGGACGACTAGCCGATGCCAGTCGCAGGCGAAACGGTCCACGTAACGAGATCCTCGGCGGGTTCGCCCGCCGCGGCCTCGGAGCACGGTGCGGCTTAGTCGTAAGTCCTGCCTCGTCGTCGCCGTCAGATACGGCGTCCGAGGGGAGAAGGTCAGTAGTGGCGGAGAAGCTGCGAGCACCTCAGCAGGCGGGTGTGGGGTCGAAGACCAGGTCGGCCGGACGGACTCCATCCTGGGCGCTCCTCGGAGTGCTGCGCCCAGGTCTCATGACACGCACCCACGCGCGTCTGTCTCGTCCGATCTAGGAGGTTGTCATGGAGATCGCCGTCACCGGCCGTCACTTCGAGGTGTCCGATCGGTTCCGCAGTCACGTCTCCGAGAAGCTCGCCAAGCTCGAGAAGCACGATCACCGCATCATGCGCGTGAACGTCGAGGTCGAGCAGGAGCGCAACCCCCGCCAGTCCGACCGTGCCGTGCGCGTGCAGCTGACCGCCCTCTCCAGGGGACCGGTGATCCGCGCCGAGGCCGCCGCCTCCGACAAGATGGCCGCCCTCGACCTCGCCCTCGACAAGATGGCCACCCAGATGAGGCGTGCCTCCGACCGACGCCGGGACCGCAGCGGACGCTCGCGCAGCAACGAGACGTTGCTCCCCGCCGACGTCGACGTCGTGGGCGGCCCGACGGCCGACGAGGACGAGACCCTCGACCACCAGGTGGGCCCGCTGACCGTCACGGGGGACGGTCCGCTCGTGGTCCGCGAGAAGACCCACCAGGCCACGCCGATGACGCTCGACCAGGCGCTCTATGAGATGGAGCTGGTCGGCCACGACTTCTATCTGTTCGTCGACAAGGAGTCCGAGCGGCCGTGCGTCGTCTATCGCCGCCGCGGCTACGACTACGGCGTGATCTCCCTCGATCTCGGCTCGGCGGGCTAACGCCCGCAATCCGGGCGGACGTGACATGATCACCGCGTGAGCGTTCAAGGCACGGAGCCGATCAAGGTCCTCGTCGTCGACGACCAGGAGCTGTTCCGTCGAGGCCTGACGATGCTCCTCAGCGCCGAAGGCGGCATCGAGGTCGTCGGCGAGGCCGGCGACGGCATCGAGGGCACCAACCTCGCGGTCACGACGCTGCCCGACGTCGTGCTCCTCGACGTCCGGATGCCCAAGCGCACCGGCATCGAGGCATGCCTCGCCATCAAGGAACAGGTCCCGTCGGCCAAGATCGTCATGCTGACGGTCTCCGACGAGGAGGCCGACCTCTATGAGGCCGTCAAGAGCGGTGCGTCCGGCTACCTCCTCAAGGACTCCTCGATCGAGGAGGTCGCCCAGGCGGTCAAGGTCGTGGCCGACGGTCAGTCGCTGATCAGCCCGTCGATGGCGGTCAAGCTGATCGACGAGTTCAAGCAGATGTCCAAGCCCGAGCGTGACCACGTGCCGGGGCTGCGGCTCACCGACCGTGAGCTCGAGGTGCTGCGGCTCGTGGCCAGGGGCATGAACAACCGCGAGATCTCCAAGCAGCTGTTCATCAGCGAGAACACCGTCAAGAACCACGTGCGCAACATCTTGGAGAAGCTCCAGCTCCACTCGCGCATGGAGGCGGTCATGTACGCCGTCAAGGAGAAGCTGCTCGACCTGCCCTGAGGGGTGGATCGCCGGACGCTGCCCGGCTGTCGGTGCCGGATGCCATGATGCCCGTCGTGACCCGTGCCGCTCCCGAACGACTGACGCTCACCCAGGCGCGCCGGGTCGCGCTCGCCGCCCAGGGGTTCACCGACCGCGCCCACGCCCTCCCGTCGATGCGGACCCTCCAGCGCACCCTCGAACGGACCGGTGTCCTCCAGGTCGACTCGGTCAACGTGCTGCAGCGTGCCCACTACATGCCCCTCTACTCCCGAATGGGCCCCTATGACATCGGGCTGCTGCACCGCGCCTCGGAGCGCCGCCCGCGCCGGATGGTCGAGTACTGGGCCCATGTCCAAGCGTTCATGCCGGTCGAGCTGTGGCCGGTGATGCGGCACCGGATGGAGCACTACCGCTCGCAGCGCGGCAAGTGGGGCATCCTCGTCGACGAGCCCGAGCTCGAAGCCAACCTGCTCGCCGAGGTCCGCGACCGCGGCACGTCGACGGCTCGCGACCTCGACGACGGGCTGCCCCGCTCCAAGGAGCACTGGGGCTGGAACTGGTCGAGCACCCGCCGGGTCCTCGACTTCCTCTACATGACCGGCGAGCTCGCGATCGCCGGCCGCAACAGTCAGTTCGAGATCCTCTACGACCTGCCCGAGCGGGTGCTGCCGAGCGCGGTCCTCGCCATGCCGACGCCGGACAAGGCCGACGCCGACCGAGAGCTGGTCCGCCGGGCGGCCCGGTCCCACGGCGTCGCCACGGTGGCCCACCTGCGCGACTACTACCGCATGTCGGTGGCCTCGACCAAGGCCGCCGTCGACTCCCTCATCGAGGCAGGCGAGCTGGTGCCCGTGACCGTGGCCGGCTGGCGCCAGCCGGCCTATCTCCATGCCGAGGCGCGACTGCCGCGCCGGGTCCGGACCCGGGCCCTGTTGAGCCCGTTCGACCCCGTCGTCTGGGAACGCGACCGGGCCGAGGCGCTGTTCGACTTCTTCTACCGCATCGAGATCTACACCCCGCCGGAGAAGCGGATCCACGGCTACTACGTCCTGCCGTTCCTGCTCGACGACCGGATCGTCGCGCGCGTCGACCTCAAGGCCGACCGGGCGTCGGCCCGGTTGCTGGTCCGCGGCTCCTATGCCGAGTCGCACGCCCCGGCGGAGACGGCCGAGGAACTCGCCGCCGAGCTCTGGGTGCTCGCGGGCTGGCTGGGCCTCGACGATGTCGTCGTCGAGCCGCGCGGCGACCTGGCGCCGAGGCTCACCGTGGCGGTGCACCACGCCGGCTGACCCGGTGCTCTCAGGTGGGTGTCTTGCTGCGGCGAGCAACGATGGAGGGCGACCACCGGTGCGAAGGGAGCGCGGCGTGGACGATGACCAGGCAGTCCCGGAGACCTGGGGCGTCACCTCGGAGGAGCTGGCCTCGGTGGACCTTGCCGGGGAGATCGCGGGCCTGGAGGGGCGCCGCCTGCGGATGAGGCGCTTCACGTTCGCGCCAGGCGCGGTGTTCGGTCCGCTGCACGACCACGTGGGGCGCCCCGGGACCGTCTTCATCCTGAAAGGGACCATCACCGACCACCGCGACGGCGTCGCGACCGACTATGGCCCAGGGGTGGGTTGGCCCGAGGACCGACACACCGTGCACTGGCTGGAGAACCGCGGGGCGGAGACGGCCATCGAGGTCTCGGTGGACATCGTCGACGCCTGAGCAGTGCCCGCCGTGACAGCGTCAGCCAGGCTGGCGCTGGCGGAAGGCGAGCGTGGCCAGGCACAGGGCATAGCCGGCGGCCAGCGCGGCGCTGTGGGTCGCCAGTCCGGTGATCAGGGCCTGCACGAAACCGTCGTCGGGGTTGGCGATGGCGCCGCGTGACACCAGGGCGAGCAGGGTGAAGACGGCCACCATGATCAGCGGGGGCAGCACCCCGACGGTGAAGAAGTCGTCACGGCGTACGACGAAGGCCAGGGCCAGGCTGAGGGCGACGAACGACAGGTCGAAGAACAGGCTCAGCCGACCGACGAGGACCAGGTCGAGGGCGACCAGCGTCAGCGCCACGGCGATGCCGAGCACCACCACGTGGCGCCCCGACTCGCGCCCCTCGGGCCACGCCGTCGACGACTGGCTCACAGGGCCACGCTATTGGCCACGTCGTCCGGGTCGTCGGAGCCGCGCCGGTCGGTGCTGTGCAGCTGGACGGGGCCGATCGAGCGGGCGCGGGCGTCGACCTGGCGGGGGGCGGGCAGCTCGTCGTCGGTGACGTCGAGCTCGTTGAACCGGCGGGCCGAGACCAGGACGCGCGTCTCGAGGGAGCCGGCCGCCTGGTTGTAGTGACCGACGGCGGCGTTGAGCGACCGCCCCACCTTGTCGA
>Ga0209023_10001843_pt1 | contig 27591 bp, 25 predicted proteins | sample LakOneMetagenome_FD_187468 | JGI IMG/M metagenome (GOLD analysis project Ga0209023, IMG submission 187468) | Freshwater and sediment microbial communities from Lake Erie, Canada (SPAdes) (version 2) | ecosystem: Environmental > Aquatic > Freshwater > Lentic | place: Lake Erie, Canada...
GTCAGCTCGACCCGGTGGTGTTGCGCTGGGGCAAGTGACGGTCGGGCTACGTACTCCCTGTAACTGTCATCGTCCGCCTTGTGCGTAATTGCGCACTGGGGCGGACGATCCAGTATTCCAGAGACGTCGATGATTGAGCCTAGGGGCCGCGGCGTACTGGATCCCCCGCCTTCGCGGGGGTTGACGACCGTGACTGCGAGCAACCTCACGCCAGATGGCACGCCACGAAATGCCCGTCGCTGCCCTGCTTCAGTTCGGGTGCGACCTCGCGGCAGCGTTGCTCGGCGATCGGGCAGCGGGTGTGGAAGTGGCAGCCCTTCGGCGGGTTCATCGGGCTCGGCACGTCGCCCTGCAGCCGGATCCGCTTGCGCTTCACCTTCGGGTCCGGCACCGGCACGGCGGAGAGCAGCGCCTGGGTGTAGGGATGCTGCGGATTGCGGTAGAGGTCGCTGGCGCTGGCCAGTTCGACGATGCGGCCGAGATACATCACCGCGACGCGGTCGGAGATGTGTTCGACCACCGAAAGATCGTGGGCCACGAACAGGTAGGTGAGGTTCATCTCGGCCTGCAAATCTTCCAGCAGGTTGATGACCTGCGCCTGGATCGACACGTCGAGTGCCGAGACCGGCTCATCGCAGACGATGAATTTTGGCTCTACCGCGAGCGCACGCGCGATCACGATGCGCTGGCGCTGGCCGCCGGAAAATTCGTGCGGATAGCGCCGCATGTGTTCGGGCTTGAGACCTACCTTGACCAGCAGGTTGGCGACGCGCTCGTCACGCTCGCTGGCCGAGGACGCCAGCTTGTGGATGATGAAGGCTTCGCTGAGGATCGCGCCGACCGTCATGCGCGGGTTGAGCGAGGCGAACGGATCCTGAAACACGATCTGGATGTCGCGGCGCAGGGCGCGCAGGTCGTCGCCGCCGAGGTTCAGCACGTCCTTGCCCTCGAAGACGACCTCGCCTTCGCTGGGCTCGATCAGACGCATCACGCAGCGCGCGGTGGTGGATTTGCCGCAGCCGGATTCGCCGACCAGGCCGAGCGTCTCGCCGCGCTTCACCGAGAACGACACGCCGTCGACCGCGTGCACGCGTCCGACCTCGCGCGACAGCAGTCCGCCCTTGATGGAGAAATGCTTCTTGAGATCGGTGACGCGCAGCAGCGGTCCGCCGGTGTCGGGCTTGGCTACCGGAAGCTCGCTCATGCCGATGCTCCCAGATGGCAGGCCATCCGATGCCCGGGCGCAATGTCACGTAAGACCGGCTCTACTTCGGTGCAGACCTTCATGGCATGGCGGCAACGTGCGGCGAAGCGGCAGCCGACCGGGGGATTGATCAGGCTCGGCACCGAGCCGCCGATCGCCTCCAGTCGGGTCTTGTGGGTGGCGGCGAGATCGATGCGGGGAATCGAGCGGATCAGGCCCTGCGTGTAGGGATGGCCGGGATTGGCGAACAGACTTTCGACGTCGGCCTCCTCGACCACCTTGCCGGCATACATCACCACGACGCGTTGTGCGGTTTCCGCCACCACGCCCATCGCATGGGTGATCAGCATGACGGCCATGCCGAAGCGTTCCTTCATGTCCTGCAGCAGATCGAGGATCTGCGCCTGGATGGTGACGTCGAGCGCAGTGGTCGGCTCGTCGGCGATGACGAGCTTGGGCTTGCAGGCCAGTGCCATCGCGATCATGACGCGCTGGCGCATGCCGCCGGAGAATTGATGCGGGTAATCGTTGACGCGGCCGGCGGCATTGGGGATCTGGACCAGTTGCAGCATCTCGATGGTGCGGGCGATCGCCTGCTTGGCCGTCACGGCCTCGTGTCGGCGCAGGCTCTCGGCGATCTGTTCGCCGACGGTCAGCACCGGATTGAGCGAGGTCATCGGCTCCTGGAAGATGAAGCCGATTTCCTTGGCCCTGATGTCATCGAGCTGGTCGCTTGAGAGCGGCACCAGGTCGCGGCCCTCGAAGATGATCTGGCCGGCGGCAATGCGGCCGGGCGGCATCGCGATCAGCTTGAGGATCGACATCGCGGTGACGGTCTTGCCGCAGCCGGATTCGCCGACCACGCAGAGCGTCTCGCCCTTGTTGATGGAGAGATCGACGCCGTCGACGGCCTGCAGGATACCGTCGTCGGTGGAGAAGTGGGTCTTCAGGCCCTTGATTTCGAGCAGCGGCGCCATTCAGATCACCCGCCGTGCGTCGAGCGCATCGCGCAGCCCATCGCCGATGAAGTTGATGGCGACGACCGCGATGAAGATCGCGCCGCCCGGGAACATGGCCCAGTGCGCGGCGATGTCGAGATAGTCCTTGGCGTCGTAGAGCAGCCGCCCCCAGGTCGGCGTATCCGGCGGAAAGCCGAGGCCGAGAAACGACAGCGTCGATTCCGCGATGATGGCGGCGGCGACGTCGATGGTGCCGGCGATGATCACCGGCCCGACCGCGTTGGGCAGGATATGGCGGACGACTTGCCGGACCGGGCTGGCGCCGAGCGCGCGGGCGGCCTCGACGAACTCCTTCTCGCGCAGCGACAGAAATTGCGCACGGACCAGTCTCGCGACCGGCATCCAGCGCAGACCGCCGATCACGAGCACGATCAGAATGAAGATGCCGCCTTCAGGGCCGAACACGGCCTTCAGCCCGTCGCGGAACAGATAGATCAGCAGCAACAGCAGTGGCAGTTGCGGCAGCGACAGAAAGAGGTCGGTGAGCCACATCAGCGCATGGCCCAGGGCGCCGCGCGACATGCCGGCAAGTGCGCCGATCAGCGTGCCGACGATGACAGAAACACCCATCGCGGCGAGGCCCACCGCGAGCGAGATGCGTCCGCCATAGATCATGCGGGCGAGAATGTCCTGGCCGAGATCGTCGGTGCCGAACGGGTGCGCCAGCGAGGGGCCCTCCAGCCGCGCGCTGAAATCGATTTCGTTGATCGGGATGCGCCACAGGAACGGGCCGGTGATGACGGCCGCGGCCAGCACCAGCAACAGCACCGCGCTGACGACGGCGAGCTTGTGCCGGCGGTAGCGCCGCCAGGTCTCGCGCCATGGCGAGTAGCCGCCCCGTTCAGCGGAGCGAGATGCGAGGATCAAGCCAGCCATACAGGACATCCGCGATGAGGTTGAAGAGCACGACGAGACAGGCGAACACGAACGTCACCGCCATCACCACCGGCGTGTCGTTGGAGAGGATGGAGGAAATCAGCAGCGAGCCGATGCCCGGAATGCGAAAGATCTGCTCGGTGACGATGGCGCCGCCGAACACCGCCGGCATCTGCAGCGCAATCAGGGTGACGACCGGGATCATGGCGTTGCGCATCACATGCTTGACGATCACCCTGGTCTGGCCGAGCCCCTTGGCGCGCGCGGTGGTGACGTAATCGAGCCGGATCACGTCGAGCATGGCCGAGCGTACGAAGCGGGTCATGGAGGCCGCCTGGAACAGGCCGAGCACCATGACCGGCATGATGGCTTGCTTGATCTGCTCCAGCAGCCAGTAGATGCCGGTACCCTTGACGTCGGAGGAATAGACGAACGGCAGCCAGTCCAGCTTGACCGAGAACAGCAGGATGAAAAGCAGGCCGGTGAAGAAGGTCGGCAGCGAAAAGCCGATGAAGGCGAGCGTATTGGCGACCTGATCGAAGATCGAATAGGGCTTGGTGGCGGCATAGACGCCGACAGGGATCGCAACGACGAGCGCCAGCAGTTGCGCCGAGCCGATCACGTAAAGCGTGGTCGGCAACCTCTGCAGGATCAGCGCATCGACGTTCATCCGGCTGACAAAGGAGAAGCCCCAGTCGCCGTGCACCATCGCCACCAGCCAGTGCAGGTAGCGCAGATAGATCGGGTCATCGAGGCCGAAGCTGGCCCGAAGCGCGGCAGCGACTTCGGGCGGCACGTTCGGGTTGGTCGTCAGTTCGCCAAAGGGATCGCCAGGCGCCAGCGCCAGCACGGTGTACAGAACGAGCGAGATGCCGAGCAGGCTCGGCACCGCGATCAGGAGGCGACGCAGGACATACTGGCCCATGAGGGAGTAATTCCTTTGCCCTTCGACGCTAGCCGGTCGCCTCCCGATACCAGTCCTGAATGTTATCGAGGTCGTTGGCCCAGCCGCTCATGACGGCGCGCAACGCGTTGGAAGTAGCGCCCACCTTGATGCGGTGCATCACGGGAATCATGACGTTCTCCTGCCACATCAGGTCATTGCACTTGATGTAGAGCGCCGCGCGCTTAACCGGATCGACTTCTGTTTCGGCGGCATCGACCGCTTCGTCGTATTCCTTGTTGGTCCAGCGCGGGAAGTTCGCGCCCTGCCACTTGTTCTCCTTGGTGGCAACATATCGCGAATGATAGCGCCGCATCAGCAGCATCGGATCCGGCTGGGTCATCGGGATCTGGAACTCCTCGATGTCGGCATAGAACTTCGCATAGGTATCGGTGCTGCCGACGTCGGAGGAGAAGAACACCGAGGCTACGACCGATTTCAGCTCGACGTCGATGCCGGCCTTCTGGCAGGCCTGCTTGACGATGGCCTGGGTCTTCTGCCGCGGGCCGTTGGTCGAGGTCTGGTAGAGCAGCTTGAACTTCTTGCCGTCTTTCTCGCGGATACCGTCGGCGCCTGGCTTCCAGCCGGCCTCGTCGAGCAGCTTGCCGGCCTTCTCGACGCTGAACTCCCACGTGGTGTTCTTCGACACGAACGGCGCCGGCCCGTTGAGATAGTTGGCGGTGGTGCGGCCGGCGCGGCCGTAGATCACCTTCTGAACGGCGTCACGGTCGACCAGCAGCGACAGCGCCTTGCGCACTTTCGGGTCCGACAGGATCGGATGTTTGGTCTTCATCGAGGAACGTTCGCCGTCCACCTCGGTGTTGGGGTCGGTGAAGTTGACGGCGATGAATTCGATGTCGCCGCCGACGGCGTAGATGGTCTTGCCCTTGCCGCCCTTTTCGAGGCGGAGCAGCACCTCGTCCTCGACCTGCATGTTCCAGGCGTAATCGTATTCGCCGGTCTGGATGATGGCACGAGCCGCCGAGACGGCATCGCCGCCGCCCTTCAGTTCGATGGTGTCGAAATGGGGCCGGTTGGCCATGTGATAGTCGGGGTTGATCTCGCCGCGGATCAGGTCGCCCGGCTTGAACTCGACGAACTTGTAGGCGCCGGTACCGACCGGTTTGAGGTTGTTCGGGGCCTCGCGCGACTTGGCGCCCTTGTATTCCGCAAACAGATGTTTCGGGATGATGCAGCCGTAGGCGCCGACGAAAGCATTGGCCCAAAATGGCGTTGGGGTCTTGAACAGGACGCGGACGGTGAGGTCGTCGACCTTCTCGACGGTGGCGTCACCGAATGCACCGCTGCTCACCGCGGCGGTCGCCTTGTCGGTGGAGTATTCCCAGTTGAACACCACGTCGTCGGCGGTGAAGGGTTTTCCGTCGTGCCATTTGACGCCGGGCTTGAGTTTCCAGGTCACCGATTTGGCATCGGCGGCGAGGCCGCCGTTCTGCAGCGAGGGAATCTCCGCGGCGAGAACCGGGTTGAGGTGACCATCGAGATCCCAGCTCGCCAGCGGCTCGTAGAAGATGCGGGAGGCGTCCTGGTCCTTGGTGCCGGTGGCGAAATGCGGGTTGAGCAGGGTCGGTCCCTGCCACCACAGCAGTTTCAGCGGGCCGCCGCCGCCGCGCTTGGTCGGAGCGTAGGTCCCGGGGCTCTGCGCCATGGCGACGCCGCCGATGGCGAGGATTTGGGTGGCCATGGGTGCGGTGAGGCCAAGGGCGAGCATGCGCTGAATGAAGCCGCGGCGGTCCATGCGGCCGTCCTTCACCTCGTCGATCATGGTACGCAGATTGTTGTCCAGCATAGTTCCCCTCGTCCGGTTCGCGCCTCGTCACGGCGCGCCGCGGGGGGCGCCGTGTAGCCTTTTCAGATGGCAGTAGATGGCACACCAAATGCCTCGGAGGTCAACGGCCGGGGCGTGACAATAAAGACCAAGAGCAACGGATTTGATGATCGCTTGGGCAAAGTGGCGCTGCAGCGCACACGGCTTCGGCAATCCGACTGTTTTCGCAAGGCGAAATGGGCTCCGATTGCAAAAAATTTGTTCGGGCTGTCGCTGCGCGGGGCGTCACGGCGGCTCTGCCGCGGCAGAGAAACGATCCCCCGGCTACTTTGCATGGGGTTGTTTTCGATATTTTGGTTTTGGGTCGCCCGCGGGGGCTGCCGGGCTACCCCAGCGACATATCCAAAGGCGGTGCCACGCTATCCGGCATCGGGCAGACATAGGGCGTCCGCGCGGTGCGTTTCTGCAGGTCGGCCTTGGCGGCGGCGACCAGATCCGGCTCGGTCAGCGCCTTGATGCCGAGCCCGGCCATCGCCTTCGCCGCCTGCACCATCGCCTTGTGGGCGTGGGAGCTCTTGCCCTGCGCCACCACCTGCCAGGTGTGCAAGGGAGTCCCGATCGCGATCGTCGGCGCATGGACCTGGACCGTCGGGACCACCCAGCTGACGTCGCCGACGTCGGTCGAGCCGATCTGCGGATTGCGCTTGGCGTCCATCGGCACCAGGAAATCGGCCAGCGGCCGGTCGGTCGGCTCCATGCCGATTGTGTAATAGACGCTGGCGATGTCCTTCTCGGTCAGCGTCGCCTGGATCTTTGCGGCGAAATCCTTGTCGGTATCGTCGAAATGCGGCGGGCCGAGTTCCTGCATGATGCCATGCAGGGCTTCCTCGAGCGGGGTGTTGAACAGGATGTTGGAGACGGCGGAAATGATCCGCATCTCGACTTGCGTTTCGGTCATCAACGCTGCGCCCTGGGCGATCTTGTGCACGCGCGCCACCAGCTCGTTCATGCCGGGCAGGTCGCGGGCGCGGATCGAATAGCGCACCCGGGCATGGGCCTGCACCACATTGGGGGCGATGCCGCCGGTGTCGAGCACCGCGTAGTGGACGCGGGCGTCGCTCGGCATGTGCTCGCGCATGTAGTTGACGCCGACATTCATCAGCTCAAGCGCGTCGAGCGCGCTGCGGCCGAGATGCGGCGAGGCCGCCGCATGCGAGGTGCGGCCGGTGAAGATGAAGTCCGCGCGGGTGTTGGCGAGCGACGGCGTCACCACGACTTCCCAGAAGCTCGAGGGATGCCAGGTGATGGCGATATCGGCGTCTTCGAACGCGCCGGAGCGCACCATGAAGGCCTTGGCGGCGCCGCCTTCTTCCGCCGGGCAGCCGTAATAGCGCACGCGGCCCGGCACCTTGTGGGCGGCGAGCCAGTCCTTGACCGCGGTGGCCGCGAGCAGCGCGGCCGAGCCGAGCAGGTTATGACCGCAGCCATGGCCGTGGCCGCCGGCTTCGATCGGGCGATGTTCGGCAACACCGGCTTCCTGGCTGAGGCCCGGCAACGCGTCATACTCGCCGAGGAAGGCGATCACCGGTCCGCCTTCGCCGGCTTCGCCCATCAAGGCGGTGGGAATGCCGGCGACCTTCTCGGTGACGCGAAACCCCTGGTGGCGCAGCTCGGCCAGATGTTCGGCCGAAGAGCGCGCCTCGGTGTAACACACCTCGGGCATGCCCCAGACCCTGTTGGCCAGTTCGACGAAGCGCGGCTTGATGGTATCGACGCCACGCCAGATGTCACTGCGGTTATCCATCGCTCTATCCCGATCCAAAATTCGAAGCGGGAGTGTTACCAGCTTCGCCGGATCGCGCCTAGCGGTGGTGTCGGCCCGCCATTCAACTCTCGTCGATCCGGCCTACACCCGCGGCCGCAGCGAGCGCTGCATGTCCATCGTGTAGGTGTAGCGGCCTTCGGGATGGGTAGTTACCGTGACCTCGAACAGTTCCTCGCGCTTGCCGTAATAGCGGCGCACCATGGTCAGCGCCGGCGATCCCGGCTTGACCTTGAGCGGTTTGGCGATCCTGGCCGGCATGCCGCGCGCAAACACTTCGAGCTGGGCAGACTCGATGGACTCGCCGTACATCTTCGCAATCTGCTCGTGCACCGGCGTCCGACCGTGATCCTTGCGGCCGACGACGCCGGCGAATTTCGGCAGCACGTAGATCTCGGTCCAGCCCAGCGGGGCTTCGAAATCGTCGGAGCGGCGGATCGCCTCGATCAGGAACCATTGCTTGCCGGGTTCGCATTTCAGCATCGCCGCGAGCTTGCGGTCGGCCGTGATTTCGCTGGAGCGCACCACCTGGCGATAGGTTTCGTTGGAATAGCGCAGCCATTCGGTCAGCGACTTGACGCTGTGGGTGAACAAAACCGGCGGTTCGGCGGCGATGACGACGGAGCCGAGGCCGGCGCGGCGCACGATCAGGCCCTGTTCGGTGATGATGCGCAGTGCCTCGCGCACGGTCTGCCGGCTTGCCTCATACCGGGCCATCAGTTCGGTCTCGGTCGGCAACAGGTCGCCGACCGGATATTTGCCGGATCGGATCGCCTTCTGCAGGTCGGCCGCGATGTCGCGGTAGCGTGTGGTCTTGCGGGCTTCCCTTTTATTGGCCATCGCACCGCACCGGCTGGCCGGATTTCATCGAGGCGAGGGCGGCTTCGAATGCCGCGAGCGTCGCCAGCACGTCCGCTTCCGGTACCGGATAGGATTGCCTGCCTTCGACGGCATCGGCGAACGCGTCGAGTTCGGCGCGCAGCACGTTGACGGCGGCAAGGGTGTGCCGCACCGGCTTGCTGCCGGACACCCGCCGGATCAAGGTCGTTTCATCCAGCACTTCGGCAGATCCCTTGGTTCCGAACACATGGACGCGCCAGAAGAACGGCGTCGCCCTGATGGTCGCCAGCGTCCCGGTGACGCCGCCGACAAAATCCATCATCAGCATGGCGGTGTCCAGTGGCGGAGGGCCTGCCTCGCGCGAATGAAGTTGCGCCGAGATCTGCCGCACCGGCCCGAGCATGCTGACGAACGAATCCAGCACGTGGAGGCCGGCGCCGGTCAGGCCGCCGCCGGGTGATTCTGCTTCCGACAGCCGCCAGCCTGCGGTGATGCTTTGCGAATTCTCGTTGCTGTTGTGCCCTTCGACATGCAGCAGCGTGCCGAGTTCGCCGCCGGCGACGATGTCGCGCAGCGCGCGCAACGAAGGCCAGAAGCGCCGGTTGTGTCCCACCGCCAGCAGGACGCCGGCGTTGCGGCAGGCCTCGAACATCCGCGCGGCATCGGCGCGATGCAGCGCCAGCGGCTTTTCGCAGAACACCTGCTTGCCCGCTTCGGCACAGGCGATTACCTGGGCCGGGTGCAGCGAATGTGGGGTCGCCAGCAACACGGCGGTGATGGCGGGATCGGCAAGGACGGCATCAAGGGACGAGAGATCGAGGTGGTGCTGGCGGCAGAATTCCCGCGCGCCATCAGCGTCCGGTTCCACAGCGCGAATGATCTTCAGCGTTTCGTGGCCGCTGGCGGCTTCGACGATGTTGCGGCCCCAGCGGCCAAGACCGACGATGGCGGCAGATATCATCGGGCGCATCCCGATGGCAGTCGTTGCCGGATCGCTTCGATGATGGCGGCGCTGTCGCACTCCGATCCCTCAAGTGCGATCGCTGCGCGCAACAGCTCGGCCTCAGCTTCGGTCATGGTGAGATGCAGGCCTCGCCGCCGGGCTTCGTGCAGGATCAATTCGGCGTCCTTCAGGGTTTGCGCGATGTGCGATTGCGGCCGAAAATCCCGGCTCAGCATTTTCTCACCCTTGGTATCCATCACGCGCGAGTAGGCCGCGGAATTTCGCGCGGCTTCGAGGAATGTCCGCCCATCCAGCCCCAGACGCTCCGCAAACACAATGCCCTCGGCCAGCGCCGCCCGGTTATTCTGCAGGATCAGGTTGATCGCAAGTTTGGTCCGGCTGGCGTCGCCGATCTTGCCGACATGGGTGCGACGCGGACAGAGCACGGCCAGCAGCGTGTGGACCGTCTTGACCGCGTGCGGCTCGCCGGCGACCAGCACGGTCGCGGTGCCGTCTCTCACTTCGACGCTGGCCCCCGATATCGGCGCTTCGATGAACGCAAAGCCGGCACTTGCCGCGCGCGCGGCGATTCGCTCGATCTCGTCCGGCGCGCACGTCGTCGTGCAGATCAAGGGCGGGCGGGCAGGGCTGTTCTCCAGGTCGCCCAGCGCTGCCTCGACCTGCGCACTGTCATAGACCGCAATGACGATCGATTGCGTTTGGTCAGCGAGGTTGCCGGCGGAGGCCGCAAGCTTGTGGCCGTTGTCGTTGAACTCGTCGCATCTGCCCGGATCGATATCGAAGCCGATCACGTCAATTCCGGCGCCGACGAGGCGCGCCGCCAGCGCCGTGCCCATCAGGCCCAGGCCGATGACTCCGACCGGCAGATCCTGCGGCATCTATTTGGCTTCGATGCCGGCGGCCTTGGCGGCCTCGGTCCAGCGGATGATTTCGCTGTTGACGAAAGCCCCGAATTCGGCGGGCGGCATCGTCGATACGATCATGCCGAGACTTGCGAGCTTCTCGCGCGTGGCCGGCGCCGACAGGATTTTTTCGCTCGCGGCATAGAGCTTGTTGACGATGGGTGCCGGCGTATTCGCCGGCGCCAGCAGGCCGTACCAGATCGTGGCCTCGAAGCCCGGCATGGCGTCGGCGAGCGGCGGCAGGTCCGGCGTCAGTTCGTTTCGTTTCGGCGACGTGACGCCGATGCCGCGCAGCATGCCGCCCTGCATCTGCGGGATCGCGACCGAGAAGTCGGCGAAGGCAAGATCGATCACGCCGGCGATCACATCGGTGACGGCGAGCGGCACGCCGCGATAGGCCGCCGAGACGATCGATATCCCGCCACGGCTCTGCAGTTGCGCATTCGAAATTTGCGAGGCGCCGGAGCCGTAACCTGCGGTCATGTTCGGATGGGCTTTGGCATAGGCCATGAACTGCGACAGGTCCTTGGCCGGGAAATTGGGATTGACCAGCAGCACCATCGCCGTGGTCACGGTGCGGAGCACCGGCGTAAAATCCTTTGCGGGATCGTAAGGCAGGTTCTTCAGCATCGCGACGTTGCTGGCTTGGGTGGTGTTGGTTCCCATCAAGAGCGTGTAGCCGTCCGGCTGCGCCCGCGCGACTTCCTGGGCGCCGATGCTGCCGAGTGCGCCGCTGCGGTTTTCGATCACCACGGTCTGTCCCAACGCATCCTGCAATTGCTGGCCGAGCAGACGCGCCACCTGATCGGGGCCGGCGCCGGCCGGGAACGGCACGATGATCTTGATCTGGCGCGACGGATAATCGTCGGCGGCGCTGGCTTGCGAACCAATCAGGCCCAGCAGGACCGCAGCGGCAACGGCAGCCAAGGACAGTTTCATTGCGTGCTCCCGGTATTTTTCGGCGAGGTCTCTTCTGGACCCATCCAAAACTTTATACGGACAAATACGAAGGCTGCAAGGATAATGCAGCGAAATGAGCTATCGCCGTTCGATCGAACCTGTATATTTGACCGTATAAATAGATCCCGGGAGGGAACAACGTGGATACCAGCGAAATGTACGCGCGCGGCCTGCGCCGGCGCAAGGCGATGTTCGGCGAGGCCGACGTCGAGCAGCGGATGGCGGCTGCGGGCGACTTCGGCGCGCCGCTCCAGAACATCATCAACGCCTATGTCTATGGCGACGTCTGGGAGCGTTCGGCGTTATCCGCCGATATCCGGAGCCTGGTGATGCTGGGCATCACCGCAGCCAGTGGCAAGCCGGCCGAATTTCGCGTCCACGCCAAGGGCGCGCTGGCGAACGGCTGCACCAGGGAGCAGGTGCAGGACGTGCTGTTGCTGGTCGCGATGTATTGCGGCGTGCCGTCGGCGATCGAGACCAACCGGATCGCGGCGGAAATCTTTGGCGAAGTGCCGGCTTCCGGACCGGGTGCCAAGGCGTAGCGCATGTCCGTGAAATCCGTTCCGACCATCGACGCCCACCATCACATCTGGCGGCTCACCGATCTGCCCTGGCTTTCCGGGCCGCAGGTGCCGCGAATCTTCGGGCCGTATCAACCGATCTGCCGCGACTATCCGATCTCCGAATATCGTAGCGACATCGCCGGCTGCGACATCGTCAAGTCGATCTACATCCAGACCAATTGGCCCGCGGGTCAGAATTATGACGAGGCACGCTGGGTGCAGTCGGTATCCGACGAGACCGGCTGGCCGCACGCCAACGTCGCGCATGCGGATCTCGCCGATCCCGATGTCGCTTCCCTGCTGACGCGCCTGGCTGACCTCCCGGCCACGCGCGGCATTCGACAGCAACTGCATTGGCACGACAATCCGCAATATCGCTTCGCACCGCGGCCCGACGTCATGAAGGACGCCGATTGGCGCCGCGGGCTGGCGCTCCTTTCCGATCACGGCCTGCTGTTCGAACTGCAGATCTTTGCCAGCCAGATGCTGGATGGTGCCGAACTGGCGCGTGCGTTCCCGGATACCGTGTTCGTTCTCGAACACGCCGGCATGCTGGAAGACATGTCGCCCGCGGGCTGGCAGCGCTGGCGCGACGGCATGGCGGCTCTGGCGCAATGCCGCAACGTCAACGTCAAACTCTCGGGCCTCGGCACCTTCGTGCACGCCTGCCGCGACGACGTGATCGGGCCGATCGTGAAGGAAACCGTGGCCCTGTTCGGCGCGGCGCGTTGTTTCTTCGGCAGCAATTTTCCGATCGAGAAGCTGTGGACGGATTACCGCACGCTGTACCTGACCTTCCGTGGCGCCATCGCTCATCTCAGCGAAACAGAACAAGCCGCCATCCTGCACGACAACGCGGCGCGGCTTTACCGGATGTGATCCGGGCACGGACCTGGCGCTTAGTTGCCCGCCTTCGTCCACATCCTTGCAATTGTTTGAAGTTTAAAATATATGCAGGGGTGTTCTCATTCGCGGGAAGGCCAACGGATGTCGAGGTTTTCGCATTCACCCCATGCGGTCATAACCGGCGGCGGGCGTGGCATCGGTCGTGCGGTGGCCGCGGCGCTGACGGAGGCGGGGGCTGTGGTCACCGTTCTCGGCCGCAATCGTGCGACGCTCGATGAAGCCGTCAAAGCGGGCGCGGCGAAATTCGCCGAAGTGGCCGATGTGGCCGACGAAGTTTCGGTCAGGTCCGCGATCGCGGTGGCTGCAACGCGGCAGCCGGTCGACATCCTCATTGCAAATGCCGGGGCTGCGGAATCCGCGCCGTTCGGCCGCTCCGATGCGGCGTTGTTCCAGCGGATGATGGACGTCAACTTCATGGGCGTGGTGCATGCCACGCAGGCGGTGCTGCCCGGCATGGTCGAGCGTCGCCGCGGCCGGATCGTTGCCATTGCGTCGACGGCGGGCCTCAAGGGTTATGCCTATGTCAGCGCCTATAGCGCCGCCAAGCACGCGGTCATCGGCCTGGTGCGTTCGCTGGCGCTGGAGACGGCCAGGGGCGGCGTCACCGTCAACGCGGTCTGTCCCGGCTTCACCGAAACCGATCTGCTCGAAGGCTCGATCGACAACATCATGAAGAAGACCGGCCGCAGCCGCGAGCAGGCGATCGCGGAACTGTCGAAACACAATCCGCAAGGACGTCTCGTTACGCCGCAGGAAGTGGCCGACGCCGTGCTGTGGCTGTGCGGCGAGGGCGCCGGCGCCGTTACCGGGCAGGCCATTGCGGTCGCCGGCGGCGAAGTCTGAAGCGGCAACAACAAGCTATCGAGGGAGAACCCATGAGCAGACCCGCCAATCCCGTGACGCTGCCGCTGGCGGATTATTCGCCGAAGCATTTTCTGCTCGCGATCGTCGGCGGCGTCGCGACGGTGACGCTCAATCGCCCCGAGCGAAAGAATCCGCTGACCTTCGAAAGCTACCGCGAATTGACGGATTTCTTCCGCGCCTGCGCGATGGACGACGAGGTGAAGACCATCGTCGTATCCGGCGCCGGCGGCAATTTTTCGTCCGGCGGCGACGTGTTCGAGATCATCGGCCCGCTGGTGCAGATGGACACCAAGGGGCTGACGGCGTTTACGCGCATGACCGGCGATCTGGTCAAGGCGATGCGGGCCTGTCCGCAGCCGATCGTGGCCGCGGTCGAAGGCATCTGCGCCGGCGCCGGCGCGATCATTGCGATGGCGTCCGATCTGCGTTTGGCGGCTGTCGGCGCCAAGGTCGCGTTCCTGTTCAACAAGGTGGGTCTCGCCGGTTGCGACATGGGCGCTTGCGCGATGCTGCCGCGGATCATCGGTCAGTCGCGGGCGTCGGAGTTGCTTTACACCGGCCGCTTCATGACCGCCGAAGAAGGCGAGCGCTGGGGCTTCTTCAGTCGCATCGTGACGTCGGACGCCGTGCTGACGCAGGCGCAACTGTTGGCCAGGCAGATCTCGGAGGGGCCGACTTTCGCCAACACCATGACCAAGCGGATGCTGGCGATGGAATGGGCGATGTCGGTGGAAGAGGCGATTGAAGCCGAAGCGGTGGCGCAGGCGCTCTGCATGACCACGGAAGATTTCGCCCGCGCCTTCGAGGCGTTCTCCAACAAGCGGACACCGCAGTTCCAGGGGAATTAAGAGGGCGGGCACGCCAGTTTGATGTCGCCAGGACGGCTCCCAAGGCCCATCGGGCCAAATTCGGCGAATCGCTGTAGCCAGGTCGCAAACGTGGCTTGCCGGAAAAATGTTTTAGGATTAAAACAATTTCCCGAATGACCCCGATTGGCCTGCTTGGAGGCGCCCATGAAGATCGCGATTATCGGTGGTGGACCGGCCGGTCTGTATGCCGCGATCCTCCTGAAGAAGCAGCGGCCACAGGCCGAGATCACGGTCTATGAGCGCAACCGCGCCGACGACACCTTCGGCTTTGGCGTGGTGTTCTCCGACGCCACGCTCGACAACTTCGAAAAATACGATCCGCCGAGCTATCGCCGCATCACCCAGGAATTCGCTTATTGGGACGACATCGCGGTGCATTTCCGCGGCACCGTCCATCGCGTCGGCGGCAACGGCTTTTGCGGCTGCTCGCGCCGCATGCTGCTGCTGATCCTGCAGGAGCGCGCCCGCGAACTCGACGTCGCACTGCATTTTGAAACCGACATCGACGACGAGAGCCGTTTTGCCGATGCCGACCTGGTGGTGCTGTCGGACGGCATCAACAGCCGCTTCCGCGAAAAGCATGTCGATCACTTCCAGCCCGAAGTCGACCTGCGTTCCAACAAGTTTGCCTGGATGGGCTCGACCAAGCCGCTTGATGCCTTCACCTTTATTTTCCAGGAAACCGAGTGGGGGCCGTTCATCGCCCACGCCTACCAATACGAGGCCGGCCGCTCGACCTGGATCTTCGAGACCGATGCGGACAATTTCGCCAAGGCCGGCCTGGAAGGGCTGAACGAGCGGCAATCCGCCGACCGGATGGCGGAAATCTTCGGCTGGTTCCTCGACGGCCATCCGTTGCTGATCAACCGTTCGATGTGGCGCAATTTCCCGATGATCCGCAACCGGCGCTGGGTCAAGGGCAACATGGTGCTGCTCGGCGACGCCAAGGCGACCGCACATTTCTCGATCGGCTCAGGTACCAAGCTGGCGATGGAAGACGCCATCGCGCTGGCGGACGCCATGGCGCAGGCGCCGACCGTCGATGCCGCCTTGCAGAAATACGAGACCGGACGGCGCGAGGAGGTCGAGAAGACCCAGCACGCCGCCGACGTCTCGCTGGTGTGGTTCGAGCATGTCGATCGGTTCTGGAATTTCGATCCTGTGCAGTTTGCGTTCGGGGTCATGACCCGCGCCAAGGCCATCACCTACGATAACCTGACGCTACGCGCGCCGGAATTCGTTCGCGAGGTCGACAAGGCTTTTGCGAAACAGGTGCATGCCAACGGGCTTGACGTCGATCTCGACAAACCGGTGGCGCCGATGTTTCAGCCACTGAAGCTGCGCGAGATGAAGCTGGCAAACCGCGCGGTGGTGTCGCCGATGTGCATGTACGCGGCCAAGGAAGGCGTGGCCGGCGATTTCCATCTGGTGCATTACGGCTCGCGCGCGATCGGCGGTGCGGGTCTGATCTTCACTGAGATGACCTGCGTCGGCCGCGACGCCCGCATCACCCCCGGCTGTGCCGGATTGTGGAACGACGAGCAGCAGGCGGCATGGACGCGGATCGTCGATTTCGTCCACGGCAATTCGGCGGCGAAGATTGCGCTGCAGCTCGGCCATGCCGGCCGCAAGGGCGCGACCAAATTGATGTGGGAAGGGATGGACCGGCCGCTGGAGCAGGGCGGCTGGGACACGGTGTCGGCATCGCCGATTCCTTACTTTCCCGACAGTCAGGTGCCGCGCGAGATCGATCGCGCCGCGATGGACCGTATCAAGGCCGAGTTCGTCGCTGCGGCCGAACGCGGCAACGCTTGCGGCTTCGACATGCTGGAGCTGCACTGCGCGCACGGCTATCTGCTCGCGAGCTTCATCTCGCCGCTGACCAATACGCGCACCGACGACTATGGCGGCTCGCTTGCCAACCGGCTGCGCTATCCGTTGGAGGTATTTGCCGCTATCCGCGCGGCGTGGCCGGCGCACAAGCCGATGTCGGTGCGCATCTCCGCAACCGACTGGGCCGAAGGCGGCATCACCGGTGACGACGCCGTTCAAATCGCCCGTGCGTTCGGCGAGGCCGGTGTTGACCTGATCGACGTCTCCACCGGGCAGACCGTGCGCGACGCACAGCCGGTCTACGGGCGGATGTTCCAGACTCCGTTCTCCGAACAGGTCCGCAATGAGGCCCGGGTTGCCACCATGTGTGTCGGCAACATCACGACGCCGGACCAGGTCAACACCATCCTGGCCGCCGGGCGTGCCGACCTGGTAGCGCTGGGCCGGCCGCACCTGGTCGATCCGACGTTTACGATGCGGGCGGCGGCCTGGTATGGCGCGGATGTCGCCTGTCCGCCGCAATATCTGCCCGGCAAGGAGCAGATATTCCGCAACAGCGTCCGCGACCGGCAGGATTTCGACGACCTCAAAATTAAGGGTAAGCCGAAAACCCGCGCCGAGCTGAAAGCCGAGGCAACAAAGCCGCTTGCAGCGGAATAAGGCCCTGTGCGACGCTAAAGCCCGTCAGACGAGTGTTCAGGGTTGAGTGGAGTAGGGCGGATGAAGGCGATCATCGTCGGAGGCGGCATCGGCGGCCTGACCACGGCCTTGATGTTGCGTGCACGCGGCATCGACTGCGAAGTGTTCGAGCAGTCCGACACCATCCGCGAGCTCGGCGTCGGCATCAACACGCTGCCGCATGCGATCCGTGAACTGGCCGGGCTTGGATTGCTCGATCCGCTGGATGCGGTCGCGATCCGTACTGACGATTTGTACTATCTCAACCGCCACGGTCAGGAAGTCTGGCGCGAGCCGCGCGGTCTCGGCGCAGGGCACGACGTGCCGCAATTCTCGATCCATCGCGGCCGGCTACAGGGCGTCATTCACCGTGCCGTCGAGGAACGGCTGGGCCACGATGCGATCCATACCGGCTGCCGGCTCGGCGCTTTCGCGCAGCATGAAGGCGGCGTGATCGCGCATTTCTTCGATCGCACTGGCGCCCACATCAAGACCGCGCAGGGCGATGTACTGATCGGCGCCGACGGCATCCATTCGCGCGTCCGCGAGATGCTGTTTCCGGACGAGGGGCCGCCGTGCTGGAACGGCCTGATGCTGTGGCGCGGTGCGCGCGACTGGCCGAAATTCCTCACCGGTAATTCGATGATCGTCGCCGGCGGGCTTCATGCCAAGGTCGTGGTCTATCCGATCGCGGAAGGCTCGAGCCCGGCCAGCCGTCTGACCAACTGGGCGGTGCTGGTGAAGGTCGGCGAAAACAACACCACGCCGCCGCGCCGCGAGGACTGGTCGCGCGTTGGCAAGCGTGAGGAATTGATGCCGCATGTCGAGCGCTTCAAGGTGCCGCATGTCGACGTGCGCAGTCTCATTTCGGCGACGCCGGAGTTCTACGAATATCCCTGCTGCGACCGCGACCCGTTGCCGTACTGGACCTGGGGCCGGGTGACGCTGCTCGGCGACGCCGCACACCCGATGTATCCGGTCGGCTCCAATGGCGCTTCGCAGGCGATCCTCGATGCGCGGGCGTTGGCGGATTCGCTGGCGCATGCCGAGCATCCGCGCCAGGCGTTGCTGGCTTACGAGACGAAGCGGCTGCCGATGACCGCGGATATCGTACGCTCGAACCGCCGCGGCGGCCCCGAAGGCGTGATCGACGCCGTCGAGAAGCTGGCGCCGGATGGTTTTAGCGATATCGAGAAAGTGTTGAGCCACGAGCAGCGCAAAGCGATCGTGCGCGGTTACGCGTCGACGGCGGGTTTTGCCGCGCCGCAGTTGGGGCTGGCGGTGGCGAGGGCGTAGTCGGTTACAACGATTGATGTCATCGCCCGCGAACGCGGGCGATCCAGTATTCCAACGCGAGTGTTATGAATCGAGAGGCTGCTGCGTACTGGATGCCCCGCCTTCGGGGGCATGACAGTTCTGACGTTCATGCGCCCGGAGGCGGCGGCAGGAAGTGGATGTTGTGCTCGGCGGCCAGCGCCACCACGGCATCCGGGGTCTGTTCCTTCATGTTGTGAATAGCCCAGAACAAATCGTAGAGCCGGCGCGTCGGCGACACCCAGAACAGCGTCTTGGCGATACGGCCGGACTTGTTGAAGATGCCGTGCGGCTTGCCCATCGGCAACCGCACCAGATCGCCGGGCGAGGCCTGCGTCTCCGCGCCATCGAGGAAGAAGTCGAGCTTGCCCTCGAGAATGTAGAGATATTCGTCCTGATCGGGATGAATATGCGGCGGCACGAAGGTGTCCGGCGGGAAGGTCGCATGCCATGAGAAGGAATGCTCGGTGACGTTCTTCGGCACATAGGTCTGGCCGAGGATGTTCCAGGAGATGCCCTGCATGCCCTCGTTGGCCCGGGTGATCCCGGCGATTTCGGTTTTGGTCATCTTGCTTCCTTCCAAAGTTACTATTTGAGCATGATCTTTCCGGAAAACCGGTCTCCACTTTTCCGGATCATGCTCTGTTATTTTGCGGCGCAGTCCTTGGCGTAACGGTCGCCGTAGTTCGAAAACACTTTTTCGACGATCTCGGTCTGGAATTTACCGTCGGCGCGCTTGGCCACCTTGGTCAGATAGAAATTCTGGATCGGATAGCCGTTGTTGTTGAACTTGAAGTCGCCGCGCAGCGAGGCGAAGTCGGCTTTCTTCAGCGCCGCCGCAACTGCGTCCTTGTTGCTGAGGTCACCCTTGGTCGCCTTGACCGCGCTGTCGATCAACAGCGCCGCATCGTAGCCCTGCATGGCGTAGGTGCCGGGGACGCCGTTATAGGCGGCCTCATAGCTGGCGACGAATTTCTTGCTCTGCGGGTTGTCGAGATTGGGCGCCCAGTTGGCGCCGCCGAACATGCCGACCGCCGCATCCTGCTGCGCCGGCAGCGTCGATTCATCGACGGTGAAGGCGGAGAGCACCGGAATCTTGTCGGCGAGGCCGGCCTGCCGGTACTGCTTGACGAGGCCGACACCCATGCCGCCCGGCATGAACGTGAACAGCGCGTCGGGCTTGGCCGAGGCGATCTTGGTCAGCTCGACCTGGAAGTCGAGCGTGCCGAGCGGCATGTAGCTCTCTTCCGCGATCTCGCCCTTGTAGTCGAGCTTGAAGCCGGCAGCGGAATCCTTGCCGGCCTGATAGTTCGGCACCAGCACGTAGACGCGCTTGTAGCCGCGGTCCTGCGCCACCTTGCCGAGGATCTCGTGGACCTGGTCGTTCTGGTAGGAGGTGACGTAGAAGAACGGGCTGCACTCCTTGCCGGCGTAGCTCGACGGTCCGGCGTTCGGGCTGATCAGGAAGGTCTTGTTCTCGGTAACGGGGCGGTGAATCGCCTGCAGGACATTGGAGAAGATCGGCCCGACCACGAAGTCGACCTTGTCTCGCTCCAGCAGCCCTTTGACCTTTGTTACGGCGGCGTCCGGTTTCAGTTCGTCGTCGACGACCACGACCTCGACATCCTTGCCGGCCATCTTGCCGCCGAGATCCTTGATCGCGAGCTGAAAACCGTCGCGCGACTGCTGGCCGAGGCCGGCGGCGGGTCCGGACAAGGTCACGATCACGCCGATCTTGATCTTCTCCTGCGCTGCCACGGGACTGGCGGCGGTACCCAGCAAGACCGCAAGTCCGGCCAGCTTCATCGACGCCAACATTAACGACTGCTTCATGACAACTCCTTTTGTTCAACCGTTACACGGCTGAAACCCGACGCCACACCTGAATTCGGGCGGCAGCTTATTCTGATGACGACCGCGCCTGCAAGCGTGCAAGCCTGCCGGAACGGTCATGCAAGCCGTGCGCCAATTACTTGAACCCTAAAGAAATCTGGACAATGCCCCCAAGCTGCGGTCTGTTGGTGTTCCTGCGACACCCAGACAGACAAGATTGCACGATGAATCTCGATTCCGAGACCAAGGCTGTCGAACTCCCCGAGGATCACGGCGACGAGATCCGGCTGTGGCTGCGCCTGCTGACTTGCACCACCCTGATCGAGGGCGAGGTGCGCAGCCGCCTGCGCGAGCGCTTCGACGTCACGCTGCCGCGGTTCGACCTGATGGCGCAGCTCGACAAGGTGCCTGACGGCATGACGCTGTCGGATGTCTCGAAGCGGATGATGGTTTCCAACGGCAACGTCACCGGCCTGGTCGAGCGCCTGGTCGAATCCGGTCACCTCGACCGCCGCACCTCGGATTCGGATCGCCGCGTCCAGGTGATCCGCCTGACCAAGGCCGGCCGCGCCGAGTTTCGCAAGATGGCGGCCGAGCATGAGCTATGGATCGCCGACATCTTTGGCGACCTGACGCCGAAGGATGTCCGCGAACTGATGCGTCTGCTGGCCAAGACCAAAGGTTCGGCGCAGAAGTCCGCCAAGGCGCGAACCGCGTGAGTGCTCCGTTGAACGCGGCTGTGGACTACGAGGTCGAATACAACAATCGCGCGCGCGTTCCGGAGAACCCCGGGATCATCGCCGGCTGGGCCCGCGATGCGCAGGCCTATCGCGAGGCGCATCCGGGCCGGTTGATCGCTTACGGTCCCGGTGAGCGCCACCGGATCGATCTGTTTTCCGGCGACGGCACGGGGGCACTCGTCGTCTTCATCCATGGCGGCTACTGGCAGGCGCTCGACGGTTCCTTCTTCAGTCATTTGGCGGGCGGGCTCAATGCGCATGGCATCGACGTCGCGGTGCCGAGCTACGATCTCTGCCCCAACGTTTCTGTCGCCGACATCGTCGAACAAATGCGGATGGCAATGCGCGAACTCGCAAGGCTCGGGCGGCCATTGGTCATCAGCGGGCACTCCGCCGGAGGGCATCTCGCCGCCTGCATGCTGGCGACCGACTGGCGGGCACTCGATGGCGCCTTACCGGAAGATCTGGTGACGGCGGCCTATGCGATATCGGGGTTGTTCGATCTGCGGCCGCTGGTGCCGACCTCGATCAACCATGCACTCAAGCTCGACGACGCTTCGGCAAAAGCAGTCAGTCCCATGTTCTGGAAGCCGCCGGCGCGCGGCACGCTTGACGCCGTCGTCGGTGGCAACGAGAGCCCCGAATATTTCCGGCAGAGCCGGATCATCGTTGAAGCCTGGGGCAGGGCGGGCATTGCGACACGGTTCGGCACCGTTCCCGACGCCAACCATTTCACCGCGATCGCGCCGCTGGTCGACGCCGGTTCGGCGATGACGCTGCGGCTGAAGCAACTGGCCGGGCGCTGACCCACCCCGCATCGCAAAAAATCAGAGGAATGGCTGATTCTACCCTTGCGCCAAATTACTTTAAGCCTAAAATGATTTCCGATAACGCTGCCGGGCGTCCGCGATACCCAACTCGTCTCCTTCATGGATGAAAGCGAGCGATGGAAATGTCAGGTAGAAATCCTGTTCTCGGCCCATCGGGCCATGTCGATGATTTTGCGCGGCGCAATCTGCCGCCGTCAGAGCAATGGCCGGAACTGCGGCTCGACCGGCCCGAATTTCAATACCCGGACTATCTCAACGCTGCCGTCGAGCTGACTGACCGCATTGTCGAGAAGGGCATGGGCGACAACATCGCGCTGATCGGTAATGGCCGGCAGCGTACCTACAAGGAACTGGCCGACTGGTCGAACCGCCTGGCGCATGCGCTGGTGGAGAACTACGGCGTCAAGCCCGGCCACCGCGTGCTGATCCGCTCCGGCAACAATCCGGCACTGGTGGCGGCATGGCTGGCTGCCACCAAAGCCGGCGCCGTCGTCGTCAACACCATGCCGATGCTGCGCGCGGGTGAACTGACCAAGATCGTCGACAAGGCCGAGATCGCACTGGCGCTGACCGACAGCCGCATCGCCGACGAACTCGTCGCCTGCGCCAAGACCAGCCGCTTTCTCAAGCAGGTCGTTAATTTTGACGGCACCTCGAATCACGACGCCGAACTCGATCGCGTCGCGCTGAACAAACCGGTGAAGTTCCAGGCCGTGAAAACTGGCCGCGACGACGTCGCGCTGCTCGGCTTCACCTCGGGCACCACGGGTGAGCCAAAGGCGACGATGCACTTCCACCGCGATCTCATGATCGTAGCCGACGGTTATGCGCGGGAAGTGCTCAACGTGACGCCGGATGATGTCTTTGTCGGTTCGCCGCCATTGGCATTTACGTTCGGGCTCGGTGGGCTCGCGATCTTCCCGTTGCGATATGGCGCGACCGCAACGCTGCTGGAAAACGCGTCGCCGCCGGAAATGGTCAAGATCATCGAAACCTACAAGGCGACGATCTGCTTCACCTCGCCGACCGCCTACCGCGCGATGATGGCGGCGATGGACAAGGGCGCCGATCTCTCGTCGTTGCGCATCGCGGTTTCGGCCGGTGAAACCTTGCCAGCGCCGGTGTTCGACGCCTGGACTCGAAAGACCGGCAAGACCATTCTGGACGGCATCGGCTCGACCGAGTTGTTGCATATCTTCATCACCAACCGGGTCGGCGATGCCGTCGCCGGAACGACCGGACGTCCGGTCGCGGGCTATGAAGCCAAAATCGTCGATGACCACATGAAGGAGCTGCCGGCCGGTATCGTCGGCAAGCTGGCGGTGCGTGGTCCGACCGGATGTCGCTACCTCGCCGACCCCAGGCAGTCGAACTATGTGCGCGACGGCTGGAACCTGACCGGCGACAGCTTTGTCTGCGATGCCAGCGGCCGGCTGTCCTTTGTGGCGCGCTCCGACGACATGATCGTCTCGTCCGGCTACAACATCGCGGGCCCCGAGATCGAGGCGGCGTTGCTGTCGCATCCCGCGGTGGCCGAATGCGGCGTCGTCGGCGCGCCCGACGAAGCGCGCGGCATGATCGTGAAGGCCTATGTCATTCTCGCCGGCGGCGCTTGCGGCAATGCCGAACTGACGGCGGCGTTGCAGGATCACGTCAAACGCGAGATCGCACCTTACAAATACCCACGCGCCATCGAATATGTCGAAGCGCTGCCGAAGACCGAGACCGGCAAGCTGAGACGATTTGCGCTACGGCAGATGGCGGCAGCGGGCGCCGTGTCGTCGAGCGCGGCTGCTGAATAAAGGAAAACAGATGAACGCGCCCAAAGGCCCCACCTTGACGGTGGTGCCTCATTCCAAGACCGATGCTTCGTCCTCCGGACCGCAGGTACTGCAGCCGAGCGGCTGGCCGATGCCGAAGGGCTATGCCAACGGCATGGCGGCGGACGGGCGTATCGTCGTCACCGGTGGGGTGATCGGCTGGGACGCGAAAAACTGTCTGGCGCCGGACTTCATTTCTCAAGTGCAGCAGACGCTGAGCAACATTGCCGCGATCCTCGCCGAAGGCTGCGCCGGACCAGAACACCTGGTGCGGCTGACCTGGTACGTCGTCGACATCGAGGAATATCTCGCGAGCCTCAAGGAGCTCGGCCGGATCTATCGCGAGATCTTCGGCACGCATTATCCGGCGATGGCGCTGGTGCAGGTGGTACGGCTGGTCGAGACGGCCGCGCGTGTCGAGATCGAGGCGACAGCGGTGGTGCCGCGCTGATTATTCAGGCCGGAAGGTTTCCACGGCCTGTCGCGCGCCGACTTCATAGAGTTTGGCCAGCGCGCGGGTGACGGAATCTCGCATGCGCGGATCGTCGCCGAGTGCGCCGAAGATGGAGCTGACCCCGAGCAGCGCCGGCGCCAGTCGCTCGGCGATCGGACCTGAGCTGTCGGCGATCGCCTTGAGTTTGGCTGCGATCGGATCGCGGACATCGATCACGCGGCCGGTTTCATCAGTTCCGGTGACGTAACGCATCCAGCCTGCGACGGCGAGCGCGTGGGTCTCGATCGGCAGACCCAGCCGCAGCCGGTCCTGGATGGCGCCGAGCAGCCGTTGCGGCAGTTTCTGCGAACCGTCCATCGCGATCTGCCAGGTGCGGTGGTGCAGGGCAGGGTTGGAAAAGCGCTGCAGCAGCGAGGTGCTGTAAGCCGCAAGATCAGTGCCCTCGGGCATCGCGAGCGTCGGCGCCGCATCATCCATCACTCGCCGGGCCAGCGCGACGAAGTTCTCGTCGGTCATGGTGTCGGCAATGGTTTCATAGCCGGCGAGATAGCCGAGATAGGCCAGCGCCGAATGGCTGGCATTGAGCAGCCGCAGCTTCATGTGTTCGAACGGCGTCACGTCAGAGACCAATTGCACGCCGACAGCGGCGAGATCCGGCCGTCCGGCGGGAAACCGATCTTCCACGATCCATTGCGTGAATGGCTCTGACACCACCGGCCACGCGTCGATCATGCCGAGCGAGGATGCGACGGAAGCGCGGTCGGCTTCGGTGGTTTCCGGAACGATCCGGTCGACCATCGTCGAAGGGAAGGCGACTTCGTCCTCGATCCACTGCGCGAGTTCGCGCGATCGTAGCGCCGCGAATTGCGTGACGATGCGCTTGGCGGTGTGGCCGTTGGCGGAGAGATTGTCGCAGGAAAGGACGGTGAAGGGGACGGTGCCGGAGGCCCGCCGCCGCGCCAGCGCGGCCACGATGAATCCCGGCGCCGATCGCGGCGCGTCGGGATGGCGCAGGTCGTGAACGATATCGGGATGCTGTTCATCGAGCTCGCCGGTTTGCGGCGTGTGGCAATAGCCCTTCTCGGTGACGGTCAGCGAGACGATGCGGGTGGCGGGATCGGCCATGCGCGCGACCAGCGCTGCGGGGTTGGCGGGCGCGACGACGGTATCGAGCACCGAGCCGATGATTCGGTGCTCGGTGCCGGCGCCGGAACGAACGGCGAGCGTATAAAGACAATCCTGCGGGCCGAGGGCGTCGCGCGTATCCGGACTGCGCAAGCTGGCGCCGACGATGCCCCAATCCGATGCGCCGCGGGCCAGAAGGTCGTCGATCGCGACCGCCTGGTGGGCCCGGTGAAAGGCGCCGATTCCTAGATGGACGACGCCGGGACGGATGCCCGCGCGGTCGTAGCCCGGGCGGCGGATCTGGCTGGGGAGCCGGTCGAGGCTGGCGTTCGAGAGGCGCAATTGGCCCTCTATCGGGTTGGAATTGAGGGATTTCACGGTCTGACTTGACATGTGGAACCCGTTCCGTCAATCTTTGGTCAATTGGTAAGGCCAATTTTGAAGGCCTCGCCACTCAAGCAAGCAACAAAAGCCGATCCGTCCGTGGATCGTTTCGGGGAGAGACAAGCGTGCCGCTCGAGGCAGTCGAAGCACGACGCCTGTATCGCCAGATCGCCGATCAGCTTCGCGGCTTGATCGAGCGTGGCGAATACGCCGTCGGCACCAGGCTTCCGACCGAGCGCGATCTGGCCGAACAGTTGAAGGTGTCGCGACCGACGGTGCGGGAGGCGCTGATTGCGCTCGAGGTGGAAGGCCTGGTGCGCATTCGCGTCGGCTCCGGCATTTATGTCAGTGAGCCGGCTGCGCACGCGTTGCACTCGCATCTCGCCGGAATGATCGAAGGACCGTTCGAACTGCTGCGCGCCCGTGAATTCATCGAGGCCGCCGTCGCCGAACAGGCGGCGAGGGTCGCGACGTCAGCCGACATCGAGCGCATCGACGCCTCGATCGAGGCGATGGCGACCGTTCAGCATCCCGGCGAAGCCTCGATGATTCATGACCGCGCGTTTCACGTCGCGGTCGCGGGATGTCTCGACAACGCCGTGCTAGTCCGCGTCGTCGGTGAGCTGTTCGATCAGCGGCTCAATCCCTACTTCGCCAAGCTTGCGCATTATTTCGAGAACCCGCAGTCCTGGAGCGCGGCGCTGGCCGAGCACCAGGCGATTCGCGACGCCATCGCGGCGCGCGATCCGACAGCAGCGCGTGCGGCCATGCGCAAGCACCTGGCAAGTTCGCAGGCTCGCTTTGCGCAGAGTTTCGGAACGGAATCTTCAATCGCATCCCACGCTTCGGCGGGGAGCGGTTGAGGCCTGACATCCATTCGACGGTTTGCTGAAAAAAGGTAACAAGGGAGGAATTCAAATGTTGAAGAAATTGACTGTTGTACTGGCTGCATCCGCCGCCGCGCTGATGGCGGCGACCACCGCCGGCCAGGCCCAGACCAAGCTCAAGTGGGCCCACGTCTACGAAACTTCGGAGCCGTTCCACACCGCTTCCGTCTGGGCCGCGGGTGAGATCAACAAGCGGACCAACAGCCGCTACGCGATCGACGTCTACCCGGCCTCGCAGCTCGGCAAGGAAGCCGACATCAACCAGGGCCTGTCGCTCGGCTCGGTCGATATGATCATTTCCGGATCGAGCTTTGCCGCCAAGAGCTACCCGCCGATCGGCGTGACCTATTATCCCTACACCTTCCGCGATGCCGATCATCTCCTGGCCTACACCAAGAGCGATATCTTCAAGGAACTTGCCAAGGGCTATGAGGACAAGACCGGCCATCACATCGTAGCCGTGACCTATTACGGCGTACGCCACACCTCGTCGAACAAGCCGATCAAGACCTGCGCCGACATGAAGGGCCTCAAGATCCGTGTGCCCGACGTGCCGGCTTACCTCGCAATGCCGCGCGCCTGCGGCGCCAACACCGCGCCGATCGCCTTTGCGGAAGTCTATCTCGCGCTGCAGAACGGCACGGTGGAAGCCCAGGAAAATCCGCTCACCACGATCGAGGCTAAGAAGTTCTACGAGGTGCAGAAGCACATCGTGCTGACCGGCCACATCGTCGACCACCTCAACACCATCATCTCGGCCAGCTTGTGGAAGAAACTCAGCGCCGAAGACCAGAAGATCTTTACCGACGTGGCGCAGGAGGCGGCGGCCAAGGCAACCGCTGAGATCAAGGTCAACGAGGCCAAGCTCGTGACCTTCTTCAAGGACAAGGGCCTCACCGTGACCGAGATCAACAAGGACGACTTCCGCGATGCCGTCCTCAAGAATGTGACCTTCGAGACCTTTGGCTATCGCAAGGCCGACTGGGATCGCATCGAGGCCATCAAGTAGGGAATCGGACTTTCGTCCGTGCCGGCCGCGTCCCTGCGGCGGCACGGCGATAGCCTGATCCGGGTTCTCCCGGCGCCAGCATGGAAAGAGGGGCGGATGTCGACGGTTGAAGTGCACAAGCAGATCTCGGCAGACGAGATCGCCCATACCTTCGAGGAAGAAGCGC
>Ga0209023_10001844_pt1 | contig 27581 bp, 7 predicted proteins | sample LakOneMetagenome_FD_187468 | JGI IMG/M metagenome (GOLD analysis project Ga0209023, IMG submission 187468) | Freshwater and sediment microbial communities from Lake Erie, Canada (SPAdes) (version 2) | ecosystem: Environmental > Aquatic > Freshwater > Lentic | place: Lake Erie, Canada | collected...
GTCTGCGGCCCGCCGCCGAGCCCGAGCGCGCCCGGTGTCGCAGCCACAGGTCGTCGTGGTCCCCGCTCGTCGCCTGCGATGAGCCCGCGATCACCGCGCCGGTGCTGTCCTCGGGCAATCCCAGCATCTGCAGCACGTTGGCCCACGCCAACCAGTCCGCCCAGCGCGCCCGATGCGCCAGGTCAGCCACGTTGTCGGGCCCGTCGGGGAGCACGGCCAGTGCCGTCCACCGCTCGGCGTTCGCGTCGGCGAGGTCGAGGCACAGCACGAGATCGAGACCGTGCACGGTGGTGGTCGGCGCCACCATGGCGATCGCATCCGCGGCGTCGACCGAAGCATCCACATCGATCGGCCTGCTTGCAACCGCCGATTCGAGCACGTTGCCCAGCACCGATGCGTCGACGGGCACAAGCCCGGCACTCGCGGCGAGCCCGGCCACCACCGATCGGGTGAGGCGCAGCCACTGGTCGAGATCGGGATCCATCAGGAAGCGCAACAACAGGTCCATCGGGTTGCGTTCGACCTGGCCGATGTCGATCGCCCCGTGGCGGGCCAACTGCACCTGCTGGGCCGTGCCCTTCGCGTCGGTCCCGAGCATCGAGCGATGCGGTGGCGTCTGCGGCGGGTCGGCCGTGACCGCCGAATGGAAGCGCTCGACGTCGTCCCACGACAGGTTCCACACCAGCCGGCCGGACGCCCGCACCCCGGCGCGCTTGCGGGCGTCGTCCGCGATGCGGTTGTGATCGGCCGACGCGTGGAACTGGTAACCGTCCAGGTAGACGGTGATCTCGGGCGCCGCCGCGTCCATCCGCTTGATCAGGAAGTCCGGCGCCGTGTTGGGTGATGTCATCAGCCCGGGCTGTTCCTCGATGCGGTATCGGATGACGTCGGCGCCCCGCGTGATCGTGAGCTCGAAGGCTTCGTAGCGGCCCTTGCCCGGCACCCGCACGAACGCGAGGGTGCCGGACGTGTCGTGCTCGACCCACTCGCGCAGCGCCACCTTGAAGCGCCGCTCGAGCTCGGACTCTTCGACCTGGGCGATGCTCACATCACCGATGGTCGGCACGCTCGTCGGGTGCCACTCCTCCAGCAGGGCGTCGAGCAGCTCTTTGGCCAGATCACGGCGGGCGAGGTCGTACTCCCAGCGATCGACGACGCCGAGCAGGCAGCGATGGCAGGCGGGACGGCCCTCGGAACGGCACGGGCACCGGGCGATCTGTTCACGCGCCGCGAGCAGGATCTCGTGCACCTCGTCGGGATCCGCGAGCGGGCCGAGGTAGCCCGTTCCTCCGGGCACCTGGTCGTAAAGGACCAGGAACCGGCGGCGCCCCTGGCCCGACAGGTTGGGCATGTCCGCGGTGGCGACCGTGAGGTGCTCAGGGTTGCCGCCGAGGCGGGCCCGGATGCCGAGGAGCAGCGCCGCCTTGAAGCTCACCAGGCGTTCGTCGACCTCGAACATCGACACCGGCACCACGAAGCGGATGGCCTCGGTGGTGAGCTCGTGCAGCAGCACCACCGGGTCCCACTGCTCGCCGACCGAACCCGACCGCACCTTGCACCACCCTTGGTGGAGGCGTTCGGGCCGCCGGCCGCCCGCGTCGTTGCGGGCGTCTTTCACGGCCCCGCAGTGCCGGCACGTCGTGAATGACGCCACGTGAAGGTCGTGGCCCGCGATGGGGCGCTGATCGCCGGGCCGCTCGCTCAACCCGAGGTTGAACGTCCGCAACCGCGTGCGATGGCACATCTCCGCGCCGAAGGTCTGCTCCTGGATGAACCAGGCCCCGCTCACCTCGGTGGGGTCGGGATCGACGAGGGTGACGACCTCGTAGCCCTCGCGCACGCGCTCGTCGGTGTCGTCGTAGACCCGTGACGACTCCTCCGCGCCCGACGCGAGCGCGGTGCGCAGGCGCAGCACCCAGTGCTGGGCGCCGACATCGGCGATGCCGGCGCGGCCGCAGCGGGGGCACGTGGACAGTGGCCGGCCCTCCTGCTCGAGATCCGCGTAGGCGCACTCGGGGCACAACCGCCAGCGTTCGTAGAGCGGCTCTTGCGCCGCGCCGATCTCGAGCGCGTCGACCACATGGCGGTGGCCGTCGGCGTAGAAGGTGTTACCGGGCGCGAACTCGCGGATGGCGATGCGCCCGGGACGGTCGTACGACACGACCTCGGTGCGGTACTCGTCGTCGACCTTCGACCACATCGTCGCGGACAACTCCACCGAGTCGTCGACGAGCGTGTAGTTGGGCAGCACCCCGATGCGCTCGAGCGCACTCAGCGAGTACTCGTCGCGGTGGTCGCGCAGCAGCCGCACCACCGCCGAGCGTTGGCCCTTGAGCGAACGCAGCTCCTCCTCATCGGGCTCACTGCGGTTGCCGATCGCCTCGAGCTTCTCGATCGCCGAGTTCAACCGGTTCCGCCGCAGGTCGAGATCGCGGCGGTGCCCGAACCAGTCGTCGGCCGCCTCCTTCAGGCGGGCCTCGATGCCGCCACCGGCGAAGTCCCGCAACGTGTCCGCCGCGCGCTTCGCCAGGTGCGACCCGAACAGGTCGATGAAGGCGTCGACGTGGCCCGGAGCACCGATCGATGCCTCGACGATGACACGGAACAGCCCGTCCTCCTCGAAGGCCCGCTTCATCAGGTCACCGACGCGGTTCGCCAAGGGTGGACCGGAAACGGTGCCCCGGGCGATCAGGTCGATGAGGTACGCGACGTACTGGCGCTCGAGCGTCTCGGTCGCTTCGAGGTAGCAGTTCGGCGGGCGTACGACGCCGGCGAGCATCGCCTCGGGTTCGGCCAGGTAGTACAGCCCGTGGGTGTCGCTGCGAACGAAGGTCGTGACCAGCGCGTTGCCCGTGGCCCGGCCGGCCCGGCCGACCCGCTGGATGTAGGACGCCGGGTTGCGCGGCACCGACGTGAGCATCACCGCCGACAGGTCGCCGATGTCGATGCCCATCTCCAACGTCGGCGTCGCCGTGAGCACGTTCGGTGCGTCCGGCGCGGTGCCGACCTTGAACGCCGTCTCGACCGCTTCGCGCTCGCGCCGGCTCAACAGCCCGGTGTGCTCGGCGGTGACCACTCGCCGCGGGCGGCCCTGGCGGTAGAAGCGGCGGTAGTACCCGGCGTCGGCCACCGACTGCGCGCGGAGATGACCAGGACATCGGTAGCGCCGGCACGGCACCCCCAGCCACCGGTCGTGCATGGCGGGCAGCACCGTGTCCGCCGCCCCGCACGCGTCGCAGCGGACCACGACCGGCGCCAACCAGTCGTCGCCCGTGCTCGGGATGTCGACGGCGACCACCGCGCGCCGATCGAGGCCGTAGATCCGTTGGCCCGCAACGTCGACCCGGCGGACGACCTCGGTGGCCTGCGACAACGTGTCGATGACCCGCTGGTTCACGGCCTGGGATTGCGCCGCGTCCAGGCCAAGGCTGCGCCCCGCCCAGTCGACGAACCACGTGGGCGTCAGGGCCACGGCCGTGAGCGAGTCGAAGTCGCTGCGCCCCGCAGTGGTGGCGAAGACCGGGCGGCTCTGGCCCTGGGCGAAGGGTGGCAGGCCCGCGGGCCGGCCGCCCCAGATGAACCATTGCCGGCCGGCGTCCTCGACGTACTTGTCGAGCAAGGGGTTGAACAGCGCGCCGCTCGTCCGCAGCCGCTCGCCGAGACCGAGCACGTACCCCTCGAGGCCCAGGGCGAAACGTTCGGGCAGCTCACCGAGCACATCGCGCACCGCCTCGGTCGCTAGCTCGACGGCGTCGTCCACATCACCCCACGCCACCCCGCTCGCCGCCGCGACGGACTGCTCGAGGGTACGGCCGACGCGAGCCCGCAGGCCGAACTCGAGGTCGACCTCGAACCCGACACGCCCGTTCAGGATCGCGAGCGCGGCCGCGGGTGGATCTTCGCTCCACACCGGACGAACCGCGTGGTCTCGCAGCAGGTCGGGAGGAACCAGGCCGAAACGCGCGTGGGGCGACGAGGCCTCGGCCATGAGGGCGGCCCCGAGGTCGACCAGGTTGACCCCCTCCTCGGCGCGTTGGAGCACACCGGACATGAGGGCCCGTAGGTTGAAGCGATGGCTGCGACCGGCGAAGAACGCGGCGCGGTGCGAGGCGTCCTGCACCGAGTCGGTGAACGCCAGCAGCTTGCGCTCCTCGAGATCGACGTGCGCCGAACCGAACATCGTGTTGATCGTGACCGAGGCCAGCGACGCCACCGCCAGACCAACGAACCGGATGGCGTCGGTCTCGCGGCAGGCCGGGCAGGTCTGCCGGCGGCCGTCGTCGTCATCCCCAGTGATGTGAACGGCGAGGGTCGTGGTGTCATGAGCGGCCGCGACCCGCAGCGCCAGCGGATCGAACGGGACTGCGGCGGGATCTTCGTCGTGCGAGCGGAGAACGACCCGGATGAGCGGCGAGCGATCGATCGCCGCCCGGTAGATCGCTCCAGGGTTGGCCGACAGCGTGTCGCGCAGCTCGGATCGCAGGCTCATCCAGCCGGCGTGGCCGCAGCGCCGGCAGTAGACCGCGGGCAGATCGACGACGAACTTCGCCGGCGCGTCATCCTCAGGCCCGTGGACTTCCACATCGGCCGAGGCCGGCAACGCGGCGGCGACAGGTGCGTCGGCCCAGCGGAACGAGGGTTCGTCGTCGACGCCACGCAGCAGGCGCGACACCTCACGCACCCAGAGCTGCACCTCCACCGGGAGCAACGGGGTGATGCGCGTGCCGACACGGCGCTTCGCGATCGAGAGCAGCGCCAGGTACTTCGCCACGGCATCGGCCACCAACTGCGGATCCTGCTGCGCGACGCGGCCCCAGTCCGGCGCGCGGGCGACGATCTCGACCACCGCGTCGTCGAACGAACGGGTCCGTTCGCCCACCGCGCTCAGCACGGCGCGTGTCAGCGGGTGCGCCACCAGCCGCACGCCCAGCTCGACCGGATCACCGGGCGGGGTGTCGGTCGGCTCGTCGGGCCGATGGCAGAACGTGAAGGCTAGCGCTTCGAGGTCGTCGTCGGCTACCTGCAGCACGTCGGCGACGCTGGGGATGGGCAGCTCGTAGTCGACCGGCCCGCAGGCCTCGTCGACGGTCTGGCGGGTCTCCCCGATCACGGCCTCGGGGCCGATCTCGACCCCGAACACCTTGGTAGCGAACTCGCGCAAGTCGGCCTCGGCGGCGCGCTCGTTGCCCATCGTCGCCGACGTAGCCACCGGCGCAGCCGAACCCAGCGGACGATCGGGCTCGGCCATCCCCAGCGCAGCGCCGAGTCGGCGCAGCAGCATGGCGACATCGGTGCCCTGAGCGCCGTCGTAGGTGTGGAACTCGTCGAGCACGATGTAGCGCAAGCTCTCGGGCTCGTTGGCCGCCCAGAGGTCGTGTTCCTCGCGACGCAGCAACAGGAAGTCGAGCATCTTGTAGTTGGTCAGCACGATGTCGGGAGGATTGGTCCGCAGCGCGTAGCGCTCGTCGACCAGATGATCAGGCCCCATGGTCGTGTGGGTGCCGTTGTCGCCGATGTACAGCCCGGCGGTGATGCCCGAGAGGCGCGGGTCCTCGGCGATCAGGCCGGCGATACGCGTCGCCTGATCCGAGGCCAGCGCGTTCATCGGGTACAGGATCAGCGCCTTGATGCCCTTGCCGCCGATGTCGCGTTGACGGGCGCAGTGATCGAGGATCGGCAACAGGAAGCACTCGGTCTTGCCCGAGCCGGTACCAGTCGTGACGAGCGTGGCCTCGGGGTCGCGCCCACCGAGGGTCGACAGCCGCTCGAACGCGGCGGCCTGGTGCTGGTAAGGGACGAGCCCCTCGGGGAGCCAACCGAGAGGCGACTGCCACTCGGGACCGACCGGGCGGAACGGCGTACGCACCCGCAGGTAGGGCCCGCGGAAAATCCCCTGGTTCGGATCGGTGAGGAAGACCTCGAGCGCATCACGCACGTCGTCGTCGGCCAGCGAGAACGTGGTGGCCAGGTAGTCGACAAGCGCACGGCGGACCTCGCCCGCGACGAGCGACGGGATCATCCGTACTCCCCGGCGTCGAGGCGGCGCTGGAACTCGACGTAGGCCCGGGTCATCTCCGCCTCACGATCGGGCCGGGTGAACGGCGGCGTGTACTGCCCCTCCCAGTCCACCGAGTCCGGGTCCTCCTCCCACTGCTCGAACATCTTCCACACGCTCTTCCACTTCGGCCCCCGCTTCTTGTCCTTTGCCTCCTGCTGAAGTTGCCCTTGTCGGTACCCCGCCGACTGGTGGTGGGCACAGATCTTGCGGCCCTCGGCGTCGAAGGCCATGGCGTACTCGTACTTCCGCAGCACGGCGAACTGTGTGCGGTACATGGCGCACAGCTGCTCGGCAGAGAGTCCGAGCATGAGGGCGGCTAGGGCATCGATCTCGACGAGAGCGAGTCGGCGCTCGAAATCGCGCCGCAGCGGCGTCGCCGACGTCCACTCCGGATCGACATCACCGAGCGAAAGGCGGGAGAAGGCCGATTCGGTCCAGCGATCGTCGCTCCACGTTCGGTCGTAGAGCCCGCCCCAAAGTTGCTGGTAGTCAGGTGTTAGGCAGTTCAATCGAAGCGAGCGTAAAACCAGGGCAGAGTTGGCTTCGTGCCCAAGAACGATCGGCAATAGATCGACAGCATTCTGATGCAGGTCATCCTTACCGGACACTCTGAGCACGAATTCAATTGGCAGCGAAGACCACAATCCGGCCACGGCCACCGTGTCTTCGTCCCGAACAAATGCGAGAGAGTGAACACTATGATTGTGCACCGGACCAGGAGGGCAGAGAGCCAGATTCATGACGCGTTCGCCGCCCTGGTCAACTCTCCTTCGCCAGGCAAATCGCCAGCGAGACCGCATTCCGTCAGAAAAGGACCCTGGGGAATCCGCCATCCGGTAGTTCGATCGAATGGGGGTGGCAGCGGTGAGTGACTCAACGTCAATACTCACATAGTCACGGGCGTTTCGAAACGGGGCATGGGGTTGCTGGGAGAGAAGATCGCCAACCGAGATGTGCCCCGCCATCAGGACGAGACCGTCGGCAAGTGGCCTGCTCGTCTGAGTCCGTTCGAGAAGGCCCGAGGACACTCCAGCGCCGGGTTGAATTCCATGGTCAAAGTCAAAACTCGCCTGAGCCAGCCTTGACTTGAGCTCGCTGAGGCAGGCGATCACATCCATCTCTTGCCTAAGAAACGGCAGCAGCAGTCGGCCGAACACGCCGATCTGAGGATTGGGCTCTATGAGGTGTGCAAATCTCTCGAGGCCGTCTGAGTCGATGGCGATCCCTCGATCGGCGTGAGGGCGAATGTCCCACTTGCCGTCGGGTGTCTTCGGACCCGGCGGCTTCCCGGAACCATTGTGGTCAATGGATCCATCGAGGGTTGAGGGGTGGAAGAGCCATGCGAACTGGCGAAATGCGATTTCGCCACGACTGCAATAGATGTTGATGCTGAATGTGGTGTTGTTCTTAACATCTTCAAACAGGAGCAGCTCATTCCTGAAGTGAGCGTGAAGCTTGATTCGCTCGTAGTAGGCCCGTTTGAACTCGATCGCGCCCGGAGTTGAGAGGTGGATCTCTTGATGAATAAGGCCCACGACGCCCTTGTCGTGAGCCGCAATCCAGCAGTGCGTCATGAAGAAGAGGTAGAGGTTGCTCTTGAGGTCCAACAGGTCCGGGAAGATTTGTCGCGAGCCCAACCACTCCACCAGTCCGATGTTGCGCGTGAGTTCGATTCCGAAGACAGAATCTGGCCCCAGCACCGTCGCCAACGTGTCGCGTCGACTCGACAGTCGGGGATCCGTTTCGTCGAGAAGTGCCATCAAGGGATCGATCTCACCTAGAACCTGATCGCCCTGCCAAGTTGGCCTGACCCACGGCGGGTTACCCACCTGCAGGTCAAAACCTCCGGTTCGAAACAGGGGCGAGAATTCGAGCGGCCAGTGCCAAGCACCTTCGCGACGCGCCTTCGCTACCGCATTCGTCAGCCACGGACAAGTTCCATCTAGCAATTGAGCGACCGATACCCGACCGGATGCTCGCTGCGCCTCAGCCGCCTCGATCGCAGCGAGGTCAGCAAACAGATCGAGCTGCCCAGTCGGTTCCGTCGGCTCTGGACCGATCACCCGCTCGAGGGTTGAAATCCACTCATCCCAGGTCGGGGGTGTCACCTCGCCGTCGAGCGACCAGAACCAAAGGCCCACCCATGCGTCCATCACCAGCCGCAATCGACCGAGCGCCGCCTCGGGGTTGTTCAGGATCTTCTCCGCCGCACGCCGATCATCGGCTGGAGCACCGCCGTCGCCGTCGGTCCCGTACAAACCCAAGGGACGCCGCATGCGTTGGTCGAGCCGGTCGAGAAGATCCGTCGCCTCCTCCCAGAGGTGTTCGACACCGGCCGCAAGTGCCGTAAGCCGATCAGCATCCTTGGCGCTCGGTGCCTTGAGAATGGCTTTGCGCCACTCCCCCAACGACTTGGCCTGTTCGGGGGCTAGTTCCTTGGCCTCCTTGCGTCCGGCGACGGCACCCCAGCCGTGGCCGGGGAGGAGGAAGTGGTGGATCTCGTCGGGGCCGAGCCGATCGGACAGCGGGCGGTCGGTGGGAGGCACGGCATCGGCGGCCTTGTCCTTGGCCCAGACCTTGTCCTTGAGTTGGCTTGCGTTCCACGTCGCGCGCCGGCAACCGACAAGGCTGTTGCCCCGCCGGAGACGCAGGCCGAACCACGGCGCCTTGAGGCCGGGGTACATGCAGTTCAGCCAGAGGCTGACCTCGGCCAGCTCGACGGCCGTTGCATTGAGGTCGACGCCGTAGCTCTGGTGGAGGGCGAAGTGGGCCTTCACCTTCTGGAGTTCGCGCTGGTAGCGCTCGGCGTCGAGGGTCTCGCCCAGTTCGGCCTGTCGGCGCTTGAGGTACTCGGCCGAGAGCTGGTTGATGGCCTCGTTGAGGAACGCCCCTGAACCCAGCGCCGGCTCGCAAATCGTGAGGTCGAGGATCTGCCGGGCCTCGGTGATGCCGGCCGAGCCGCCCGGCACGCGGGCGTGGTCGTCGGTGCCCAGCAGCTCGGCGAGCGCGTGGCGCACGACGCACGAGGTGAGCACCTCGGGCGTGTAGTAGCTGGCCGAGCGCTGCCGATCCCGGCCGGCCAGGCGGTAGACGAAGCTGCCTCCCTTGTGACGGACCCGCTCCGTGCGGCCGGTGATCGGATCGGTCTCGCGGACGAACACCTCGTCGGGGTAGTCGGCGGCGTCGTCGACGGGCACCATCCACGTGCCGCCCGACGGGTCGCCGCCCTTGGCCACCTCGAACAGGTCCTGGTCGCGCTGGGCGAAGAACCCCGTGTACGCCATGAGTCCCTCGTACACCGCGCCGAGCTGGTTGATGCCGAGCTGGGCGTAGGAGATGAAGCCCCGCTGGTCGGACTTCTTCTTGCCCTCGCGATTGAGCATGAGGAGCGCGAGGACCCGCTGCAAGGCCTCGTTGCGCAGCGGTACCGAGTCGAGCAGCGGTGTGGAACCGGGGTCGAAGATGGTGGCGTCCAGGCCCGGGAACTGCAGGTAGTCCTCGGCCGACCGGGTGGCGTCGGGCGAATCTGAGTCGAACACCAGCATCTGCTCGGCGACTTCTGCGTGGTAGCCGTCGTTCACCAGCCCGAACAACACCCGCAGCGACTCGTCGAGGTGGGTGCCGTGACGGGCGTGCTCGTCGTCGAGCTCGACCAGCACCAGCTCCCGCAGACGATCAAGGCTGTAGCCGGCCAGGTAGGCGTCGTCGTCGGTGGGCAGCACGCCCAGTTCGGGACGAGACTCGGCGTAGAGCAGCACGATCAGCCGGTAGAGGTAGCGCAGGCACTGGCGGGTGAGAGCCGTGGCGTCGACCTTGTTGTCACCGGTGTACACGGCGAGGTTGCGGTTCAAGCGCTGCTCGATGACCTCGTTGGCCAGCACCTCCACCGAGCGACGCATGCCTTCGCGCAGCTCCTTCGAGACGCCGACGGCGTGGCGGTTCTGCTTGTCGTCGACCTCGTCGAAGAACGACGTCGCACCGTCCTCCTCGCCGGCGAGGTGACCGGGCACCAGCGCGTCGGCCGAGAACAGGGCGGCGATCGTCTCGAGCTCGCCCTTCGCCTTGGTGTCCGACCGCTCGAGGGCAGCATCGAGCTCGACCGCGAGGAAACGCCCCTCGGCCCACTTCGACCGCTCGGCCAGCAGGAGCGTCGAACCTCCGCACAACAGCACGAACCGTGGCGGGTCATCGACCGCGAACAGCTCTCCGGGAACGTCTGCCACCGAGGTGACCGTCACCTTGTCGCCGTCCCGGCGCAGCGGTTCGAGAAGACGGCCCGGTGGGCGCCCGTCCTCTCGCTCGTCGGTGTCGAACAGCTCGTCCGCCTCGGACGCTGCGCCCGCGTCGACCGCGACCAGGAGTGGGCCGGTGGCCGTGTCGACGCGGGCTGCGACCGGGACAGTCAGCCGGTCGAGGTCTGAGCTGCGCGAGAAGGCGGCCTCGGCCCGCGCGGGTTCGAAGCCCAGGGCGCGGAGCACCACGTCGTTGAGGGCCCGGACGGCGTCCGGCCGTGCCGCGGTGCTGGCCTCGGTCACCGCCGCACGGGCATCGAAGAACGCTTGACGCGCAGACCGCAGACCGGTCCGCGCCGTCCTTCGGTCGCGACCCTCGGCTGCGTCCCACCCCTTGCGGAGATCCTCGAGGTCGGTGGCCAAGCGAGCGTCGAGGTAGTGGTCCGAGAAGAACTCGGCCCGGTTGACGATGCTGTCGAAGCTCATGCTCTTCCCTCTTTCGGCACCAGCACGGCGAGCACTCGCACCAGCGGTGAACCGGTGGTGCGCAGGGATTCGATGAGCCGGGCGGTGGAGGCCTCGACCTCGTCGATGTCACGTTGCTTCGCCGTTCGACGGCGTTCGAGCTCGAGCTCGAGGGCGAGTTGGTGCGAGCGACCCACCCAGGCCTCGAGCCGGTCGCGCGGGCCGGCCAGCAGCTCGTCGACCCGGTCATCGTGCACTTCTCGGCGGACGTCGAGCTCGAAGCGGGCTGCCTCGACCACGCCCGGAAGGGCGTGCTGCAGCAATACGGGATCGGAGGTGAGACCCGGGTTCGCCATGCGAGGACCGACTCCGGCCGTGTCGAGGACGTCGAACAGGTCGTCGATGCGATGGTCACCTCCGCTCTCCAGGCCCACGGCGAGCCAGTCCACGAGCTGTGGTCGTCCTCGCCCGTTGGACCACACGCCTTGGACGCAGAACGTCGGTGTGCCGACGTCGGCGGCGATGATCGGCGCTTGGTTGCGGCCGATGCCGACGAGAACCTTGTCCACCAGCCAATCGACCAGCGGGTGCAGTGGTGAGAGGAAGCCGACCTCGGGCCACTGGGAGTCCTCGGACTGCCGGGCGCGCTCGAGTTGGGTACTCGCGGTGTGGTGGTCGGCAGTGACCCTCAGTCGGTCGACGACCTTCTGCTCGGACAGGTAGCTCTGGGGGAGCGCTGAGAGTCGACGGATGAGGTCGGCGGGGGGCGTGAGCGACAGGAACGACGGATCGGCGCTGTCGCCGCGGAGTTCGAGTGCACCGGAGTCGGCGAACGCCGACGCCATCGCTTCCGAGACGAACTCGTGATCGGAGGCGAAGAGCGACGGCGGGGTTCGTTCGGCCACCGGCGCCAGGCCCGTGCCTCCACTCATGAGGGTCAGCAGGTCGAACTCCTTCACCGGCTTGACGGGGATCATCGCGTCGGCGTCGACGCCGTCGTGCAGTGCCTGCATGATGGCGTCTTCCTCGGCGTCGGGCGCGTGGAGGCCAAGGAGCGAACCGGACTCGCCGAAGGCTCGGTGGGCCTCGTCCTCCCGATGAAGCAGCCTCGAGAGCACGCGGACATCACCGGTGAGGCGGGGGTGATCGGGCGTGACCACGAGCGCCCGGATGTCAGGCGGGTGCTCCTGGCCGTAACGGTCGATGCGGCCGTTGCGCTGCTCGATGGTGATGAGCGACCACGGCAGGTCGAAGTGGATCAGGTGGTGGCACTGGCGGTGGAGGTTCACGCCTTCGGACGCCATGTCGCCGGTGAGCAACAGGCGGACCTTGGAGTCACCGAGGCCGAACTCCTCGATGACGTCCATCTGCTTCACGTCGGCCAGTCCACCGTGCAGCACTCGGACGTGTTTGGCGGCGTCGAGCCCGAGCATCCCGGGCAGGGCGGCGTGGAGCCAGTCGAGCGTGGCGATCCGTTCGGAGAACACCACAACGCGGATGTCCGACCTCGGCCCGACACCGATCTCCTTCAGCTGCGCGACGAGCGTCTGGAGCTTGACCGCCGCCGAGTCGTCGACTGCTTCGGCCAGTTCACCGAGTCGGGCCAGCGCGTCGTCCTCGGCCTTCCTCGCAGGGTCCTTCAGCTCACCGCCACTCGTGTGCAGGTTGCGTCGGCGGTTCCGCACCGTCTCGGTGAGGGCCTTGTGCGACGAGAGCGCCGCCTTGAAGAGCGTCCAGGGGAACAGACTCGAGCCCTTGCCGGTGACAGGCGCCGGTCCATCGGGGTGGATCCAGGTGTCGGCCAGCTCGGCGAACATCTCGGACTCCGTGCGTTCCGGGGTGACAGGAATCGGCCGAGGGGGGAGGCGGTCCGCCCACTGGTGACCGACCTCGGCCGACACCTCCTCGTGGGCTTTGTGGCGCCGGATGTAGAGGTGTTCGATGTCGCCGGGCTGGATGTTCTTCGGGTCGGCGATGGCCGTCGGGTCGAGCAGGCGGATGAGCTCGGCGAAGCTCTCGGGGTCACCGTTGTGGGGCGTGGCCGAGGTGAGGATCAAGGCCTCGGTGCGCGGAGCGAGGACCCGGGCGAGCTGGTTGTTGAGCGTGCCCCGGTTCACGAGGTTATGGCACTCGTCGATCACGACGGCGTCCCAGTGGATGCCTTCGAGGTGGTGGCGGTAGCGGCCGGCGTTCTTCAGGGTGTCGATCGAGATGATCGCTCGGCGGTAGTAGGTGAAGGGGTTCCGGTTGGCCGGGATCTTGCGGCGCACGCGCTGGATCCCTTCCGAGTCGAGCCGGACCAGCGGGATGGCGAACCGGGTCCAGAGCTCGTGCTGGAACTGCTCGAGGATGTGGCGAGGAGTCACGACGAGGATGCGCTCGCCGCGGCCGCGGCGGATGAGCTCGGAGAGCAGCAGGCCGACCTCGAGCGTCTTGCCAAGGCCGACGGCGTCAGCGATGAGCACTCGCGGCTGGAGGTTGTCGAGGGCCTTGTGGACGGCGCGACGCTGGTACTCGAGCCGGTCTAGGAGCTGACGGCTGGCGACGGCCAGGTCGGTGTCGCTCGACGGCACCGGCGTCTTGCGCAGGATGGCCTCGAGGTAGAGACGGCTGCGCCGGAAGTTGGGCGAGTCGTCGTCGACGAGACGAGTGTCCTCGGGGCGGAGCGGCTCGATCCGATCGAGGTTCGTGAAGAACGTCGCCTCGGCATCCCGCACGAACGACGACGTCCCGATGCAGCGCACCATCAGGCCGTCCGACGGCGTGTGCTGTACGGCACGGACGAGCCACTCCTCGTCGCGCACCTGCACCTGCGCGCCACTGGCGATGTGCGGCAAGAGGTCAGTTGGTGTCCTTGCCGGCGCCATCTACTCGAACCTCTTTCCGAAATTCGTCGACCGGGTCACCCGGGCCGCGCGCCGGGCATCGTACGCGCGGACGGCCCGGCAACGAGCGGGACCGGCCGATACGTTTGTCGAAGACGCTGCGGGGAGGACGTGATGACGAAAGCCACGCCGGACGAGATCGAAGTGTTCGAGTCGCTGCAGCGCACGACGGACATCACCGACTTCCCGCGGCTGATCCGCCGCGTCTCCACCCATGTGGATCGGATCGACGAGGCGCAGCTCGACAATGCGTCGATCAACGCCAAGCTGGCCGTGTCGATCGCCGGCACACTCACCACGTTGATGGAATCGGCGCGCACCCTGGACGCCTCCGGGCGCTCGACCCTGCGCGGCGCCGTCGAATACTTCCTGCTGACCGGCGACGCGGACGATGACGTCTCGAGTCCCGTGGGTCTCGAGGACGACGCCCGGGTGGTGAACCACGCCTGTGAACTGCTGGGACGTCCTGATCTCGTGATTTCGATCTGACGAAGCCGACGCTCGATTCATGGCCGAAGGTGCGCCAAGAGCTCGGCCTCAGACCACTCGCTGACGGATCGGCACGTCCAGCCGTTGTCCGCCAGCCAGGCATCTCGCGACGGGTCTTCGTCGATGGTGATCGCCAACCGCTCGGTCGGCCACCCGGCCTCGACGGTCCACCCCTCCGCTGCGCCTACTTCGTGTCCCGCGACCGGCATCGGCCCGCCCCGATCGACAATGCCGCGAACGAGGGTCTTCACTTCGTCGTCCAGCAGATCCAGCTCCGCCAAGTCGCGGCGGAGCAGTCCATCCGGCGTGGTTCCGGGCTCGCCCAGCACCGTGCGCAGCACCTCGGCCGCCTCGCCGCGCGCGAGCTTGTCGTGGACCATCTGGTTCGCATAGCTCCGCAAGCACGTGTAGCAGGATGTCTCCGGGCCACAGTCGCACCGCTCCACGCGGGCCAACGCGGCCCGGAACATGGCGGGGAGGTGCTCCCGGATCCGCTGCGCATGACCCGCGCCGCCGGGGACACTGTCGAAGATGGCGAACGCCGGCGGTTCACCCTTGCCAAACGAATACAGCGTTCCGTCGATGTCGTCGCGGGCGATCCCGAGCGCGTCGGCGCCTTCGATCAGGGCATAGAGCACGCTGAGCGACTGCTCCTCGGTGAGGGGCAGCCCGATCCGGATCTCGGTCACGTCGGTGAGATATCCGTGGCCAAGGTGCCGGGCGACCATCGTGCCTTCGCACATGCGCCCGGGGCGCTGGTTGTCGGGGTGCGGCGCCGGCTTCTTGGGTCGTCCCTGCGGAGCGGGCTCGCCGCGCCCGCACCAGCCGCACAGCCGAAACCCTCGGGCCGAAGGACCGCGATTGATGACGTAGATCTGGCCTTGCCGACTCGTTCGCGCCAGCACCTGCGTCGACGCGCTCAACTCAGGAATGGTCTCGAGGTCGAGCACCTCGTCGCGATAGGCCCCGAAGTAGGTCTCGGTCGACGACTGGCGCAACGGCCTCGACTCGCCCGGCTTGTCGACCCGCTTGCCCGTGAACCCGAAGACGGGGATGACGTACGAGCCCGTCCGGCCGCCGGCGACCTTCTCCGACCCGCAGGTCGGACACTCGGCGACTCGTTCCAGGCCCTGACGGTAGGCGCCGCACTCATCACATTGCGCCCATCGGTAGGTCGGCCACCCATGACCCGACCGCGTCCCGAGCCCCGTGCTCTCCCACAGAGCCTTCGCCGCGACGACCTGACCGCCCGGCGCGTACTCGCGGATCGCCATTTTGAGGTCACGACTGAGATCGAGCGAACGAGCGGACTCGTCGCCCGAACGCGCGAGGTTGAGCTCGACGACGTCCACCGGGAACCCGTACTTCGGGAGCACGTTGCTCGTGGCGAGCGCCGACAGGAGCTGCTTGCCGGCGAGGGTCTTGCGGACGCGCAGGTAGCCGGACATGCGCCCCGGCTGATCGGCCTCCTTCGCCTCCTCGTAGAGCTCATCCATCTTGGCGAGATCGCCGCGGACCTGATCACCCGCACGGGCGAGCCACCCGAACGTGGGGTCCTCGTCGCTGGATTCGACGAGGGCGTCGACCCATGCCCAGTCCTTGACGCCGATGAGGAGGGCGACCTCTGACGGCACGATTCGATCCAACGCCTCACCCACACCTGCCGGCTTGGTCCGCAACCACGAGACGAACCGCTTGTCCGCCGACTCGGTCCCGTCGGAGGCGAGGAAGAAGTCGGAGACCGACTTGTGGATCTCGCCGGCCTCGGCACGCTGGCGCTCGAACGCCGCGAACGCGACCGAATGGGCGTGGCGGCGCACGATCGACGGGTTCTCGAGAAGGATGCGCGGGGGGTCGACGGTGCCGTCGACCATGCGGCCCGGGCTGTCGAAGTGGGTGAGGTCATGGCTTCGCCGTTGGGCGAAGGTGACCACCAGGGCGGCTGACTCGGTGCGGCGCCCCGCTCGACCCGCACGCTGCACGTAGTTCGCCGGAGACGGTGGCACGTTGCGCAACAGCACAGTCTGCACGTCGCCAACATCAACACCCAGCTCGAACGTGGTCGAGCACGAGAGCACGTTCAGTCGCCCGTCGATGAACTTGTCCTGGGTCTCGCTCGCCTTGTCGGCCGTCCACTGCGCTGTGTGCTCCTGCACCTCGATCCCGATGGTCTCGAGGCGGCGGTACCGGTCGGCGTAGTGGTTGTCGAGCAGGGCCTCGATGTCCTCGATGTCACTGAGCTGCCCTGGGCAACGCCAGCCGGGGCAGACGCCGGCGACGTTGCGCCACCACAGCCGCGTGCAGACGTTGCACCGGTACGGCCGATGGTCGTCCCCGATGGGGATGAACTCGAACGCCTTGGCGCTGAGCTGCCACAACGCGCCCTTCTTCGCGTCCTTCGAGCTCACCAGTACCTTCGCCCAGAGGTCACTCGGATCTTCGATGAGATAGGTCCAGATCTTGCCGAGGAACTCGGATGCGTCCGCGTCGATGCCCTTGGCGGCGAGGACCTTGGTGAGGATCTCGAGTCGACGATTCGACCCCCTGCTGGGTAGCCAGGCGATGACACCGGTCTCGCTTCCTTGCTGACGCATCGCGAACTCCCGGTTGCGTGGCGCGAAGCGCTCGTCGCGCACGTCGGCGCCTTCGGGCATGGTGATGGCCGCACTCGCCCGTACCGTTTCGAGCAGGAGTTGCAGCAGGTCCTCGACCTCCGACTCGGTGAACCCGAGGTCGAGCAGGGCGCGAGGTGGGTGATAGCGCCGCGGGAACGAAACGGCGATCTCCGCAATCCCAGTGCCTTCGAGGCTCTGGCGGCGATCGAGCGCTAGGAGCTCCTGACCGATCCAGGTCGCGACCTCGTTGGTGTTGGCGATCCGGCTCGCGTCAGGGTCGAGCACCAAGGCTTCTTCGGCCTGCTTGACCACCTGACCGATCAGGTCCTCGGTTCTCGGGGTGCCTCTCGGCATCATGCGAGTGATGGCATCGGCGATGAGTCGGCGCTCGACCGCCCGACGGTACGTCCGCTCGAGGTAGGGGGCAAAGAATGCTGCGTCCTGGCGACTGTCCGAGAAGGTCAGCAACTTGCGGCCCTGCCCGACCAGATCCTGCAGAGCCGGATCACTCGACGGCGGGATCGCTTGGTAGAGATCGGTCGCAACCACCGACACCGGCGCGTCGGTACCAGTGACGAAGCGGAACACGACCTCACCACTCGTGCGGTTGGAACACGAGACGCAGGTGCGCAGAATCGAGGAATCACCCTTGGGGTGCACCAACGTGACCCGAACCCGGGCGGGCGGTGCCTTGCACTCGCAGGCGGTCTTGGCATCACCCACCAGACCGCAGCCCGGACAGAGCAGTTGCTCGTCGGTCTTGGTCAGATCGTCGACGTCGACAGCCGCCTGGTCCTCGTCGTCGGTGTCGACGGCATCGCCCAACAGCAGGTAGCGGCGCTGCGGCGCAAAGTCCGGGGCCATCTCGAACAGCCGCGCGGAGGACGTCTCGGCGAAGCGGCCCACGAGGTACTCGGCCCGACAGTTCCGACAGACGCCGAGCTCGAACATCACCGCGTCCCGGCCGTGGCGAGCGCAGGATGCGCACTTCTGGAATCGGGACAGCCGAAGACGCGGCTCGTTCGCGTCATGCTCCGCGTGTTGGCAGACGAAGGCGCTCTCCAGAGACCTCACGAAGAAGTGGTATCTCGACGGGATGAGCGAGGCGTCGTCATCGCGCGGTTTGGCGGCGACGCAGAGGTCGATCAGCGACACCATGTCGGGCAGCGCGCTGGGGCCTGTGAACACCTGACCCGCTATGTCAGCCAGTTCGGCCGAACCGTCCTCAAGGATCTTCTGCACCCTCACCACGGTCTGTTCGTGCCGCAGGGCGGTCTCCAGGTACGAGGCGGGTGACTGGCCCGGGGCCGGCGGCGGCGCGTCTGGCCAGGCGCCCCGGACGATGCTCTCGATGTCAGTTGCGCTGCCACCGCCACGAAACGATTGCTGCACCGCGGCGAAGAGTTCCTGCGATAGTTCGTAGCTGCCCGCTTCTTGCACGAGTGGGCGGCGGGTGGCGCTGACGATGTCTTGGCGCGCAGGATCTGCGTCCTCGTAGGCGAACGGTTCGCCGAACAGGTCCTCCGCGAAGGTGATCAGGTCGGGATAGTCCTCGATGCCGCTCCCGAGCGTGGCGCTCGTTGCGAAGCACTGCAGGCGGCTCGGCTGACTCTGCACGACGCGGTCGCGAACACGACGGAGCAGCATTGCGATCTCGGTGCCCGAAGCGCCGTTGTAGACGTGTGCCTCATCGAGCACGACGAAGCGCCAATGGTTCGAGTGCTCGCCATCGAAGAGCGAGCTGTCTGCGGGACGCAGCAGCAGGTACTCGAGCATGGCGTAGTTGGTGAGCAGCAAGTGGGGCGGGGTCTGCTGGATCACTTCGCGAGAGATGAGCTCGTTCGGCAGACGGGGCTCGGAGGGGTACCGGTTGCGGAAGATCTGTTCGGCGCGGTCCTGCGTGCCTTCGGTCTCGCCGACGTAGCGACCGAAGGTGATGTCGGGCAGGTTGGCAAGCAGGCGCCGCAGCCGCTTGACCTGATCGTTGGCCAGGGCGTTCATTGGATAGAGCAACAGCGCCCGGACCCCGGGTTGGTCGAGGGTGCCAGCCTCACGCTCGCGCAGGAGGTGGTTGATGATCGGCAGCAGGAAGCACTCGGTCTTGCCCGATCCGGTACCCGTGGCGACGACGAGATTGCGACCCTCGACCGCCTTACGGATCGCCTGCTCCTGATGCAAGTAGAGGGACCGATCGATCGGGAAGCTGTGTTCACCGATGTCCCGGAACCCGTCGGCGACGACGCCCTCATCTATGAGGGCCGAAAGCGGCTCGCCCATCTCGAAGGGCGCGGACGCCTGCAAGAAGGGCCCCTTGGTGAGACGGAACTCGCTCTGCAGCGCGGCCTGGAAGTCGCGGCGCAGGTCCTCGCGACGTGGGCTGAAGGTCGACGACAGGTAGCCCTTGTAGGACTCGCTGATGCGGGTCGTGGCCTTGAGCGGGTCGAGGATGGTCATGGTCCCTCCGGGACGGTCCGGGATTGCAGCACGAGAAGTCGAGCGAGAACGAGGTCACGTGTCACCAGACGCGGAGCGAACGCGGCGGCGTCCATCAGACAACGAGCGGCCTCGGCCGAGCGGGGCGAGTCGCGCACCACGTGCAGCGCGGCGCCGAGCGTCGCCTGCGGGATGCGAGCGATCAGCTGTGTGCCGGTGGGCGGCTGGCGCGCCGCGAAGTGCGTCTCCACGAGTGAATTGCTCTCGATCGGATCGGCCAGCGTCCGGGCCTCACGCCACCACCCCTCGACGAGAGCCGGCGAATCCTTGTGGGCGAGGAGCCATTCCCAGTTGGCCGGCAGCAGGGCATCCGAGGACAAGAGCCGTTTCGGGAGCACTTCGACCATCCGCTGGATGTGGCGCAGGTCGTCCGCCCTCATGCCGATCCACTTCTGGTCGACAGGCTCGCCGACGAAGATCTCCGTGTCCTCGGCCTCGGGGTCCCACCCGAGAAACTCCCGAGCCCGTTCGCCACCGCCACCGGCGAGCAACTGCTCGAGATCGAGGAGTGAGGCCATCGCCGGCGAGATCTCCCAGAGCGAACGCAGAGACGATTCCGCTCCAGCAAAGGCCTCGAAGGGAAAGCCCAACCGGCGACGCTCGGCGAGCGCGATAGCCAGGCCGAGGAGGTCCTGGGTCGACGCCTCGCCCGACTCGGCGGCGTCGACGATGGCGGTGGCCAGCGCCGCGGGGCTCAAGCTCACGATCGATGCCACCGCCGAGAACTCGCGTGAGCCCGCAACCCGGCTGCCCTCCTGCTCGAGCATGACGAGCGCCGATGAGAGCGCCGCCGGCACAACCACGTCGAGCTCATCGTCCTCGAAGTGACGAGGGATGCGACCAGTTGCCACCGCCACTTCAAGGGCCGCAAGCGGATCGTCGGTCGACACGCTCCAAAGCCGCTGGTTGATGTCCTCGGGGGTGCCGACCGTGACGGCCCGGACGTTGTCGCTCCCCGCAGGCGGGCGCACCGCCGTCGTCCAGCCATCGTCCACGGCCAGCTCCACGAGATAGCGCCCCGCGGGGACCAGTTGATCACCGCCGATCGTCGCGTTGCGGCGTTCGCCATCCGGGATCGGCACCCTGATCGCTTGTTCCCAGAGCCGGTCGAGCGACCACAGACGAACGACGCGATCCTTCAACGGGCGCTCTTCATCGAACGAGATATCGACGACGGCATAGCCGTCCGAGAGCCGGGCGTGGCAGTCGGTGACCTTGACCTTCCACGCCGGCAGGACCCGAGCCACCGTCAACGGCCGCGAGCCCACGCCGAGCACGAACGAGAACCGCGGCGAATCTGAGCCGGCCATGGTGCCGGCAAACCGTCCGAGGTCGAAGAGCCATCGTCCTTCGCCGCGGCCGGTCATGAACTTCTCAGACACTTGGATGATCTCTTCGCCGGCTTTCAACGACAGCTGCAACGGCAGGTTGTACGCACGGGTGCGGATCGCCAACGAGGACACGTCGCCGTCCTGGATGTCCGCCGCGGTGAGGTTCACACATGCGTTGCTCATGTCGGCGCCCTGGCTGCTGCGGCTCACGACGCTCCACATCACTTTGGTGAGCTGCACATCCAGCGTGAGGCGCGTGCCGCCGGCGGCAACCGTGAGTCTCACTTCATCGGCCGCGTCCGGCACGGTCACATTGACGGGGGTCCCCGGGGGTTCGTCGTTGATCGAGACCACGCTCGACGAGATCCTCACGTCCCCGGCCGCGTCGCCGGGGAACAGAAGTCGATCGGGGACCTGGACCGAGAGGTCGGGTACAAAGGCGAACTCCGCACGAAGGTCTGCACCGAGGGGCCCTTGCACGACGACACGAACGACAACGGGACCATCGGTCGACACACCTGACTCCAGACGTCGACCGGCCACGCCCTGTTCCAGATCGGCGGCCGAGATCGTCGACCACTGATCCTCGACCCCCAGCTTGACGACCCAGTTGTCCTCGCCGAAGTCCGACTTGGGCAGCACCAGCTCGGGCAGCTCGCCGTACACCGCGAGCCCATCGTCGGTAATGACTCGATCGAAAGCGGCGCCTGCCAATCCGGGCTTCTCAGCGACGGGACGAACCGTCACCCGTCGCTCCTTCTTGTCGTCACCAACGACGTGCAGCGCCCGGTACCCCTCGATCGACACGTGCATCAGGTCGAACCCAGACCAGGCACCACTGGGCTCGGGCAACTCTTCGAGCACCTCGAGCGCGCTCAGCTCACCGGACACGGTGACGCCCTGCACAGGCCGGCCACTGGGACCGAGGATCCACACGTCGTTGGCCCGGAAGCCCGCCGCGGCCGTGATCAGCTCGCCCGTAGCCGGATCGAAGAACAGCGCCGGGATCGCATCGAGGCCTTCGAAGGTCGTTTCACGTTCGACGGTTGCGTCCTGGCGCAGCTGTGCTGTCCATGCCGTTGCGGGCTGCAGGGCGATCGTCCTCGTCTCATGCGCAGATGCCGAGACCTTCTGGATCTGGCCAGCGCCCTGGACGCGCCATGACGAGCCGGCGAGATCGAAGGGAACCGGAGGAAGCTCCAGCTCCGGACCGAGCGACGTCCACGGATCCAACCGGATCACTGGCCGCGGGACGCGGCGCCCGGTGGCCGCCTTGCGGGCCGGCTTCTTGGAGTCCCTCCCTTTGAACGCACTGACGACATAGGGCGGAAGGCCGATGTCGTGAGGTCGGCCGACCGTGTCGGAGACCTCGAACTGGCGAATCATGTCGATTGATCGGTCGAGGAAGTCCGTCGCAAGATCGCCGGCGTACAGCAGGAAGCGCCGGACCGGCTGATTTACATTGAAGAAGCTGGACTTGCGGGTGCGCCAGAACGCAAGGAGCTCCCGAGCGTCGCCGTCGACCTTCGGGAGGTCACGGAGCAGCAGCTCGAAGTAGTCATCAAGGCAGTACTTGGGGATCCCACCGTGGGCGAGGATTGGTCCGACGTAGCGCGCGGCGCGATCACCGATCACGAGGTCGTTGAAGCCTTCGAGCCCAAGGCTGGCGAGGGCCGTCTCGAAGGCCAAGCCGAAGCTCTGGTCGATGCCCGCCACCGTGATCGAACCCCAGTAGTCGCCCGACGCGTAGTGATACACACCGTGGCCGACGAGGTAAGTGCACAGGATCGCTGGATACCTCGTCGTGACGTTCGCCAGCTTGCTCGCCCCCCGTGGCTTCACGAGATGCTCGATGGCTTCTTCCACACGTTCGTGCAGTTCGGCGTCGAGGCCGACCTCGGCAACGATGCGACGGCCCCGGAGGCGTTCGCGTAGCTCGCGCTCGAGTGCGCCCGCGGCGCTCGGCGCAGGATCCAAGGGCTGGGGCAGTGGCATCGGTGCTCGCGATCGGGTGATCGGCCGTGGTGGTGGCATTGGCCGCGGCATGGCTGTTCGGTGAGGTTTCGGCTCGCCAAGGCCCGCAATCACCTCGCCCGAGCCGGACCGCACGGGCGCCTGCGTTCGAACCGACCACAGCCGCTTGTGGCTGTTCCAGGCGAAGAGGTCCGAGCGCTCCATCAGCATGGAATGGAGGCCCGCTGGCGAGCCGGCCACCTCGGTCTCCGGTCGTGAAAGCAGATCGAACAGCTCGTCGACCGTCAGGCGCTTCTCAGTTCTCAGGATCTCAGCGACGAGATCAATGACCGTCGACATGCTCCGCCCCACACGTTCAGCTACTCGGACATGACGGTGTAGGTCGCTGCTGTGACCGCCCCAAACATGCAAATGACGACGGGCTGGCTGCGGCGAAATGAAGCCCGTGCTTTCTTCATTCGGCCAATCGGACGCACTCGTGAGGGATCGACGAGATCCGCTATGGAGGCCTCAGCCCTGGGAGCCAGGTCTTGACGCCTCGGGCTGGAGACCGGAAGACGTGCGCTGTGCATGGCACTCTGATCGCCAGCAACGACGAACTTCACCGGGCCGCGGCTCGACCAGCGGGGCACCGTGGCACTCGAGAACGAGGTTCTTCGCCGAGGGGACATTCCGAATGATGCGGTCTAACCAGGCGCATCGCCTGTCACCGGCCAGAGGTACTGTCCGAGACGAACGGGGCGCACTGAAACGGGGGACGTGGCGTGGGCGAAGGATGCGCGAGATCCCCGCGGCGCGACACAACGCCGCCTCGTTCACCTTCTCGCCTTCACCCGCGGCCATCGCCGCCGCCTTGAACTTCATGGACATCGGAGTCACCTGCTTGGCCATGACCCAAGTCAACGGCCCCAGCGGTGTCACCCATGCTGCGCGACATCAACTGTCACCCATGTCCCCGGAATTCAAACCAAGCTGCTGGCGGCACCGGACGCAGACGTGCCGTTCGAGCACCGTCTGCTCGGGTACCACCGGGCCTGCCCCGAATAAGCGACGAGGCGTCGAGGGCTCGAGACAGTGCCCAGCGTAGGATTCGAGCGCCCCAAACGAGCGAGCGGCGGCGAGATGACCAATTCGGGAAACCCCGGCGTCGCCGAGATGTCACGATCAGCCGCTACCGAAGGACACAAGGTGCGGGTCGGGGTTGTGGAACGCGCAGACCGAGCGGCGGATCAAGCGTGAGGGGAGAACGAGTGGAATTCTTCGACCCGGGAATCGCGTCGTCGGTCCACGAGGTGTGTCTGCCGCCGGCGGGTCCGAGGTGAAAAACCGAATCGTGACGCTCCCCAACTTCGGTGGCGACGGGGCGGACTTACGTGGGCAGCGTCTCGCAGTGATTGACATTGAAGGCTCGGGGACGATGACCGGCACGGACCGCATCGTCGAGATTGCCATCGTGACGGTCAACCAAGCTGGCCAGATCACCGACGAGTGGTCGACCTTGGTCAACCCCAAGAGGCCGATCGATTGGAACGGCCGAAAGGTCCACAACATCAACGACTCCATGGTCGAGAGCGCTCCAACGTTCGCAACCATCGCCGGCGATGTTGTGAAACGCCTCGAGGGCGCAGTCGTGGTCGCCCACAACATCAGCTACGAGGACCGGCTCCTCGATGAAGAGTTCCGTCGCCTGAACATTCGAGGTCTACGCCTGCCTGCTCTGTGCACATGGCGACTGGCGAAACGAGTGCTGGCGATCGACAGCCACCGTCTCGGTCGCTGCTGTTCGTACTTAAACATCCCCCTCCTCGACGCGCACACAGCTCTGGCCGATGCCTACGCAACGGCGCAGCTGGCTCCCTTGCTGCTGGCCTGGGAGTCGGAGCCGATGCGTTGGGAAACTCGGCAGTCCGGCCTCCCACCTCTGACGCCGTCAGGAAGGTCCCAGACGCGTTCGGCGACGATACGACGGGGGGTCACGCCGCTCGTCCGATCGAAACCGGCGGCGCCGAAGATAGTTACGGCCACTCGAGCCCCGACAAGACAGCGTTCGCGCCAGGGCGCCGTTGATCCGGCACGTGCAGATGCAAATGCCGATCGCGTCTGGTGTCAGGCCGGGGTGTCGGAAGCTACAAAACAGGCGTTGCGCGACCACGGCTACGTCGTCGCTGCCTACCTCACTGCGTCAGTGAAGGCAGCAGTCTGCGACAACACCTCCGACCGCGATGTCAAAGTTCAGAAGGCACGTTCGATGGGGATACCCGTTCTCCACACGTCCGATCTGAGCAACCTCGGCCTCGATGTCGCCGGCCATCAGCGACGCGCCGACGTCAAACCGGGCTCGGGCACTCAGGGCGCTGGGCTCGCACCGACATGGCCACCGCGTCCTACAACGCCCGCAGCGACGCGACCGAAGTCAGCGAACGGTGCACCGGTGCTTCAGCCCCAGGCGAGACCACTCACCGCGACCCGAGTTCCGGCCAACCCGAAGCGGACGGCGCCAGTTCCGGCGAGGCCTGCCGCTGAGCGACGGGCGCCGCAACAACCGGACTCCGTCATTCCTCGGGCGTCGGCGCCCGACACGCACATTCAAGCAACAGCCCGTCCCCCCGGCGGGCCGCCGATGGGATCCACGAGAACCAACACACCGTCCCCAGATCCACTGCGACCTCGCTTTCCGGCAAGGTCCTCGCAACCTTCTCAGATGACTTCGGACCGCACGCCCGGATCGGATGCCGACATCCGCGCCATCTCGGTTCCGAGCCCGCCCGCACTCTCGCCGGTCTCGGACACACCGCGTGTCGACGACACATCGCCGAGACTCCGCGCGGTACTACCACAGACCACGACGACCCCTCCTCCTGAAGTCGGCGCGCCATCAGAGCCTCTCGAACGTGGTCCACGAAAGGCCGCCACGGCAGCAAGTCCTCCAGCGATGGTCGTTCCGCTACCTCGACCCGAGGCGCGCGCCAGCGTGACGAAACGCGCGGCTGCGACCGTCCCCAACGATGACGAGCAGCCGCCCCTCAAGCCGACGGCAGCGCCGGGCGCCGGCGCAGCCGTGTCGACCGCCGAGCCCAACGTGGCACACGCGCCGCCAGCGCGACCAGACCTGGACGAGGAGTCTGCCCGACCCGCGCCGCGTGCGGATTCGGAAAGCGCACTGAAGAGGACGCGTCTGCGACTGAGCGACATTGGCGCGGGGCAACCGAACGCCTCGGCCCCGCCGACGCAATCGCCAGCACCCGTGCTCCCTCCTGCGGTCGCTCCGCCGACGCCGGTCCCGACGATTCCTCAGCCCTACACGAAGACTGGGTCCGCGCGATTGAGCACCCACACGACGCTGAGTCTCGTACTCGCGATCCTCGGCTTCGTCTGCATCATTCCTGCTCCGCTCGCGTTCGCGTACGCGTGCTGGATCCGGGTTCGACTGCGCAACCAACACGAGCGCCAGTCGCCGCGCCGCCTTCGAGCCGCCGCGGCGATAAGCGGGACCATGACAGCGATCTTCCTTGCGGCGGTCATTCCCTCGCCCGCACTCGGGATCATCGTCGTATTCGCGGTTCCCATCGGACTGGTCGCGCTCTGGCTGTGGCTGGCCCGCGACTGGGACGACTCAAGCATCAGCATCGGCGCCACGTACGCGACACCCCATACCGCAGGGACGATTCAGCCCGGCTGGTACCGAGACCCGTGGCGAGAGCACCCGTGGCGGTACTGGGACGGGAGCGAATGGACGACCCACGTTGCGGGAGAATTCGGGTAGACGGGCTGGTCACCGGACTCCGCCAGGTGCGCTACGGCGACGTCGCCGAGCCGCACCTAGGCTGAGCTTCGTGCGAGTGCGGGTCTAAGGGCCGATCGCGGCGGCGACGGATGCAGGTGTCGATGTCCCTCTCGGGTCGCCGCGCGCCCGCGCCGTGTTCGGCTACCTCGCGCTGCACGCCGGCGCAGTGGTGTCCGATGCGACGCTGATCGATTCGCTATGGGGTGACGATCCGCCACCGTCGGCGCTCAAGACGCTCCAGACCCTGGTGTTCCGGTTGCGCAAAGCCCTCGCGAGCGTCGACGCCGACGCCGTGATCGAGCGCGCCGGCTCCGGGTACCGCTTGGCGGTCGACCCGAGTGATGTCGACGCCACCGAGTGCGAACGGCTGGCGGCAACGGGGCGCAGCCTGCGCGACCGCGGCGATGCCGAAGCCGCCACCGCTGCATTCCACGACGCGCTCGGGCTCTGGCGGGGCGATCCGTTCCCGGAGCTTGCGGGCACGTCCATTGCCGAGGGCGAACGCACGCGTCTGCTCGAGCTCCGGGCTGCGATTGCCGTCGATCACTTGGATGCTCGCGTGGCCGGCGGAGCGGGGCGGGAGGTCATCAGCGACCTGGAGGCGGCGCTGACGGAACTGCCGTACGAGGAGCGGCTCTACGGCCTGTTGATGATCGCCCTCTATCGGGCGGGTCGCCAGGGCGACGCCCTAGCGGTCTTCCCGCGCGCTCGCGCCCGTCTCGTCGACGACCTCGGAGTGGAACCGGGCCCCCAGCTGCGCGAGATCGAGCGGCAGGTCATCGAGCAGGACCCAGGGCTGCAGGTGTCGCTTGGCTCCAGCTCGATGCCACCTTCACCCGGCGAACACGATGATCAGCCTTTGCCGCCCGACTGGGCGGAGGTGTCTTGGATCCCGCCGTCGATGGGTGGGTTTGTGGGGCGCGAGATGGAACTCACCACGGCGACGCAGGTCTGGGCGCGCGTCAGTGCAACGGGAGAGCGCCAACTACTGCTCGTAGGTGGGGAACCGGGCATGGGGAAGAGTCGCCTTGCGGCGGAGCTGGCACGGGTCGTGATCGCCGAAGGTGGCTTGGTCCTACGTGGTGTCTGTGATCCCGGGAGCGGTTCCTACGCCCCGTTCAGCGAAGCGTTCGACAACTTGGCCGCTCGCGCCTCTTCTTCCACGATCGAAGGATGGATCGCTGGCGTTGACCCCGCCGCCCGACGGGTCACCGCCCTCGTTCCCGCCCTCGATGGCTGGGAACCCAGCGGTGTG